>Ga0210396_10002469_pt1 | contig 18860 bp, 16 predicted proteins | sample IncBWH17OmetaG_FD_155466 | JGI IMG/M metagenome (GOLD analysis project Ga0210396, IMG submission 155466) | Forest soil microbial communities from Barre Woods Harvard Forest LTER site, Petersham, Massachusetts, United States - Inc-BW-H-17-O ... | reverse complement strand
CAAAGTGCTCGAGCCAACCGCGTGGATCGGGTTCGTCGACGCGACCACCGATATGCTCGAGGCCCCACCCAAAAGGCAAAATCCTACGATTCTGCTCCTGCGCAAAGCGCATCTCTTCATAAGCGCGCACCTTCTGCTCGAGCCAGGACATGGTATGTAAACTATCGAATATACCGTAACGCACCTGTGGCGTTCAAATGACGACTCACGATTCAAGGTGCGGCTCAGTCTGGAATGCCCGGAGCTGCCGTGAGTCGAGGCCGGGAATCCTGCCTCCTCTCATCTTGCAGGCCGCCGATATCTGCGCCGAACAGCCGCCGACAGACAGCACGGTCGAGCCAGTTGAATTCCCAGAACGCCTCGGTCAAGAACCCCTGACGCGAGTATCCGGCAGCCCGGAAGACCTGACCATGCTCGACCCATACGACATAGCAGGTCGCCAGCAAGAAAAGTCGATGGACGCGCGAGATTATACGGTCAACCCAATGCGCCCGTTGAGCGCCGAGGCGTGCAAGCATGGACGCTTGATAGCGCAGGTGGGCGGCTTCGTCACCAAGGATTTCGCTACAGATCGCCTGCAAGAGGAATGAGCTGGTCGCGGCGCGAAGAGCGCGATAATACGGAACAGCGATGATCTCTGCCGAAACCAGGACCCGCAAGGACAGTTCCAATCCCGCCAGCACGCGAAGATGCCGGAAGAAGGTATCCACCCAATGCTTGCGAGAAGCGGGGATTCCTTCCCGCTGCATGAATCGCAGAAGGCGTGAGCTATGACGTTGTTCTTCCTTCACAAACAGAGACAAGGCTGAAACAAAGTGAGGATCGTCCGCAGAGCGCGAATAGGCAAGACCTCGCTGCAATAAACGACGCCCGCTCGAGCTTTCACCTAATTGGAACTGCTGAATCGATTTGCCTATGCAATGTTTCTCCTCGCCGGAGAGTCGAGTCGGGTGGCTCCAAGGCAGATGATCCTCAGCGACCGCTATGGTTGAGAAGTACCGGCACCAGGACTCCGATTCTAATGTGGCGGATGGACGAGCAGAACGCATATGAGTGAACCTCCTGGACATTACTTTATCATGCAAAGTACTTTGTATATTTATTTTTTGGGAATCCGTCCGAGAGGCTGCGCTCTCATTCGCGGTTGTGCCAAGCTTCGCAGCTTGGGTGCATTAGCCACTCGGGCACGACGGCCGAGGGTCGGCTTGAGGGGCGCACGACGTTCGGGCAAAATCGAGAGGTGGCCCCTGAAACGCTGATCGCGGTCTTTGCGTTCCTGTTCGGATTGATCATTGGCAGTTTCCTGAACGTCTGCATCCTGCGAATACCTAGCGGGAAGTCCATCGTGCTGCCGGCATCCGCTTGTCCCAAGTGCAGGCAGGAAATCCGTCCTTACGACAACATTCCGGTAATCAGCTACATACTGCTGGGCGGAAAATGCCGCGGCTGCAAGACGAAAATCTCGCCGATGTATCCGCTGGTCGAGTTGCTGACCGGCCTGCTGTTTCTTGCTTGCTTGCTGGTTTTCGGGCTTACAGTCGAGGCGACGAAATGGGCTTTGTTTTCGGCCATCATGATTGTGCTGGTGTTCACGGATTTGCGCGAACGCATTTTGCCGGACGTCGTGAATTTCACCGGGCTCGGATTAGGGCTTGCCCTGAGCTTTTTTGTGAAGCCCACCGATGGCACGGCCCTCTGGATCGCGAATCACCTGTTCGAATTCCCTCCTCCGGCGCCAGTGCTTTCTTTCGTGGACGCGGCATTGGGCGCGGCGGTCGGCGGCGGATTACTTTGGCTGGTGTCGGAAGCCTACTTCCGTCTGCGTGGACGCGAAGGCATGGGCCTGGGCGACGTGAAAATGATGCTGATGGTGGGATCGTTTTTAGGCGCTAAGCGGACGTTGCTGACAATCCTGGCAGGCTCTGTGCTCGGCAGCGTGCTAGGTGTCGCCGTAATTCTGGCACGGCGCAAGGACGCGGATTACGAATTGCCGTTCGGAACATTTCTCGGAGCCGGCGCGTTACTCGTTGTGTTCTTCGGAACGCCGGTCGTGAATTGGTATTCGTCGCTGCTGATGGTGCGATAATGACGAAACAGAACCCTTTTATGTTGGCCGTGATAGCCCCCATCGCGCATCATCGGATATCCGTGCTGCCTTACAACTTCGGCTTCGCGGCTGGGCTCGTCGCGTTTTTATGTGCGGGCGCTCTGGTGCTGATTTATATGCTGCGCAAGTACTTACGAGACGAATCGCGCGGCAAGAAGCAAGACTGGTCAAATCCCATCTCAGACACGGAAAATCCCTCGGCGTTCATGGCCGCTTCGATGCAGGGCGTAATCGAAAAGCTGCGCGCGCAGGAAAAGGAACTGGCGCGGCTGCATTTGCTGGCGCAGGAACGCGCGCAAGAATCCGAGCGGCTCACCGAAGAAGTCACGCGCAACATGCCAACCGGCCTGCTGCTAGTGAACGCGATGGGTGCGATCAGCTCGACGAACCCAGCGGCCGAAGAAGCGCTCGGCATCAAGCCGCTGCGCTATCGATCGTACAAGGAAATCCTCGGCGCTGATTCCGATCTCACCAGGATGCTGACTGCCTGCATCCGCGACGGCAAAACGTTTCAACGCGGCGAAATCGAGCACATGTCCTCGGACGGCGCCGTGCGGAATCTCGGGGTGACCATTTCGCCCATCTATCGCACCGCACGCGCTTCCACAAAAGCTTCCGCCGACGCCGCGCCGCCGCAGCCGCAGGCATTGAAAGTCAGCGGTGCGCTGTGCCTGATGAGCGACCTCACCGAATTGACCGCGCTGCAGAAACAAATCCGCTGGAAGGAAAATCTCGCGGCGCTGGGCGAGATGTCCGCTGGCATCGCGCACGAATTCAAAAACTCGCTAGCTACGATTTCCGGCTACGCGCAGATGATTCGCAGCGAAGCAAAGCCTGGGGACGTTCGCGAGTCTTCCGAACGAATCCTGGACCAAACTCGGGCGCTGACCCACGTGGTGACGGAGTTCCTGCGCTTCGCGAAACCTTTAGAAATCTGCTACGAAACCGTGCCGATGCAAACCGTGGTGGAAAAGGTAGCCGAAGAACTACGCGAGACAATTCCGGTCTGCACTGTCGTGATTGAGGGCGCGTTTCAGGAATTGCCGGGCGATGAGGCTCTGCTGCGGCAGGCGTTGCTTAATTTGGCGCGCAACGGTGCGGAATCGGCGAAAACCGTCAGCAAGTCTCCTAAGGTGACGATGTCGGGAACCATCGAGGAACTTGGCGGGCGCAAGTGGCAGCGCATCTGTGTCGCCGATGATGGTCCAGGAATCCCGGAAGCCGACCTTCCCAAGATCTTTCTGCCGTTCTACACCACCAAGTCGGAAGGGACCGGGCTGGGCCTAGCGGTGGTCCAAAAAGTGGCGCTGCAGCACGGCGGAACCATCGAGGCCCGCAACCGCGCAGGCGGAGGAGCCGAGTTTCTGCTGTGGTTACCTTTGCGGCAGGACCCCCTACCATCCACGATTGCCACCCAGGCAGCACGCATCTAAACTGGTAGCAGGCCCGTCCAGAGCTTCTAGGAGGCGTAAGCCATGCGTAGAGACCTATTGTGCGCGGCGGTCGCGGCATTTCTGTTGATCCCCGCGAGTGCCCTGGCACAGCAGCAGAACCAGGATCAGCAGGGTCAAAGGTCTGGCCCAACGTCACAGCAGGCGTCGTCGCAGACGGCTGCGCAGTCTCCCTCCCAATCCGCCGCGCCCGCTCAAACTGCGCCGGTCGATCCCCTGGTGGCTGCGGCTCGCAAGGCGCGCGAACAGAAAAAAGATCAGCCGAAACCGGCGCGAGTTTTCGATAACGACAATATTCCCACCCAGGGCGGGGTCTCCGCCGTGGGCAGCACGCCGGGGGGCGAATCCAGCGAGGGCGGCGCAGCGGCAGAACCAGGCGGCGATCAGGCCGCGAGCAAGACCGTCGCTCCTCCTTCTGGAAACGACGAGAAGGCGTGGCGGGAGCGGTTCACAGGGCTGCGAAAAAAACTGGAACAGGATCAGGCGGACCTCGAAATTATGCAGCGCGAGCTCGGCGTGCTCGATGTGCAGTATTACAACGATCCGATGAAGGGCATGCAACAGGGATACACGCGCAGCGACATCAACGAGAAGACCGCCAAGATCGACGAAAAAAAGAAACAGATCGAAGCGGACCAGCAAGCTCTTTCGGACGCAGAAGAAGAACTGCGCCGGAGCGGCGGAGACATCGGCTGGGCGCGCTAGAACTTGTTCTTCATGGAACCGATCCTTCTTGTCGAAGATAAAGCCGAACTGCGGGCGATGCTCCGCAAGGCGCTGGAACGCGCGGGTTATTTAGTGGAAGAGGCCGCGGACGCGAATTCTGCCACCGAAAAAGTCCGCGGACGGCGCTATCTTCTCGTTCTCTCCGACTTAAAACTTCCCGGCGGTTCCGGTCTGGACGTGCTGCGCGAATCGCGCCGCGTGGAGGCCACGCTGCCCGTGATTTTGATGACGGCCTACGGATCTGTCGAAGAGGCCGTGACCGCGATGAAGGAAGGTGCCTTCGATTTCATTCAGAAGCCGGTGGATCTGGATCATTTGAAATTGCTGCTCGAGCGCGCCGCGCAGCAGCAGGAATTGCTGCGCGAAAATCTGTTGCTGCGTGAGGAATACGCGGTGCGCTACGGCTTTCCGCGAATCGTCGGCGAACACCCCTCGATGAAAGATGCCAGCCAAATGACCCAGCGCGTGGCGGCCACGGATTCCACGGTGTTATTGCTCGGCGAAAGCGGCACGGGCAAGGAAGTTTTCGCCCGCGCGATTCATCACCTGAGCCCGCGGTCCAGTCATCCGTTCGTGGCGCTGAATTGCGCGGCAATTCCCGAGGGATTGGTCGAGAACGAGCTTTTCGGGCACGAGCGCGGCGCGTACACCGGCGCGGGTGCGCGGAAAATCGGGAAACTGGAACTCGCGCACCGCGGGACTCTATTCCTGGACGAAATTGGCGAACTGCCTCTGGCGATTCAGAGCAAGCTGTTGCGCGTGCTGGAAGAAAAGCGCTTCGAGCGCGTCGGCGGAACGCAGGAAATCGAAGTGAATGTGCGCATTTTGACGGCGACGAACAAGGACTTGCGCGCGGCCGTGGCGGAGAAGTCGTTTCGCGAAGACCTCTATTTCCGAATTTCCGCCGTGCCGATCACGATTCCGGCACTGCGCGATCGCGGCGACGACGTGCTGCTGCTTGCCGAATATTTCCTCGAGAAATTCCGCCGCGAGTTCCGCAAGCCGGATTTGCAATTGAGTGAGGACACGCGAGAACGGCTCTTGACCTATTCCTGGCCGGGAAACGTGCGCGAATTGCAGAATGCGATCGAGCGCGCCGCAATTCTGGCGAACGGGCCGGAGATTACCGAAAGCGCGCTGCAATTGCCCGCGCTCAAGCCCTCCGCGGAGCAGTTGCCCAGCGGGATGCTGGAAGAAGAGTTCTTGTGGGAAGGACCGCTCGAAGAGGTCTCGCAGCGAGCCGTCCAGCACGTCGAGCGGTTCAAGATTCAGGACGCGCTGCGCGACTCCAAATGGAATAAGACGCGAGCAGCTGAAAAGCTCGGCGTATCGTACAAGACCCTGCTGCACAAAATTCGCATCCTGGGCCTGGAAAATTAATGCAACAGTCTAAGCCCACCAAGGCTTGGCAGCGCGATTTAACTTACGGCCGTCGCGCGGTGTGCAAGACTACGCTGCGCACATTCCATGACTGGACATCGACGTGGGTGAATCCAATTTTGTGCATCAGCGCACTCAGCTCGCGCGGCGATGGAAATTTTGCTACTGAGCCGGGAAGATAGCTGTAGGCTTCGCTGCTGCCGGAAATGGCCGCGCCGATGCGCGGGAGGATTTGCCGGAAGTAGAAACGAAATAGTCCCGCCAGGGGCCCTGCACCCGGTTCTGAAAACTCCAAAATTCCCACCTGCCCGCCGGGTTTCAAGACACGCGCAATTTCGCGCAAACCATTTTCATAGTTCACCAGATTGCGAAACCCAAACGCCGTGGTAACCAGATCGAAACTCGCGTCACCGAATGGAAGCTGTAGCGCATCTGCCGTGGCAAAGACAGCGGAACGAGACTGCTGCGCTGCTTTCTGGCGTGCGCGATTCAGCATGGGCTGCGCGAAGTCGCTACCGATGAGCGGAAACCGGTAAGCGCCGGAATCGCGGAGTTCGCGGATGCGCACGCGTTCCAGCGCAAAGGTCAGGTCGCCCGTGCCGCAGCACAAATCCAGAACGCGCGCGTCCGTGCGCCGCAGGATGCGGTGAAATTTCCGCGCCGCGCGAAGCCGCCAGTAACGGTCCAACGAAAACGATAGAAAGTGATTCAGGAAATCGTAGCGCGGCGCAATCCGGCTGAACATATCGCGCACGCGCGCGGAGGCCTCCCTTTCGTTGAAGGTCCCAGCAGGCCGCGTGCCCGGCAGCTTCGGCGGCCTTTCAGTGAAGGTTGTTATGCGCATAGATTGCGAGGTCAGAATTTCGCCATTGCGGAAATGGCTGGGAGTTCCGCAAAAGTGCGCTGGACGAGCGGCCAGGGCAAGCCGACGCCCCATTCAACTTTGCCAATGCGACGAGGCAGCACCCAGAGGACTCGCCCGCTATGGGCCTTTTTATCACCTACGAGGATAGGACGCAATTGCGCGGCGCGAATTCCCGCGAGGGAGGGCAAAGGACCCACGCTTGCAACCAAACGGATCATGCGCGTCGCTTGGGATTCGCCAAGGCGTCCCGTTACCAAGCCGAAGAGCGTAGCTGCCAGCATGCCCCAGCCGATTGCTTCTCCGTGCATAAATCGGCGGTAACGCGTGGCCGCCTCCAGCGCATGCCCCAGAGTGTGCCCGAAATTCAGGATGTGACGCAGGCCGCCTTCGCGTTCATCTTTCGCCACCACGTGCGCTTTGATGCGAATGCAGCGCGCTATCACCCAGGAAAGCGCAGCGGCGTCGCGCCGCAATAGTGCCAACATGCGGCGCTCCAGAAATTCAAAAAGCTCGGGATCTGCGATGACGCCGTATTTGACGACCTCATAGAGCCCCGAGCGATATTCGCGGTGCGGAAGCGTCCGCAGAACTTGCGGATCGGCAATTACCAGTTTCGGCGGATAGAACGCGCCAACCAGATTCTTGCCTTCGGGAAGATTCACGCCCGTCTTGCCGCCGATCGAGCTGTCCACTTGCGCCACGAGCGTCGTCGGAATCTGAACCAGCCGAACACCACGCAAATAAGTGGCTGCGACGAACCCCACAACGTCGCCAACAACTCCTCCACCGAGCGCAACTATCGTCGCGCCGCGATCCGCGCCCGCGCGCGTCAGCTGCCGCGAGATTTGCTCGATGGTGGCGAGCTCCTTGGCGGACTCGCTATCGTCAAATAGGATGGCGGTCAGGCGATGGCGCCCGCGTAGCGCGCGCGTGAGTAGCCGGCCATAGTGAGTCCACACGTGCGGCGAGGAAAGCACGAAAAGTCCAGTTGGATGGCCCAGACGCGAAACGAGAGACGCCGAGCGAGCGAGAAGTCGCGGCGCGCAATGCACTACGTAAGGACCGCTCGAAGAAGAGATACGAATAGCCGGCATGATTCAGTGAAACTTCTTTTGTAGTTCGTCCACCGATTCCAGAATTACGTGTCCTACAATCGCGACACTGCGCGGGCTGACTTTGTCGAGCGTGTCCTGCGCAGTGTGCCAGTAGCCTGCGCTTATATAATCGTTGAGGTCAATGATGTCCAAGGCAGGAACCCCGCGCTCGAGAAAGGGGTCGTGGTCGTCGCTGGTCTGGGTTTCTTGTGAAACGAAAATGTCCTTATATCCGAGTCGCGCGGCAGTTTTCCAAACCAAGTCGTTCAGCCACTTCGGCGAATCCGATTGACGCTGAATCGAGAGGTTGTACTGCCCGATCATGTCCGCGAGAATCACGGCCCTCACACGCTTCAGGTCTCCGGAAAGGGCCATGCGCGCGGCCAATTCGCGGCTGCCGTAAGTGTGGTCATTGTCCTGATTCCAGTTCACGAAGGCTTCTTCGCCATCGAGGAAAGCGATCCACACTGAATTCGGCCCTTTCTTCCCGCAAAGTTGCCGAGCCATTTCAATCATGAGGCCGGTGGAAGACGCGCTATCTTCCGCGCCGACAAAATTCTCAACGCTGCTCAGGGTGTCATAGTGCGTCAGAAGCAGAATGATTCCCTGCCCTGTGCCCGGCGCTTTCGCGATGATGTTCTTCATCTGCACATCGCCTTTGGGCGTCGAAGCGTGAAAATCATCCTGATCTATTTCGCAGCCGAAATTTTTCAATTGCGAAATGATGTAGTCCTGCGAGCGGCGTATCCCCTCGGAAGCCGGGGGACGCGGGCCGAAGCTGACGAGTTTGGCGACGTGTTCGTACGCTCTCGCGCCATCGAAGCCGCCGGTTTGATCCGCGGTCGGAGCGGTTTCCGTTGGTTTGGAGGCAGCAGACTGGTTCGTGGCAGACGGAGCAGTTGGGGTGGACGGAGACGCCGCGGAGGGCTGGCCTGATCCCCCGCACGCCACAATTCCGGCAATCGCCACTAGCGCCGCAGCCCCGAGCCACAGTTTCTTACATGAAATGAACACTTATTGCGCCTCCCCGCCCGCCAGAGTTTGGGACTCTTTTCGCCGGAGCACAACGTAAGAAACCAGCACGCCAATAAAATAAAGCGCGATCATGGGCGCCATGAACACCAGCATGGTCGTGGCGTCTGGAGTGGGCGTCACTACCGCGGCCACAATGGTGATGATCAGCATCGCGTAACGGAAATTCTTCAGCAGGAACTTCGGCGTCACAATACCGAACAACGAAAGGATGAAAATCAGAACCGGCAGCTCGAAGATCACGCCCAGCCCGACCAGAATAATCAAAATGAGTTCGAAATACTCGTTGTAGCTGATGAGCGGTTTGACGGGCGCGTCGTAGGCGAAGCCGATCAAAAATCGCAGAGTTTGCGGCAACATCACGAAATAGCCGAACGCAATGCCGCAGAGAAACAGAAACATCGAGGAAATAATGAAGCCCGAGACGGCGCGCCGCTCATGCTTGTACAGCCCGGGCGCGACAAAGAGCCACACCTGATAGAGCACGAATGGCATCGCCAGCACGATGCCCAGGTACAGGCCGATGTTAATAACCAGCGTGACGTAACCGGCGGGACTCGTGAAGTAGAGCTTGTCGTCAAAATGCGAAGCCCGCAACGCGTCCTGCATCGGCTTCACCAGGATGACGATGAAATGCTTCGAAACCAACAGCCCGATGCATGCGCCTAGCGCGATGGCTACAGCGGAATTGATCAAGCGCTTGCGGAGATCTACAAGGTGCTCGAAAAATGACATCTTCCCGCCACTATCTTCTTCGGCGGGCGGTAGAGCAGTGCTATCAGGCTGGGCGGGGTCGGCCATCGGTCACTTTCTCGGGAGCTAAATCAGGATGGTCACCCTGACGGGGATCGTTGTCGCTATCTTGATTGTGAACCTCTGGCTGCGATGGCTCAGAAGCCTGCGGCTCGCGCGAAGCGAAGGAGTTCGGCGCGTCCGTTGCCACCGTGCCTGCAGCGGGCGGAAGCGGGTCGTTCGTTGATTCCGCCGCCAGAGCCGGTGTACTCGTGCCTGGAGCCGCCAGGCTACCGCCGATTGCCTGCGTGGGCTGCTGAGCTTCACGAATGCGCCGCAATTCGGCCTCGCGTTCCAGGTCGCGCATATGTCCCTCGAACGTGGAACGCAATTCGCCGGTGGCGCGTCGGAATTCGCCCATGATTTTGCCAAGATTGCGCGCCAGTTCGGGCAGCTTCTCGGGTCCGAAGACCATCAAAGCCACCGCGAAAATGATAATCAGGTGTGGGACACTAAACATGGCGTGTCTGGGACCAAGACCGGCCAGGAATTCGACTTTCTGACCGCATCTTCGGCGCCATTTTTGAATCATAGAAGAGGGCCCGAAGCGTGTCAAACCGCCGAAAACTTGTATGCTATAATCGCCTTCGGGGGGCTAAGTGAGGACGCATGGAATCTAAGGGGTCATCTGGGCGCGGAGTCGTAGTGCTGGTGGTGGTACTGGCTGTTTCGGCGATCTTGGGCGGGCTATACGGCCCGTCGGTTCGCGCGACCGCTGCCGGCCAAAACGACATGCAGGATTCGGTGAAGAGCTTTACGCACGTTCTGTCGGTCGTCGAGCGCAATTACGCCGATCCTGTGGACGCCGACAAGGTGATCTACGACGGTGCCATTCCCGGCATGCTCCGCGTGCTTGATCCTCACTCGAATTTCTTCGACCCCAAGCAGTACGCCCTCTTCAAGGAAGAGCAGGAAGGCAAGTACTACGGCGTCGGCATGACCGTGCAGCAGCGCGAGAATCAGACCGTGGTGCTTTCTCCCTTCGTTGGTTCGCCTGCATATAAAGCCGGCATCCGTCCGGGCGACATCATTCAGAAAGTGGATGGCAAATCCTGCGACGGCCTGACGACTACCGAAGTAGCGGACATGCTGAAGGGCGCCAAGGGTACCGTCGTGCACATCTCGCTCGGCCGCGAAGGCTGGGATAAGCCCATCGAAGTGACTGTGACGCGCGACGAGATCCCCCGCCCCGGCGTGGAATATTACACGATGGTGAAACCCGGAATCGGCTATGTGCGGGTGACCACCTTCAACGAAACCACCGATAGCGACCTGGCCGAAGCTCTGAAGCAATTGGATGTCTCCAAGCTCGATGGCCTGATCATTGACCTGCGGAATAATGGCGGCGGCCTGCTGAACCAAGCCGTGGGCATGGCAGACATGTTCCTGGACAAGAATGAAATCGTGGTCTCGCATCGCGGTCGTGCCTCACAGGAACGCCGCTATTACGCGGTGCGCGGCAACCAGGGCATCGAAGTCCCCATGATTGTGCTCATCAACGGGCAGAGCGCGTCGGCGTCGGAAATCGTTTCCGGAGCGATACAAGACCACGATCGTGGGCTGATTGTGGGCGAAACGAGCTTTGGGAAGGGCTTGGTGCAAACGCAGTTTCCCTTGAGCCAAGACACGGCGCTGTTGCTCACAACAGCCCGTTACTACACCCCAAGCGGACGGCTCATTCAGCGCGATTATAAGAACATTTCGCTCTACGACTACCACTACAATCCGCAGCCACCCAAAAAGCCGGAAGTGAAGCTCACTGATAGCGGCCGTCAAGTGTACGGTGGTGGCGGAATTACGCCGGACGACGTGGTCGCTGCGCCCAAACCGGATGAGTTTCAGCAGATGCTGTATCGCCGCGGCGTCTTCTATTCGCAACAGCAAGGCGTCGGCGACTTCACGCGCTTTTATCTCGGCGAGAAGCCCACGATCACCAAGGATTTTGTCAGCAATGAAGAAGTGATCGCGCAATTCAAAAAATACCTCGATCAACAGAAGATCAAATACACCGAGCAGGATATTCAGTCGAATCTGACCTGGCTGAAGTGGCAGATCAAGCGCGAGGTGTTCACTTCCTACTTTGGGTTGACCGATGGGTACAAGGTTGAATTGCAGGACGACCCGCAACTCGAAAAGGCCATCGAGATGGTCCCGCAATCCAGAGCCTTGTATCAGAACGCACGCAAGATTCTCGCCGAGCGCGAAGCCGGTCAGACCAGCCACCCCTAAAGCCTTTAGCGCACCGTTGGCGTGAATCAATTATCAACTCCCGCCTCCTGAGCACCCGGGGGCGTTTGCCCCATCTCAGCCGTTATCCCCGCTATTGCATTCCACGGCACGGCTCTATAAAGAGTTATACTTAGAGACCTGTAAAACCGTATATTTGGAACAGTTTGCACGGCCTTGGGGCGGCCAGGAACGCCGTGAACTCTTCTGCAAAAGCGCTGGGAATGAACTTGCGCCAAATGTCCCCCACGTGCTGGGTGTTGACGGGTGCCTGGGGACTTCTGGTCGGCAGCTATACGCTTGCCGCGCTTACTGTTTCGAACGGTCGCGGCCTCACAGCGTTCGGCGACATCGTGCAATGCGCCGTGGCTTTATTCGCTTGTGTCGGCCTGTGCTTGAACGCTTTCTCGGAGGAAAAGCGCACTCGCGTATTTTGGCTGCTTTTGGGCCTGGGCTGCGGGGCATGGCTGGTAGGGCAATCCATTTGGACGTATTTCGAGGTAGTGCTGCGCAAGGACGTCCCCAATCCCTTTATCGGCGACGTAATTCTGTTCCTTCATCCAGTGCCGATGATCGGGGCGCTCGCGCTGAAACCTCACGACAAGCGCGATGATCTAAACGTCCACATTGGCTATCTAGATTTTTCACTTCTACTGGTCTGGTGGGTGTACCTCTACCTTTTCGTGGTGATCCCGTGGCAATACATCGCGCCGAACGTGCTCGCTTACGGATGGAGCTACGACCACCTCGCAGCCGTGGAGAACTTGCTGCTTACCGTTGGCTTCGCGGTTTTGATCACGCAGGCCAAAGGCCGTTGGCGCGAAGTGTATGCACATCTGTTCAGCGCTTCGTTGCTCTATGCGGCAGGCTCGTACATCACCAATCGCGCCATCGATCGCCTTGACTATTACACCGGGAGTCCGTTCGATTTGCCGCTAGTGGCATCCTTCGTGTGGTTTGGAACGGCGGGGATTGTGGCGTACCAGCTGAAGCCACCTCGTGAAGCTGGACCGGTACGCCCGGACCAATCGAAGAGATGGGCTTCGGCGCTCGCTATGGCCGCCGTGTTTTCGATCCCATTAATGGCTCTGTGGAGTGTGTGGCGCTCCTCCAATCCTCCGGATGTGCAAACGTTTCGAGTGAGCGTCACGCAGGTGACGTTGCTGGTGGCCGCTCTGCTGATTGGTTTGCGCCAGCGCCTCGTGGATCACGATCGCTTGCGCCTGCTAGCTGGCTCGCGGGAATCGCTAGAAAACTTGAAACATTTCCAGGCGCAGATGGTGCAGACCGAGAAGCTTGTCTCGCTGGGCCAGCTTGCGGCGGGCGCGGCGCACGAGATCAATAACCCACTGACGGGCATTTTGGGTTACTCCGACCTGCTAGTGGATGACCCGGCGTTGGGCGAGCGTCAACGCGTAGTCGCGGAAAAAATCCGTACTCTGGCGCGTCGAATTAAGACCCTGGTAACCAGCCTGCTCAGCTTCGCGCGGCGAGTCCCCAGCGAAAAGTTGCACCTCGATTTAAATCAGGTGATCGGCACCGCGCTGCATCTAAGCAATCTCGACCTGCGCGGGAAGCACATTCAAGTGGAAACGTACCCCGATACGGATTTGCCGGCCATCCGTGGCGACGCCAACCAGGTCTTGCAGGTTTTTTTCAATTTGATCAGCAATGCCGTGGACGCGCTCGAGGAAATCGGTGGTGGCAAGCTGATGATTCGTACCACGCACGTCGATTCCCGAATCACCATTGAGTTTTCGGACACCGGACCGGGCATCAAATCCCCGCAACAGGTTTTCGATCCTTTCTTCACCACCAAGCCGGTCGGCAAGGGTACTGGGCTCGGCCTCAGTATCTGCTATGGCATCATGCAGGAACATGGAGGCCGGATCGCCTGCTTCAACCGTCCCGAGGGCGGGGCCACGTTTGTCGTGGAGTTCCCCACCAACGCCGCTGCCGAGCTGTATCTGCCCGAAACGCCCCAGACGATGAGTTCGACCGAACCCTAGATTTCTTCGGTCGCAATCGTCCCGGTTTAATTCCATACAAGACTGTAATAATTGCCGGGCCTAACCGGGTTATCATCCGCGATTCAGGAGGACCCGTGAAAAGCCGCCGCGTCGTTTTGTCTTGTGGATTCTGCCTGCTCTTGTTCGCGTTCGTGATTTCCTTCGCCCGTCGCGGTGCGATTGCGTCGCAGCCCAGCCACATATTGCCGGCGTCTCAAATCAACGCCGCTGCAGCAACTCTAAAGACTCGCGCGGTCGTGCTGATCGTTCTCGACGGCCTCCGTTGGCAGGAGGTCTTCGACGGAGCCGAGCATGATCTGATGAACGCCAAGATTGGCGGCGTCCAGGACGCGGATCAACTGCGCAAAGATTTCTGGCGCGACACCCCGGAACAGGGGCGACGCATGCTAATGCCCTTCCTCTGGAACGTTGTCGCCAAACAAGGACAGATTTACGGCAACCAGCACAAAGGCAGCGTCGCGCAGGTAACCAACGGGTTCAAATTCTCCTATCCGGGCTACAACGAAATGAGCACCGGTTACCCTAATCCCGCTATCAACAGCAATGAATTCGGCCCAAATCCGAATGCGACTGTCTTTGAATGGCTCAACGACAAGCCGGAATTTCACAGTCAAGTGGCGGTTTTTGGCACCTGGAACACCTACAACGATATCTTTCGCGCGAAACGCAGCGGCCTTTTCGTGCGCGCGGGCTGGGACCTGTCGTGGGCCGCGTCTCTCACTCCGCAGGAGCAAAGGCTGAAAACGCTCTACGAAACCACCACGCGAGTCGAAGACGACGACGCGTTTGACTCGTTCAGCCACGCCGACCTGCGGGACTATCTGCAGACGCACAGCCCCCGCGCTCTGTTCGTCGGCTACGGCGGCACCGACGATTGGGCCCACGAAGGGAAATACGATCTGGTGCTGCAGGCGGCGCATCAGGACGACCAGCGCATCGCTGAGCTGTGGAACACGATGCAGGCGAAGCCGGAATATCACGATCAGCTGACGTTCATCATCACCTGCGACCACGGGCGCGGCAGCGGACTGAAACTCTGGCGAGATCACGACAAGAATATCGACGGCGCGGAAAATATCTGGATCGCGGTACTTGGCCCGGATACACCGGCCACAGGCGAGATGAGGAATGTTTCGCGCACAACACAAAGCCAGATCGCGGCGACCATCGCTGCGTTGCTAGGCCAGGACTATCGCGCCGCAGTGCCGCAAGCGGCCCCGCCGTTGCCGGTGCTCCATCCGGCCGCAACCGGCAATTAATCGCGGACGACGAATTCCAGTTCGATTCCCGCGACTTCGATCACGTCGCCTGAGGCTAGCTTTGTTGGATGCGTAATCGGCTGGCCGTTGACATTGGGCACTTTATCCGCTGCGCCGATGTAATAGGAATTATCCTCGCGGCGATTGATCTGCACGGCAGCCCTCGGCTTGAACCAACCTTTCAGTTTCACGGTAGCCATCGCGGATTTTCCCACCACGGTCAACTTGTCCGTCAGCGTGTATTCGCGCTGATCCGTGCTGCCTTTGCGCACAACGAGCGTGGGCAATTTCAGCCGTCCCGGCGCGGGCTGAGCGCTTTCACCTACAGAGGCAACTTTCTGCAAAAATTCGCGGCGCTCTTTGGTATCCAGCATCACTGTCTCGTTGATCTTCGGCACGGCGGGCTTCATGTCGCCGTTATCGAGCGACGTCACGCGGACTTCCACTGAATCCGTCACCACGATCGTGTGCTTCCCGATGCCCACGGAATCTCCGGGCTTCAGCATCACCATCTTCACGCGCTGCCCATTCACAAACGTCCCGTTCAGGCTGCCGAAGTCCTGCAGCATCAGCCGCCCTTCTTCGTTGAAAACACGTGCGTGATAGCTGGAAACAGCGGGATTGTCTATCACAATGCCGTTATCCGGCGAACGGCCGATACTCACTTCCTTCTGGCCGACCGCCACTTCCTTCAAGATCGAACTTTCGAACTTCAATACCAGCTTGGACATGGGGACCCCTCCCTATCAAGTTGGCTCTTCCGACCCTTTGAACCACCGTCCGATTTTCGAGAGCGGGCCGGCCTGTTTCGGCGCATATCGTAAAACGATAGCGGTGATGTTGTCGCCGCCACCGGCCCGATTCGACAGATCGACCAAGCGATCCGCCGACTCCTGAGCGCCGCCGGATTCTGCCAGGACTCGGGCGATCTGCGACTCCGAAAGCTCCCGGAACAAACCATCGGAGCAAAGCAAGTAAGTATCGTCCTCCACCAAAAGTTCCTCGGTGACGTCCACCTCCACGCGTGGGTCAACACCGAGCGCCCGGGTCAGCACGTTCTGCATTTTGCTGCGACCCGCTTGTTCCGCCGTCAGAATCCCACGGCGCACTTGCTCGGCCACGAACGAATGATCTTCCGTCAACTGATCGAACTGGCCTTTGCGCAGCAGATACGCACGGCTGTCGCCCACATGCGCGAAGCATACGCGATCGTCCATGCATCGCGCGGCCACAATCGTCGCGCCCATGCCGCCCCTTCCTCCCAGCTCCTGCGCAGCGTGATAAATCTCTTGATTCGCGAGCCGCACGGCGCTGGCGAGCCGATTCGAAACCTCGCAGACGCCTTCGATGCGGCCGCCGAATACCGCCAGGGCCGGGTTCGTTTCGGCGTCCCGGCAATGCGCGATGACGGTCTCGACCGCCAGCCGGCTGGCTCGTTCGCCAGATTCCAGGCCGCCCATGCCATCGGACAGAACGAAAAGATTCAGCTCCGGCGCGAGCCCGAAACTATCTTCGTTATTTTCGCGAACACGCCCTGTATCGCTGCGCGCGCCCAATTCCATCGCACTTCCCTGTCGCACAACCCGAAATTGTGCGCTTTCGCGTGCTCCCCGGATTGTTTCTCAACACCCATCCGTTAGCGCCGGGTGCTTAAATGAGTGCCCGCTATCTTGCGCTGCGGTTTCCCGTGAGGTCGCCAACATTCCTCACATTCGAAAAGCCCTTTCCTTCAAGTAGTTGCGTCACGGAGCTTACTTTCTTTGCCTCAATCGGCCCACAAAAAACAACAAAAAACTTTCGGCCTCCCCAGGTTTTTGGAGTGACCTGGAAGGGCAAATCCATTGCGGCAATCTTCTGGCCTGCGGCTTGTGCTCTTTCCTCGCGTTCAAACCGCTGCACAAAAAGGTACGTGAAAGCACTTTTGCCCGTAGCACCATCTTGGGCTGCCGAATTGTGCGCCGGAGACTGAAGTTTTTTCCTGGCCGGACCGGTCTCCATCCGCGGAAACACTTCGGGCGGCGCCGGGTTCGCATGCGCAGGTGCGGGCGTCGGTGCTTTCGACGGTGTGGGCACCTTTGATTTCGCGGGCGCAGGAGTTGCTGCTTTGGGTGCTGCTGGCTTTCCGATTTCAACCGGCTTTGCCTCTTCAGCCTCGGGCTCCGGCGACGGGGGCGGGGGAGCGGGGATCTCGTAGGCGAAATCCGGCGGCTTTGGCGCGGGCGCCGCAGCTGGAGGCTGAATCTGTTTGCTCGCTTTCATGACCGCGAACCAGTGGAGTCCGCTCAGCACTGCTCCAACAGCTATCAAACATACAAGAACCCAAACAATCATCAACCTGCGTCTGGGCGCCGTCCTAACGGGCGCCGCGGTGCGCCGAAGGCCTAACGAACCGTGGTTTGTCGTCGCCGCTGCGCTGATCGGCCGTGGCGGTGGCATCGCTGGCGTGCCGGAGCCTAGAGCAGATTCAAGATCTGCAACCGATTGAAATCGCCGCTCCGGTTCTTTTTCCAAACATTTCAATATGACGCGTTCGGCAAAAACCGGGACGTTCGGCTCAACTTCGCGCGGCGGCGCAGGCTCCTCGCGCATTTGTTTCAGCGCCACCGCGACGGGATTATCCGCGCGAAACGCCGGCGCGCCCGTAAACATTTCGTAGAGCATCAATCCCAGCGAGTAGATATCCGTGCGGTAGTCAACCGGCTTCCCGGCGACCTGTTCGGGAGCCATGTACGCAGGCGTGCCGACCATTGAACCCGTGAGGCGTGTGCCGGCTTCCATCGAACGCGCTATACCGAAGTCCATGATCTTGACGTTCCCCTGCGCGTCAATCATCACGTTTTCAGGTTTCAGATCGCGGTGGACGATCCCTTGCGCGTGCGCTTCCTTTAGGCCGGAACAAATCTGCAGCGCCAAATCGGTGGCCTTGCGCTGCGGCAGCCCGCCGAAACGGTTCAGAACCGACCGCAGACTTTCGCCTTCCACAAATTCCATCGACGTGTAGGCAATGCCGCCGAGGCGATTGAACTCATACACGCGGCAAACATTCTTGTGCGTGATTTTCCGTGCAAAGAGCAGTTCATTCTTGAACCGCTCCATCATCACCTGATCCGAAGCAATCTCGGTCTTCAGGAGCTTCAGTGCCACAGTCTCGCCCGTTTCACGGTCGCGCGCTCTGTAGACGTTGCCCATGCTGCCGTGACCCGCCGCAGCAAGAATTTCGTAACGCTGGCTGAGAGCAGCGAGGACTGTCGAACTGAGACTCAGGCCGGCAGCCGATGGGGGTGGCGATTCAGCCGCGATGGCCGCAGCATCCGGTACGTCGCTCAGAAGGATCGTGTCCCGAGGACCCTGCGGGCGGGCAGAATCCCGCGACGCCACAGGCCCAGTGGGCTTGGTTGGTTCGGCCATTATCACCATAGGATAAGAGAGAAGTCGTCAGGCCTATACGGAACAAAACAAACCTGTAAGGTAAGAGTATCTGGTACGCGCGGCCGCGAGAATCGCCGGAAGTACAGCTAATTCGTACAGCTAATCCTTTGAGAACATTGCCGGGTGCTTCCCCGCATACCGTCACGCGTTGCCTCATACTTGGGGCGTACCCCGCAGACGTGCCGGCCTCCATCCCGGACGACTCGGTGGAGGACTCTGCATGGACGTCCCAAAAGCCCCGGCTCCGCCCGCTACTTTGTCAGACTTGCCCGGCACAGCGCCTACGCCCAATATCATCGCCTCCATGCTGCACGCCGCGCCGAAGACCAGTGACCTGATCTTCTCTCCGGGACGCGCTCCGCAAGTGGAGATTAACGGCCAGCTCACGCAGCTAAAGATCAAGGGCGTCGGCATCCTATCGTCGGAAGACACGGCTCGCATCGCCGCGGACCTGATCGGGCGAAATTCT
>Ga0210396_10002468_pt1 | contig 18868 bp, 18 predicted proteins | sample IncBWH17OmetaG_FD_155466 | JGI IMG/M metagenome (GOLD analysis project Ga0210396, IMG submission 155466) | Forest soil microbial communities from Barre Woods Harvard Forest LTER site, Petersham, Massachusetts, United States - Inc-BW-H-17-O ... | reverse complement strand
CAGTATTGCCCCGCGTATACGTTCTCGCCGCGCGGAACGTTGTCGCGATTCATCGGGCAGTACCCCGCCTCGCGGATCCTCGCTGCTGCGTCCATCCCGGTCTGCGGGTTGACGTGAACGGAGGGGCCTCCGCTGGCCGGCCACCACTTCAGCGTCACCGACGCGGTTGCCTGGGCAGCCGCGACTTGGCGCAATATTGGGTTAGCGGTGAGCGCATTCAGACCGTGGTTCGCACGTTGTTCGTTGATCAGACAGAGCACCGCATCTTCGGCGTCGGCCGGGGAAAGAGTTGCTGCTGCGCGGTCCGCATTTATGTCATTTATGCAGATCGTCGGTTGCAATGTGGACGTCACCGTGGCCACTGTCTGGCTTGGCCCTCCGCAACCCACGACGACGATCACTGTGGCGGCGACAACAGCGATTTTCCTCGCCTGCATAGGAAGGCAGCGTACCCAGGGGTGTCGGAATCGGACCGTTTTCTGTAACGGATGAAGTGACGCGTCCGTGCTTGAGGCCATACGCTGCGGCGCATGCGCGACATCGAGACCATCGACTCCGAGCTGCGATTGGTGGCGGCTCTGCGTTGAGCGGCTCGGGAGCGGGGTGGGCCGTTGCCATCGATAGACGTGGCGGATGCGCTACTGGATGAACGCCGCGAGCTGATCGGACTTCCCCCAGACCAGATGCCTGAATCGTTCCTAAAGGGACGTCGCGGATGACGTCGTCCTCGTGAGTGGCCGGCAACAGCGCACCGGAAAAGACAACCTCAAGAACTGGATCAAAGAGTTCTTCGACAAGGTCAACGACCTAGAGGTCGACGCTGGGGAGACATTCCAGAATGAGGAAGGCACCCGCGTCACGTCCCGATGGGTGTTGACGGGCACAAACAACGGCCTCTTCGGCACCCGACCAAATGGCGAGGAGATTGCCTTGAGCGGCATCGCGGTCTTCGCCGTCGATGACGACGGAAAGGTCGAGCGGCTGAAGGTCGAGCAGGACTCCTTTGAGCAGTACCGTCGGCTGTTGGCGGACTAGATCCAGCTGATCAATTTCGCCGTGCCTTCGGGTGGCGTTGCGCGGTTGCGGTCCTACTGAGGGGGCCGAGCAGTGTTGATGCCATCAACACCTCTCGTCAGATTCGACGTTTCCTCAGGTCAGCGCATTTTTTGCATCGGGTTCGATTCCCGGCAGCTCCACAGAGAAGAGGGTCGCTGCTGGCAGCGTGAGTATTGAGCCGTCCGGCGGTTATCGGCTTATCGAGCTGAAGCTGCACGTTCAATCCTGACAGGGGGCTGAGCCTTTTCTGACATGGCCGCTGGTGCTTCAGTCCTACCAACCGATCATCGTTCATGAGGGAGGCGGTAGTCCGCGTAACAAAATCCGGCAAACTCACTGCTGCGGAGGCAACTTCACCGAGAGCAGCTGAACGCGTTGTGGGCCCTGTGGCGTCTCATAGCTGGCGGTGTCGCCCGGCTGATGCCCCGCCAGGGCCAATCCCAGCGGACTGTCGGCGCTCAGCGTCTCGTCTTCCTGACCGGCTTCCGGGCTCTCAGGGATTTCCGCGACGTCGGAGATCACGCGCATTGTCGTGACCCCTCCATCGGCGAGCCGCAGCGTGACCTGCGCTCCGTCTGGCAGCAGTCCCGTTGGCGTGTTCGCCGATCCCGCTGCCATGTAGGAGGCCCTCCAGCTTGGCGATCTGCTGTCGACGAAGCCGACGTCCTCGGCTTGCTGAATTTCGTCGGCGGCGTCGCCGCTATCACCGACCGTGTCCTCATCGCTCACCAGCCCCGTGAGCAGATGCTCACGGCGTTTCTTTAGCCGGGTCAATTCCGCGTTGATGCGGTCCCGTCCCCCGTCCGAAAGTGTCGTTTGGTCCGCCTTCCTGACGTTCGCCGACGGTTTGAAGACCAATACTGGATGCTAACCAACAGTGCTCCCTCGTGAAACCCTCCTCACGAGATGGGTGGTAGTCAGGGACGGCAGCCTAGCCACGCCAGCTCAAAAGACAGTCGCAACCCCCGGGCGCTGCATACCTCAGTGCGTTGTTGCTTCAAGAGCGCGAAGAGACTGATGTTTGCGACGGCAAGATGAGTCGCACCCTGCAGGCCGCGATCGCCGACCCGGACGTCGCGTCGCGGCTCGGCCGGTTGACCAAGGCCGAGCGATGGTCTGGCTCCGGCGAGTTCGGCGATACCGCTATGGTTTTCACCCCGACGCGCAAGACGACCACCGCCTGGACAGCGCCAACTCGACAAGATCGGTGCGCAGGTGCTCGTCGATAGCCCAGCCGATGACCCGCCACGGCCTCGCCGGTGGTCAAAGCCGCAAGGTTAACGCCTGCAGGTCTTTTGCGCGGGTGTCGAGCAGCGCCTCGGCGTCCATCAAAGCTCATGCTGTATTGCGGGTGGCGGCCCCATGTTATGGGGGTCGGACGACAACCAGATGGGGACGCAGTTGCGTCGGGGTGATCTCGACACCCTTTGCGAGGTCATCGACCAGCGCATCAGCGTAGGTGACCAGCCCGGCTGCGTCGATGGCGTATGGTGCCGGCGGGTCGAAGTGGGCTAGACGGACCGACGCGCGGCGAAACAGGGTGAACGCACCCTTGACGTTGCCGCGCTGGACGTGGGTGATGCCGACCGCGAGCTGGGCCAGGCCCTGCCACAGCATCCGCTCGTCGTCCGCGCTGTTCTTCCATGCGGCCTCAAGCACCTCGTGCGCGGAAAATGCCAGGCCCCGGTCCAGCAGGTCCTGAGCGTAGGCGAGGGTTTCGGCCGGCGGCAGCCGCAGATCATTCGGGATAGGCGGAACACCCTTTCTGCCGCGCGGAAGTGGCCGGCCGAGAGTGTCGCGCGGCCGCGCGCTTCGGGGCCGCCCGGATTCGTCGCGATCACGCTTGGCCATCTGCCCATCATGGCAAGTCGATTGGGATCACCATGCAGCGCCACCCGGTGCCCGAAGTTCGTTGATTGCTGTCGAATCTGTCGGTCCGGTATCGCAGTGACCACTCCGCGCGCCGCGTATCGCCGTCGCCCTCGCCCGACACGTAGGGTGCGTCGACGTTGCGGAATCTGTTTTCCGACGCCGTCTCGGATGCGTCATCAGTCAGGGCTGGGCGCAAACCGACCACACTACGGCCAAGCCGGGCCTACAAGGGGGGGCCTCGTCACGAAGTCGGGCTGAGTGCGCGGGCGTCAGGCAGCGGTCGGGATGCACATGGACCACCTACTTTGAACAAGCCCTGGCGACACGCCGATGTCTTGTCAATCTAGGCAGGCGTGTCTTGTCAATCTTTCTTGCACGTCGACACTTGTTGCAATTACACTTTCCGCGCGATCCCTTCCAGCACAAGGGTTTCCGCGAACACTGCGGTCGGCGTGATCCCGTCGCGATTTCACCGCCGCCGCGCCCAACCGCTGGGTCAACACTGGAGATTGAGGACGTAGCGTATCCGAGAAACCTCCGTAATTAGGTGTCAGATATCGGCGGTTGGGCGTCTTTGGGCGGCCAGCGCAGCAAGGCCTAGGCCGGCGAACAGTGCCGCGCCGCCCCCGGCGAGGATCGCGCCGGCCGGCGACAGCGTGTGGCGTCGGATGCCGCGGAGCGCTGCGATGATGTCCAGGGTGTCGGCAAACAGGCCAAGCTGCAATGCGCGGGTGCGCAGTTGCGGTGAGGCGGGGTCCGTGATGGCCAGGGCCAGCGTCAGCTCGCGGGACCCGAATAGTTGGGTGGTAAACGGCTGCTGGTGATCAGAACCCAGCCCAAGGAGACGCGCCGTCTTGTCCGGGGCCAGCCACGCCGCCACGCCGGTGGCGAATCGCAGTGCGGCGAAGGTAGGGATGAGGGCGCTGTTCGGTGTCGACTTCATACGAGAACCATCTCCGAAGTGCGGCCCGCGTGTCCCGGAATCGGAACGATTTGAAGCTCGACAGCGATGCACTCATCTTATCTGCAGGTTGCTTTGAGCTGTATCCGACTGTTTCTCATGGTGTTTGCGATTTGCAAGGGGGGCTATTCGGTGCAGACGGTTTGACTGGACCACTGCCCTTGCGCTGATCGCCAGTCGATTCGGACGGCGACTACGTGCTGTCGGGCAGCAATGTGCGCGGCGCCGGGAAGACGTCGTCTGTCCTCAATCCCGTCGACGCTCCGTCCAGCTCTCCCGATCGCGTGTTCCAGTTGGGCGGCGCTGACCTGGCGATCAAGAGGGACGCTAAATACCACGTAGCACGGGAGTTGAGACGATGAAAATTGATCGATACCGAACGCAGGTACCTCCTCGACCGTCCGAATGACCCGATCGCACCCGTCGCACGTTGTCACGCTTACCTCGTAAGCGGTATCGCTTCCCATATTGGCGACGTAGGCGTGCCGGGTGTCTGCGTCCCATCGACCCGCCTGCCACGTCACCTTCGAGCGTCGCGGCACCAAGTCCATACCTGGATCCGCTTGGCGGGGCCGCCGGCTGTACACAATGGCGGCGCAACGGACACCCCACACACCGACCGCCGCACAGGCCAGGATCACCCACACCATAGGAAAATCGTAAACCTGGCCAGTGTGACGCAGAACGCATTTGAACCCGAATGGGGCACTGTCATGCCCAGGCCGAGGCCGAGGCCGAAGCCGAAGCAGCTAGTCTGCGGGTCTGCGCCTGCTTCTGTTTCCGTCTTAATCCAGCACCACCATGGCTCCGCGCCCAGGCACATGGGTGATCCCGCGCCGCCCCACCGGCTCGGACCGCTCGCTCGTGGGCCGCACTGTGCAGCTATCGAACAATGTGCTGAGCACGATGCGCATCTCGTATTCGGCGAATGCCGCGCCCAGGCAACGCCGGACGCCGCCGCCGAAGGGAATCCAGGTATAGGTCCCGGCTCGCTGTTCAAGAAAACGCTCCGGCCGGAATCGTTTTGGGTCGGGGTAGATGTCGGCCCGTCGGTGCATCAGGTAGATCGAGGGCGCCACCAGCACCCCGGCTGGCAATCGGACGCCGCCGATCTGCATCGGCGCTTTGAGCCGCCGGCCGACCAGTGAGACAACCGGCCGCAGCCGCAGCGTCTCCTTGACCACGGCGTCGCAGAACTGCTGTTCGCCGGTATGGATTTCCTCGGTTAACCGGGCCTGGTAATCGGGATGGCGGACCAGCCGCTCGACGGCCCAGGCGAGCGCGGTCGCCGTGGTTTCGTGCCCGGCCACCAGCAGAGTAATCAGCTCATCGCGGATCTCGACATCGCTCATCGGCCGGTCGTCTTCGTGCCGGGCCTGCAACAAGATGGAGAGCACGTCTTCGCGCTCGTCGAGGTGGTCGGCCCGGCGTCGCTTATCGATCTCGGCGTAGAGCAATCGGTCGACGCCGCGAAGCACTCTGCGTGCGACCGCGGCCCTGATGCGCTGGGGGGCAAGGATCGCCAACACGAACGCTGGGCCGCTGGTCCCTGTGGTCAGCATCCGCACCAGTTCTGCCCGCAGCTGGTCAAGGCGTGTACCCTCGCTCAGCCCGAACACTGCGCGCAGGATGACCTCCAGCGTCAACGCCCGCATCCGCGGGTGCAGGCGCACCGGCTTGCCGCGCGGCCAGCGGGCGATCTCAGCTTTCGCGACAGCGGTCATTGTGTCGGCGTAGGACGTCAGGTGGTTGCCGCGGAACGGCGGCATGAGAAGTCGGCGCTGTTCTCGGTGCGCGTCCTCGTCGAGCAGCAGCACCGAGTTCGCGCCGACCACCGGCAACAGGAAGCGACTTGCCTCCCCGGCGTGCAGCAGCCCGGGCGGCCCCGTGAAGACCTCTTTCACCGTCTCCGGATGGGAGATCAGCACCCAAGGGCGCTCACCGGCCAGCCTCATCGTGAACGTGTCGCCGTAGCGAGCCGCGCAACGCTCCATGAAATCCCAGGGGCGGATCGCCCAGGCGGCCGTCTGAACGGCGACCGGGAGTCGGGGGCCAGGCGGCAGAACATCGAGGGCCAACCGGTCACCTCCGAATCGGATGCGGTGGGGCTTATGCAAGTTTAAGGTCACAACGCTAAGGCCCACGGACGGCGGCTGATGGGCCACGCGCCCGGCTGCCAATGCCGCCTGCATGTGGCTGCGGCCCTGGTGCGGCCGGGCTGCACGTGGCTGCCTATCCACCGGACACCGACCCCGCCGCAATCGCCAATGCGAACAGCATCATCGAAAAGCGCTATACCCGACTGGCCCCGACCTGGCACCGTAATGGACACGCCAGCGTCGGACCCATATCCACCGCCGTGCGAGGTGTGATCAGGTCGGCTGCGATGGGATGTCCGGGACACATAGTGATGTAGGGAATGCCAGGGGACACCCAGTCGCCCTTACACTCTTGGGGCTGGAACCCCGGTTGGGGCCGGTTCAGTACCCCTGTCGATCGTTTACCAAAGTCCACGCAGTCTCAGAACTAAACGTCTCAGTTTCTCGAAAATCGCTGCAAAACTTGGGCATCAGCACGCCCTGCGTCAGCACGTGCCAACGAGTCGATGCGTTGGCCCAGGAATCGAGTGGCAGCGGCGGCGGATGCCTGCAAAATCGTGGAAGGTACTGGAACGTCGCGTGATAAATATGCATCCATGACGGATTCCCCTGAGGACCGGGTCACGGCTTTCATCGCTGCCGATCCGGACAGCATCTGGGAGATGATCAGCGACGTCACACGGATGGGTCAGTGGAGTCCCGAGTGCTACAGGGCTATGTGGCTCACGTCCAGACGAGGCAAGGGCGCGCTATTTCTTGGGCTCAATAAGGATCGCGGTCTGAGGTGGCCCTCGCCGGCGATCGTCACCGAATCAGAGCGCGGCCAGGTATTTGCATTCCGAGCTGCCAGCGGAGTGCTCTGGCGGTACCGATTGGCAGCCGAGAACGGAGGTTGCCTCCTGGTGGAGGAGCGCATTACCTCAGGTGAGTTCCGCTACGTGAAGGCGGCCTACCGACTATTCCTCGGCGGGTATGACCGTCGCATGGACGTTCTGCGGGCCGGCATGCAGCGAACCGTTGAACGCATCAGAGCCGCCGCGGAAAACGCCACTTAGTTCGCGTTCTTCGATCCCGCGCTACACCGCATACAGTCGCCAACGACCCGGCACACCTTTGAGCTCATGCTCCCCGCGTCCGTGAAACACGCGTCGCGACCCAGCGACGATCTCACGCACAGTCGAAGAAACCAACACTTCACTCGGTGCCGCGAGAGCAGCGATACGCGCACCGATGTGGACGGCCATACCGGCAACGTCGCTACCGCGAACCTCCACTTCACCGATGTGGATACCGCTACGAACCTCGATTCCCAACGGGTGCATCGCGGCGACAATCGCTGCTGCACAGTCGATCGCCACACTCGGGCTGCTGAAGACCGCCAGAAATCCGTCGCCGACGGTGTTAACTTCACGGCCGCCGAAGCGCTCGAGCTGATGGCGAATGATGCTGTCGTGGTTATCCAAAAGATCGTGCCAGCGGTCGTCGCCGAGGGCCGCGGCGCGTTGCGTCGAGCCGACGATGTCGGTGAAGAGGATCGTAGCCACCACTCGGTCGCACCCAGCACCACCGCGCACGCCGGTGACGAATTCCTCGACCTCGTCGAGCAACTCAGCGGTGTCGCCAACCCAATACAGCATGTCGGCACCGGGCAATTCGACGTAGGTGGACTGAGTTATCCGCTCCGCTAGGTAGCGCCCATGTTCGGGTGAAACGTAGGTGGAATCGCGACGGTGCAAAATTAGCGTCGGCGCCGTGATGCGGCCGAGAACATCACGCACGTCTCCGTTTGCCGCCACTGTGCCCACGGCGCGAGCCATGGTCGGCGATGCCGCACGATTACCCGCAAGGTCCCACCACGTGCGAAACGCTTCCGCGCCAGCGACCGATGGCGCTACCCAATCTAGGACATCGACACCCTGCTCGACCGCGTCTACTTCGTAGGCGACTGTCGTCAAAGCGGTGGACTGGCTCGGCTGGACGCCGAACGGATAGTCGGCGGCCCACAAAAAGCGAGCTGCGCCGTTGACGATAACCAGTCCATTCACACGATCGGGATAGTTCGCGGCGAGTACAAGTCCGAGCATCGACGCAAAACCGGAAACAAAGATCGTCGCCTTCGGACACCCAACCGCATCCATCACTGCGATGGCGTCCTCAGCCCAAAACTGCGGCCCAATCACATCCAGCGACGGAACGCGCGACGAAAGGCCTGTCCCACGGTAGTCAAAGCTGATCACTCTGCAGAATGACGCGAGCCGTTGATGAAAGCGATTCATCGACGGCTCGGCCGCGATGGAATCGATCGGAATCAGCGCAGCCGGCAACACCACCAAGTCGTGTGGACCGTCGCCAATCACTTGATAGGCGACGTCCATGTCGCCGCACTTGGCATAGCGAGTCCGACCTGCAGTGCTCACAGCCAAAGGCTAGTGCAGGCAGAGCGACTACTCCTTGTTCAAGGCCATCTCTTAGATATCTCAGAGTGTGTGGAAAGAACAGCGCTGGCTTGTCGAGGCGCGAGCCTATTCCAAAACTAAAGTTGTGATACGGGGTGGGTAGCTCGCCCAGGGGCACAGGAAAGCCTACGTCGTACCGTCGCAAAAGTTGCCTCAAAAATATCGTCTCAATAGCCGGGACGGGCGTAGTCCAACAGAGCGGCGACTCCTGCACGAAAGTGGGGGCGGGTAGTTGGGCAACTATTCACAGTCTTCAGATGGGCTGAGGAGCTGGCTCTCGTTGGACGGCTTAGTTTCCCACCGCGGCGAACTATGGCCATGTGTGGTTCGCTGCCACCGCTTCACGGTTCCAATAACTCAGAACAGCGAACAACACCGGGTAGCCCTATGCACCCGGTTACCCGACCCTCCAATAGCGGGGCCGTCAAGCCCTGGAGTCGAGTTGTGCACAACCGTACGGTTCTCGGATCCGCCACGAAGATGAGAAAAACCGGTCCGCCATTCTGATGAGAATTCTGCAAAGCCGCAGGTAGAGGCATCGCTATCCGCCATGCGAAATGAGAACCTACACCACCGCTGCTGGTGAGTCATGAGGAGATTGAGAAAGTGTCGTCGGTCGCGCTGTTCCATGCCGCTGCATGGCGCACGTTCCGTTGGTACTTCGGTCAGCGCCATTATTCGGGAACGTACTGGTCTGCCACGCAGCGTGACCATGTCATCTACGAATCGCGGCTGGAGTTGGCGAACCTGCTGTTGGCTGACTTTGATCCCGCGGTACGCCACATTGCCGCTCAACCATTCGCCTTGCGTGTTCAGGTGGATGGGCAGGTGCGCAAACACATTCCGGACTACTTTTTGGACAGCGCCCCCGTCGGACCGGTGGTGGTCGATGTCATCTGCGGCGAGCGGATGATCCAGCCAAAGGTCGCGCTGTTGCGCGCCTGGACCCGCCAAATCATCTTCCTGGCCGTAGCGGATCGATTCATCTGCTGCATCATTGCCCAGGCGTTGCCTGTTCATGCCACGACTTGAACACCTCTGGGGGAGTGCATAAGTCATTCATCGCCAAATTATCGGCGAATCGGCCAACATCGAATTGCTGTGCAATACAACATGATAGCGAATACGGCGCAGTTTGCCGGTAAGGCCGCATATTCGGTTCCGTCGTATTCAACGGTTGGCTGCCAGAGCTGGTGGTTGCAACCTTCTTCCGACTGCGCTGCCAGAACCCGGTGCCAGGTAGGCGATTAGGGCGTTTGCAGCAGCTGACAGCGACGACGAGCTGCGGTGGCACAACATCAGATTGCGGTTCGCCCAGCTGTTCGTCAGTTCAATCGTGGCGACATCGTGAGGCCGTGCCATAAGTGCTGATGTATACGCCGGGACGACGGCAATTCCGACGCCGGCAGCGACGGCGGCTAGGACCGCCTCGAAGCTGGGCAACCTGGCTCGATACCGCGGGCGCAGTCCTAACGGCACCGTCTGTCCACTGAGGTGTTCTTGCAGCGGGCTTCCTCCGGCCAGCCCCAGGAAGGGAAAGTCAAGGCACGCGCTGAAGGAGACCTTATTACGTGCTGCGAGGGCGTGATCGCGAGCGGTGATTGCCACCAGGGGGTCTTCCCGTAGCTGAACGCACATGAGACTTCCGGAATCCACTGTGTCGGCAATGATCCCGACTTCTGCGCGCCCATCGGTCACGGCGGCAACGACCTCATGACTTGCTCGTTGCTGCAGGTCGACATCGATGTCGGTATGGGAGGATAAGAACTCCGCCATCACCACTGGCAGAAGCGTCTCGCAGGCGGAAGTGTTGGCCAATACCACCAACGTCGCCCGCAATCCATCCGAAAGGCGAGTTAGCTCAGCTCGCATCCGTCCGTACTCGGCGACGATGGCTCGGGCATGCGCCACCAGAACCCAGCCCGTCTGTGACGGCACTACCCCGCGGCGGTGGCGCGTAAGCAGCGGCGCTCCAAGAGCCTTCTCCATTGCGCTAACTCTGGCACTTGCCGAGGCTAGTGACATGTGGCTGTGCTTGGCACCCTGGGTGATGCTCCCATGGTCTACGACCTCGAGGAACAGCTGCAAATCGTTCAGGTCATAGGCCATGTCAACCCCTGCCCGCCGCTAGTTCTAGACACATAGGCTCAGGCTATACCGAAGGCTGACTACCAGAAATCTGCATTGTGGATTGCCCCGAAAGCAGTGACCATAGGGAGGACGTTCAGACATAACACGCAGGCCACCGTGGCCCAACCGACTACTGGAGGCTCAGCTCTGTGACCACTCATGCCGATCACACCGAGACCGCTGGAAGCCATGCATTTCCGGGTTGGGCGCTAGCGGAATGGGCTGATCACATTCTTGAACAAGCCGGAGTGGGAGTGACAATCGTCGACCGAAACGGCTCGGTGCTCTTCTACAACAAGTGGGCAGCAGAGCATCTCGATCGCAAACCCGAGTATCTCGGTCGAGATGTCCGCGAACGCCACCACCGGGCAGCCACCAACCCTCGATGGAACGCAATGCTGCAATTGTTCCTGGACGGACGCGACGAGCCAATCCGCTACGTCGCACGACCTTATGGAAAGACGACCATCCTGGTGACGGTCTCGCCGATCCGGATCGGCGGAGAATTGGTAGGACTGTCGCAGATTGTATTGCTCAAGGACGAAGTGCAGGAACTCTGCACACGCTTCGACACCTGTGGACGCGAATCCTTTGAACGCGAGATGCTTCCCAACGGATTCGAAGGTGGATGACCTTTGCCCCAGTCAGCAATGCCTCCCAGCAACCAGCCAGTGATCGAAGGGTGTCGAGTGATGCTTCTCGGGCCTCTCGCAGGTTCATATCATCCTGCTTGCTACAGCACCGAACCAGAAGGAGGATCTCGTGGTCATTGTGGCAGGACACGTAGTCGTCGACCCAACCGAGCGTGACGACTACCTGTCCGGATTCGTCGGGGTGGTGCGCCAAGCCCGCCGGACGCCGGGCTGTCTCGACTTCTCGCTGTCGGCCGACCTCGTCGAGCCAGGCCGGATCAACGTCTTTGAGCGTTGGGAGTCCCAGGCGGCCGTCGAGGCGTTCCGCGGCAGTGGCCCCAGCGACGAGCAGGGCGCCGCGACCGTGAGTGCGGAGGTGGCCGAGTACGACGTCACGTCCGAGAGAAACCTTGACGATGCCGCCACCACGCTTGTGTTCTTGACGCAGCGACCACGAAGCGCCAGATAGCCAAGCTCTGCCTGCGCGGCAATTACTTTGTGCGGCGTGCGACCACCGCAGGCGCGTCATCGATTCCCCGGCTGCAGTGCGAACCGATTCGGCGAACATATCCCCGGGCGCATCCCCAAGCGCCGCGACAGACCGAGCGTCACAAAAGACCTAGATGAACTCTGTGCGCGGTACGAACTGGAAATGGATGTCGACAGTGTCCCCGAACTATGCAAACGTTTCGAGTTGAAATTCCCCGGTGAACCTATTTGATAATGAGCCGTAGGGATCGAAATCCTTGTATGCCCAAGCAATGTCGGCGGGGCTGGATGAGGCGGGGCCGCCGCGGTACGGACCTCGTGGCGCGCGGGGTACCGACCAGGTCCGTACGAAATTTAAGTAACCAATCAAACGCAACTCTGAAAGGTTCATCATGAAGATCGTAGTCATTGGCGGTCGTGGGCTTATCGGCTCGAAAGTAGCGATCAAGCTCTCCGCGCAGGGACACGACGTGATCATCGCCTCACGCCGATCAGGTGTCGATTCACTCACCGGTGAAGGTCTCGCCAACGCCGTCGCCCGTGCGGATGTCCTGGTCGACGTCGCCGATTCACCATTGTTCGACGATGAACCTGTGATGCACTTCTTCACGACCACGACGACGAATCTTCTCTCTGCTGAACAGAAAGCGGGAGTCAAACACCATGTCGCGTTGTCCGTAGTGGGCGCGCAGATCATGCCAGATAGCGGCTACAACACCGCGAAAGCAGCTCAGGAAAACCTGATCAAGGATTCGGGCCGGCCTTATTCGATCGTGCGAGCAACTCCGTTCTACGAATTCGCGGTTGGCTTGGCCGATTCCGCGACAGACGGAGACATTGTCAGGTTGCCACACGCGTTGTTCCGTCCTATCGCCGCCGACGATGTCGCCACCGCCGTGGCCCGCGCGGCTGTCGGGCGCCCCATCAACGGAGTAACGGAGATCGCTGGACCCGAAGCAATGGGGATGGACGACTTTGTCCGCACGGGCCTAGCCGCCAATGGTGATCAACGTCGGGTCGTGTGTGACGCCCAGGCGCCATACTTCGGTGCGGTGATCGATGATCACACCCTCGCACCCGACGAGAACGCCACCATCTTCACCACTCGATACTCCGACTGGATCGACGCACACTCCAGCCGCCGCATTTAGGAAATTGAATGGGAACTCAAGCGATCCCAACCGCAGCAGCCCTGCACTTGCTTGCGCAACAGGCAGATTCCCAAGTTTCCATTGTCCGCTCCGAGCGTTAGCTTGCTTCGCTCCCATCCGGCGTGGTCGCCCTACTAGGCGTATAACGTCGACGGGGCTCCCGGCTGTGCGTCCGTTTCGCAACCATAAGAGGGACAACGTGTTGCAGGATACGACTGACTCCGAATCGAAATCAACAATAAAGGTGGTGTAGGGAGTACGGTCACCGTTGATTCCTGACGATGCCCATGTGATGACTGTTCTCATCAACCATCCACCGGGCGCACCTGGTTACCCGCCACATCGCCTTCCTGGCGGTCCGGGATTCGGTTACATGATTGACGGTGAGATGTTGTTCGAGCTCGAGGGTGAAGCGCCACGCGTCCTCCGCGCTGAAGACGCGTTCTGGGGACCCGGCGGCGACGTGATCCACTATCAGGACGCTAACAACCGCACGGACATTCCTTGTAGCTTCGTCCTCGCAATGTTGTGCGTGCCCGGGCAACCGATGCTCGAATGGGTTACCGAAGAGGAGCTTGAGGAGCGAAAGGGACTGCGCGTCACCAGTTGACTGGCTCGGGCACTCTAGCATTCGGACGGATCTTTGGTTGCTTGCATCGAGTTTCTGTTCTAAGTCGCCTAGCGAGTACGCGTGACCTGCGTAGGGCTCCAAGCTGCGTGGATGGCTGCCAACACCCCGGTACCGGAACGAAAGGCTGAGTCGCGGTGTAGGCTTCATGGACAATGGAGATTATCCCTCAATTGCTACGCCGAAAGCGTTCTCAGACAGCCTGATTCAGGCACGTGATTCGGAGCGGAGCGAGCAGTTCGTCGACCATCTCCAGCACTGATGCAGCGCCGACTTCCGTTCGCTGTCACGTGACGCAATGCCATCCTTGCAGTGCGGATCGCCGCGGCCACCAACTGCGCGGAGCCCGTGGGGACCTGGGCCAACACGTTGCGCACGAAATGCAACCTACGACATCACCGCCTTCGCCGATTTTCCCTGTGCCGCGCTAGGAGATCTGGTCGACCAGCCCGCTGGAGCGGCTGAACAAGGAGGTCAAGCGCCGTACTGACGTGGTGGGGGTGTTCCCCAACCCGGCCGCGTTGTTGCGGCTGGCCGGCTCGGTCCTCGTCGAGGCCCACGATGAATGGCAGTCGCCGACAAGCGCTACCTCGGCGAAACCACCCTGGTCCTGCTCAACCCCAGGCCCGATTCACGGATCAATCCGTTGTGGTCCCGACCGCCATCACGGCATCGTTGAAATCGCAGAGCCTCGGGCAGATCGACTCGTGCGATTTGCACCATTCCACGGGGCGCGACGCACCGGTGCTCAGACACGTGCGTCGATCTACGTGTTTTAGCCGATGTTCACCGTGCATATCAGTAAATTGGCTACGCTACCGCGATGTCAGACGATCTGATCGGCAGCTTGGACCAGTTTGCGGGAGTGGCCGGAACGTGGCTTTGTGAGCCGACCACCCGCGCGCTGACAGCGACTGAGTTCGTCGGGATAAAAGATTCACCCGCCTCGTACGCCGAGAATCATCTCGTCGGCGTGCTAGCCGCGGACTTTTCGTTCGCCGCTGAAGTCCAGTTCGGGTCGGGCGGCGAGGCGCATCTGCAGTTCCGAATCAGCGCCGACGGGCGCTACGGAGTCCGTGTGAGCGAGCAGGGGTTTGCCGTCTACATCCAGAACGCTATAACAAATCAGTGGACTGCACTTGACGACGTTGCGATGGACCTCGCGCCGAACACCCTTCATCCGGTCGAGATCAGTGTCCAAGGCTCTGGCTTCACCATCATGGTCGTTGACACCGAGTACAGCTTCCACGACGAACTGATTCCCGTGGGCCGACTGGGCCTGTATGCCTATCAACCCAACTCGGCGGCCTTTCCCGTGACGTTTAGCGGGATTTATGCGAACACCGTGCCTGCTGCTCTTAGCAATTTCGCGTTGCTGCACAGCACTTTGGGCTACACCGCTTTGGGCACAAAACGCGCCTTACTACGCACACTGAACCACCTGGACGATGGTCTAGACCTTCAGCGATGCGGCTTCGCCGTCGAAAACACGGCGGGTGATGTCGTGTACACCGGCCCACTCAGCGCATTGCGCGATACCTACGGCATGCAATTGTGGGAGGCTGATTTCACGTCCCTGCAGGCTCCCGGAACGTACCGCGTCACCGTAACCGCGGTGACCGCGGGGCCGTTGGTCTGGACCCATCAGTTAACCAGCGCGATGTTCGGCATCGACCAGTACCTGCTCACCCGAAGCCTGCTGCGTCCACTCACTGTGCTCAACGCCGAAGCCCGCAACGCCGCAGATGATGACCTACGGCAGAACTGGTCCCCGGTTTCGGGCGAATTCACACTCGATCACACAGGTGCGCTACTCGGCACAGATACCACCCGTGGCGCTGGTGCGCTTCTTGAGCGCACAAAAACCGGCTTCGGAACAAACGCCACACTGCCCTCCCCGCAGCAAGCGAGCGGCTACACAATGATCGGCCAGGTCACCATCCTGGACGGCTGTGATGCCCAACTGCAATTCGGCATCACAGCAAGCCGCCGGCTGGCGGCCACCCTCCAGGCAGGCGCGGCCGGTAACTGCCAACCTCCCGGCGGCCCCCCCGCCGGCGGACCAGGTGCAGTGCGGCTTCACGAGGAAGGTCCCTCCGTCGCGGGCGGCTTCAACATCCTTGCCTCGCAATACTTTCCAAGCGACGAACCTTTCAAGATCGGCGTCCCCTATGCCGTGCGCATCGTCGTCACCCCCCAAGCTGTCACAGTCTTCGTCAACGGCGGCAAATCGACAGGAGGACTTGAGCTTCCCACCGTGCTGACGCCCGTCGATCTGCAACACGGGACTTTTGGCGTCAAGGCCTGGGCGAGCTCAGCGAAGTTTGAAAACGTCGGCGTGTGGGCCAACGGCAAACCCGCATTTGCCGGGCAGTACGTGCAGATGCAGCCGATAGGGCTCGACGACGGGCGCATCATCGACAGACCCCAGCTTGAGCCAGGCCCGTGCAATTGTGACGGATCCACGACCGATCCCGGCGATCCGGCGAACAAGATCAAACCGAATCCCGGTGTTGAGCACCCCTTGTGCTTACCGATTTTTGCTCAGCGCTGCGGCTTCTACGATTGCGACAGTATCAATGGGGAGTCGAACTCACATGGTGCGTTTATTGCCGGACTCATCGAAGTGTGGTTGCGGCGGGGCGCCCAGCTCAGCGGCGACGAGCGCCTGGGGTTGCAAGCCGCCATTCTGGCGGGGGTGGCCTACCTCGGGCGGTTGTTCGACCTGGGCGTTGACGGCGATGGCGCCGGCCGCTACAAGCACGAGGACTTCGGCCGCAATGGCGGAGCAGACATCAATAGTTGCGGCCAGTTCTTGACGTACTTAACATTGTCCGGCGTCTACGGCGACCTCAGCTTCGCCGCGAAGGCAGCTGAGCTTGACGCCGTGACGGCGGCCGCGGCGATGCGCCGCGCGTGGAAGGGCTGTCTGCGGTTAGAGCGAGACGGTCTCGCCCCAACCCATAGGGTGCTCGTTTACCACTACCTGGCCAAGTGCGCAGCTGCCGATCCAGAGTTTGCCGCTGAAGTGCAAGCCCAGCTAGGCGGCGCGGGGCCAGTCAGCAACCAGCTGGACGAAATCGCACTGAACACCGCAGAGTCGTTCCTATTCGATACCCCAACCGCCGGTACTACAGGATTCGGCACGCTGGAGGGATGGCGCGAAGCACCGCGGGACACCGGCCAGATGATCCCCTGGCTTGAGGGTGTGCACGCCCTAAGCCAGGACCTTCCCGACCGCACCGCGCACTGGGCGCAGCCGTTGGCCGAGCTGGCCCAGGACATGGTGAACTACCTGACGACCAACAACGGATTTCACGTTATACCCCAGTCCAGCGGAGGCGATCCACAGCTTATCCAAAATTGCTACAACTGGGATTCGATGGACGTTGTGCCACGAGTCGGATCGACCGTGGCAGGCGAAGGCCGGAGCTTCTACAACTGCAGTTTCTTTTCCACCGAGGCCCTCGACATGGTTCTGCTCAGTGAGATGTCGGGCAATGCCGAGCTAGAGCAGCTTGCCGCCGGCCATTTGTATTGGGTCCTGGGCCTCAACCCCGGTATGTCGGCAACGAAGACCCTGAACGCCGCAACGGAGGGCACGGCCTGGCGGGCGGGTGCCTTCGTACAGGGCTTACCGGGTTCACCGGCACGCGGATACGAGAACATCGCCGACGGATGGTCGAACGAAAAGGACTGGTTGTGGCCCGGTGAAGATTGGGGCAATCACCGCCAGGTATGGCGGTTCAATCCACTTCCCGGGTTCATGTCGATCAACAACGGCCTCGTGCTCTTCGAGAATCAGTGGGACTACTACAACATCGGACCCGATGGGTGGATTAGCGGCGAGACCTTCATCCTCAATGACGGCATCTACGCTCGCGCCATGGTGACCTACGAGGATCACTTCATTGGGCCACCCCAACCGGAACCGACGGTAATGATTGGGTTCAACCCGCAAGACCGGTTCATGATGACGCTAGGCAGCACCCTGGTGGTGGTCACCTCCGACGGCAACGTATTCGGCGCCGATGCGGTCGGCAGACTACTCGAACCAGTGGTCCAGTTCGGCGGCGCCAGGATCGGGTTCAACCCACAGGACCGGTTCATGATGACGCTGGGCAACACCCTGGTGGTGGTCACCTCCGACGGCAACGTATTCGGCGCCGACGTCGTCGGACACGAACTCCAGCCGGTATACCAGTTCAGCGGAGCCAGGATCGGGTTCAATCCTCAGGACCGTTTCATGATGGCGTTGGGCAACACTCTGGTGGTGGTCACCTCCGACGGCAACGTATTCGGCGCCGACGTCGTCGGACACGAACTCCAGCCGGTATACCAGTTCAGCGGAGCCAGGATCGGGTTCAATCCTCAGGACCGTTTCATGATGGCGTTGGGCAACACTCTGGTGGTGGTGACCGCCGACGGCGAGGTGTTCGGCGCCGATGTCGTCGGACAGCAGCTGCAACCGGTGTATCAGTTCGGCGGCGCCAGAATTGGGTTCAATCCTCAGGACCGTTTCATGATGGCGTTGGGCAACACTCTGGTGGTGGTGACCGCCGACGGCGAGGTGTTCGGAACCGACGTGGGCGTTCAACTTGCACCGGTGTTCGAGTACGATGCCGTTCCTTTGCGGAACTGACGTCAATCCCGCGAACATGTCATCGACGCCTTGATCGCCGAAGCTGCTCCAACGGCCGCCCGACTGGCGACATTTGACGTAGTAGCGCCTCGATCTGACCCGGGTGGGTAAGGCGCGATGCGCCGATGCGCCCGGGTCGATGTGCGACGTGATTCTGCTGACCGGCCATCCCGAACACTGGCGACTCCGGGGCTGTCTGTCATACTCCGTGCGCACTGGCCAGCCGGCGGCCGACCACTTCCACGGCATGCCGCTCTACTGGGATGTCTCCAACATGTGCTCAGGTTCTGCACGACCGTACGGTTAAAGGATCCGCCACAAAGATGAGAAAAAGCGATCCGCCATTTTCATGAGAAATCTGCAAACGCGCAGGTAGAGGCATCGTTATCCGCTGCGCACTTTGGGAACCTACAGTCGTCGTCGAAACGGTCGAGGGTGTCGGTAAGGATCGTGTCACCGGCCGCAATCCGCACGGCTTATCCGTAACGGCAACGGCGAATCGCGGCTTCTTGCTAGTAGCCGCGTTGGTGACATGCATCAGATATGGCACATGTTGGCTGACCAGCGGTGACACCATAGTGACGTGGAACGACTGTGGGCTGGCCGCGTGACATGACGACAGTGACCGTGGTGTGCGGGTCGTGCGGTACCGAGCTGGCGCCGAACTCGAAGTTCTGCAACGAGTGCGGTGCGGCGGTTGCGGGCGCCACGGTACCGGCTGAGTACAAGCAGGTGACGGTGCTGTTCGCCGA
>Ga0210396_10002467_pt1 | contig 18869 bp, 11 predicted proteins | sample IncBWH17OmetaG_FD_155466 | JGI IMG/M metagenome (GOLD analysis project Ga0210396, IMG submission 155466) | Forest soil microbial communities from Barre Woods Harvard Forest LTER site, Petersham, Massachusetts, United States - Inc-BW-H-17-O ... | reverse complement strand
CAAGTGCTCGACATCGAAATGCAAGTGGGACAAATGAGTCAATCAGTGGAAGTGACGGCCGAAATCCCAACGGTGGATCTCGTCTCTTCCGCACTGAGCAATCAGGTAAATGCCACCACGGTTCGGGAATTGCCTCTTAATGGCCGTGATTGGACCCAACTCGCCACCCTACAACCGGGCGTGACGTCCGTGGCGTCTCTGCAAGCCAGCACCTCGTCGGGCTTTAATCGAGGCAATCGAGGATACGGCGCCCAGTTGGCGATTTCCGGTGCCCGGCCGCAACAGAACAACTACCGACTGGACGGCATCAGCGTCAACGACTATGCGAATGGGGGACCAGGCAGCGTCCTGGGAGGCACCTTGGGCGTGGACGCCATTCAGGAATTTTCAGTTTTGACCAGCAATTACTCTGCGGAATATGGAAGGACTTCCGGTGGCGTCGTTAATGGCATTACCCGCTCCGGGACGAATCAGATCCACGGCGATGCGTATGAGTTCATCCGAAACAGCGCCCTGGACGCCAAAAACTTCTTTGACGGGCCCCAGGCCCCCTCGTTTGGTCGTAACCAATTTGGAGCGTCCGTGGGACTTCCGGTCCGAAAAGACCATACATTTCTTTTTGTAGACTATGAAGGGCTGCGCCAGTTTTTAGGCGTTACCAACGTCGATAATGTTCCTTCTCTTGACTTCCGGAACGGAATTTACCACAACCCGGATGGAACGACCCAGTCGCCGGGAGTCGATCCCCTTGTGCAACCATTTCTCACTTTTTGGCCAGTTCCCTTGGCCCCAAGTGCAACTAACACCGTAAAATATTCGATTGCGACTCGTGAGAAGACTACAGAGGACTTCGGGACCGTCCGCCTGGATGAGAAGCTGGGGGCGTCGGATAACCTGGCGGGGACTTACCAATTGGATAAATCTCTGAGTACTGTTCCGGATCCACTCAATGTGGTGTTGTATGGGCAATCGACATTTCGTCAGTCCGTTGCGATCGAGGAGAACCACACCTTCAGCTCTCAATTGGTTAACTCCGCTCGCCTCGGGTTCAACCGGGTTACGGCGGCCATCGGGTACGGCGCAGGAGCAATTAATCCTGCAGCAAATAATCCGTCCTTCGGCACCGTGCCGGGACAGAACGCTCCCCAAATCGTTGTACCGGGCCTCACCGCTTTTGGCGGAGGCGTGAACGCCGGAACGTCAACCGCCATCGCTTGGAATTCGTTCCAGGGGTATGACGATGCTTTTCTCACTAAGGGAATTCAGACTTTGAAATTCGGCGTCAGCGTCGAACGGATTCAAGATAACATAACTGCCCTCACTCAAACCGGTGGTTTTTTCCGCTTCGGCACGCTGCTCGACTTTATGACCAACCAACCGAGTTCGCTGGCGGCCGCCATCCCGTCGGCAACGAGCGGTCGCGGCCTGCGACAAACCGTCGTCGGTACCTACATTCAGGACGACGTGCGTTGGCGGCCCAATCTTACATTCAACCTCGGCCTGCGCTACGAGTTTTCAACAGTGCCTACCGAGATTGAAGGGAAACTGTCGGCGCTCCGCAACTTGGCGGACCCAACGCCTCATCTTGGTGACCCATTTTTTTCTAATCCCACATACCACAACTTCGAACCGCGAGTCGGTCTGTCATGGGACCCATTCCGGGATGGCAAAACCTCCGTGCGCGCGGGCTTTGGACTATTCGATGTACTCCCACTCCCGTATGAATTTCAGATTATTTCATCAACTACCGCACCGATCACGTTGATCGGAAATGCTCAAAATTTACCTGCGAAATCCTTCCCATCCATTGCGTTTAACAGTCTTAGTGTCACAAATTTGCGCCAGGCGTATGTCGAACCCAATCCTCACCGGAACTATGTGATGCAATGGAACTTAAGTATTCAGCGTCAGCTCGCGAATAGTATTACGGTCATGGGTGCTTACGTCGGCTCGCGGGGAGTTCACCAGCCGCTTCGGCTGGACGATGCCAACATGGTTCTGCCCACCCTGACTCCTGCGGGGTATGTTTGGCCGACTCCGTCCGGCAGCGGTACGGTGGTCAATCCAAACGCCGCTCGGATCAATTCTTTGTCTTGGGGTGCAAACAGTTTTTATGACGCTCTTGAATTCCAGGCGACCAAGACGATGAGCCATGGCGTCCAAATCCAGGGTTCGTACACATACGGCAAGAGCATTGACGAGGGGTCTTCCAGTGTGGCCGGCGATCCGTTCGGCAATTCCATTTCCAGCTTGTTTTTCTTCGATCGACGTTTGAGGCGCGGAGTCTCGGATTTCAACGTTGAACAAAACTTGGTCGTTAACTTCACCTGGATTATCCCTGCGCCACCTTCTCTGCAGGGAGCAGCGGCCTGGCCGTTGAGCGGCTGGCAGTTGGGCGGCATTTTGCAAGCCAGCACGGGGCTGCCTTTTACCCCGATACTCGGCGGAGATCCGCTCGGTATTAATAGCTCTGATCCCTGGTCATTCCCGGACCGCTCCAAAGGTCCCGGTTGCGAGACTGCGGTCAGCCCCGGCAACGTCGATGCCTACATTAATCTCCAGTGCTTTTCATTTCCGAACCCTGCTACTCGACTGGGCAATGCCGGGCGTAACTCCCTCGTGGGACCCGGGCTCCTAAATTTGGACTTCTCGGTATTCAAAAACAACTACATCAGGAGAGTTTCCGAGACCTTTAATGTCCAATTTCGAGTGGAGGCATTTAATGTATTGAACCACCCCAATTTTGCCGCTCCAATCGACAATAGCACGCTCTTCGATCAGTCCGGCGCTCCAGTTCAAGGGGCAGGAGCGATTGACAAGACATCCACTACCTCGAGAGAGGTCCAGTTTGCTCTTAAATTCATCTGGTGAAGTACACTCATTCGAGTCGCTGACTGAACGTGAAGTTCTTCCATGCGAATTGGAGGCGGTGTGAGACGAAACAGATTGTATATGCTCGTCTTTGCAACGGCGATTTTGGTTGGAGGCGAGCCATTTGTCCCTCGGCTGGCGGCGCAAATCCAAGAAGTTGTGCCGGGAGGCCCCGTTTTCGAGGTCGACCTTTCTTGGCCGAAGGCGGAGGGGCATTTTGGTGAACAAGGCAATTGGGATTTTGGAGCGATTGCCGGTATCGCCATCGATCCAGCCAACGACCACGTTTGGGTCGCCACCCGCCCGGCAACCATGGCTCAAAACGAAAATTTCGCGCTGAAATATCCGAGCATGGGCGATTGCTGTCTCCCTACTCCTCCTGTCGTGGAATTCGATGCTGGAGGCAAATTTATCCAGGGCTGGGGAGGGCCGGAGCAGGGCCACGACTGGTTGGTGGGGGGTAAAGGAGTTTTCGAATACGACGAAAACGGAAACTATGTTCTGGGCCGGCCTCGACTAGAGTCGGGACTTGACTGGTGGGCGGGCGAACAGAGAATAAGTGTCGATCACGGCGGTAACATTTGGCTCGTGGAATCCAACCAGATCCTAAAGTTCTCAAACGCTGGAAAATTGCTGGTGCAGATCGGTCCGTCCGGGAAACAAGCCGACCAAGACGGTGTCCCGAGACACCCTACCATGGCGGTCCTGTACGCAAAAACGAATGAGTTATTCGTATCTGACATGCGGCGCGTGATGGTGTTCGACGGCGACGCGGGAAAGCTGAAGCGTGTCTGGGGCGCATACGGTTACAAGCCCGACGATTCTGCGCCATCCACACGAATTCTCGTGGGACCCGCGCCGAAGCAGTTCAATAACGTCCAAGCTCTTGCTATTTCGAACGACGGTTTGGTTTACGTAGCTGACTCCGAAAATAACCGGGTTCAAGTGTTCCGCACCGACGGCACTTTCCTTAAAGAGGGGTTTGTAGCCAGAGATCGACAAGTGCCCGCCGGCACGGTCGTTGACATGGCGTTGTCAGCGGACAGTGGGCAGCAATTCCTGTACGTAGCCGGTGCCGACGATCACATCCGGATCCTCAATCGTGAAACTCTTCAGACAGTTGGGAGTATCGGCCGGCTGGGTCACTATCCCGGGCAGTTTTACAATTTGCATTCCTTGGCGGTCGACTCCAAGGGTGATATCTATGCCGGCGAGGACCACAACGGCCTTGCTGGCGGAAGGCGCGTCCAGAAATTACTGTTCAAAGGCATTGCCCCGGCCGCCGCAGTCGGGCCTTAGTTGTTCGCGTAGAGCCAAGCTTTTTCTGGAGGGAGTGATGAAACGGAGCATCTTGGGTGTCCTCGTAATCATAGGCATAGCTTCGATGGGCGCTCGGCATAACCTGCGTGCGCAGTCCGCGAACGTCGAGCCGACAGTGAAGGCGCCGACCTTCGCAGTCGATCCCCGCTGGCCGAAGATGGAGGGAAACTTCGGTGTGAAGGGAAACTGGCTATTCGGAGCGATCGGATCGATTGCCGTCGATCCAACCAATGACCACGTTTGGGCATTCACGCGGCCGGAGACGTTACGTCCCGACGAGGATTACGCGCTAAGGAACCCCCAAATGGCGGACTGCTGCGTTCCGTCCCCCTCGGTGTTGGAGTTTGATCAGGCTGGTAATTTCATCCAGGGATGGGGCGGATGGGGGCCGGATGATTGGATTAGCGAGCATGGTATCAGTGTCGATTACCGAGGCAACGTCTGGCTTTCCGGTTTCAATCAGGTACTGAAATTTACGCGGACCGGAAAACTATTGCTGCGGATTGGAGATCGCGAGCATATTCCTGACAGCAATGAGTCGGAAGGACTTGGGTATCCTACCAAGGCTGTGGTTTACGAGAAGACGAACGAAGTATTTATCTCGGACGGATACGTAAACAGGCGCGTCATCGTTTTCGATGCTGACACGGGGAAGTTCAAGCGGCTCTGGGGGGCGTACGGTAACAAGCCGGACGATGCGGCCCCCTGGATACGTGTGTTTGACGGCCCTCCGCCCCAGCAGTTCTTTGTTCCCCATGACATCGCCGTCTCGAGGGATGGATTAGTCTATGTTGCTGATCGTGGAAACAATCGCGTCCAGGTGTTCCACAGCGACGGCAGTTTCGTTAAGGAAACATTTGTGGATCGAGGAGTGCGCGCCCCGTCGAACACCGTCATTGGCGTGTCAGTTTCCACAGACGAACGGCAGCAATTCTTGTACGTCGCCGGAGCTGATGACCATCTGCGAATCCTGAATCGCGATACTCTTCAAATCATAGGAAGTTTCGGAAGAATGGGCTATTACCCCGGGCAGATGATGCGGCTGCATATGTCCGCGGTAGACTCGAAAGGCAATATCTACACCGCTACGGCAGGAAGCGACGGGCGACGAATTCAGAAGTTCGTTTACAAGAATGGATCACCGCAATCGTGACTTAATGCAGCCTGATCCAAAGCCTTTGTGGAGGTTGAGATGTTGAGATGGCGAGCGTTCTGTCGAATTTTTTCCGCCTTCGCAGTTCTGGTGTGCCTAGGAGGGTGGGCTCTGAGCGCCGCGCCCGGAGCTCAGGAGGGTGCAGGGAGTGCCGCAAACTATCCTGAACCGCGCTTTCCGCCCGCTCCGACAGTGCCCGAGGCATGGAAGAGTTTGTTGCCCTACGCGCGCCAAGTCTATGTGAACAAGCTGGCATTCGCAGGGTATGGCATGGGCCTGCCGATTTCCGACCAGGCGCGGTGCTCCCCACTCGTCGTCTTCGCGACCGACGTGGATCCGGAATTTCTTCGCGCCCTCACCCGGGTGAATATCGAGCACCACCAGTCTGGCATCTTCCTCCACGACTACGAGCTTGTCGGTGTTTCCCGCGAGGATGCCGATGCATTGAAGAAATTTGAGAAGGCCGACACGGCCGAAAAAGGCTATTCGGCAGTGGCTCAATGGATTGAATCTTGGCCCGATCCAGGGACCGCCCGGAATTGGCTGAAATCCGCCCGGCCGGACCTTTACGCCACCTTATATCCTTCCAATCACGTCATGCCTGAAAATCTTGCGATCGCAAAGCAAAAGCTGTCGGCCGAGAACGTCGGCAAAGCGATCCAGGCTTACGTCGATAAGCATCCTGAGATCAATCCGGGCATCTTTTGGGGGGCGGGGGATTGGATAGCAACCAGACACGCACTGGGGCGTTACGCATCGCTCTGGCTGGGCCCAGCGCCAACGATCAACCGATGGTCAATCGCTAGTCGAGTTTCGACATATCCAGACGATGTGTGGAAGCTTTCCGAGGAAAAAATCGTTCGACTGATCGGGGACGTGGATCAAATCAAAATTACCGATCCTGAGGGGACCGACTTGTCCGCGGAAATTTCGGAAGAAACGGCCGCACGGTGGGCTAAGGGAGTTTATGAACGTGGCGGGCTCATGATGTTCCCCAATATGGCGACCGGCCGGTTTGCGCGATCGGTCCTTACCTACCCGGCGGCGAATTTGGGTGGTGAATGGATTTCACGGGCGCCGTTGGCGCTAGCCAATGGCGTTCTGGCCGGGACGGCCAGCCGCAGTGGCTTCTTTTCACACATCGTCATCCACCTTAAGGACGGTTATATAAGTGAAGTGACCGGCGGAGGCCAATACGGCGAGTTGCTTCGGACATTTCTGAAATACCCCAAAATAAATTCGGCGCAATTCCCCTATCAGGACCGTCCTGGTTGGTTCTATTTGTACGGGATCTCTATGGGCACACACCCGAAATGGCTGCGTGACCCGGACTTGATGATGGTTGGCGATCTTTCTGCGGAAGCTAAGCGTGCGGGAGTTCTGGATTTCGCACTAGGGCTTGGTCTTGAGAACGATGATCCGAGCGCCGGGCCCAAATGGCAAGCGTTTGCCGCCCAAAATAATTTGCCATCTCGCCAGGGATTCGAGGTCTTCAACTATTTCGCGACATACAGCGTGCACCTCAGAAAATCCAATCAGTGGGTGAAACTAATCGACCGCGGGCGCATGACGAGCCTTGATGATCCCGAAGTTCGGGCTCTGGCTTCGCAGTACGGCGATTCGAACAAAATCCTGGCGGATGATTGGATCCCCGAAATTCCCGGAATCAACGCGCCCGGCAAATATGATGATTACGGAGGCGACCCCTGGAAGTATACGAAATCGGCCGTCGATAAAGCTCTGGCGGGTTCGGCCCAGGCCCCGACAGCGGAATCCTTGAGGCCTTACACACGCTAGGCGGGTCGACCTGTTCCCAGGCGTGTGCAATCTCTCTGATTCAGGCGGGCGAATCTTTGGACCGCGCCCGGCAGCGGGACACAATGAAGAAGAGGTCTTACAAGCCAGATGTTACACAGTGGTCCGTGCTCACAATTTCTCAACCCCAAGTCGAAGTCTGATTCTGTACAAACCGCGTTTGGAACCCCGACAATCCGCATGTCTCATTCCGCGCGAGCCTGGAAGATTCTTGATCTGAGCGGCATTCTATAGACGGCGTCGAAGTCATTTCGCTTGACCGAATCTGGCCCTAAGGGCGATCCTGGCTCGGAGTTTCCGGCATGTTTGGATGGCACCCGTACGTACGAAGAGCCCGCGGGACTCCGTATCGCTGTGAATTTTGAAGGTCAAATCCCGTCTGTGCAGAAATTCGGACACAGCCCGATAGAGTTGTAGTACCTTCATTCATCTAGGTTGATTCGGAGGATACTTGCTGCTCTCCTGGCAGCTGGACTAATGGGTGTGGGATCGGCCAGAACGTTTGGTGGGTATTGGGGAACTCGCGGCGGGCTTGGCGTAGCCATTTCGCGAGGCTCAACGTATGCCCCGCATATGCTGGTCTGCCGTGGTGCCAAATTTCCGACTCCTGATCTAGTCGCGGCGCGAGTTCTCGTGACACAGTCGTCTATTGCGGCTGTTGGGGGCTCAACTGAGGAGTGCCAGTTTTGAAATTACTAACCGTGGCCCCCGACGCTCATACCGGTGGACAACTCTCCGGCATAGCCCCAGTTCGCGCCACCAACGTGCGCTGGCGCATCATGGCTTTGATCGCGATTGTAAACATGATGACGTCATTCGGAAAAATAAGTATGGGTGTGACCGCGAAATACTTTCAAGAAGATTTCTCCTTAACGACAGCGAACATGGGTTGGATTCTTGGCGCATTTGCGGTTGGATATGCCCTGTTTCAGGTTCCGGGGGGCTGGGCTGGTGATAAGTTTGGGCCACGCAAGGTGTTAACGCTGGCGATTCTGGCGTACTCCTTCTCTTTTACATTAATGGCGATTGTTCCGCAGCTCCCAACAACGCGGTGGGTTGGCATCGTAGCATCGTTCGCGATAGTTCGCTTTTTGATTGGGGCGGGGGAGGCATTCACGCCACCGAATTCGGCCCGAGTCGTAGGTTCGTGGATGGCCGCGCGAACGCGTGGATTGGGGATCAGCTTTACGACGATCGGCGTGGGCGCGGGTGGCGCAATTACGCCTTTGCTGATGGCTTTCACTGCCGAACATTGGGGTTGGCAGGCTTCATTTTTGACGAGCGGTCTGCTGGGCTTTTTAGTTGCGTTCGGTTGGGGCCTTTACGCCAGGAACCGCCCAGAAGAGCATCCCGGGATCAACGCGGCAGAACTAAAGTTGCTCCGCTCCTCAGAAGAAACAGCAACACATCGTCCGACAGTAAACGCCTCGCACCTGCCGACTCCGTGGGCAAGCATCCTCTCGCGCCGTTCGACTTGGGCTTTGCTTTTGAGCTACTCGCTCCGCGCCTATACAATGTTCTTTTTTGATACCTGGTTCTTTACATACCTAATCAAGGTCAGGGGCCTCACCGTCCTGCGAGGGAGTCTATGGGCATCCACACCCTACCTTGCGGTTCTGCTATTTTCACCATTGGGTGGCATTGTTTCCGACCTTGCAGTCAACAAATTTGGCAGAACCCGCGGGCGACAAATGGCCGTCTGGCTGGGTATGGCTTGCTCGGGAGCCTTGGTCTTAGTCGGATGTCACACCCAAAATGAAACGCTGGCGATCCTGTTGGTTTCCAGTGCAGCGGGCTTCAACATGTTCGCAAACGTCACATGGTGGGCTACATGCATCGATGTTGCCCCGAATTTTGCCGCTTCCCTTAGCGGATTGATGAATATGATTGGAGGGCTAAGCGGATTTCTGGCTCCCATTGCAATCGCAAACCTCGTAACGAGGTTCGGTTGGACATGGGCATTGAATTCAGTTGCGTTCCTTTGCCTGGCCAGCGGATTGCTTTGGTTCTGGGTTCGAGCCGGCGAGAACCTCGAAAGCGCTCCCGCATAGTCTTTGGCACTTCCGGAAATCCCGCGAGGTGTCAAGGTCGAACGGCCACACAATGAGGTAAGAAACGCCCAATGGGAGTTTGTAAAATATCGGCGAGATCTGGGTATGGGATGTCAATTCACTGTCTTACAAGCATCTGTCAGGACGGCCCGAACTTGACTACGGAACGATAGTTTCGACCGATTTCCCGTGTTTGGCTAGAGCCAGGTCCTCGCAAGTCCTCTCCTGAGGAGCTCATAGGCTACGCGCTCAGTATTTTTGTTGGAGATTATCTGACATGGCTCAAGAAGGTCTCTCGTCCACTGTAGTGCCATGAAAACGTAGTCCCGCAGCGGTGGCAATTCACGGCCATCACTCGGCAACGAGTCGTGGGATGGGACGTCGATGGGCCAATGCATCCAGCCACTGGCCGTCTTATCCTCCAGGACGATGCAGTTGTATGGCCTGAAGGCATCTATCCAAGAAGAAAACGTACCCCTTTCTTTCCATAGGCTCCTACAAGAAGGCTTTGACTAGGTGTTGCAACGACCCATTGAGAACACCCGTGTTATCGGAATGTGGCTTTTTGCCCTTCGTCGCTCTTAGTTTCGTTCCTAAAGTCCGACGCATTAAAAAAGCCGCCCCTATTTGAGTAGGGGCGGCCATCGACCGAATCTTTCAATCAGCCAAGGTACCGGGGATAGAAACTGTACGACCAAGCGTGAATACCAGCCTCACGTGCTCTCTTTTGTTTTCTCCGCAGCAGACTTGGCGACAGGGGTAAGCGGTACAGCAGGAATACCCTTTGCCAGCGCGGCCTGAAATGTTTCCGGCGTAATGCCGAATTTTTCGGTATGCTTTTGCCAGGTCAGTAGATATCCGGCCTTGCCAAACATAAGAATCAATTGTTCCTTGGTAGGCCTGCCAGCAATCTGGTGCAGTCGCAATCCCTCTTTGATGTTCGCCTTTGCTGTTTCGCTGCGCGTACCGGGATTGGATGGTGTAGTTGTGGTGGCCGGGGCGGCCGGGGCAGTTGCTGCTTCGGCCTGTTGAGATTCAACGGCAACTTCGGCTCCTGGGGTTGATGGTATGGTCTGGGGAGCTTCGGCCGGTCCTGCGTTGACAGCCGTATCGGTTTCCTCGTCAGGCTGAGCCGGACCCTTGGTCCGCTTTGAACTCTTCGCCGTTTTCTTGGATTGTTTCGGTTTCTTGGTCATATTGTTCCCTCCTCGGAATTCGCAAATACTTGCGTGTGGAGAAATCTACTGGGAATTTCGGGGGAAGGAGTTCAAGCCACGGCAGGTTGCTAAATGTAAGTCAATTGAAGTGATGATTCCGATTGCGACGGGAGGTGGGCCTATCCTGACCGTGGATGAGAAACTAAACAACGTCAAAGAAATCCCGTACCGCTCTCCGTACCGTTGAAACTTCGTCTTACACGTATTTCCACGTACTTAGCCGGCCCCCGTCGACTTGTAAGTTGTTCAAAGTATTGGTTAGCTGGCCTTTGACACGGTAGAGGTCTGCGGTTCGAGTCCGCACGGGCCTACCATTCTTTTCAACTACATACGGGGAAGCGGGCTGAGGATTTGTGCCATTTGTGACGTGCTTTGTGACATTTCCGCATTGTTCCGCGTCTGCGTATGAGCCTGCTAGTCGTGGTCGAGCCAACATATCGGGTGCTGCTCGTTTTGCCGCAAGTCGCACGTGGGAGAAAGGCGCGACCGTTTTCGGGGAAACGTGTCCCGCAATGGCCATAATCGTTTGATCGCTGGCCTGAGACTCAGCGAGTTCAGTGATGGCGTGATGTCTTAGATCGTGGAATCGCAATTCTGCAAGAGAGCTTTTGACTTCGTGAATATCGGCGTTGCATTCGTCGTTACGGCAAGTATTCGCGGGGCTTTGCAACCAACCACATGCTGAGACCTCGTCGGATCAGTGCTATAAACTCTCTCACACACCGCAGTACAGGAACTCCGTCAAGTCACTTCAGGTGTCATCTTCTTTTCTTCTACCTTCGGGTCAGTCTTACTTAATTAAGAAAACGTTTATTAATTAATCATCCAACAGCAAAAATGACGGCCACCTGCGGTATGGAGGTCGGAGACCAGCGGGCAACCTCCGGCCATTGTCCGGGAGGCGCCAGACAGTGCCTCAGAGTCAATTCTGGGATCGGAAGATGCTGGACAACCCATAAGCTGCAAAAATCGCCAGAAACGCGACCCCCAGAACAAGACCAAGGATGATCATATTGCAGACGTCGTGGTTCGCTTCCTTAACTTTGCCAGCCGACGAGTGATGGGTTTCGCTAGTTGAAGCGTCATTCGGCTTTTGAGCAAGGGTTACACCATTCATGGTTTCCTCATTCGTTCTACCGGCTGCAGTCGCAAGGTCCAATGTATCCTTCCAGCAGGTCGGAAAACTCGGCAGCCAGCTTCTTTTTCGTCGCCTTGCACCGTCAAATTGAGACTCGTTCTGGCCGAGAAAACGCTTTATCGAGAGCTCGCGAATGTGTACGGGAAAGAATGAGACCATCGATTAGATCTGATCGTTTAGTCCTTTGTTCACCAGAACCTTGACGTCTACTCGCCGGTCCAGCGCCCGTCCCTGCGGATCGGAAGCTGTTGACGCCCGGTGCGTCGCCCCGTATCCCGCTGGCGCAAGGATCCGACGCATCGGTATGTTTCCCACCTCGCGCAGATAATTCGCAACCGTCTCTGCCCGAGCATCGGTGAGCTTTTGGTTCAATTCTTTTGTGCCGGTGCTGGAAGCATAGCCTGCGATCTCGATCATGTATCCATTATTGGACTGCGCGATCTTGGCGAGCTTGTTGAGGTCCGCTTTGGCCGCATCGTCCAAGGTAGATCCGTCTGCGGCGTAATAGATTCCAGCCTCAGCAACAACGGTGTAGTCACCCAGGTCCGACACGCGCTTGTTTACTTGCGCGACTGCTGCTGCATCCATGACTCCGAGGGCTCCCGCTGCGGATGCAGCCGATCCGGCTTGATTAGCCGAAGCCTGTGCCGCATTGGCCGATGCCTGCGCTGCCTGAGCCTCCGATACGCCCCGATTGGCTGTGACTAAGGCATTCTTGTCCGCCGCCTGGTTGGCCATGATCTGCTGTTCCTCCGCTACCTCAATTGCGAAATCGTTGGGGCTGAACGAAATTTTAGTGGCGGCGATTTGCCCCCTTGCATTTCCGACGCCTTCCGCTTCGATACCCAAGCCCGGCACCATAGCTGTAACATCCATGTCCGTGTGCCGGAACTTGAACGCGCCTTGCTTGCGTTCGATTTTCGTGCCATCCGTAATGACCACGACAACGCGGGAGCCGGTTTTTGCGTCCTTTACGTTGACGAGGTCTCCAGAACGGGATGCGATTGTCCCTTTCACGCTAGTTTTCTTGCCAGGTGCGATTTGAGCAAGACTCGACGTGGAGGCATAACCGAAGCTTCCAAGAAGAATGAGGCATACTGTGTAGCACAACATTTGCGCGCCAATTCGAACATTGAATTTCATTGGGACCACCTCCGTAGAGCATACTTGATACTCTTCGGCGCGACTGGATGTAGCTGTCAAAAGTGACAGGCGGAGAGACTACTAACGAATTAGAATGCGAAACAGTCTGATGGTTATCTTAAATAACTACGGTCCCGACCCGATTAATCTTCCTGTCGGAATGAGCCAATGGAACCCAAGAGGCTCAGAGGAATAATGCCCAAATTCCGATAAAAGAGTTTCGCAGGCACAACTGGGAATGTCGGGAAGGACCTGTTAATTCTGACTGTAGAACCTCCTTACAAATCTTTCGATAATTCATTGCTAGGGAGAATAAGCGTGAAGCCCTGCATCGAACTCACTGTCCGCAGAGAGAGGCGCGCAGCCAGGCGCGTGCCAAATGGATTTGGTATTGATGGAGGGATGTCTAATGAAAACGGTGACTCTATGTTTTTGCTTGTTGCTCGCGGGGTCCTTATCGGCGCTGCCGCCGCAAGATGATAGCCGCGGGCCGGATGGCCATTTCCACGATCCTGACACGGGAGCCGTTCAGCCGGATCAATGCGACAATTCGTTTAAAAACAAAACGCCTTGCACCTGCGAGAAGGCGGAGGATAAATGCGACGGGGTCGCGTCAAATCCAGGCGCAAAGTGTAAAACGTATTGCCGGATTCACGATTGTCACTGCGTCAACAGCTGCAATTCCTGAGATCTTCGAAACTTTGGCATTTTTTCGGACGCTGATTAGCGTCTTTCCATCAACTAAGCAGGGGTAGGGGATTGCTTTCGAATACGCATTGATGCAGGAGCAATCCCGCGAGACTCAGACCATTTTCGAGGCGACTGTCAGTTTTGGCAGTTATACGTACGGTATGGTGTGTATAGCGTTGAGCCGTCGGGGTGAGTTTCTCAGGATAACCGTTCGAGGTAATGCGCATGCCCGAAAAAATTGAGCGTCCACGCCTGAACATGAATGTCATCGCAAAGTGTCTATGACCTGCAAGACAGAATCCAGAACTTTGCCAGACCCAATCACCCGACAACGTAAAAACTCGAAGGAGGAAAGCATATGGGCGGCCTAGCAGCGGCAAAGCAAGGTTTCTCCCTGGTGCTAAGCATCCTTTTGGTCTTTACGGTCGGACCCGGGGCCGCAACCGGATTGGCATATGAGAGTACGGGAACCGCACCGACCAGCAGCACAGACTCCACTTATCCCGGTCAGGGTGTCCCGGCAACTGCCGACGAACTGCAGAGCCTGGTTGCCCCGATCGCTCTCTACCCGGATGCGCTGGTGGCACAAATTCTCACTGCGGCAACCTTTCCCGACCAAGTGGCCATCGCCAGCTATTGGGCGGAACAGAACAAGACGCTTACCGGGAGCGCACTCTTGACTGCGGTTGACAAACAAACTTGGGATCCAAGTGTTAAAGCGCTCACCCAGTTTCCGTCCGTACTAAACAACATGGCTCAGAACCTGTCGTGGACGTCGCAACTAGGTGAGGACTATCACAACCAACAAGCCGACGTCATGACAGCTATTCAGACTTTGCGTGCGAAGGCTAAAGCCGCCGGCAATCTTCAGTCGGGCCCCCAGATCACTGTTGTTCAGAAGTCGCCGCAGGTTATTGTCATAGAGCCAACAAATCCGCAGATTGTTTATGTCCCGCAATACAACCCGGCCGTAATTTATGGCACCCCCTATGTTGTTCCCGGCTACAGCGCCGGAGACCTGGTGGCCTCAAGCGTGCTTTCCTTTGGTGCTGGAATGGCAGTTGGAGCCATGATGAGCGGCGGTTGGGGATACAGCAGTTGGAATTGTAATTGGTACGGTGGCGGTGCGATCTACCACGGCGGAGCCTACTACGGAAACAGCGCCTGGCATGGCGGCTATTATGGTACGAGCGCGTCCGCTTATGGGCCCTACGGCAGCGCCCACGCCTCCTCCGGCTATAACCCCTCCACAGGGACTTACGCGCGCGGCGCGTCAACCTCGACAGCGTACGGCAGCCAAAAAGTGGGGCAAGCGTACAACCCATACACCGGGGCCTATGGCGCAACCCATCAAGGGTCCAATGCCTATTCGAACTGGGGAAGCTCGACGTTTTCGAAAAATGGCCAGACCGTCGACACGCAGCATTATTCGGACGCGAACGGCACCGTCGGTACAGCCGAGACCTCCAATGGTAACAAGTATGCGACCGCCAACGGCAATGCCTACAAAAACACTGGGAGTGGCTGGCAGAGCGCGGGTTCCAGTTCTGATGCTGGTCACGGTTGGGGAGACAGCAGTGGATCGGACTATCACGGCGGCGGTTCATCGTCGGCATTCAGCGGCTGGGGCAGCCATTCTGGCGACTCCGGGTGGGGGTCCAGGTCTTCGAGTGCACGTGGCTGGGGCAGCCGTGGCGGTGGTGGCGGGTGGGGCGGCGGAGGATTCCGTGGCGGTGGTGGTCGCCGTTAGGCATCTGGATCGGAGCGACGGGGCGCGTAAAACCAAAGCTAATGGAGGGCTGAAATGTTCAACTTAGTCCACAATCAGACGAGTTCAGGTTTGCGATTCCTCTTGCTGGTGGCAGGGGTCACCACGCTACTTTCGATTTGGGGATGTAAGAAGGAGCAGACATCCTTTGCCCAGGGCTCCCCAAAAACCTTCGCCACGCCGGAGGACGCCAGCAAAGGACTTTTCGAAGCAGCCAAATCAGGCAATCAAGAAACGGTTTTGGCCATCTTTGGCCCTGCGACCAAGGAGCTGATTTATTCCGGTGTAAGCGCCGACGACACGGATTCACTCAACGGATTTGTGCAGGCCTACCAGGTGATGAACCGGTGGCGAAAACTGGGGGACGGCAGCGAATTGCTCCTGGTAGGCGCAGACAACCAGGCATTTCCCATCCCGTTGAAGAACACCGCAGGTCAGTGGTATTTCGACGCCGCCGCGGGGAAGCAGGAGATCCTGGCGCGACAAATAGGGCGCGATGAGATTGTAGCCATTGATGTAAGCCAGGCGTTGGCGGACGCCCAAGAGCAGTACTTCGCTCAAAAGCACGGAGGGGTGAACCAGTTCGCGCAGAAATTCTTTAGCGACCCCGGCCAGCAGAACGGTTTGTATTGGCAAACTCCTCAGGGTTCTCCTCGTAGCCCACTTGGGCCGCTGGTCGCATTCGCCACCGAAGAGGGCTTCGCCATCAAGCCGAATACCGCTCAGCCGTTCTATGGCTACTATTTCCGCAAGCTGGACAGTCAGGGTCACGATGCCAAAGGCGGTGTGAAACCGTACGTTGTAAATGGAAAGATGACCGGCGGATTCGCCTATATCGCGTATCCGGCAAAATATGACGCTACCGGTGTGCAAACGTTCATCATCAATCAGGACAGGGTAGTGTACGAGAAGAACCTTGGACAAGATTCTGCCAGTCTCGCGAAGTCGTTGACGGAATTCTACCCAGACAAGACATGGACCGCACTGCAATAAAAATCTAAGGATCATTGGCTGCAATTATTATCTGGTGCCGCTCCGCTGAATTAGACCCTGGCCGATGATCAGTTGCAGCTCCGGATTGGAAGTGGATAGTTGTGGCTCTACTATGTGCATCCGTGCGATTCGCAGTTCGCCTTCTAGAGGAAGTGGATCGTACCCGTTTATCCGGATGTGGCCTCAAGGAACTGCCACTTTTCCAGTGCCTCTGTAAAAACCGACAGTCGCTCCCCTAAATAGAGCTGTTTAACCTCTCAGTCGAGGAACGTGCGCGCCACGACCAACCAACTGGCTGGCTCGCGCATGGCTGACCAAATCAGATTAGGAAGTGGAAAGACATATGAGAGGATTTCGATGTCGGGTTTTAATCTCGATCTTTGGCATTACATAACGTTTGCCGCTCTTTTTGTTCTGGGAGTATTGGTGCTGATCGCTATCGTTTTTGTTCTTGGACTGCCCGGGCGAATCGCAATTGCCCGCAAGCATCCGAATGCCGAAGCAGTCAATATCATGGGTTGGGTCGGGTTTCTGGCAATCGTGCCTTGGATTCAGGCATTCATCCGGGCGTCCAAACCCACGCAGGTTATTGATATTCGACGGTATCCTCCGGCCGAACAAGCGGCGATACAAGAGGAAATCGCCAAAATGTCGGGCAAAAGTGCGGCACACGGAACGTCGAAAGCGGCGTAATAAAACACTCACTTCAATTTGGATCGGCGTCCCTACGAATACCAAGCGATACTACTGCAATCACAGATCGATGCCGCCGAGGCAAGGGTCGTCGCATGCGAGTCGGGGGTCAAGGTGCAACAAGCAGAAATTGTGGCCGCCAATCACGATGTGCTTATGCTCAGAGCCGACACGGAAGGGACATCCGCAAAGGTGGCGCAAGCGAACATTGCCCGCCAGACGGTGATCATTGTTGGTTCACAACTCAAACCACAGCGTGGCGGCATTTTTCCGACGCAGCTACACAATTGACCGATCCGAGCTACACATTTAAGAGCAACATGGAATCCTGCGGCGCGTCTTCGGAGGTCAACGTCTGGGGACGGGTGCGCTCACAGCAAGCCGCCGCCCGTGCGAGTTTCGAAGCAGTTGCGCTCGATTATTCGTTCGCGCTGCAATCTCTGGCGGCCACCACAGCGAAAAGCTGGTATCTGGCGATCGAAAGCCGCCAGCTCCTGGAGCTCGCTGGGCAGGGCGTAGGACTCTACTCAGACCTGCTCAAGCTGGCTCGCGTGCAAGCATCAGCAGGGAAGGTTTCGGATCTTGACCTAGCTAACGCGAGTGCCAGTCTGAACGAAGCAGAGAGCCAGCTCCAAACAGCGCAAGGTCTCTACAGCGAGGCGCGGCGGAATCTAGAGGGGCTCGTCGGACGTTATCCTGCGGCGGAATTAGAGGTCAGTGAGAGCTTCATTCCGATTCCTCCCCCGGTCGAAGCCGGTCTGCCTGCGTCATTGACTGAACGGCGCCCTGATCTTGTCGCCGCCGAACGCCAGGTTCTGGCAGCCTTCCGCAGCCTGGAAGCCACCAAGCTGGCCCTGCTCCCGGACATCACGCTGACCGTGGAGGGGGGACGGGTGAGCGATCGGCTGCTCGACCTGCTGCTCCTCAATCCCATCATGTTCCGCAGCGCCGTACAAGTCTTCGTGCCGGTTTACGAGGGGGGTGCGCTTCGCGCCAAGTTAAAGATTGCCACTGCGCAACAGGGGCAGGCACTCGCGGCCTACGGAAGCGCCGCCTTGAATGCTTTTCGCCTAGTCGAAATTGCGTTGACGAACGAAGCCCTGCTGGTTGAGTACCTCAAGTACGAACAGGACGCACCGCACGACCGCGACGAAGCCGTGCGAATCGCCACCGTGAAATAGAAGACGGGTGCCACGGATATGCTCTCAGTCCTCCAGTTACAAACGGACCAAATCGCCACTCAAGTCGAATTGATCAAGGCCAGGAACGCGCAGCTCGCCTACCGCATCAATCTTCACCTTGCTTTGGGCGGGAGCTTTGATGCGTCGCCGGCGGTGACGCCGCCGAATACGACCAGCATGAGTTTTCAAGCGCATTGATTGTTCTTCGGCCTCTGGATGCCAGCCCTCAAGTCGTATCATTGCGTTTCGCCGCGCAATTGAGCATGCCTTCAAACGCGTTCTTTTTGTTCCAAGCCTCGAGAAGTGCTATGAAGTAGGCCGATTGTCATCAATCCGTGTACTCCTCGAAGATGAATACAAAAATTGGAGTCATCATCTCCGCTTGTTGCTCCAAGATCGGTCAGAACGGCAAGGCATCTGCGAAGTGTCGGATGGATCAGAAGACGTTCAGGAGGCCGAAGAATTAAAACCGGACCTGATTTTGCCGGGCAGTGGCCTCCCAAAACTAGATGAAATCGAAGCCGCCCGGCGGATACAACAACTTTCGCTCAATTCCAAAATCGTATTCCTGTCCATGAGTTATTCTCCGGCTATAGTGCAGGAGGCCTTGAGTACTGGCGCGTAGGGTTCTGTCTATAAGGCGCGCGCTCCGAGTGACCTGCTGCCTGCTATAGGCGCGATTCTACAAGGCAAACAATTCGTGACCAACAGGGTAAAACATTGACCGTACCCTAACAGCGAAACTGCGATGAATATCTCAAACTAAATTCTAAGTCATCCCGCCAGCAGCGGCTTCGCCTTTTGCAAGTACACGCAATTCAGACGCGGGCACAGTG
>Ga0210396_10002466_pt1 | contig 18893 bp, 14 predicted proteins | sample IncBWH17OmetaG_FD_155466 | JGI IMG/M metagenome (GOLD analysis project Ga0210396, IMG submission 155466) | Forest soil microbial communities from Barre Woods Harvard Forest LTER site, Petersham, Massachusetts, United States - Inc-BW-H-17-O ... | reverse complement strand
CGTCGGGGCTGAGCTCATGAAGGGACAATTCGCCTACGAGGTCGTTCGTTCGCGGCGATTCGCCACGCCGCGAACTCCGCGGTTTCTGCCATATGGCGTCTGGTTCTATCCGTTCAAACGCCGGCCGAAACGGGATCGCTAACCGTTCGCGACGACGACGCGCCGGCGTCGCGCTAGCGCGTCGCTATTTGATGAGAATCAGCTTGCCGTTGCGGGTGACCTGCAGGCGATAGATTTTCTCGTCGTGGCGGATCTGGACTTCGCGAGCGCCCTGAAAGAGGTCGGCCGAATTGACCGTGCGCTGGGGCAAACTTTCGCTCGGCACCGCGTGAAACTCGGAGGGCCTGAGCGGATTGTGATCGGACGCGGGGGCAGGGTCTGAGTTCATATTTAGCGCACGACCTCCCAGCGGACGGCGGGCGAAAACCGAGTTGCATGCGAGCAATCTATTGCAATTGAGACTCAGTGTCAACACATCGCCCTTCCTTCCCGATATTGGACACAGATCCTCTCCATGCATACCGGGGAGGGTGGAAGCCGCTACGAGCGACAAGACACGCAAGGCAAGACAAGTTTTTGCACGAGATCCGTCAGATCTCAGGCACAATTGATCTCGTTCGGACTCCCCGGCGGCCTTTGCATCTGCTCCAACTGAGAAATGAGCCGGAACTCTCCCTTCGGAGCAAACCCATGCGGCTCGTGATTTCGGCGATCAGTCTGATGGCGGTTTCCGGCCTCGTGGGGGCGGCCGACGGGCCGTCGCCGGCCGGGCTGCCCCGCTACAAGTTCACCGTCGGCGAAGAGTTGGTCTATCGCGAGGATGAGCACCTCATGCCGCAGCCGGGCGGCAACTTCAATAAGCCGCGTCCGTTTCGCGAGGGGGACTGGCACGTCTGGGTCGTCAACGAGAATGCCGATGGAAGCCGGCGGCTCATCATCCGGGACGATCTGCGGCTGCTGGAAACCCACTCCGACACGCCCGTCGAACGCTTCACGAACCGCGTGTTCGCCTACTGCGATGTCTTTCCGGACGGCCGCGTGCTGCCCAACGACACCCTGGGGAGTTGGGGGTCGTTTCCACACTTGATCGACCCGTGCGCGCTCTTCATCCCGTTGCCTGCGGATCGCGCGGCGCTCACCAAAGGATGGTCGAGGGCCATGCCCGGCTGTGCCTTGCCGGAGCGCGGCGAGCGAATCTTCAAATGCGCAATCGATCCAACGGCACGCTCGGAGGGCCCCGTCGTGATCAACTGCACCGAGCACGATCCGATGCACGCGGCCTACGATCAAAAGGAGTCACGCCGGTGTGTGTTCGACGTCGCCGCTGGTCGCCTGCTGGAATACACGCGCGAATCCGACGAGCGCGGCGCCCGCAAAGGCCAGCCGCGCTTGCACCGCCACTCGGTCTTCAAGCTGAAGTCGGTCAGCCACAAACCACTCGTGTGGATCAACGCGCTGAAGAAGGAATCGGAGCAATTGTTCCTCCGGAAACGGGAATACGATCAGCTCGCAGACGAATGCCTGCGGACGCGGACCGTCAAGGCATGCCGGGAGCTGACCGATCGAACGCGCGAGCGAGTCCTCACGGCCCAGAAGTCGGCGACCGTGGATCCGGTGCGAGAGCAGTACGTCGCCTTTCTCAAGATGGTCGATCGCGACACAACCTTTGCTCTCGATGACGCCCGGCTCAAGGAGACACTCTACGCCCGCGGGCCGGCGACCTGGGAATTGACGGCATTCGACGGCAGCAAGCATCGCCTCAGCGAATACCGCGGAAAGGTCGTGGTCCTCGATTTCTGGTTTGCCAACTGTGGCTGGTGCATCAAGTCGTACCCGCAGGTCAACGATATCGCCAGAAAGTACAAGCACCGAGGGGTCGTCGTCTTCGGGATGAACACCGACGCCCCGGAGGAAGCGGACCTCGCGCGGAACGTGATCCGCGAGATGGCCCTCACCTACACCAATCTAAAAGCCAGGCCCGCTCTCCCCTTCTATCAAGACGAGGCCGCCAAGCATTTCATCGGCGCGCCGACGCTGTTCATCCTCGATCAGACGGGAAAAATCGCCGAGATCCACGAAGGCTATCGAGTGGACCTCGTCCAGCGGATCGGCCAAACGATCGACCGCCTGCTCGCCAACCAGGCCGCGCCTCCGAAGTGACTCGCGCAGTCACCGCGCCGATCGGAGTCCCAGAATCGCGCCCGTTGCCCGACCAATCGCTCACGATTTGCAAATTCGGATTGAATCGAAGCGTTCGCACAATGGGCCGCCGACGTCACGACGCGGGGCGGTGCCAGCGGAACAAGAGTCCGATTTCGTCCATGTGGAAGGCGCGAGCGAGGCCGAAATAAGTCGCCAGCGAAGCGCCCACCGGCGCGCCCACGCGGCACAACCGTGCGGCCCAACTGTGGCCCGTCGGGCAACAGGAAAGCGCGATCAGGCAGACAATTGTCATCGCTGCCGTCGCAGTGCCGGTCTGCAAACAGCTGCGGCGCAGCGCCCGCCAGTCGAGACGACCCACGCGCAGCTCAAACACCCAGAGCACGAGGCCGCACTGCACGATCGATGAGACGGCCGTCGCGAGCGCCAACCCGCCCCCGCCCATCGGCCAGATTAGCGTCACGTCGAGCGTCAGGTTGATCGCCATCCCCACCAGGCTCATCAGCAGCGGGGAACGGCGGTCACCGACGGCGTAGAATCCGCGATGGACGATGAGCAACGCGCAATAGGCCCACACCGCGCAGCCGAACATTCGGACCATATCGGTCGTCTGACGGACCGCCTCGTCGTCGAACGTGCCGTGCTGAAACAACAGGATCGTGAGCGGCCGCGCGAGCACGACGAGTCCCGCGCTCGCCGGCACACTGATGAACAGCACCAGCTTCAGCCCCCGCGCTAAATCCTCGCGGAGTTTGTCCATCCGATATTCGGCCGCATGTTGCGACAGAATGGGAAACAACACCGTCCCCAGGGCGACGCCGAACACGCCCAGCGGGAATTGATAGACCCTCGCGCCGAAGTAGAGGGCCGAGGCCGTCCCCGGATCGAGCGGATAAGTCAGCCCGCCCGGCAGCCAGGGAATCGTTCCCGCGGATTCCGGCCGCGTGAACCCCCACGCCGCCAGTCCGTCCAGAAGCGAATTGAGCTGCGTGACCGACAGGCCGATCGTGACCGCGAACATGGCCCGCCCTATCTCGGCCAGTCGCCCGTCGGCGAGGCGCCAATCGGAAACGTAGCGATATCCCAAGCGGCGCAAGGTCGAGAGCGGCGCTGCCAATTGGAAGAAGCCCGACGCCACGATCGCCACGGACACCGCGTAGATCTTGGCCGTCGGCGATTCGATAAAAGGCACCCACAGCCACAGGCTGGCGATCCAGACGACGTTGAGCAGCACCGGCTCCAATGACGGCCACCAGAAGTGATTGAGGCCGTACATTACCGCGTTGAGCTGCGCGACGACGCACACCAGGATCAAGTACGGCAGCAGGACGGCCGTCAGCCCCAGCAGGATGCGGAGGTCCGACCCCGGCGTGCTGCCCAGCCACATCAAGAGCACGATCAGCTCGCCGGCGACGACCAAGAGCGTCAGGCCGACGGCCAGAACGGCCAAAACGCCGCTGGCCAGCCGCCAACCCGCGTCGGCCCCCTTGTGCATCCGCTCCTGCAGAAAGGCAGGCAGAAAGGCGGCCGTGAGCGCGCCTTCGCCGAACATGCCCCGGGCCAGACCGGGAACGCGGAAGGCGACAGAGAACGCGTCCATCAGCGCGCCGTTGCCGAAGACGGCCGCCATCGCCACATCGCGGACCAGACCGAGCACGCGGCTGGCCACCGTCAAGAGGCTGACAGTCCGCAGGCCAGCCGTTACTCCGCGGCTGCCGCCGGCGGTGGACGCGGCGCGTTCCGGGGAGTTATCGCACGACGGGCTCGAACCGGGCGCGGTTGACATCGAGTTGCGCCAGGATATCAACCACGCGATCCGTCGGCAGGCCCCAATCGATGGCCCAATTGATGATGTCGAGGTTTTCGTGCCCCGCGTACACCCGATCGAGCACGCGATCCACCAGGCAATCGCCGCTGGCGATCAGCGCGTCGATCTTGCCGAAGGGCTCGTCATCGAACTCGGCCCAGCGTTTGCGGCCGCGCAGATGTTCGATGCGGCGATAACGGCAGTACGCGCGCCAGTATTTGCGATACCAGTCGCGGATGGCCTGGTCGCCCAGGTCGCGTCCGTGTTTCTGGCTTTCGATCCACTTATGACGTTGAGCTTCGCGCCGCGCTTCTTCGTGAATGCTGGCCGAACGCCCCGATAGCACTGCCTGAGATAACACTGCCTGAGAGCACATCATCCACCTCCGGCCGTCGCCGTCGTCTGCGGTGACCGGCAATTCATTTGTCAGCGCTTGAGCCCAGGCTCCCTACTTCCAGACGGGTGTCCTGAGCAACGGTGTGGAGTGTCGTTCGGGACTATAGCCGGTCATTTTCGCTGGGACAAGGCAGATGTCCCGGCCAGCTTCACCAGCAGTGTCTCGAGCACTTGCCTTTCGGGAACGAGGAACGCACCCTTGAGCGCGCTATCGGCTTCGAGCAGACGAGACGAAATCCGCTGCGCTTCCGCGCGACCGAGCCGCCGTAAGTACGCGGCCGATTCGCCGATTTCCCGGGGGAAGACGCCCGCTTCTCCCAGAGCGCGGTCGAGCGAAGTCCCCTGGCCCGATAAGGCGACCGCCTGCGCTAACCGACGGAATACGAACGTAAGGCCGCCGAGAATTTTGTGCGCCGACTCACCCGCGTCGAGCAGTTGATTGAGCAGGTCGAGGGCCTCGCCCGTTTCGCCGCGACGCACGGCTGCCGCGATCGACCAGGTCGTTTCGGTGGCCCAGCCTCCGACCAGCGTTTCGACGTCGGCGATTTCGATCATCGTCCGCTGGCCCACGTAGGCGGACAGCTTGGCCAGTTCCTGTTCCAGCAGGCCCAGGTCGCCGCCGGCCAGCTCGTAAATCAAATTGGCCGTCTCGCGAGTGACCGATTTGCCGTGCGCGGTCTTGGCCGTCTCGGCGATCCAGCGCACGAGATCGCTGCCGGACAGCGGCCCGCATTCCACTTCCAGGCCGACCTTGGGCACCGCCTTGGCCAGGCGGGTCGTTTTGGGCCAGGCCTTCACGTCGAGCACCAGCACCGAGTTTTTGGCCGGTTTCTGCAGGTATTTCTCCAGCCCTTCGCGATTCTGCGAGACGAAACGGTCGGCATCGTCGAGGATGACCAGCCGGCTGCTCCCCCACATCGAAATGGTCCGCAGCTCGTCGCACACGGTCTTGAGGTCGGCCTGGTCGCCGGCAAAACGCGTCAGCCCCAAATGTTCCTCGTCTTCGCCCAAGACGAGTCGGCACAAACGCTCGAAGACGGCCCGCTTCAGGTACTGTTCTTCCCCAAATAAGACGGCAATGACGCCGACCTTTTGCTCGGAAGACTTCAGGAACGCGGTCGCGTGCATTGGGGATTGACCTGCCGGAGAACGACGCCTACAGTCGCCGCCCGATTACAACACTGGATGCCGGCGATGGCAATCGACGTCGAGAGCAAGGCCTACATTTGCCCCGGCGAGACGCACGCGATTTCGCGATCCGTGCACCTCGCCCGGCTGGCCGCGGCCTTTCCGCCGTGCCGCGAGTGTCCACTCCGCGAGGACGGGACGCGGTTCGCTGTCCGCGATCGGCCCATTGTCGAACCGGACCCGCCCGCGCTCCGCCGTCGCGAGCTGCCGGCGACCGAGGGACTTCGCGGCGTCTTTCTCAACGACATCACCCGTCACTTCGCCGAGAGGGTTGCCGCGCGATTTGCCGAGATGTTGTGGGAGCGAGCGCCGGTGGGCGGTCCCAACGACGGCATCGACCGCGGGGCGCGAGTGGCGCGGCCGACGGTCGTCGTCGGCTATGACGACCGCCCCTCGTCGCCGACCATCTTCGCGGCAGCCGTCGCCGGTTTGCGGCGGATGGGTTGCCACGTGCTCGACGTAGGCCTGGTGACGAAACCCTGCATCTCGTTCGCCGTCGCTCAGGTGCATGCTTCGGGCGGACTGTTCGTGACCGGCTCGGGCGCGGAGCCCGCTTGGACCGGCCTCGATTTTCTCTGGGAAGGCGCACGACCCGCGTCTGCGGCGGAGATTGCAGAGCTGCGGAGCGCCGCCCAACTCGATCGCGGCCCGTCGCTCGTCCGAAGACGTCCGACACGCAGCGCCGGCACCGAGCGCACGTTTCCCGCCGTCGCTCGTTATGAAGAGTCACTCGCACCGCGGTTTGCTGACCTCCGCGTCAAGAAGATTGCCTGTGCGTCGTCCTCGGCGCGGGTCGGGGAGGTCGTGCAGCGAATGCTGAAAAAAAATCCCGAGTGCGACGTGCTGTATACGGCGCTGCCCGTGAAGATTCGCAACCCGGCCCGGCGACGCGACGAGGGCATCTTGCAGCTTTCGCAGACGGTGCGCGAGCGGCAGGCCCAGCTCGGCATTCTGTTCGATGATGACGGGCAGCGATGCGGGTTTGTCGACGAGCGGGGCCGCCACGTCGCGTCCGCCGCCATCGCCCGCCTGGTCGTCCCGCCTTTGCTCGCGGAACAGCCGGGCTCGACGGTCGTGCTGGAGCCGGCGGCACTCGTCGAGCTGCGTCCGCTGATTGAGGCGATGGGCGGAAGTTGCCAGCCGGGCGATAGCGATGCCGCCGCAATTGCCGCCTCCGTCCGCGAACACCGGGCGGTCTACGCAGGAGGCGACACGGGCCGTCACTGGTTTTTCGACGGCTACGCGAACTGCGACGCACTCTTGATCGTCGCCCGTGTGCTCGCTGCGCTCAGCCGTGCAGATCAACCATTCTCTCAACTTGCCGCGACTTAAGTCTTGTCGGGCAGGCTGCGCCAGCCAATTGCCAATAGGCCGACTACTACGAAGTCGTGAAGGCCGCTACGTGGGACACCCGCTCACTCGGGCTCGGCCAGGTGTTCGCGCAGGCCGGTCATCGCGCGCTTCATCAGCCAGATGAGCGCGTCTTTGGTGACGCCCATCGCCGCCGCGATTTCGACCATCGACTCGCCGTCGAGATAGCGGCGTCGCAGCGCTTCCTGCTCGTCCGGCGGCAAGAGCGCGATCGCGCGGGTCAAGCGGGCCGATTCTTCGCTCCGCACGACCTGCTGGCTGGCCGTCGCCTGGCGGGCCGCGTGCACGTCGCCGTCGCTGACTCTTTTTTCGCGATCAATGGCCCGCTTGCCCGCGTGCAGCTGGTTGCGGGCCGCGTTGCGAATGTTGCGTTCGTGAATTTGTCGCAGCCAGGCGGCGAACTGGGCCGGATCTTGCCCCTCGAACTCGGTGATCTGCTTGTGGACCGACAGGCACGTCTGCTGCACGATATCCGACGCGTCGAGCCGCGCCGCCGCCCGATCGTCGAGCATGCGATCGGCCAGCCCCCACAAGTAGCCGCGGTAGTTTTGCAACAGTTCGCCGAGCGCCGCCGGATCGCCGGCGCGGGCTCGATCGATCAACTCACGATTGACGGCCTCAGGCTCCACGTTGGCTCCACGGTGTTCGCATCGATATCTCCGCTCCGCAGTCTCCGTCGCGTTCCCGACGTCAGCTCGATTGTTGAGCAAACGCGGCCCCGATTTCCAGTCCCCTTTTAATGACGTGTGTCACGTCACTGACGAGCCCGCGCGCGGACGGCTCAATTCCCGGCATCGCGATGACAAATCCGTCATACTCAATAGACAAATCGGCCCGGCTCCGCAGTCTTGTCTCTTATTGGGCCAATTCCGCAAGCTCAGCTCCTTCAAGGGGATCAGGAAAGCACATGTCGCAGGTGACGCCGACGGCGAAGAAGATCATCGCCAACATCGAGAAGGTGGTCATCGGCAAACGGCAGGAGATCGTCCTCGCGCTCGTCGCCTATCTGTCGGAAGGGCACATTCTACTCGAGGACGTGCCCGGCGTCGCCAAAACGATTCTGGCCCGCGCTCTGGCGGCGAGCGTCGGCTGCACTTTTAAGCGGGTGCAGTGCACGCCCGACCTGTTGCCCAACGACATCACCGGCGCGTCGATCTTCAATCCCAAGACGACCGAGTTCGAGTTTCGGCCCGGCCCCCTTTTCGCCCAGATCGTGCTCGCCGACGAGATCAACCGCGCCACGCCCCGCACGCAGGCGGCCCTCTTGGAAGCGATGGCCGAGCGGCGCGTCACGAGCGACGGCACCACCTATAGGCTCGAGCCGCCGTTCCTCGTCATCGCCACGCAGAACCCCATCGACCACGAAGGGACCTTCCCGCTTCCGGAGGCCCAGCTCGATCGCTTTCTGATCCGGCTCAGCCTGGGATATCCCAGTGCCGAAGAGGAAGGAAAGCTGCTCGACATGCTGCGGCAGGAGCATCCGATCGAAAGTTTGGGAGCCGTCGTGTCGGCCGCCGACGTCCTCGCAGCGCAACAGGCCGTCCGCGACGTCTTTGTCGATCCGAAGATTCGCGATTACATCGTCGAGATCGTCCGCGCCACCCGCGAGCACGACGACATCGCGCTCGGCGGCAGCCCGCGGGCGTCGATCGCGCTCTGCCGAGCCGCGCAGGCGTTGGGGGCCATTCGCGGGCACGATTTCGTCTTGCCCGACGACGTCAAGCGGCTGGCGCCCGCGATCCTGGGTCATCGCCTCATCGTCCGCCCGGAGAGCCGGCTGCGCAAGATCCGCTCGGTCGACGTCGTCCAGGAAGTCTTGGCCGAGACGTCGGTGCCGACCCTTTCGTCCGGCCAGAGCGCGTCGTGATGAAGCCCGGAGTCATTTCCGTAGGACAAGCTGCCAGCTTGTCCGCCGATCTCCAGCCCTCTATTCCGTCCAATGAGACGTGGTCACGGGCAAGCTGGCAGCTTGCCCTACGTGCGGAGCGCCGGCCCGTCGGTTTTGAGGCAAGGCCGTTCTGGCGCTGCAGGACATGCATCACATGAGATGGTTTACCGGCGCCCTCGCGCTCTTGCTCATCGGACTGGCGTTCCAGATGGGACTGCTCGTCTACGCGATGTACGTGTTGCTGGGCGTGATGCTGGTGAGCCGCTACCTGGCCCGCGAATGGGTCGAAAAGATCACGGCCGAGCGCGAATGCAGCCGGCCCACGGCCCAAATCGGCGACAAGGCGGCCGTGATCGTCAACATTCGCAACACGGGCAAACTGCCCGTCCCGTGGTTGATCGCGGAAGACAGCGTGCCGCGGGAAGCGCTCACGCAGCGGCCGCCGCGGATCGCCATCGAGGGGAAGCGGACCAACATCCTGCAGCTGGCGGCCCAGGGCGAAAAGGCGCTGCTGTACCAGGTGACCTTCCTGATGCGCGGCTTTTATCAACTCGGGCCGCTACTCCTCGAGAGCGGCGACTTGTTCGGGCTCCATCGGCGGTTTCGCCTGGAAACGAAGCCACAGTTTGTGCTGGTCTTTCCCAAGATCGTGCCGCTGCGAGGCTACGACCTGGCTTCGCGTCGGCCGATCGGAGAAGTGCGGCTGACGCACCGGCTCTTCGAAGACCCGACCCGAATTGCCGGCATCCGCGGCTACCAGCCCGGCGATCCGCTCAACCGCGTCCACTGGCGGGCGACGGCGCGGACGGGCACGCTGCACTGCAAGATCTACGAACCGTCGTGCATCGCCGGCGTCACGCTACTGCTCGATTTTCACAAGTCGGTCTATACAGCTCGCCGCGAGCCTGATCGCTCGGAGCTGGCCGTGACGTTGACGGCTTCGCTAGCGAACGCCGTCTATCAACTGGGTCAGCAGGTTGGTCTCGTCACGAACGGTCGCGACGCGGCCGACCGCATCCTGCAAGAGGGTTATCGGCACGAGTTCCGGACGCGTTCGCTCGCGCTCGACACGGCCAAGATGCAAGAACAAAGCAACCGGCTGCGGCCCGTGATCGTCGAAACGCGCCGCGGTCCCGAGCAGCTGTTGCAGATCCTCGAAGCCCTGGCGCGCTTGGAGCTGACCGAGGGCCTTTCGTTCGGTCAGCTGGCGATTGAAGCGGCGAGCCGCTTGCCGCGCGATGCCACGGTCGTCGCCATCCTGCCGACGGCCGAGCCCGAGACGGCAATCGCGCTGGGCAGTCTCAAGCGGCGAGGCTACGCGGTAACGGCAATCCTGGTGACGTACGATGACGACGAGGACGCACCCGCCAGTCTCGGCCGGCTGATGGCGGAAGGAATCGACGTGCGGCGCGTCGACAGCGAGGCGGCGATCGAAACCGTCTGCTCGGCCGAACTGGTGCGCTGACGAATTGATCCGCGGAAGTTCGTGGAATGGCGAAAAGAACTCGCAAGAAAACGCTGGCTGACTACGTCGTCATCGCCATCAGCCCCGTGCTGATCATGACGCTGGTGGGCAGCCTGGCGTTCTTTCTGCTCGAGCTAACCTACCACGGCCAGTTCGAGCTGCGAATGAAATGGATTTTGTTTTGGTTCGTGCTGGCGGCGGTGCTCGTGGCACGAATTGCCATCGAACAGGGAAAGGAATACGCGAGCCTGTTCGGCCTTGCGCTGACCGCGGCCGTCGCCCTGGCCGTGGTGCGGTTGGTCGACCAGATTTTGTTGGGCTGGACCCTGCTCGGTGTCACGTGGTGGTGCACGTGGAAACTGACTTATGACTGCACGCTGATTGACGACCGCGCAGACGCCTCGGGCGAAGGCCTGCTGCAAGCCGCCGGCCTCGACGCGCCGGCGGAGGCGGACAGCTCAAGTGATTCCGAGACGAAGCGCCGATCGGTGCACGCGCCAGGCAAATGGGTCGTCTACTTTTCATTGGCCGCTTTGCCCTTGTTCGGCGCCGGTCAGTTAGTGATTCCCTCGAAAGACACGGCGGCCCGCGCGTACGGCTTCAGTCTGGTCGGTGTCTACGTTGCGTCGGCGCTCGGCCTGCTGCTAACGACCAGCTTTCTCGGCCTGCGACGCTACCTGCGGCAACGCAAACTGCAAATGCCCGCGGCGATGACCCGCATGTGGCTGGCCATGGGCACCGGGCTGGCGCTGGCCATCTTGTGCCTCGCGCTCTTGCTGCCGCAGCCGCAGGGGGAATATTCGGTGACCGCGCTCGTCGACAAAGTCGACGCCAAACTCCGCGCGGCTTCGCGTTTTGCCGTCGTGCCCGGCGATCGGGCCAAGGGGGAAGGGCGACGAATCGGCGATCAGGATCCCAAGGCCGACAAAGCGGGCGAGTCGCCGCCGCGGAATCAGCCGCCCGATCAACAGGGGAAGGCCCAGCCCGGCGACGGCGGCCGGCCGGGACAAAACGGGGGCGGGAAGAATCCCGGCAGTCAACAGCCGGACAAAAGCGGCGGCCAGGGCGACTCCAAGGAAAAAGGCAAAGCCCAAGGCGGCGACAAGTCCGACGACAAAGGAAACAGTGGGCGCCGCGACAAGGGGCAAAATCGCGATGGCGAAAATCGTCAGCCGGCCGATCGGCAGCAAGCAGTGCGGCCGCCGAAAGAAACGTCAAACAGCGATCAGCGCGCCACGCCGCCGCCCAGCCCTCCCTCGGGTTCAGGGTTCGGCGGCTTCCTGCAGTTCCTGGCCGCCTCGGTCAAGTGGCTGATTTACGCGGCGATCGCCGTCGCGGTCGCCTTTCTGCTGATCCGTCATTGGTCGCGCTTCATCGAGATGCTGGCGAAATTCTGGGCCGACTTGCTCGCGGCCTTCGGCGGAAGACGCGGCGACGAGCGGGACGCGTCGGCCGAACCGGGCGCGGCGCCGCTCCCCGTCGTCCGTTTCGCGGCCTTCGAGAATCCGTTTTTCAGCGGCGCGGCAGGACGCATGCCCCCCGCACAGCTGGTGCGCTACACGTTCGAGGCGCTCGAAGCGTGGGCCCGCGAACGCGTCGTCGCCCGGCCGCCCGAGCAAACGCCGCTAGAATTCGCCCAGGAGTTGGGACGCCGCGATCCCGCGCTGGCGAAAGATGTGACGTCGACCGCCGAGCTGTACGTGCGAGTCGCCTATGCGCGCAAGAACCCGTCGCGAGAATCGGTCGCCGTGCTGGAGCGATTGTGGCGACGGATGGGAATGGGCACCGCGGAATGAGCGGCCGGCGAGTGTGTCGCCGGGTGATGAGCCGTCAAGTGGCGGAGCTGCCTCAATAGATCCACGGCAGGAGTCGCCACGTCCGCGCGCGGTAGGCCTCGTACTTGGCCCCGAAGTGCGCACCGAGCAGCCGCTCCTCCGAGTGCATTCGCGCGACGAGCGCCGGAAGCATTACCACCGTCAGTAGGACGCCGACGGCCGAGCGAAACGCCAGGGCCCAGCCGGCTGACGCGATGATGAGCCCCAAATAGCTCGGATTCCGCACGAAACGAAAAGGTCCCGTGGTGACCAGCGTATGTCCGCGTTGAATGGCGACCAGGCCGCTGAAGCGGTTGCCCAAAACAAACACGGGCCAAATCCGCAGCAGCGTCCCGAGGCCGAAGAGCGCGACGCCGATCCAGCGGAGGGTGTCGCCATCGAGCGTCCAGAATTCTTCGCGATCGGTATACGCCGGCAGATAGCCCAGCAACAGCCCGACGCCAATAAACACGATGAGCACCCAGCGATTGGACCGATCTTCGGTCTCGCCGCGACTCAGGTTTCCGCCCGCAAAGAAGGCGACGGCCGACACGCCGGCCAGCACAATTGCCAGTGCGACCAACGGCGGATGCGAGAAGTACGCGTGGAACCCGCCCCAGCCGGTGACGGCCAGTCCCAGGTACGCGAGCATCCCCGCAAGAACCGACAGTGCTCTGGCGGGCCTCTCCCGCATGGTTTCGCTCCTTCTCGCGGGCTTGTCGTCGCCGCGCGTCGATTCGGTGGCGTCGTCGCCATCAAATCGTGAAGATGACGTTCAGGATAGGGGACAAATCCCTGAGCGACGAGAATTCAGCAGCCGAGGCGGAGAAAAATGATGCGAGCGAGCGTTTCCCTATTCGTCCTCTTCACCTGGGCCGTCGCGAACCAGCAGTCGACGGCCGCCGATCCGAAACCGTTGCCGCCGACCCACGCGAACGTGCCCTACGGCCCGCACGAGCGCAACGTCCTCGACTTCTGGAAGGCGGACGGCGACGGCCCGCGGCCGTTGTTGGTCTTTATTCACGGCGGCGGTTGGGTGGGCGGCGACAAGAAGCAGAATCCAAACGCCGTTCGCTCCTGGCTCGCCGAAGGCATTTCGTGCGCCGCGATCAACTATCGCCTGACGGGCAAGGACCCGCTGCCGGCCCCCGTCCACGACGCGGCGCGAGCCGTGCAGTTCCTCCGCTCGAAGGCTGCCGAGTGGAACATCAATTCCAATCGCATCGCGCTCACGGGCGGGAGCGCCGGCGCGTGCACGTCGATGTGGCTCTTGTTTCACGACGACTTGGCGGATCCGAAGTCGCCGGATCCCGTGTTGAGGCAGTCGACCCGCGTTTGTGCCGCCGCCGTGACCGCCGGCGAGACGTCCATCGACCCGAAGGTGATTGTCGACTGGGTCGGCCCGAACGTGCTCAAGCACGGTATGATCTGGATGGCCGTCGGCGAGAAATCGATGGCCGACGCGCTCGCGCACTACGACCAGCACAAAGCGACCTACGCCGAGTTCTCACCCTATAACCACGTCGACGCAAAGGATCCGCCCCTCTTCATGACCTACGGCGACGACATGACTCTCCCTTCCAAAGACGCCGGCCATGGCATCCACCATCCAATGTTCGGCGTGAAGCTCAAAGAAAAGTCTGACCGAATGGGGCACGAATGCTACCTGCTGATTCCCGGCGTCTCGACCCCCGACAAGTACCCCGACGCCAAGGTGTTCCTGACGGCGAAGCTCCTGGCGCCCTAAGCCGAGCGCTACGCGCGCGTGCCTGCCAGACTGTCCTGAATTTGCCGTTCGATCCGTAGCGTCAGCCCGTCTCGCGGGCGGATGGCAATCAGCGCGTCGGGCACGACGGGCGGATGACCGGCCGGCAGCGTGAAGCGGCAACGGGGCAGGATCGTCGCGAGCGCGAGCACCATCTCCATCATGGCGAAGGTGTTGCCGATGCAGACGTGCGGGCCGGCTCCGAACGGGATGTAGGCGTGCTGCGGGATTGAATCGACGCGCTCGGGGGCGAAGCGATCAGGGTCGAACCGTTCCGGCTCGGGGAAGAACCGGGGGTCGCGATGCAGAACCCAAGGATAAATATTGACCCACGCCCCTTTCGGCAGCTCGTAGCCGCCGATCGTCACGCGTTGCGTCGCCACGCGGGGAATGAGCGCCCAGGTCGGCGGGTAGAGCCGCATCGACTCCCTGACCACGCGCGTCGTGTAAGCGAGCGCGGGCAAATCCGCGTACGTCGCTGCGCGGCTCTGCAGCACGCTCCGCACTTCCTCGAGCACGCGCGTCGCCACGTCGGGATGCGTGGCCAGCAGATACCAGGTCCAGGTGAATGACGACGCGGTCGTGTCGTGGCCGGCGTTGAAGAGCGTGATCGATTCGTCGCGGGCCTGCTCGTCCGTCATGCCCGTGCCGTCCCCTTCTTCGTCGACGGCCGCCAACAGCATCGACAACAAGTCGCCCCGATTCTCGCCGCTCGCCCGCCGTTCGCGAATGATGCGGCGAATCACCCGGTCGACAACGGCGATCGCGGCCCGCTTGCGGCGATTTTCGGCCGTCGGCAACCAGATCGGCCATTGGATGATGCGGCCCGCTTGCGCCGTGACGATCTCCGAGATCGCTTCGGTGGCCGCTCCCAAGGCATCCTCGGACCCGGAGATATCGGCTCCGAACAGCGTTCGCGAGACGATCGCCAGCGTCAGTCGCCGCATGGCGAACGGGACGTTGATTTCGGACTCGGCCGACCACGAGTCGACGGCTTGCCGCGCACAATCGACGATCGTCCCAGCGTAGCCGTCAAATCGCTTCGGGCTGAAGGCGGGCTGCACGAGCCGCCGCTGGCGGAGCCAGAAATCGCCTTCGCTCAGGACCAGGCCGTTGCCGTCGACGTCGCGGAGCGCCTTGATCACGCGGGGCAGCTTGCGAAAGTTTTTGCCCCGCGTGACGAGCACCTCCTTCACCAGGTCGGGATGATTGGCGAAGTAGACGTGCTGCGGGCCGAGCCGGGCATGGACGAAATCGCCAAACGTCCGCGCCAGCTCGAGGGGATACTCGAGCCGCTCGGTTTGCAACCGCCGCGCGAGCGTCAGGTCGAAGAAACCATGTCGCGGGCCGGGAGGGAAACGCTTCGCGGCAGTCACGTGTGAACTCGATGTGAATTGGCGAAAAGGACCCACCACGGATGGGGCTTCGCGATCTTGTCAAACCTGTCCCACTGCCATCGTTGTCATTCGCGGCCGCGGTGGATTTCGGCTTTGGCGCGCAGGCCGTGATTCTCGAAGGTTAGGCCGAAGTCGATCCAACGGACATCGGCAAGCGGCGCGGGAACGTCCGGGCCGAATCTGGGTTGGCCGGGATGTCCGTAGACGGTCGACTCCATCGTCTGATAGTCCGCGTTCCACACATATTTTCCACCACCCGGACAAACGAGGGCCGTGTGCCACACCTGCTCCTCGACGGCGACGGGGTCGCGATCCGGGTAGCGCCTCTTCCACTCGTTGAGGATAGGAAGATTCGACCAGGCGCGGGCTTGCATCAGCGACTGATACTGGCGCGGGCCGAACGCCTGTTCCAGGAGTTCGATTGCCCGTCGATCGATCTGCAGGGACACGCTTTTGCCGAGCCAGGGTCGCACGTCGGCCGGCCGCGAGTTCGAAGCGGGCGGTTCTTCCTTTTTGGTGTCGTGTCTGGCATTGCCGTCCGCCGCCGACTCCCGGTCCAGGGCGCGCTTGAGCAGGTCCTCGTTTAAGGTCAACGTCAAGAGACGCGGAGTCGCCGCGTAATAAATGGCGAACGACTCGGGAACCGGGAGCGACTGGCGGCCGCTCGCCGTCGGCGCGACCTTCACGTAAGGATGGCCGTGATACTCCTGCGACGTCCAGGTGACCAGCCCCGGGGCGGTTTGCTCGATGAAGGCCCGCAGTCCAGTCAAGAAGAGCGTGAGCTTGAGGCTGTCATGCACTTCGGCGGCAATCGCGACGGGCAGGCGGTGGACATTGGCCGTGGAAAACTTTTCGACCGGATCTTCGGGCGGTTGATCGGTCGTGGCCGCGGGCCGGGCCTTGGCCGCCTGCGACAATTCGGCCCAGAACGGGTCAGGATCGGCATAGATCGAAACCGAATCCCCCAGCCAGCTCATCAGGCTGACCTTGACCGGGCCTTCCACCCAATTGTTGGCCCACTTCAGCCACTTTGATTTCGTGTTGATCGCCACGGCCAAAGCGGCGAGGGTCCCCGGGTGCGGGTCGCCGGCCGCCGGCTTCAATTCGACCCCCGACACGATCTCCACGAAGTCGCTGTAACGGCTCGAGGTGATCAACGGCATCACGGTGACATCGACGAAGAGTCGGTCCTTGCGGATCGAGAATTGCACCGCGATCGGATCGAAGAACTGGCTCCAGTTTCGCTGGTAGCCTTCGCGCCACCGTTTGTAGGTGTCGGCTTCGGCCGGCGTCACCTTGGTGAAATCGAGTTCGGCGATCGGCGTCTGGAACTCGAGCGTGCCGTAGGTCGACGAAGCAATTCCCTCGGGCGTCGCCCGCAGCGTCCCCAGGTCGGCGACGGGCCATACGCTGTGGATGTTGTGCGGCTCGACGCTCCCGTGAACGAGATCGTCCAGGTATTCGGCCTGGTATTCCGAGAGGATGGCTGCGGCCCGTGTGCGGCGCGAGTTACCGATCCGCCACTTGGCGCCACACCAGCGGCGAATTGTCTTGTCGCTGATGACGAGCAAGCCGCTTTCCGCGCCCCCGCGTCGGTAACGGTCTCGAAAGAAGCGATATTCCGGGAGCGCGGCGAGCGACTCCGAGCGCCCGGCCGCTGTCTCGACGATCCGCTTGAGTTGGAAGAGCGAATTCGTGACGACGAGCGTTTCGTGGCGGTCTCGATCCTGGAGAGTGGCAAGATAGGAACAGACTCTTCGATGGGGCGAGACGGAACCGGTGTATTTCGTCTCGCCGATGCTCCCTTCGACCTTTTGACAATGCGAGTCGGCCTCGCGGGCAGCGGCCTGCAGTCGCTCAATCTGGTTCCGCAGCGCGGCCGCCTTGCCCGGTTTAGGCTCGAAGAGAAGGGCCACGTCGGAGCCGCTCGGCAGATAGGGGTCCGAGCCCGTGAACGCGAGACTGGCGATCATCTGATCGCCGAAGAGCCGCGTCACCGAATTGAGCGGCAGGCAGAGCTGTCGTTCATAACGGGCCCGCGTGCCGGCATCTTCCGCCCGTTCTTCGAGGATCTGCTTGATCGGAGTGCCGTCGCGATCCGCCTCGTCGATCGTCAGCAGCAGAGCTTCTAAGCTCGGAAAGAAAATCGCATGCTGATCGGAAGGGAGGGCGCTCGCCAGGGGATCGATTTCGGGATGGATCTTCGCCACGAACGGCCGCCAGTCCATCTCCGCGACGCTGATTCCCGGAAGCGAAGCGAGTTCGACCGTCGCCTGGCCGGGCTGCGTCGAGGGCATCAATCGATTGAGCTGCAGACTTTCCGACAGCGCGCGCCCACCGGAGAAGACATCCAGAGTTTCCGTAAATTCGCTCTGGCGGGTCTCATCGGGCGTCGACGGGTTGACCACGGGAGCCTCGGAAAGGCTCTTGCCCGAGAGGGTCGCCCGGGCTCGAAGAGCTTGGAAGCGGAACCAGGCCGCGCCCGGAAGGCGACGGTCGGCGAGCCATTGATCGTGTTGCGCTTTCGCCTCGTAAAAGGCCGCGCGTTTTTTCGGATCAGCCGTATTCTTGGGCGCGGCGAAGCGGACCTTGTGCAGCTGGGTGCGCCGGGCGTCTGGAACGTAGAGCGTGCCGGCGACGTCCGCGCCAGCCGCGGCTCGAATGCAAACGCTCGGAGCGGAACCTCGCGTGCGACTGAGCTCGAATCCTCCATAGGAGGCGTCCATCCCGGTCACGTAGATTTTGCCGGGCCCGTCGAGCACGGCATACGCACCCAAGTAGTCGCGGACCGCGCTGTTGCCGCCCCAATAGGCGTACTGGGAATCATCCGTCTCGAGCTTGGGAAGCGTCCCCTGCGTGATTTTCAATTCGCGGAGGGGAATCTCGAAATAAGCGTCCTCCGCGCGAGCCGCCCCCGACCAGACGAGCAGCCCGATGATCCCCGCAAACCGCGCGACACGGCGCTTCCAGGACACGGTCGACATACGTCGCCCTCCCAAGGTCGTTCGGTCATCGTGCTCTGTCGTCGTGCCGCAACCGTCAGTCGGAGCTTGAAATCGACGGCGCTCCGGGCCGTTGAAATCGCCCCTGCCGCTAATGACAAACGAAGCGCGAAGCCCCTCCGCTCGAACGGAATTGCTGGCTTTGGACTTGGATCATCGGAGCTGAATCCGACTGGCGGGCATCGTTCTTCCCGCCTAGTACTCGAACTGCTCGCCCTGCTCTTGTTCGACGCCGGCGAATGATGATTTGGCGATTTGCCGGATCTTGCGCGACGACACTTCTTCGCGGAGCCGGTCGAGCGCGGCGGTGATCGGCATCGTCCCCAGGTCGCCGTCGATGCGGTCGCGGAGGGCGACGGCTTCTGTTTCGGCTTCTTTCGGGCCGACGACCAGCATGTAGGGGATCAAATCGATCTGGGCATCGCGAATTTTGGCCTGGACCTTGGAGTTGCGGGTGTCGATCGTCACGCGGAAGCCTGCTTCGCGGAAGCGTTGCTCGACTTGCTTCGCGTAATCGAGCGACTTGTCGGAGAGCGGCAGCACGCGAACCTGCTCCGGAGCGAGCCAGAGCGGAAACGCGCCGGCAAAATGCTCGATCAGCACGCCGCAGAAGCGCTCCATCGACCCGAACGGGGCGCGG
>Ga0210396_10002465_pt1 | contig 18902 bp, 10 predicted proteins | sample IncBWH17OmetaG_FD_155466 | JGI IMG/M metagenome (GOLD analysis project Ga0210396, IMG submission 155466) | Forest soil microbial communities from Barre Woods Harvard Forest LTER site, Petersham, Massachusetts, United States - Inc-BW-H-17-O ... | reverse complement strand
GGATCAGTGGGCGCGGCTTGTCGAGAGACGCAGTCGGCAACCTGCTGGCGGTAAGCTCCATCGAGGCGCTGGCCTCGACGCGCCTCCACGATATGTGGTTCCAGCAGGAGTTCCTCGACCACCAGATCTCGCTACGCGTCGGCCAAATCGCTCTCGACGACGAGTTTTACATCAGCCAATACTCGGCCGGTTTCGTCAACTCGACGTTCGGGTGTCCGGACATCTGGTCGACCGACCTGCCGAGCGGCGGACCCTGCTATCCATTTGCGGTCCCAGGCGCCCGACTCCGCGTTGCGCCAACGAGCAACTTGACCTTGTCCGCTGCGGTCTTCAACGGCAACCCGGCGCCCCTTGGATCGGGAGATCCGCAGGTCCGCAACTCGAGCGGCACCAACTTCCTGATCGGCGAGGGTGGTTTCATGCCAATTGCCGAACTTGCTTATTCGTTCGACGAGCAGCCGATCTCTTCTACCCCGCTCAGCGACGTCAAACTCGGCGCCTGGTACCATACGGGAGAATTTCCCGATCAGCACCGCGATAGCTCGGGGTTCTCGCTCGCGAACCCAGCGAGCAATGGCATTCCCGCCATGCATGGCAGCAATTTCGGGACCTATTTGGTGGTGGACAAGATGTTGTGGCGCCGTCCCGATACGGCGACCCAGGGTTTGGCCGCCTTCCTTCGCGTCGGCTATGCCCCTCCCGACCGCAATCTGTTCAGCCTCGAGATCGACGCCGGCTTTACTTTCAAGGGCCTCTTCCCGAACCGAGAGCTCGACGTGCTCGGCGTCGGCACAAGCTATGGGCAGATTGGTTACGCCCGCCGGTTGGACCGGGATCAGGTCCCGTTCGCCGGTATCGGACGCCCGATACGCGATTACGAGAGCGTGCTCGAAATTACCTACGCAGCACGAATTGCGCCATGGTGGCTGCTGCAGCCGGATCTACAACTGGTCTTCCACCCTGGCGGTCATACCGCGCCGCCCGGCTCTTCGTCCGGGGCTGGCCCAATCCCGAATGCTTTGGTCCTCGGTCTTCGGTCCGGTATCACATTCTAAAAGCTCCGACAGCGAACTCGGCGATTTCGGATTGTCTGATGGCGCTTCATCGGCTGCTGGCGCGTAATGTCATCCTCATCGCCGCTGGAGCGATCGGCCTTTTGTGGTGGCCAACGATGTGCGGCGCCCAAATGGTCGGTCCGACGCCGCAACCTCAAGGCATACCGGTTACCCCGGAACAGGCCGAGCAAGTTGAGCAGGAGATTTGGGCCATACACGGCCAGGCAACCAATGTCTGGCTGCTGCAACCGGCCTTCCGCTCCCCGTATCAGGGCCCCCACAGCCTCCGGCCTGGCGCCAACGGGAGGGAAACGGTCGATGTGACATTGTATGCCGGTTTCCGCCCGTGGACAGGCGCCGAAGTCTGGATAAATCCAGAGGTCGACCAAGGTTTCGGGCTCAGCGACACCTTTGGCGTGGCGGGATACGTCAGCGGCGAAGCCTACAAAATTGGCAAGGCGGAGCCTTATTTTCTGGTCCAGCGCGGCTTTCTACGCCAGACAATAAACTTAGGCGGCGAGACGGAAAAGCTCGATCCCGAACTGAATCAACTCGGCGGCACGCAGACCGCCGACCGATTGGTGCTCACTATCGGTAAGTATTCCGTCGTCGATATCTTTGATACCAACGCATACGCTCACGACCCGCGGAACGACTTCTTTAACTGGTCGATCATCGACATGGGTGCATTCGACTACGCCGCGAATTCCTGGGGCTATACTTACGGCGCCGCGCTGGAATGGTATAAGGATTGGTGGACCGCGAGGGCCGGGGTGTTCGACCTGTCGCAAGAGCCGAACTCGGTCGCGCTGTCACGTGGCTTCGCGCAGGGGCAGTTCGTTGGCGAGCTGGAAGAGAGGCACAATCTGTGGGATCAGTCCGGCAAGCTCAAATTCCTTTATTGGCTCACCCGGGGCAGGCTCGGGACTTATCTTGACGCGATCTCGCTGGGGGCGGCCACTGGTCAGACGCCGTCGACTTCCGACGACCGCCGTTTTCGCACCAAAGACGGGTTCGGGCTCAATCTCGAACAACGGCTCGCCGATGACTTTGGCGTCTTTGCCCGCGCCAGCGTCTCGCAAGGCACAGTGGAGGAAGTCGATTTCACCGACCTCAACAAGTCGATCTCGGCGGGGCTCTCACTGACGGGCTCGCGCTGGGGGCGGCCGGATGACACGGTGGGATTGGCTGGCGCAATCAACCGGATCTCGCACCAGGGCAAGCTGTATCTGGCGGCCGGCGGTCTGGGCGGGATCATCGGCGACGGTCAATTGCCAAATGCCGGCCCCGAGCAGATCCTCGAAGCCTATTACAGTGTCGGCCTGTCGAGCTTCGCGCATTTCACGGCCGACTACCAGTTCATCAACAATCCGGCCTACAACCGCAATCGCGGTCCCGTGTCGGTTTTCGGCCTGCGGCTGCATTTGCAGTTTTGATCCACCTTTAAAATCAGCGCCATGGGATCCACTCGGGACGGCAATCAGGTGCGCGCCGACTGCACCAGTCTTACGTCCGATTTCGACGCTCACGGGATGAACTGCACGTCCCATTTCTTCGCCGGGACAACGTCCTCGCGGTTCCACCAGCCGCCACCCAATGCCTGGAACAACGCGGCAGTGTCGGCATAACGCGCGGCCCGCGCCTGGACGAGGGCGATCAGCGCCGTTTGGTAGGTGTTCTGAACGGTGAGCAGCCCGAGATAGCCGATGGCGCCGAGCTGCAACTGCCGGCGCGCGATCTCGAGGCTCTCAAAGGCGGCGCGCTCCGCTGCGACCGCCGCTTTCAGGGTGTCGGCATCGGATTGGACCGCTTGTAGGGCGTCGGCCACGTTCTGGAAGGCGGTGATGACCGTGCTGCGATACATCGCCGCCGCTTCGTCGAAGGCGGCATCGGCGGCGCGTTTCTTATGCAGCAAGGTGCCGGCATCAAAGATCGTTTGCGCCACGTTGCCGGCCACGCTCCAAAAAGCGGTGCCCGGCGTAACAAACAATTGGCTGATTTGGTTGGCGGTGGTGCCGGCATTCCCGGTAAGCGTGAGCTGGGGCAGCTGAGCGGCGATGGCGACGCCGATCAACGCGCTGGCCGCATGCAGTTGCGCTTCGGCCGATTGGATGTCCGGGCGCTGCTCCACCAAATTCGACGGCAGGCTGACCGGCAGATCCTGCGGCAGCTGCAGTGAGGCGAGCTCGAACTTCTCGGCCGGTTCCCGGCTCGGCAACCGGCCGATCAGCGCCGTCAATAAGTCGCGCTGCACAGCCAACTGCTTCTGCAATGGCGGTAATGTTGCCTGCGCCTGCGCCAATGTCGCTTCGACGGCCGCCACATCGGCTCCCGCCACCTGGCCCAACTCCAATTGCTTGCGCAGGATCCCGAGTGATTGGGTCTCGATCTTGATGATCTCCTCGGTTGCCGCAATCTGGCCGCGCAGCGACGCCTCCTGCACCGCCGCGGCGACGACGTTCGAGGTCAAGGTCAGATAGGCTGCTTCGAGTTGAAAGCGCTGAAATTCAGCCGTTGCAGTGAGCGATTCGACCTGCCGCCGCGTGCCGCCGAACACGTCCGGCGCATAGGTCACGGCCACCTGCGCGGTGTGGAGAGTGAAAAAGGGTGGGCCCGAGGAGGCTGCCGTGAAAACGACACCGGTTGCGGTCTTGTTGCTGCTCGGCGAGTAGCTGACTGCGGCTGTTGGGAAGAACGCGCCCTGCGCGGCGTAGACGTTCTCCCAGGCCTGCCGCAGCGCCGCCTCGGCGGCCGGCAGGGTGGGATTGTTCTTCAGCGCCTGCTCGATCAAGGTGTTGAGGGCATCGGAGCGAAACAGCGTCCACCACTGGCCCGGAATGTCCAGACCTTGGACAAAGCGCTGCGCCTCGCCGCCCTTTACATCCGTCGCGCTGGTTTGCTCGGCCAGCGGCTGGGGCGTGTAGCCGGTGACGTCCGGCGCAGCAGGCTGCTCGAAATCCGGACCGACGGCACAACTCATCAATAGCAGCGCGGCCGCCGCCACAGTGACAATAGGCGAAGGGCGCCAACCACCGGACATGCGCAGACCTATTCGGCCAGCGCGGGTCGCGGCTCGGGCTCTTCGGCCGGCTGCCGGCGTCGGGAGAATGCGTCGATCAACACCGGCAGCACCAAAAGAATTAAGAACGGCGCCAACAAGCTGCCGCCGACGACGACCGTGGCGAGCGGCTTTTGCACCTGCGAGCCGATCCCGGTCGACAGGGCGGCGGGCAAGAGGCCGACGCAAGCGACAATGCAGGTCATCGCCACCGGGCGCATCTGCACGGCGCAGGTACGCAAGACTGCTGCGCCACGTTCGATGCCCGCCTCGATCTGCCGGTTGAAATAACCAATGACGATGATCCCATCCATCGCCGAAATGCCGAACAGCGCGACAAAGCCGATAGCCGCCGACACGCTGAACGGGGTGCCGGTCAAAAACAATGCGAAGATGCCGCCGATCATCGCCATCGGTATCGCCGCAGCGGCGAGCACCATGTCGCTCACCGAGCCGAAATTGAGGAACAGCAGCATGCAAATCAGTGCCAGGCTCAGCGGCACCGCAACGGCTAGGCGGCCGATCGCCTCCTGCAGTTCGCCGAATTCACCGACCCATTCGAGACGGTATCCAGCGGGCAATTTCACCCGTCGAGCGATCTTTTGCTGGGCCTCGAGCACGGCGCTGCCGAGATCGCGCCCCCGTACGCTGAACTTGATCGGAATGTAGCGCTCCTGGTTCTCGCGATAGATAAAAGATGCACCGGAAACGAGCTGAACGGCGGCAACGTCGGTCAGCGGAATCGGGACGATGCCGCCGCCGCTCGGGTTCGGCGCGCCGATCGTGATGCGGCGAATGGCGTCGAGGCTCTGCCGGTAGTTCGGCGCCAGACGCACGACCATCGGAAAGTTTCGGTCGCTGCCCTCCTCGTAGAGGTTGCCGGCGGCCTGCCCTCCGATCGCCGCAGCGATCGTCGAGTTGATGTCGCCTGGGGCGAGGCCGTAGCGCGCGGCGCGGGCGCGGTCGATGTCGATCCGGACCGTTGGCTGGCCAAGCGAGTTGAACACAGCGAGATCGGTGATGCCGGGTACTGTGCTCATCACCTCCTTGATCTCGGCAGCCGTCTTCTCGAGCGTCGCGAGGTCGTTGCCGAATAGCTTGACCGAGTTTTCGCCCTTTACCCCCGATGCCGCCTCTTCGACATTGTCCTCGATATATTGTGAAAAATTGAACTCTACACCCGGGAATTGAGCTTCCAGCGCCCCATTGACTTGCTGGGTCAGCTTCTCCTTGTCGACACCGCTGGGCCAAGTGTCGAACGGCTTCAACGGCACGAAGAATTCGGCATTGAAGAAGCCGGTGGCGTCGGTGCCGTCGTCGGGCCGTCCGTTCTGCGAGACGACAGTCACTGTCTCCGGGAAGCTCTTGATTACCCGCCGCATTCGGTTGACGTAACCGTTCGCCTCCTCGAGCGAAATCGAGGGCGGGAGCGTCGCGCGTATCCACAAATTGCCTTCCTCGAGCTTGGGCAGGAACTCGAGACCGAGCGACGGCAGCGCGATCGCCGCCACGGCGAGCAGCAGCGCGGCGGCGCCGAGCGTGACGATGCGGTTGGCGAGGGCAAATTCGAGAACCGGCCGGTAGACCCGGTGCAGGCCGCGGACGAGGAAGGTTTCCACCTCGCTGACCCGGTCCGGCAGCAAGATCGCACTCAAGGCCGGCGAGATCGTAAACGTCGCGATCAGGCCGCCGGCAATCGCGTAGGCGTAGGTCTTGGCCATAGGGGCGAAAATGTGGCCCTCGACACCCGACATCGTGAACAACGGGACGAAACCGGCGATGATGATCGCCGCCGAAAAGAAGATCGCTGTGTTGACCTCACTCGCCGAAGCGAAGATCTCGACGAGCTTGCCGGAGAGGCGGCTCGCCCGGCGCGCGCTCTGTAGCGTGTGTTGCCGCAGCGCGGTCGGCGGCTCGGCCAGATGCCGGAAAATGTTTTCGACCATAATGACGGTCGCATCGACGACCAGGCCGAAATCGATCGCACCGACCGACAGCAAATTCGCCGATTCACCGCGCAACATCAGCATTGTGATCGCGAAGCACAGTGCGAACGGGATTGTCGTCGCGACAATCAAAGCGCTGCGAAGATTGCCGAGAAACAGCCACTGCACGAGGAAGATCAGCACGATGCCGAACAGCATATTGTGCAGCACCGTGCGCGTCGTGACGTTGATCAGATCGCTGCGATCGTAGATGCGCTCGATCCGCACGCCAGGCGGCAGAATGTTTGAGCTGTTGATCTTCGCGACTTCCGCCTCGACGCGTCGAATCGTCGGCATGCTCTGTTCGCCGCGCCGCATCAGCACGATCCCCTGGACGATGTCGTCGTCGTCATCCTGGCCGGCGATGCCGAGGCGCGGCTGATGACCGACGGTGACGGTGGCGACGTCGCCAATCCGCACGGGGACCCCGTTGATCGCCGTTATCATCGTGTCGCGGATCTGATCCATCGAATGAATCAGGCCGACGCCGCGCACGATCGCGGCCTGCGGCCCGAAATTGACGGTCTGGCCGCCGACATTGATGTTGCTGTTGTTGAGCGACTGCAGCATCTGCGGCAGGGTGATCCCCTGCGCCAGCAGTCGATCGAGATCGACGGTGATCTCGTAGGTCTTGGTCTTACCGCCCCACCCAGCGACATCGGTGACCCCCGGCACCGCCTTGAACCGGCGCTCGAGGATCCAATCCTGGATGGTCTTCAGATCGGTGATGCTGAAGCCCGGGGGGCCCACCACGCGATAACGATAAATTTCGCCGATCGGGCTTTCCGGCGAGATCTGCGGGGTGGCGCCATTGGGCAGCGGCGACAATTGCGACAACCGGTTGATGACCCATTGCTGCGCTTCGTCATAGGTGAAGGCGTAGGTAAACTGCACTTTTACGTCCGACAGCCCGAACAGGGAGATCGTCCGCACCGCGGTGACATTCGGAATCCCCGCCATCTGGATCTCGATCGGGATCGTGATGTAGCGCTCGATCTCCTCGGCCGACTGTCCCGGGTTTTGCGTGACGACATCGACGAGCGGCGGCACGGGATCGGGGTAGGCCTCGATGTTGAGCTTCAGAAAGCTTGCAATGCCGACCCCGAACACAAAGAGCATCAGCAGCACCATCAGCACGCGCTGCCGCAAGGCAAAGGCGATGACGGCGTTCATGCCACTCTCGTGCCTTCAGTCGTTGTTGGCGGCGCGGTCGATAAACAGCGCGCCGCTGGTCACGACCTTCTCGCCCGGAGACACGCCGGCTAGGATCTCGACCATGCCGTCCGCGATCCGCCCGGTGCGGATCGAACGCGCGGCGATCGCTCCGTCATCCTCCGCCACCCAGACACGAGCAGTATCGCCTTCATAGACGATCGCGCGCTGCGGCACGGCCGGGGCAGTCGCAGCCTCGCCGGTGATGATGCTGAAATTAGCGAACATCCCAGGCTTCAGTTCGCCTCTCGGATTTTCGACGTCGGCACGGACCGAGAGGCGGTGCGTGTTGGAATCGATCGACGGGCCGACCCACGAGATCTTCGCCTTGAAAACGCGGCCGGGGAAGGCCAGCACGTGCACCTCGACGGGTTCGCCGACATGCATCAATGGCGCGTCGGCCTCGCGGACATTGGCGATCAGCCAAACCGTCGACAGATCGCTGATCGTGAAGACCGGGTTCGTGGCGCCGTTGGCCTCGCTGTTGATGTATTGCCCGACCCCAATCTGGCGCTGAGTGACGGTGCCGGCGATGGGCGCCGTCACCGTCGCCACCGGATTGAGCTTTTGCGTCGGTTCGGCTTCGAGCGAAGCGATCTCTTGGTCGGTCTTGCCAAGAATGCGCAGCCGGCTCCGCACGGCGTGCAAGGCGATCTCATCCGCGCGGACGGTGTTTTGAACGGTGATCAGATCGGTCTGCGCCTGCTGCCAATCCTTTAGGGCGCCGCCTTGCGCCAGATAGAGCTCATGGGCGCGTTTCTCTGTCGTCTGCGCCATGGACAGCTGAGAGCGCGCTGTTTGCAGGTTGGCAAGCGCGGTGATCAGGTCGTTTTGCGCCTGCACGAACTCGCTGGCGTGGATCACAAATAGCGGGGCGCCGGGCTCAACGATGTCGCCGAGCCTGGCAATTACCTTAATGACGCGCCCTGAATAATGCGAAAATACCGGCGTCGTTAGATTGTCATCGACCGCAATATTGCCTTCGGTAACCTGTTCCGGGCGGAAGCTCAATAGGCCGACCGGCTCGATCTTGAACCCCGCCCATTGCTCTTTGGTGGGCCTGAAGGTCCCGCGCGCCTCTTCTGTCGGCGCCGGCCGGGCACGTCCGCCTGGATCTGCAACATTCTTTCCGATCACTGGCCAAGCAAGGATGGCAGCACCAAGGATGAGGGCCAGGATTGCAATGGTGAGAAACTGGGTGAGCGGCGACAGATGCCGGCGCAGAAGGGACACCTGCCGAGGATCCTGTGCCATCTAAATGCTCTCGAATGCCTCGACTTGCTTCCGTAAATCAGGGCTTCTTGCCCCGGTGATGCAGGCAAACATAGGTGCTTGCACGCGCCTCGGAGGGTGCTTTTTACCCGAAGACGGCGTGGATCGCCAGCACACCCCCTAGGGGGCTACTCCGGCGAAGCTGACTCGGCCTTGGTCCTCCGCCGGCGATCCGCTATCAATTGGTAGGGGTTGTCGGACCGCGGGAATGCGATGACAGAAAGCGACTATGTCTTCGTGCTCCGCCAGGGAAAGGCCGTTTGGAGTGCTTGGCGCGAGGCGAACCCCTCGATCCACCTGGATCTCCGCGAAGCGAACCTGAACGGCACGAACCTTGCGGAGGCCCTGCTCGGCGGAGCGGATCTCGGCAAGGCAAACCTTAGTCGGGCGAACCTCACCGACGCGATCCTCGGTGGCTTCGACTTCAGCGGGGCCGATCTCAGTGGGGCAAACCTCACTCGGGCCAATCTCGCCGGCGCGATCCTCAGGGATGCAAACCTCAGCAGAGCAAATTTCAGTGAGGCTAATCTCGGCGCAGCCGATCTCGGCGGGTCAAACCTCAGTTTGGGCGAATTTCACCGGGGCAATCCTATCCGATGCCGATCTCAGCAGAGCGAGCCTCAGTGGAGCCCTCCTCAGAGGGACGAGTCTGGGCGGCGCCGCGCTCGGCTCGGCAAATCTCAGCGGAGCGAACCTCAGTCGGGCTTATCTGAGCGGCGCAGTCCTCGAGGGGGCAAACCTGCGCGGCGCCGATCTCAGCAGGGCGATACTGATCGGCGGCAAACTAAGCGGAGCAAACCTCAGCCTCGCCGACCTCTCCGGTGCCAATCTAAGGGACGCGCAGCTCGACGGCGCGGATCTCAGCGGAGCGAACCTCAACGGGACCAATCTCAGTCTGGCCAATTTGAGCAACGCGCAGTTGACCGGCGTGCAGTGGCAGCTTCGCGCCATGCGCGGGTGTTACCTGGGCATTCGCGGTCTCGACTCGTGCTTTGGCAATGCCCTTTTCAAACGGGCGGCAGCCGACCAGGACTTTCTCGACACCCTGGAGGCTCACTTGAAGGGTACCCGCGGCATGGCTCTGTTCCGGGTCTGGGGAATGATCGATTATGGGCGCAGTCTGCTTCGCGTCGCGGCGATTTCGTTCGGATTGGCGGCGATTTATGGCGCGATTTATCGGATTTGTCCGCAGATCCTCGATTACAAAGACAGCGCGAATACCTGGTTCACGCCGTATTATTTCTCGATCGTCACCTATACGACGCTGGGGTTTGGTGATGTGCGGCCGGCCACCCTCGCGGGCGAAATCATCGTCAGCAGCGAGGTTATTCTCGGCTACACGACACTCGGATTGCTGCTTTCCGTGCTCGCGCAAAGCATCGCGCGCCGCAGTTGAGCTCGGGATGACTGAATTTTCCCAATTTGCCAGGGGCCGCTCGTAGAGTTAACCTTGCCATGGTCGGGAGATGGAGACCGCGATGCCCAACCCAGTGGTCTTTGTGCACGGTTATTCGGACAAGGGTGCCTCCTGGGCTGCCTGGCGCGAGATTCTGCGACGTCGGCTCGGTATCAACGACGCGGATATGCGTACCTGCACCTACGTCTCGTTGAACAACGAGGTGACGATCAAAGATCTGGCCGAGGCTTTCGACCGTGCCCTGGCGACGCAAGGAGGCCTAGACGCGGATGCGCCGTTCGACGCGCTGGTGCATTCGACGGGCATGCTGGTCGTCCGTTCGTGGCTGGCCGCCGACCCGCTGCGCGGCAAGCGCCTGAAGCGGCTGATCGCTTTTGCGCCCGCGACCTTCGGCTCGCCGCTAGCCAAGAAAGGGCGCAGCTGGCTCGGTTCGGTCTTCAAGGGAAACAAGCACCTCGGCCCGGATTTCCTTGATGCGGGAGACCGCATTCTCGATGACCTCGAGCTCGCCAGCGCCTTTTCCTGGCGACTGGCCGACGAGGATGCGCTTGCCGACCCGGCGCGTTACGACGCTGGTCCTGACACGCCTTATGTCTTCGTGTTCTGCGGCACCGGCACCTATTCGGGGCTGCGAAAGCTCGTCGACAAGCCCGGCACCGATGGCACCGTGCGGCGCGCCGGCTGCGGGCTGAACGTCCGTGCGATCGAACTCGACATGACCGAGAAGGGGATGGTCGCGCGCCGCGTGGCGGCTGACGCTGCCGGAGCCGCAGATCCACGCCCGCACCGGGTCGTCGCCGACAAATGGCTCAATGTGTCGATCCCCGTTCACCTTGTCGACGATCCCACCAGTCCGGACGGATTGAACCACGCGACGATCCTCAGTAACCCGCCGGCGGAACTGCAGGATCTCGTCATAGCCGCGTTCGAAATGACCGCGGCCGACCGCGATACCGACGCCGGCTACCGCGGTTGGCTCGAAAAGGCCGACGCCGAGGGCCGGTTCAAGAAGTTCCCGAAACAATACCAGCAGTTCATCATCCATGCGGTCGACGAACGGGGGGATCCGATTACCGACTATAATCTGCAGCTGTTCCGCGCCGATGGCGTAGAGGCGCAAGTCACCCAATTCGATGCCGAGGTCGACGTCTACAGCAGCGACGCGAGCTATCGCTGCTTCCATGTGGATGTCGCCGATCTCGTCCCGCAGCAAAGCAGCCCGACGCCGGGACTGATAATCCGCATCATCGCGTCTTCCGGCACTCCCTATGTCGGGTATATCGGCCATGGCTATGAAGAGCAGACCGAGCCGGGCTCGTGGGACGCCTCATTGCATTTCGATGGCGCTGCGCTGGACCAGATCAGCTTTTTCCGGCCTTACACGACGACGCTGATCCGGCTTTACCTCGAGCGCCAGGTATTGCCCCCCGATCGCACAATGCCGTGCGCGCTGCTGACGTGGGACGCCCTGGCCTAAAAGGCAGCCACAAGGGAGGAGGCAAGTCGTGGCAGACCACAATGATCCCAATGCCGTAAATTCGATTTTCTCGGATATCGACGTCAGCGCCGCCGACCTCTACGACATCTTCGGATTTCCGAGCGACGATACATCCGACGGCGAGAAAATCGTCATTGCTCTGACCTTTGCCGCAGTCCCGCAGGCTGGGATACTGGATTCGGATATGCTCTACCGGATCCGGATCGCGCCCGACCGCCGATTCGAGCGATCCGCGGCACAGGATTCGAGCCTCGAGGGGTTTCTGGCATATCTGGAGGCCGTCAAAGACAAATATCTGAGGTTATTGCAGCCCTCCGAAATTCGAGTGACGGTCGATCGCGACAACCGAGCCCAAATCCGCTTTCTAAATTTTCCGGGCGGAAACTTTTCCGCGGCTATTGCAACCAATCAAAGCGTTACATTGCAATCCCCTAACCGCCAGTCGTTCAAGGTTTTTGTCGGCGGCAGGGACGACGCCTTTTTCAATGATCTGCCGGGGTTCTTCCGGTCGATCAACTATGCCCCGCAATTCTATCACGTGCCTCATACGATGCCCGATGTGCGGGAGCTCAAGATTCCGAAGACATTTCTCGAACTCGAGGGCAATGACCTGTTCAATTATGACGCGAGCCAGCCCGAATGGGGCCATAGCGTCAAGCGAGAGTTGCCGCCAGGCCCGCTGACCTGGACCGGCAATCGCTTCAAAAAGGACGGAAACGGCAACTTTCGTTTCGTCTACTCGGGCAAGGACGCGAGGGCCGGCCAAAATTGCAATGCGATCATTCTCGAATTGCCATTGGCATTCCTGACCGACCGACCCGGCGACCGCCGCATCGTCAATGCCTGGGGCGAAAGCTGGGTGCTGAAGGCATCGAACAAGGTCGAGACGATTCCTGACGATCCTCTCTGGATCGAACATCCGCATGTTTTATTGGATGCGTTCGCGCTCGACGACGAATTGAAGCAATACAAGCTGGTCGACACGGACGGTCAGGCTTTCGCCGATGCGGCGCTCAGTGAACGCGAGGACAACCGTCAACTCGGCGCGAATAATTTCTGGCTGGCGCCGCATTTCATCAAGCGCCTCGGTCATCTCGGATGGGGGTTCGGCCCCTCGATCACAGCATTGAGACTAGCCTGCGCCTTCGATCACGACAATTCCCCGGTCTCCGTTCATCGGACCTATACGCATGTTGCGGACGCCTTCCCGCGTGTCAAAAAGATTCTGTTTCAGGAGCTCAACATGCCCGACGATTCGTGGAACCGGAAGGGATTGCAGATAGCGCTGCGGCGACCCCTCGATATCTTCATCCCCAATGTGAACTCGATCGACATGGATACGACCGGCACATGGCCGTTCGGGCGTCGGCTGGAGGACCAGGTGGCGACGCGTTTCCTGTCGACCTTTCTGGACATGAGCGCCAGCTTCAACGGCAAGCAATACCACGTCGAGCTGTTGAACGACCCGGCCCTCTGGAACACCGCCCCGATCGAGCCGAAGACCCCTCCCAATCCGCTGAAAAACGACAAAGAGTTTCTGCGGGACTTCCCCTATCTGGCGGAGCCGTGGTGACTGTCTGCCGTATTTCGTCTTCATGGCCGGACTTGTTCCGGCCATCCACGTGGCTGCCGCACTCAGGGCGTGGATCACCTGGTCAAGCCCGGTGACGACGAATTTACGTCTGCGCTAGGCACCCGCGATGCCGGGGTTGGGGTATCGGACCGAACTGCAACGTATAGAGCGTGACATTGCCGAGCTGAGCATCGCCGACCTGTTCGCGGTGCCGATCAACCCGGAGCGGTTGACCCGCTACGTGTACTTGCTGTACCAGCGCGCCTCGATCGCGGGCGATCTCGCGCAATTGGGCGCGGTCGAGCGGGCGATCGAGCGCGCCGTGCCGTTGCTGACGCAGCGGGGCGATCTTTACCTGCTGAAGGCGAATGTCGCGTTCAAGCTGCACAAGCTGGGCGATGTCGAAGCAGCTCTTTTGGCCATACCGATCGCCGGCCGCTGCGTCGAAGCATGCTTGCTGCGCGCCGATCTCGATTTTCAGCATGGACGTTACCGGGAAGCCGAGATCGGATACGCCGACGCAATCGAGGCCGAGCGGTCGTGGGATGGTCTTGCCCGACTGGCATATTTTCGCGGCAAGATGGGCGATCTCGAAGGTGCCGATCGGCTCTATCGGGACGCTGAAGACGAACTGACCGCCAAAGAAATGCGGTCCTACGCTTGGCTTGAAGTGCAGCGGGGTTTTCTCGCCTTCTCCAGAGGCGCATACGCGGACGCGCGAACTCATTACGACAGAGCCGAGGCGGCATATCCGGGATACTGGCTGGTCGATGAATACAAAGCCGAACTGCTCGGTGCCGAGGGCCATTACACCGACGCGATCGCGGTGTTCCGAAGCCTCCTAGCGAAGAGTGACCGCCCCGATCTGCAACAGGCGATTGCGGAACTGTATGGAATTGCCGAGCAAGCGGACGCGGCCCGGCACTGGCAGAACGGCGCGCTATCGGGCTATCTGGAATCCGCGCGGCGCGGCGAAGTGCATTACTATCACCACCTGACGGACTTCTACGCCGATGTGGCGAAAGACGGCGCCGCGGCGGTCACCTGGGCGCGCGCAGATCTGCAGCTGAGGAAAAATTTCGCGACGGAAGCGGCCCTCGCTTGGGCATTCTACCGCAATGCCGAGTTCGACGAGGCGCGAGGCTGGATCGGCCGGGCGCTCGCTTCAGGCGTCGTCGATGCGCACCTGTTGTTCCGCGCGGCGAAGATATACGCAGGGGCCGACGGTCTGGAATACCTGGAACGCGCGAAGAAACTCAACCCCCTCGTCGAAAGGTTCCACCTGCATCATTGAACCCCCGCATCACGAGGCGAGGATTGCGTCAGCCGCTTTCTCGGCAACCATGTAGACGGCGCTGACGATGAAGAAACCCGGGATGCGCGGAAAAACCGACGCATCGACGACGCGCAGCGCTTGCGTGCCGTGCACCCGGAAGTCGCCGCCGAGCACGCCGCCGCTGTCGTGCGGCCCGATCGGGCAGGTGCAGGACGCATGGTGGCCCCACGCGGTGGTGCGCACATAATCCTTCAGCTCGTCGTCGCTCTGGCGCGTCTCGCCCGGCTGTTCCTCTTCGGCGATCGCACCTTCGGCTTTTAGCCTTGCCGTCAGCTTGCGCGCAAAGCGGATGCCGGCGACGACCGAAGCGAGGTCCTCCCCTGTCTTGTCGCTGCCTTCCTCGAAATAACGAAAGTTGATCAGCGGCGTATCTCGCGGGTCGGCCGAGCGCAGCACGACTTCGCCGGCGCGGTTTTCGGTATGCGCCTTCAGGATCGCCCAGGTCAGATAATTGGGCTTGGTGACGGCGAGTGAGGAGTAGCCGGGGAAATACCCACCGAACAGTCCCACCAGCGCAAAGCAGAACAGATCCGGGAGCGGGCGCTCGGCCTGTGATTTGAGGATCGCCGCCAGCACCGCGCCATTGCTGGTGTAGAGGCCCTCGCGCCGCTCGGCCCAGTCGCGATAGGCCGGGTCGCCATGGCTGAAGGTGACGCCTTCGAGGATGTTCCAGCGGTCGAAATTCATGCGGTTGACGACGCCGACCTCGTAGCGGTCCTGCAGATTCTTGCCGACCCCGGGGAGCTCCACCTTCACTGGAATGCCGAGCGGTTCCAAAACGTCGCGCCGTCCTATCCCCGACAACATCAGGAGTTGCGGCGAGTTGAACGCTCCACCGCAGAGGATGACCTCGCGGGTAGCCCGCGCCTGGCGGAGTTCGCCGTCTTGGGTCGCGGGCTGGCCATGAGCGCGGTAGAGCCGCTCGCCTTTCAGGTATTCGACGCCGGTCGCCCGGTTGTTCTCGTCGAGCAGCACCCGGGTGACGAGCGCGTCGAGTTCGACATGGAGGCGGCCCGGGTATTTCTGCGCGGTCTCCAATACCCGCTCGCGCGCCCCCATCCGCGCGTGACCGCGCGTCGCGAGTGGCGTGTAGCGCACGCCCACCGCGTTCTCGGTCACCAGCCGCCAGTCGTTTGGATCGGCCTTCGCTTCAACGAGATCGAGAAGGCGTTCGATCGGCTGCCCGATATCGTCGAACGCCTCGTGCGCCGAATCGAGCAATACTTGCACCAGCCCGAAATCGCGCACTGCTGCCTTGGGAATGGCGGTTTCCACCTGGAGCCAGCCGTGCCAGCCGTGGCGCGACGGGTTCGGGCCCACCGCCGCCAGCGCGCGTTCGAGCGGCCGGTGATGGCAATTCTCCAGCCGCATGAAATACTGCCGCATATTTTCGGCGTTCCAGGATTGGTCGCCGGTCAGGCGGGCGATCCCGTCCCAATCCGCATTGTGCGGATAGACCAGGATCATCGCGTTATGCGCTGTGCAACCTCCCAAGGTTCCGGCGCGCGGATAGAGCACACCGTCTACCGGGACGCCGCGATATTCCTTCCGGTATTTCGGGTCCTTCTGCTGCATCTCGTCCGAGGCATAGTGCCGGACAAAGAAGTCCCACCGCATTGCGTCATTTTCGCTGGCAAAACCGTGCCACGAGGGCACGTCGTAATCGTCGGGGAGGCGGTTGATGCCGGGCTGGTCGTCATTGGTGCCCGACAGCTGCCGCGGATCGCCGCCGGCCTCCAGCAGAAGCACCGAACGCCCGGCCTCGGCCAAGCGCGCAGCAAGCGTTCCGCCTCCGGCGCCGGAGCCGACCACGATGTAATCGAACGGGCCCCGCTCACTCATCGATACCCCCTCAAGGTCGTACACCGCACATTCACCCTCTCCGCCCGCTTGGGGGGAGAGGGAGGGGACCCATCGCGTCAGCGATGGGGAGGTTGAGGTGGGCGTTGCTGAAGTTCGACCCGGGCGCTCCCCCACCTCACCCCGACCCTCTCCGCCCCCGAGGGCGGAGAGGGAGATCAGAACGTCTTCAGGAAGGCGATCAGCGCTTTTTTGTCGGCGTCACCGAGATTGGAGCCGAAGTAATGGCCGCGGTTGACGACGTAATCCGGGCACTTGCTCAGTGCGAAGAGTTGGTCGCCGACGTTCGAGAATACCCGGCGCGCCTGCTCGTCGGTGGCGCCCGGCGGCAACGCCTTCAGGTCGCGCACCAGCTGCACTACCGCCTTCACCACCGCCTTGTCATGCGCCAGTCGTTCCCGTAGGCTCGATGTCGGCGGCAGCGGGTCGAAATTGGCCAGCAGATCGACCGGCGTCCCGGCCGGGATCGGTCCGATCTCGAGCCCCCCTTGATTGAAGAGCTTCGGCGCGATCAGCTGCAATACATCCTGCGTGTCTTTGAGCACATCCGGCAGATAGCCGGTCGGGACGCGCAGCCAGCTGGCGACGTTGGTCCGGTCGATCACGCCGGGTATTTTGTCGCCGAGCACGGCATCCTTCTCCCGCTTGTCCGGCCACAGCATTTTGGTGATCGAATCGTCGAATGAAGCCATGCGGGCTTCGACCGACGGGCTCGGGTTGAAGCTGCCGACACTATTGTTGAGGAGGAACGGCGCCGTCGACCAGATGCTGACCAATGACGGCACGCGAGTATAGCCGCGCCCGCCGGCAGGCATTTGATATTGCTGCGGCGCGCCGGTGAACGGGTTGTAGACGGTGATGGTGCCGACCGACGGCAGCTCCTTGTACGAGGCCGAAGAGAAATTGTCCCAGATGTTGCCGGCGATCGCATTGGTGGCGAGCGGGCTGCAGGCATTGGTCTGCAGCAAGGTCACCGGCACACGCATGTCGTTCGACATAAAATTGTTGTCGAGGAAATCGCCGGCATTGACGATCTGCCGCATTTGCTGCTTAAAATCGCTGGTCCGGGTCCATTCCCAATAGCGGTTCCAGCAGTCGAGATAGCCGGAACCGATGCACGCGGCCGGATTGGTCGCGACCGGCGGCTGCGGCGCCTTGCTGGAATGGCAGGCCGCGCAATTTTCGGCAAAGACGCCCTTGCCCTGATTGACGATATCGGGCGGGTCGTTCAGATAGGCGCCGCCGCCGGGCGCGTTCTTCAGCTTGTGCGGATATGACGCCTTGAGCAGGAACAGGGCCATGGCGGGGGTCTGCAACTCGGTCGCGTCCCAATAGGACGAGTTCGCGCGTGCCGTCGTGATCTCGATCGGGGTGATCGGCTTGCCGCCGAGGATCGGGTTGAAATGACGCAGCCATTCTTCGCTGAACAGGCCGATATTCAGATAGACCCGGTTCAATGCCCCGAGCGCGCCGACCGAATCGGAGCCGTCCTTCAGGACATGCGGCGTCCACACGGTGTTTGGCGGCTGAAAAAACTGCGTCAGCGGACCCTGGGTGACAAAATCGTTGAACTGCTTGTTCGCGAGGTTGTCCGGACCCAACGTTTCGTGGCCCCAGCGCTTGGCCGCATCCAACCGTGCCGACAGATTGTAGACCGCGTTCATCGTGCGCGGGTTGTTGATGTTGTCGCTCGACACCAGCGAGGTATCGAGCGAGCCGGGCCGCGCAGTATGCAGAAACTGGAAGAAGAAGGTCGACTGATCGGCATTCCAGGCGAAGATACGATCGACCCAGAAATACTGCGCGCCGACCAACGAGCTCAAATTCTCCCATTGCGGCGCCTCGGGGTTCGCCGGCGGCTTCTCGGGGTTCGGGCCGACGTGACAGAACCCACAGGAAACTCCGACGCGGTAGGGCCGCACCAGCTCCTTCGACAGGTAGTAGTTCGGGTCGTTATAGAACCTTTCGGCATTCCATTCTTTTGCGGCGGCCTCGTCGAAGTCGGGATTGGGGAAGAGCCGCATCCCGACGATCCCGGTCGGGTACCCGTAATATGATCCGGCCGGAATGTTTTTGCCGCGTGCGCCGACCGCGACGCCGGGATATTTTTCCGCATTCTCGAAGGGGTCGGCCGGGCAATTGGGATCGCGCACATCGAGCCACAGTCCGTAGCGCTGCGGGTTCGGTCCGACGGCCTTCGTAAAACACGGCTCGTTGACCAGCCCGAAATAATTCCACCGGTTGTCGCGGCTGTATTTCAGCCCGGGATAGGACGACAGGATCTTTAGGAGGTCGAAGTTTCCGAAAGTGATGTTGGTCAGCTCGTCCCACAGGCGGTCGTCGCCGCCGGTCCAGACGATCCACATGTTGCGCCCCTTGACCTCGTCCGCGGAAAGCGCAATGCCGCCATCCATCCCCCGGAAATAATCCTCGTCGGCCGCCGGTAACGACTGGGCCGACCGCCCGGCCTGCCGTGCCTCGTCGACGACCGCCTGTGCCCGAGCTTCCCTGGCGAGCCAAATCCCCGCCGACAAGAGCGCGATCGCCAGCAAGAGTCGCGTTCCCCAGGACTGGCGATTTGCCATTCGGCTCCCCCCTTCTCTAGCCGATCCGCCATGCTGCAGCTCGGCATCGGG
>Ga0210396_10002463_pt1 | contig 18920 bp, 18 predicted proteins | sample IncBWH17OmetaG_FD_155466 | JGI IMG/M metagenome (GOLD analysis project Ga0210396, IMG submission 155466) | Forest soil microbial communities from Barre Woods Harvard Forest LTER site, Petersham, Massachusetts, United States - Inc-BW-H-17-O ... | reverse complement strand
TTCCCCGCATACCGTCGTGCGTTGCCTCATACTTGGGGCGTACCCCGCAGACGTGCCGGCCTCCTTCCCGGACGACTCGGTGGAGGACTCTGCATGGACGTCCCAAAAGCCCCGGCTCCGCCCGCCACTGTGTCAGACTTGCCCGGCACTGCGCCTACGCCCAATATCATCGCCTCCATGCTGCACGCCGCGCCGAAGACCAGCGACCTGATCTTCTCTCCGGGACGCGCTCCGCAAGTGGAGATTAACGGCCAGCTCACGCAGCTAAAGATCAAGGGCGTCGGCATCCTATCGTCGGAAGACACGGCTCGAATCGCCGCAGACCTGATCGGGCGAAATTCTCACGCCGTGGACAAATTGAAAGAGGAAGGCTCCTGCGACATTTCCTACAGCCTTCCCAAGGTGTCGCGCTTCCGCGTGAATATTTTTACTCAGCGCGGCAGTTGTGCAATCGTCATGCGCGTGATTCCCAGCAGCGTCCCTGATTTCAAGACGCTGCACCTGCCGCCGCAGTTGGGCGAAGCGGCGGTCGTGCGCCCCGGCATCGTGCTGGTCACCGGGCCCACGGGCAGCGGAAAATCCTCGACGCTCGCCGCGTTCGTCAACAAGATCAATGAAGAACAGGCTTGCCACATCATCACCATCGAAGACCCGATCGAATTTCTCCACCCGCACAAGCGCGCCACGATTCATCAGCGCGAGTTGTACTCTGACACTCCCAGTTTTCCGCTGGCCTTGCGCGCGGCCCTGCGCCAATCGCCCAAGTTAATCCTGGTGGGTGAAATGCGCGATAAGGACACGATCGAAGTCGCCCTGGAGGCAGCCGAGACGGGGCACCTGGTGTTTTCGACGCTGCATACCATTGATGCATCGAAAACAATTGAGCGCGTGATCGGCGTTTTCCCGGTTTCCGAGCAGCATGCCGTCCGCGGCCGGCTGGGAAAAACTTTTCGTTACATCATCTCTCAGCGATTGATTCCAAAACGCGATGGCAGCGGCCGCGTGGCTGCGTTCGAGATTCTGAAATCTACGATGCGCACGCGGGACTATGTGCAAAAAGGCGAAAGTGAAGGCAAATCGCTGCTCGACGCCATGCGTGATGGCGCCACCGAAGGCATGCAATGTTTCGACGACGAAATCGAAAAGCTGATCCGCGCAAACGTGCTGGACATTGACACCGGCCTGGCATACGCAACGAATGAAGGAAACTTGCGCCTGCTGATAGCCGACCTCGCAGAACGCGGAGAAGATCTGCCGTCGGCTGGCGCCTTAGAACCAGAGCCAGCTCAAGCAACGGAAACCGCGGAAGCAATCGAAAGATAAAGAGCAGGCCGGAAGCTCGAACACTGCCGGGCCAATCACAATAATGGTGGACGTGAGGGGGCTCGAACCCCTGACCTCCTCGTTGCGAACGAGGCGCTCTCCCAACTGAGCTACACGCCCACTGCCGGAAACCTTAACGCAAAATGTGCTTCTAATTCTAGCAAACGCGCGAAGTTGCACCAAACGCGTTTGCCGCTTGAGGTTCCGTGCCGAACGAATCCAGGCTCTCGCTACAGTCGAGATGCCCTTCAGGCGCGCTTGACCGCGTCTGCGATGTGTGGTCTATGTGACGCGATTTGGGCGCGCGCGGCATTCACAAATTTTACGAACCGGTGCGCCAGCGTGAAAATGCGCTCCGCCTGCCGCAGGCGTATTGCGTCTTTCGGGATTAGTTCCCCACCGATGCCGAGCGCCGCCGCGCCTGCCAGAATAAAATTGGCAGCCGTTTGCTGATTTACGCCGCCCGACGCCACCAGCGGCAAATGCGGAAACGGCGCCTTCAGCGCGCGGATATAGCTGTCGCCACCCACCTGAGCGCACGGAAACACCTTTACGAAATCCGCACCAGCTTTCCAGGCCCTGGTGACTTCCGTCGGCGTCAGCGCTCCAGGCAAAACCACCACGGACGCCCCCAGCGCAAACTCGACAATTTTCATATCCAGTCCGGGGCTGGTCAAAAATTGTGCTCCCGCGTCCAGACATTGTCGTGCTACTTCTGAATCGAACACGTCGCCTGCGCCGACGATCATCTTCGGCGCATGCTTCACCAAGTGCGCAATCACTTCAATCGCGCCGGGAACAGTCATCTCGATTTCGACAATCGGAATGCCCCCGCGCGAGACAGCCTCGGCGGCAAAAAGCGCGTCTTGCGCGGACGAGAGTCGCACCGCCGGAATAATGCCGATCTCTTCAATGCGAGCGCGGACTTCTTCTCGTTTCATAGGCGCGGCACCCTCCGGCAGTTCCGTGACCGTTGCACAACAGGCGTAGCGGGATTCTATCGGAATCGCCACTCCGCCGAAATTGAAAAGCGCGTCCAGATAGGACGCGTCACTAGGCTTCGAAGGACTCTTCCATCTCCGGAAGCTTATCGCCGTCTCGCGCAATCCACACATACATCGCTGGCAACAGGAAGATGCCCATTACAAGGGCGGTAATCAATCCGCCGACAATCACAATAGCGAACGGGCGTTGCGAATCCGATCCAATCGCTCGCGAAACGGCGGCAGGAAGCAGACCCAGAGTCGCCACCAGCATCGTCATCATGATAGGTCGAAGCCGCAACACCGCGCCCTCGATCGCGGAGTCTTCGATGGAATACCCGCGCACGCGGAGCTGATTGATGTATTCCAACATGATGACCCCGGTTTCCACCGACACTCCGAAAAGCGCCAGAAATCCGATTCCCGACGACACACTTAAGTGCGTCCCGGTCAGGAGCAGCGCTAACAATCCTCCCAGCGGCGCGACAGCGACGTTGGCAAGAATCAGGCCGGCCCACTTCCCTGAACCAAACATCGCGTACAGAATAATGAAGATCACCAAAAGCGTGATCGGCACCACGATCATCAGCCGCCGCTGAGATCGCTTTTGGCTCTCATATTCACCAGCCCAATCAATGTGATAACCGACCGGAAGCTTCACCTTCTCTTTCACGAGCTTCATCGCCTGTTCCACGGCGCTCCCCAGGTCCCGGCCACGCACACTGTATTTGATCGCTACGTAGCGCGAGTTTTCTTCACGATAAATTTCGGAAGCTCCGTCGCGAACCTCCACTTTACCCAGCTGTGCCAATGAAACACGCTCTCCGGAAGGCGCCAACAAGCGAATATTTTCGATCGCTTCCTTGTTATCGCGAAACGGGGCCTGGTATCGAACCACCAGGTCATACCGCTGTTCTCCTTGCAAGACCTGGCTCACCGCTTTTCCGCCCACCGCCGTCTCCACGGCATCCTGTACATCGGCCACATTGATCCCGAAACGCGCGGCTCGTTGGCGATCAACCGAAATGTTCAGGTTCGGCTGGCCCAGGACGCGAAATAAACCGAGATCCTCGACGCCGGGCACACCTTTCATCACGTTGACGACTTCGTCTCCCTTTTCTTCGAGTAGCTGCAGATCGTCCCCGTACAACTTGATGGCCAGCTCGCCCTTCACGCCGCTGACCGCTTCTTCCATGTTGTCCGCAATCGGCTGCGAGAAATTCCATAAAATTCCGGGCGTCTTGCTCAGTTCGCGATCCATGGCAGCAATGAGCTCATCCTTATCCTTGTGGAATACGGGCCGCCATTCGGCTTTAGGCTTGAGATCCACAAAATATTCGGTATTGAAAAAGCCGGTGGTGTCGGTCCCGTCGTCGGGCCTTCCTACCTGGCTTGTCACCACGGTCACTTCAGGAAACGAAGCCAGGAGCACCCGCGCCTCATTTGCAATGCGCACTCCCTCGCTGGGTCCGGTGCTGGGCGCTAGCGTCCCGCGAACCCAGATAGCACCTTCATCCAAGTGCGGCAGAAATTCCGACCCAATCACGCCACTAGCCATCAGAAAGACGGCCAGCACAAACGAAACCGCGCCCACTCCCACGGTCGCGCGACGATGCTCGATGGCCCAGCGAACCGCGATACGGTACTTCTCTCTCAGAAAATTCATCACCGGGTTCGGCCATTCGTGAACTCCGTGCCTGAACACGATCAGCGCCAGCACCGGCGCGATGATAATCGCAAAAATCAGTGCGCCCAGAAGTGCGAACGAAACTGTCCACGCCATGGGCTTGAACAGGCGCCCCTCCACACTCTGCAACGTGAAAATTGGCAGGTATGCCGTGATGATGATGGCCCGCGCGTAAAACACGGGCCGAAGCACTTCCAGCACCGCGTCTCGAATAATCTCCTGCGGCGATCTTTGCGAACTCGACGCCAGGCTGAAGTGCCGCACAATGTTTTCGATGATGACCACGGTTCCGTCAACGACCATTCCGAAATCCAGCGCACCCAACGAAAGCAAATTCGCAGGAATCTTGTTGAGATCCAGACAAATGGACGCGAAAAGAAGCGCGAAAGGAATCGTCAAGGCCACGATCAATGCCCCGCGCGAATTGCCGAGGAAAAAGAAGAGAATCACAGATACCAGCAGCACGCCCTCGGTCAGATTGTCGAGGACCGTATGGGTGGTGAGATGAACGAGATTGCTACGGTCTAGAAAGGGAACGATTTTCACGCCCGGTGGCAATATCAGGTCATTCAGCTCCTTAACTTTGTCGTGGATGGCCGCGAGAGTTTCATCGGCATTGGCGCCCTTCCGCAAAAGGACAATGCCCTCCACCACATCATTGTTGTCCAGCACCTTCCCGTCGGCACGGTGAATGGCTTTGCCAATTTGTCCCAGGCGAATCCTCGGTCCCTGGACTACCGCCCCGATGTCCTTTACGTGCAGCACGGTTCCGTTCTTCGTCAGAATTGCGGTCTGCTCAATGTCCCCCACATTTCTAAACAGACCCTGCACCCGAACGTTGATTTGCTGCAACCCCGCTTCGACGAAGCTTCCTCCAGCGTTGGCATTGTTGTTGGCGAGCTGCTGCTCCACCTGTCCGATGCTCAGGCCGTGCGATACCAGAGCGTCGGGATCCACGCGCACCTGATATTCCCGCGTAATGCCGCCGAAGCTGGAGACGTCCACCACATTTGGGACGGACTTGAACTGCTTCTCGAGTGTCCAGTCCTCGATGGATTTCAGTTCCATCAGGTCGTACTTCGGATTGGTGCTTTTCAGCGTGTACCAATAAATCTGGCCCACTGGACTCCAATCCGTCCCCATTTGCGGTTGCAACCCGTTGGGGAGAGTCACTTGAGAAAGTCTCTCCAGCACCTTCTGGCGATTCCAGTCGTTTTCTGAATTGTCGTCGAAAATAAGCATCACGCTGGAAAGCCCGAAAAGCGACACTGAGCGTAAATGCGCTAAGTGCGGCAATCCGTTCATCTGAATTTCAATCGGGATTGTGACTTGCTGCTCCACTTCTTCCGCCGCGCGGCCGGGCCATTGCGTGATCACTTGCACGTAATTGTTGGCCACGTCCGGATACGCTTCGACAGGCAGGTTATGAAACGAGATCGCGCCCCAGGCCAGCAAAAGTACAGCCAGCGCCAGCATCATGAAGCGGTTGTTCAGCGCGAAATTGATGAGGCTTTGCATCTTCCGATGGGCCTTCGAGTACTCCCGATGGGCTACTGCCTATTGGTCCACAGTATTCTGGAGAACCAACGCGTCGCGAACGACCTGCTGACCCGGTTGCATACCTGAAACAATCTCCTGTATTTTCCCCGGCAATTCGCTGCCTGCGACAACTCCCACGCGGTGAAATTTATTTCCCCCTGCGGGCACATAGACCCAATCGCGGTCGTGCAGATGCAGGATCGCCGACGCTGGAACCGCCGCGTGCACTTCCGCCTTTTGCCCGCGAAACGTAGCCGCGACGAACATCCCCGGCCGCATCTGGCCCGAGTTTTTCACCTCAATGCGAACTTTCGCGGTGCGAATGTTGGGATCGAGCACCGCCCCGATGTTGCTGATGCGGCCCGTCACCACTCGATCCGGAAAGGCGCTCAACCGCACATCGGCGCTATCGCCCAAACGCACGTTTGACAAATCGTTTTCGTAGACGTCGCAAAGAATCCAGACGTACGACAGATCCGAGATGGTGAACGGGTTCGCGGACGCGGAAAGTCCTTGCACCCCCGCGGCGTTGGTGACTTGTTGATCGGTAATCACTCCCGAAACCGGCGCCACAATATCCACAATGCCCGAGGGGCGGTCGAGCGGCGCGCCCAGCACACGCAGATGTTCGGCACTGGTTTCAACGTCGACTTTGGCTTTGTTTTCGGTGCCTTCCGCGACTTGCAAGTCATTCAGCGAAATCGCGCCATGATCGTAAAGGCCTTTCGCCCGGTCGAGCTGCTTGTTTGCAAGCAGTTCGTCGGCGACCGCCTTGCGGTAGTCCGAGTAGGCGCCAGCTATATCAGCGCTCTGCACGCGCAGCAGCACTTGTCCCTTCTTCACCGTGTCGCCCAGTCGCGCGCGAATTTCGACCACGCGTCCGGCCGCAATCGAAATCACCGGCACGGTGCGAGAGACGTCTGGACTCACCACCCCCGTGGCCACCAATCGCGAAGGCGACTTGTATTCCGTCGCGGCCACCAGCGGAAATTGCTCCGGGTGATCTACCTGCACCAGGTTGACGTCACCCTCGCGCTCGACTTGCGCGGGCGGAGGCGCCTCTGCGGCGACATTTTTGCCCGCGTTTCCGCCGCAACCCGCCAGCAGCAGGACTATCCCTACCGTCAGGCCGATTTGCACCCTTCCTGCGCGTTCCATGAAATCCTCATACCGTTAGAGATATCCGAGCGGACCCAAACACCCTAAGGAGTCCGTAAACGTTGAATAAAAAGTCTGTAATGCTGCCCATGAAACCCGCCATGGTTGCAGGAAAAACTCACGCGTCAATCGCCGCTTAGGGCCGAACATTTTTCGAGCGTCCGATGATAAGAACTTGAGCAATCAAACTGTGAACGGAATTAGTGAACGGAAGCTGGAGGAGCGCGGTCGGCCGCGCGCTTGACGCTAAATTGCAACTCTCGATTTTCAAGACTCGGCACAATCAATCCGCCAAAAACCAAGGAATCGACACGCGGACCGGCCTGCAGAATCGCCCAGGCGTGGGCCGCACCGCCGCCGTCAGGTGGAGATGAATGACGGGCACACACCACACAGGTTGCATGGCGCCGGCTGGTGGAACATTCCTCGAGCAACATTAACTCGGCATGAAGATCATCCGTCAGGGAAACCACGAAGAAGAGCAACACCATGGCGCAGACGAATGCGCTCCATTCGCGCCAAGCCGCGTGACGCCGAAGGCGGGTCTGTCGCGTCCACCGGGTGCGCCATGCGATCACGCCTGCCAGCGCGATCAAGACCCAAAAACAATTGAGAAATATCTCCATTTTCCCTTGTGCATTGGCGCGCAATGCACCGCGTCGCTAGCACCGAAAAACACGATAAGTCTGCCACAGTCAATCTACTATGCGAAGGGACCACCGGGCAATCGCTTGCAGGATACTTATATTCGAACAGTTAGTCGCGTCAAAGGGTTGGCTGCGTCTTCGTCCAATCCATCCAAGCCGCAGAACATGCTATGGCTTTAGCAACTGCGCGGCCCGCGCAAGAAACGCATCCGCTTCAGCAGGATTGGGCAAGCTTCCCTGCGCAAAGTCTCGCGAGCCGCCGCCCTTTCCACCGAACTCCTTGAGACATTCCCGCAGGGCCGCACCCAAATCGGACGACAGCCCCTTCGATTGCGCGAAAACGACGTGCCCTTGGTCGCGGCTTACTAAAAGCGCCACGACGTTATTGACCGCGGCAAGCCTAGCCGCGAGTAAGCCGAGGTATCCAGCAGTCGCTTCAGGCACGGCAGCCACCACCATTCGCGCATCCGTCGCACTGGCGTCGGCAAATGGCGCACCCCGCGACTCGTCGTGTTCGCGCAAAAGCGCGCGCGCTTCCAGCAACGCCAGCCGTTCCTCGATACGCTTCGCGGTGGCGACTTGCTCGCGGCGTTCGCCCATCAGTTTCGCGATGCCCGCGGGAACATCCGCAACACCGCAACTCAGTAAGGAGCCAGCCTCCGTAAGCAATGCGAAGTCGCTGCGCGCCGCAGCCAAGGCGCGGTAGCCGGCCATATATTCGACCCGCGATAAATCGCGGCGCCGCTCAAGTTTGCGGATGAACAGCAGCCCAGCCTGTCCCGTGCGAGCCAAATGCGTGCCGCCACACGGTTGACGGTCAAATCCCTCGATTTCAATGGCGCGGAGAATTCCTTCGCGCTCTACTTTCTTGCGAATGCCCGCTTCGGCAAGCTCTTCGGCCGTGCCGAAGCGGATTACCACCGGACGGTCTTCAAAGATGATGTCGTTCGTCCGGCGCTCGGCTTCTTCCAGATGGCGCGCAACGACGCTGGGTGCGTTGAGGTCAATCGTCGAAAGCTCCCTGCCCAAATGAAACGAGACAGTCTGAAATCCGAAGAGCTCGATGAATGCCGCCGATAGCAAGTGCTGCGCCGTGTGCTGCTGCATGTGATCGATGCGTCGCGCCCAATCAACCTGCCCGTGTACGGGACCAACCCGTAACTCGGCCGACGTGTAGTGGACTATGTGGTGATCCGCGCCGACTGCCTCCCCGCCCACGTCGACGACCTCGACCACGGGAGCGTCACCCAGCCTCCCCAGGTCGTGCGGCTGCCCCCCAGACGTCGGATAGAAGGCCGTCTTGTCCAATACGACCTTCCAGCGGTTGCCTTCCGGCTCACAAGACACCACCTGAGCGTCGAATTCCCGCAGAAAAGAGTCGCGATAGTAGAGCCTGTCCGTCAGGTCAGTTCCTTTTCACAAGAAATTCAGGATAGCATGGAGTCAGCAGTCGAATGACCGCAGCGCAAATCGCGCGGACACGATAGAATTATTGCGTGCCCATACGACTGATTGCCATGGATATAGACGGGACGCTGCTCGACAGCAAGTCCCAGGTATCCGCGGCAAACTCCCTGGCGATTGTCGAAGCTGTCGCGCGCGGAATTGAAATCGTTCTGGTCACCGGACGGCGGTTCGATTTTGCGCTGCCCATCGCCCAAGCGCTTCCCTGCGATCTGCACATGATCGTAAATAACGGCGCGCTGGCGAAATCGCGAGACGGCACGACGCATCTGCGCCACCTGTTATCGGCCGGAACGGCGCGGCAAGTTCTGGAGTCCACGCCGGAATTTCGCGCCAATGCGGCGGTAGTCTTCGATCGCCCCCATACGCGCCAAGTAATTCTGGAAAAAGTGGATTGGGATGACCCATTTCGCGGAGGCTATTTTCGCCGTAATCGCGAGTACATCGCCGAAATGGCGCCGCTGGTCAGTTGCCTCAATGGCGAGGACCCCATTCAGGTGATGTACACCGGCCAGTGCCTTCCGATGCGCGCGGCGATGAAAGGTCTCGCGGCACTTCCGTTTGCCGGCGAATTCACGCTGGCGCTCACGGAATACGAGAGCCGCGACTTATCGATTCTCGACGTGCTGGCCCGCGGCGTGACCAAGGGCAACACACTGAAAGAATGGGTCCGCCGGCGCGGTATTCCGTCGGAGAGCGTCATGGCCATCGGTGACAACTGGAACGACCGCGAGATGCTCGAATTCGCCGGTTGCCCCGTAGTCATGGGTAACTCCGTAGCTGAGTTGAAATCTCTCGGCTGGCCGATTACTCTATCGAACGACGAAGATGGGCTGGCAGCAGCGATTTACCGCTACGCGCTGAGCGAAACGGATTGAAGCTAGAATCGTGGACACGTGAAAGCATGAGGCGGCTAGTGAAACCAACCCTAACCGGCGTCGCGATCCTGATCGCCACAGCGCTATGTTCCGCTCCGGCACGCGCCGACTATGCGGTGCTGCGGTCGGGCGTACGGCTGCACATCACAGGTTACGAAAGTAGCGGCGCACACGTGCGGTTGACGGTTGCAGGCGGCACTGTGGATGTTCAGGCCGATGAGGTCGTCGCCATCGAACCGGAAGACCATTTTGAGCCGGTTCCGCCTTCACCGGTCGCCACCGCTGGGCCATTCGCGAACTTGATTCACGCCGCAGCACAAAAGCACGGATTGGACGAGAACTTGATCGCGCGCGTGATAGCGATGGAATCGAATTTCAATCCGCGCGCGGCCTCCCGCAGGCAAGCGCTTGGTCTGATGCAATTGCTTCCGCAGACGGCCGCACACTATTCCGTCGCGGACATCTTCGACCCGGCGCAGAACATCGAAGCGGGCGCGCACTATCTGAAGGACCTGCTCACTCGTTACCGCGGTAATCTAACTCTCGCACTCGCCGCCTACAACGCCGGGCCTGAAATGGTTGAACGTTACGGCGGCATTCCACCTTTCCCCGAGACTCAGAATTACGTGCGCCAAATCACTTCCAAGATGACGCATGACAAGACCGCACCTTCTGGAAACTGATTAGCGTTGCGACGAATTGCCAGACTGGAAAAATCCCGACCTACTGCGGAGACTGCGGGTTTGAACCCTGCGGTTGCATCGGCGAAGAATTCTGCTGGCCAGGATAGTTGCTGTTATTTGTTCCGACGCCGCCAGCGCCGCCAAAGGCGTTGGGCACGTTCTGACCTATTCCCGTGCTTCCAGCGTTACCCGCCTGCTGTTGCATGGCTGCGGCTTGGTCTTCCAGCGGGTTCCAGATAAATTCCCAATTAATGTACTTCTTTCCCCCGTGATAAACCTTCAGGGAAGGCGCATCCCGCTTGCTCGCCACTCCAGTGAGAAACGCTCCCAATACGGGACCATCGACCGGCCCGGTAGGCTTCAGCTGCGCCATGGCAGCCAGGCTCGCCGGCGTCACAGCGCCGCCCTGCCCCAGTTGGCCTGTCTGCAAGGGAGAGAGCGGGTTCTGGTTACCCTGAGGATTTTGACCTATCGGCCCTGCGGTAGGATTCTGCGAACCTTGTGGGTTCTGAGGATTCTGCCCGTTTGGCGATTGCGGATTTTGCGCGTCAGGCGGTTGCGGGCTCTGACCACCATCGGGAGTTTGTGGGTTCCCCGTTGTGCCAATGCCGAGCTGATTCGAGGTGTCAGATCCCGTTCCGCCGCCCAAAGAAGGCTGACTTGGCTGTGAATTCAAATTGTTATTCGAGTCGCCGAGGCTCGCCGCCGGGACACCAATCTGCCCAGGCGCTCCCGGTATTGTCGGTAGCTGGCCGCCATTCGCATCCAACAGGGCCATCTGCTGCAGGTTCGCGTACTTGGTGCTGCCGATGATTTGGCCTGCTGCATTGACGTAGATGAACCGCCACGAGCCATCTGCCTGGTTCGTGGGATCCTTGTAAGCCTGGCGAAGAAAATGGAGATCGGGCAGGCCTTTCTCAAGATCATCGAGGGTCTGCGGGTAGTGACCAGTCTTGTGGAAGTACAGCCGAACCGCTCGCGCGTACTGATTTCCGCGCCAGATCGCTTCTTCTTCGACTAGCCTACGGTGCTGCGTTGCCCCTTGTTCCAACCAGATAAGGCTCATCGCCACAACGAATACGATCAGCCCTAGTGCCAATAGAAATGCAAAACCGCCTTCTTGCGACCGGCCACGGCGTACGGTTTTCGCGCACCGTTTTCGCACGGCGCGTTGTTGTGGCGTGACGGTCGATTTCAAGTATTCGTCCGAGATATTCGCGTCTTTCATTGGTTCTGAGAACTGGCAGCCGCGTCACCACTGACGGGCTGCACCATCTGCACCGTGGCGTGGCGGCCGGACGAAATCTCCTCCACATCCGCTGAATCGTTGCCGATCTTATCGAGCCGGAAACGGTTCAAGAATACCGAGCCTTCCTCCACCACCAGCACGTCTTCCCCATCCAGAAAAAACGCCACGCGCTTCCCGCTCTCGGGCATGGACGCATACCCGAAAAGCTGCGCAGGGACGCTCACTGGCGGCGGAGGCGGTGGCACCGGTACGGTCGGGTAGGAGCGGCGTCGTTCGTCTTCAATTTGAGTTAGAGTTTTCGGGGGAGGCGGCGGGGGACCAAAAGTGAAAATGTTGCGATGTGAACCGGAATATTCGAGTTTCTTGATCTTTTCGAGCAGGTCCAAGCGCAGGTGCGGCTCTTCCACATTCAGCGGATGAAAGGTGGGATCGGATGCCAGAACGCCCGTCATACCCGGAGTCTCGCTGCGGCTGAGATAGTACACGACGGCAGCAACCAGCAACAGGCCAACGAGCACGTAGATTTCGGTTCGTTTCGACATTCGCTCAGGTCCTGAAATAAGTGCGCAGTTCGAGATTCAGACGGATTCCACCTCCCGTGGAAGCCGAGCCCAATTTCAGATCGCTCAAGAGATAGAAGTACTTTGAACGTTCGAGCCCGTTGATGAATTGAATGATCGCCGGGTAATCGCCTTCCACCGTGTCGGCGATGTCCACTTCCACCACGCCTCGGCCTTTTACTTCTTTTTCGTGGAATGAAATCCCAGAACTTCTCAAATTCGCTTTGCTCGCGATGCTCCCCAGGTCCTCGTCAATGGCCGAGTATCCGTCGGTCGAACCCAGAAACGCGGTATGGTAAAAACCGTCGTACTCCTTGCCTACTCCAGAAAGCGATTCGCGAATCCGTTCGCCGCGCGCGACGTCGGCCTTCAGCAGCTTGGAGTCAAGCGCCAGACGATCCCTCTGCGCGCTCATCGATTCCACGCCTTGGCGGGACGATTGCCACAGCACATAACCCACCGCGAGATCAGCCGCGAACAACGCGGCGAGGCCCGCAATGATCCATATTTTCCAAATTTTCCAGGTTGCGTTCATATTTACGTCGTCGAATACCACGCGGTTAATTGCAATGTGATCGGATCCGCCGTCCCTTGCCTATCCTGATGCCGGTCGTCAGTTACATGGATGTCCGAAAACGCGCTCGATTTCTCCAGGGTCTGCAGGAACTTGATCTTGCCCTCGTCCGATTCGGCGCCGATCGTGAGTTCCACCCGAGCCCGTCCGTTTTCAAGCTTCGGCGAAATACTCACCACGCGAACGCCGGGAGGAAGAGTCTGCTCCAGGTCCATGAAGATCTTCGTCCACGGAAAGCTGCGCTGCCCAATCAGCGAATTCAAGAACGCCGCGCGATCGAGCACTTGCTGAGCTTGCTGGGTTTGAAAATACGCCTGCAAGGCAGCTTGCCTCTCCTGGTTGGCGCGGATTTCGGCCTGCCAATGCGCAATCTCCGCACGCAGATCGCGATTGGCCCGCCACGAACTAAACGCAGCGTGCCCCAGCAGTAAGAGCGCGATGACTCCGACAGCGCCCAAAGCGCCCGTCGCCGCGATGAATGGTCGCTTGTTCTCGAGCGGAGCCGTCGAAAGATTGAGACGAAGCTTCATATTCTCCGTAGCACGCCAATGGCTCAGGAACCTCGGTTCAACATCCAGCCCGCCAATGCGTCGAGGTCCTGATGCATCAAATCCTTCGCATTCGATTCAAGTCGCAGAGCGACCTCAGACTCGGCGAGCGCACCGATCGGGCACTTCAATTCCGCCGAAAGCGCGCGACGAAAGACTTCCTCCCGCGCTGCAAACCCCGTAACGCACGCACGGTCTGGCGTGCCTCCCCAGGTGTCCTGATAATACGCAATCGCAGGATATACTTCATCGAGCATTGCTTGCGGATTGAGCAAAGACGCCTCGCCGGACATTTCCGTCGAGCGGTAGACGCACAGCCTGCCAGCATTGACGATCACGGTTGTTAGCGTCCTTCCGGACATGCGTGCCAGCAGCGTTGCGCCTTCATCACCCAGCAGCGGCAAGCTCGCAAGCGTGGAACTGAGCACAACTCTCGCGCTTGCGTTCAATGGCGTCAGAATATCCTCGTATTCGCGAACGATTCTCTGGCGCGCAACAGCCGTAATAACTTCCAGCGCTCCTTCGCGGCCGCTTTGGCGCATCCAGGAAACGACCGTTTCGTCCATATCGAAAGGCACGCTCTTCTTCAGCCGCCAGCGCAGTAGCGGAAGGGCTTCGTCCGAGCGGCGCGGTAAGGTTTCAAACGGTAGAATGAAGACGCGCACCACCGGGTCCGGGATTAATAGCGCGAGTGGTGCATCGTGCACGGGAACGCGATTCAAGACCTTACGCAATGCCGAGCGCACGGCTTCGGGTTGCACCACATTGGCATCCACGGGCGACGCCATCACAGCGCCGAGCGGTAGCGGCTCGATCCCATGTGATTCCAGATGGCCGCCAGCCTTCGACCAGTGGGCCGCAGCTACGTGCGTAGATGCGATTTCGACCACGACCGATGGGTGTGGCATCGCGTTGAGCCAACGCTCAAGCCGCCGCACCGGGCCGAGTTCAAAGAACCGCGTGGCTAGCGTCGCGGAGCTAGTCAAGGAAAGTCACCTTGTTGATTTCGCGCAACGTGGTTGTGCCAGTGCGCACCTTGGCCAGGCCTGAATCCCGCAAAAACGACATACCCTCCTCGCGCGCCACTCGCTTGATTTCCGAAGTCGGCCGCCGATTGATGATCATTTCGCGAATGTGATCGGAGAGGTCCAATAGCTCGGTGATTGCCGAGCGCCCGCGGTATCCGCTGCCCGAGCATTCCAGGCAGCCGGTGCCCTCGTAAAACGGCACAGACATCCATTCCGCCGGGTCCAGCCCCGATTCCTTCAACGCTTCCGGCGTGTACTGCACTTGCTTCTTGCAGTTCTCGCAGATCACGCGAACCAAGCGTTGCGCCATGATGCAGTTCAGCGCCGAGACGAAATTGTAAGGTTCAACGCCCATATTAATGAACCGGCCGATCACGTCCGTCACGTTGTTGGCGTGGACCGTGGTAAACACCAAGTGTCCCGTCAGCGCCGAGTTGATCGCGATTTGCGCGGTTTCCTGGTCGCGAATTTCTCCCACCATGATCTTGTCCGGATCGTGCCGAAGAATCGAACGCAGCCCGCGCGCAAACGTGAGTCCCTTCTTTTCGTTCACCGGAATTTGCGTGATTCCGCGCACTTGATATTCGACTGGATCCTCGATGGTGATGATCTTGTCTTCGTCGTTCTTGATCTCGTTGATCGCGGCATACAGCGTCGTGGTCTTGCCCGAGCCCGTCGGCCCGGTGACGAGCACCATCCCGTACGGCTCCTGAATGTAGCGCCGGAACCGCGATTTGTCCGGCCCGTCGAAACCTACCACGTCCAGCGTCAGGTTGCGGAATTTCTCGCTGAGCGTTTCCTTATCCAGAACGCGCAACACGGCATCTTCGCCATGAACTGAAGGCATGATGGACACGCGGAAGTCCACGAAGCGCCCCTTATAACGAACGCGGAACCGGCCGTCCTGCGGTACGCGCCGCTCGGCGATGTCCAATTCGCTCATCACCTTGATGCGTGAAAGAATCGTGGCGTGCCATTCCTTGGCCAGCGGCTGCATGGCATATTGCAGCACTCCGTCAATGCGGTACTTCACCACCACTTCGGTGTTGCGCGTTTCGATATGAATGTCGCTCGCCCTGCGCTCAAGCGCCGTAAAAATTACGGTATCCACAAGACGAACGACCGGGCTCACGCCGGAGTCGCGCGTGAGCTTATCCATCGAGATATTTTCGTCGCTGTCTTCCTCGTCACCCACAACCTGCAGGGTGAAGCCTTCGGTGGCTTGATCCAACACGCGCTGCGACTGCTCGGTACGCTTCAGCAGATCATCAATCTGCGAAGTAGTTGCGACGCGGATCTGCAGGCGCTTGCCGAGCAACAGTGACAGTTCGTCGGTCAGTTGCAGCTGGCTGGGGTCTGCCATGGCGACCATCAGCGTGGTGTCGTGGGACTCGAGCGGGACGAATTTATAGCGAAACATCAACTCGGCCGGAATGCTGCGGAAAAGATCGGGATCGATGCGCTGCTCGCGCAGATCGACGAAGGGACAGCGATAGCGCTCCGCGAGACGCCGAGCCTGATCGCGCTCAGCGGCTTCATTCGGCATTCCCGGAACGACCGGATTGTTCGTAGGTGTAGCCATGAAACCTGAACCTTAACCCCCGGAACCTACCTGGAGGGAGAACAGCGGAAGATAAAGCGATATCAAAATAAAGCCTACCACAACCGCCATGACCACCAAAATGGCAGGCGAAACCCAAATCAGAGTGCGCTGCAAGCGCGTGCTCACTTCCTCTTCGTAAAATTCAGCCACGCTGGTAAGCATAGCCGCGAGCGCGCCGGACGCCTCACCAACCTCAATCATCTCCAGAGCCAGCTCGGGGACCAGGCGAGTTTCCGCCAGGCTCTCGTGAAGTGTCCGCCCCTCACGCACGCGCGCGCCTGCGCCTTGCACCGAAGTCGCGATCAACCGGCTACCGATAGCCTGCGACGATGTCTCTAACCCAGTAACGAGCGGTGTGCCGCCGGCCAGCAGCGTCGAGAGAGTCCGAACGAATTGCGCGATTTGCGATTTCAGCCAGATGTCACCGAAAACCGGAATCTTGGGCTTCAGGCGGTCAATTGCCAAGGCGCCTTGGTCCGAGCGCGTCCAAACAAAAATCGCCAGAACCACACAGACCAAAATCACGAAAACCAAGAAGAAGTAATCACGCAGCGGCGCAGACAATGCCAGCATAAATTGGGTGATGCCGGGCAACTTGATGCCAAGATCCTGATAGAGTTTCGCGAACTGCGGCATGGCGTAGGTAACCAGGTACGTCAAGGTTACGATGACGGCCGCCACCAGAATGGCAGGATAAATGAGGGCCGTAATGAGTCCCTTACGGAATCCGGTGCTCACGCGCAGGTACGAAATGTACTGCTCCAGAACTCCGGTCAGGTTGCCACTGCGCTCACCTGCAGTAATCGCTGTTACATAAACAGGCGGAAAAGACCCCTGCGCCGCAAGCGCCTCGGACAGCAGGGCTCCCTCGCGAACGCGCTGGCGAACGTCCTGCAAAATCGGCCGCAGCCGCTCCGCCGCCGCACGCTCAGCCAGAAGATCCAGGGCTTTCAGAATCGGAAGACCGGCTCTTATCAGTGTGTTGAACTGCTGGTTGAAGATGAGGAAATCGTTGATTAGTATTTTACGAGCGCGCCGCGCGCCGCTAAGCTCCGCCAGGATGTTGAACTCGTTCTTGACCGAGAAAACGTGGAATCCTCGCTCGGCCAGCTTCTGGCGGACTTCCCCCTCGTTCTGAGCCGTCTCCAATTGTTGGAAGACATGGCCGGACGTATCTCCGACTTTACATACATACTGAGCCACGAAGGTATAGACGGCCTACCCAAAAGGACGTCTTCTTTAAAGTTTAGCATATCCCCCGAAAGACGAACCCAGACCTGATAGGAGTGGTTCGTAATTTCACATCTCAGTAACAGTGCGAAGGGGTTGTCCTTGCAGATAGATAGAAGTCGCGCAACTGAAGAATTGCGCTGCGGTCCGACACAGCTTGGAATGATCCGCACCGGGACGAAACTCTTCGGGCTTCTGGCTGTTCCACACGTGGCAACTTCCATCAATGGATAGCACCGGCCAGCGTAGCTTCGTCCACCACGGCAACATTGGCCGGAGGCTCAAAGTGAAACTTAGCCTCTGGAATGGCTAGATTCTCCTCCCAATTCGCGAATCTGAATTCAGTCTCGACGTTTCCAGGCTGGCGAACCAGCAATCTCACCAGGTGTGCTTCGGGGTCGGATTCAATCAAGACTTCACTCACTTCCCCATCGGCGTCTGCAGATTCATTTCGCGGAACGCACCGTAACATCGTATCTTCAGCGCCGAGACGCCGGTCGCCCGGCTTGTCGTCGGTGGCCGCATCCACCAGCTCAATCGTGCGGCAGAGCCGGGAGAAGTCCGTCTTGCCGGTCAACAGCGCAAGCGGCGTTCTCCAGTCCGAGCTGTCCTTAATCTTGGCCCGGCTGGCGGTGCGGTCGGCAGGGACATAAAACCAGACATTGGTGCCATCCACGATGAAAAGCTTCTCCTCCGGCGACTCATACTCCCAGCGCATCCGCCCCGGCCGCGAGAAGTAAACCGTGCCGGATTCAGCCGAACCGCCTCCGTTTCCATCGGAATAGCGCTCGAAAAACACGGCCTTCAAAGATGCGGCGTGGTGGTACCGCGCCTCGAGCGCGCGCACCGCTACTCTGGCGTCGGTGGCCACCAACGCGGGATGGACGGCCATGATCGCGAAAATGAAAACGAGCATGCCGTTAGCTTAGCAAGAACAGTGGGAAAGAGAGTCAAATTCTCCGGTACGCGATGATAGCTAACGGGGCGCGAGCGACAGAGCTTCGAAGGAGGGCCTTACGGCTACTGCAATGGAGAAAAGCCCGAGGTGGAGCAAGGTGGAGCGATAGCCACGCCCGCCGCGTTGACGCGAATCACTCCGGTATCATCCACGCAGTAACTGGCGATTCCGGTCAATCCCGGCACGGTCGGGGTAGCGCTGATCGTATAGCCGGTATCGCCCGAGACGCCGCACGTTACTGGAACGCCGAAAGTTAGGGCAACGCTGCCGTTTGGCGTGAACACATAACTATAGCCGCTTTTGCTGTTCGGGGGAGTCGAGAGCACTTCGTCAATCAGGCCGGCATTTGCGCAAGTCTTTGAACCCGGAGCTCCGCCCAGCTGCGCCAACGAGAGTGTGAATCCGTCGTTATACGTCGACGAGAACGATTCCTCAGCGGAGGTCATTGTCCTGAGCGTCTGAACTGCGGAAGCTTGGTTCGCCGCGATCTTAGCGCGAAGGAGGTTTGGAATCGCGATCGCCGCGATGATCAAAATGATCGCGACAACGATCAGCAGTTCGATGAGTGAAAAACCCCTCTGGTCGTCTCTCACTTGGTCCGAGTTGTCGTGCTTTTCGAACATTTTTCAAGCTCGTAGGTACCCTTTGAAAAAAAATAAGGGAGGAAGTCGGTGACCCCCTCCCTTTTTTGCATAAACCTTACTGCAACGGATTAAAGCCCGACGTCGTGCAAGGAGGCGGAATCAGCGATCCGGCCGGGTCCACACGCACCACGCCTGTCTCGTCGATACAGTAGCTGGCGATACCG
>Ga0210396_10002462_pt1 | contig 18923 bp, 17 predicted proteins | sample IncBWH17OmetaG_FD_155466 | JGI IMG/M metagenome (GOLD analysis project Ga0210396, IMG submission 155466) | Forest soil microbial communities from Barre Woods Harvard Forest LTER site, Petersham, Massachusetts, United States - Inc-BW-H-17-O ... | reverse complement strand
GCGCCGTCTTGTGCTGGCCGCCGCCGTGGATGAGCAGGATGACGGGACGGCCTTCGGGCGAGCCCGGCGGCGACCAGAGCACGCCCGGGATGTCGTCCAGGGTGAAATGATGTTCCGAGACGCCGTCTGAGGTCGCCTTGGAGGTAAAGAGCATCGGCTCGTTGCCTTTCTGAGGGTGCATTGCGGACGCCCCCGGCAGCCACCGACGTCAGGTGAACCGCACGGTCCGAACGGAGGGGAGCGCCCAACCAGTCATCGCGGTAATGGGACTCACCTCCTTCGGCCGATCGCGTGCGGCTGACGATATCAGCCGGGTTACCGACGGGACAATCCGTTTTGCGGCGGGCCCGGCGCGACGCCCGGAGCCGTAGCGGGAGCCGTGACGAGCAGGTCCGGTGCGCGGCGGAAGACGCCCGGGGTGACGGCGAACTCACGCTTGAACGCCTTGGCGAAGGCGAATTCGGAGGCGTAGCCGCAACGCCTGGCCACGGCGGACAGCGGCCCGTCGGTCTCCCGCAGCAGCCGCGCCGCCGCGGTCATCCGCCACCAGGTCAGGTAGGCCAGCGGCGGGCGGCCGACGAGGGCGGTGAACCGCTGCGCGAAGACCGTCCGGGAGAGGCCGGCCCGGTCCGCGAGGCCGGCCACCGTCCACGGCGCGGCCGGCTCTGCGTGCATCGCCTCCAGGGCGGCGCTGACCGCCGGATCGGCCAGGGCCGCGGGCCAGCCGCTCGGTGAGGCGGCCGACATCTCCTCGAACCAGGCCCGCAGCATGTACAGCAGCAGCAAGTCGAGCAGGGCGGACACGCTGGCCCCGGTGCCCGCGCCCGGCTCGGCCAGCTCCGCGCCGAGCATGCCGACCGCGGCCCGCAGCCGGGGGTGGCGGCCGATGTGCGCGGGCAGGTGCATGACGTCGGGCAGGTCGGCCAGCAGCGGGTGGGGACGCCAGCGGTCGAGCACGTAGGCGCCGCAGAGCAGCTCGGTGACGGCGCCCGCGCCCGGCTCGTCGTGACGGTCCCGGCGGCCGGGCTGGAACGGGACGAGCGGGCTGCCGGGCTCGTCGGCCAGGGCATGCCCGGGCTCGCGCGGCAGCAGCACGATGTCGCCGGCCGCCAGCCGGACCGGCTCGGCCCCCGCCGGGAGCAACCAGCAGGTGCCGCCGAGCACGATGTGGAAGCCGGCGCCGTCGGTCGCCGGGAAGCGGACCCCCCACGGGGCGCGCAGCAGGTTCCGGTTGGAGTGCGGACGCCCGACGCGCATCGTCAGCACCGCGTCGCTCAGCACGTCCATGGCAGTACCGTATCGCACGTCCGTTCTTCCGGACGAACAGGCATTAATCACGGATGAACAGGCATTTCCCGTCCGCAGTTACGGCCATAGCGTCGATGACGTCAAGCACTCAAAGCACGGGAGCAACGCATGCGCATCGCACTCAACGGGGCCAGCGGCTACACCGGCCGCCTAGCGGCGGCCGAACTCGCCAGGCGCGGCATCGACGCGGTCCTCGTCGGCCGTGACCCGCGACGCCTGGCGGCGGCCGCGGCCGGCACCGGCTTCGAGGTCCGGATCGCGGACATCGGCGACCCGGACGCCCTGGCGGCCGCCTTCGCCGGGGCCGACGCGGTGATCAATACCGCCGGACCGTTCGCCGCGCTCGGCGCCCCGGTCATCCGGGCCGCGATCGCGGCCGGGGCGCACTACGTCGACACCACCGGGGAGCAGCAGTACGTCAACGCGGTGTTCGACGACTTCACCAAGGACGCGGCGAACGCCGGGGTGACGATCGTCCCGGCCACGGCTGACGATGGCGGGCCGAGCGACCTCATCAGCCGGCTGGCCGGAGAGGCCGTCGGCACGGTGGACACGCTGACCGCCGCCCTCTGGTACCGCGACGGGACCTTCAGCCGGGGGACGCTGCGGTCGCTCGACCCCCGGCTGCTGTTCGACGGGGCGCTGCGCTACGAGAAGGGGAACTGGTCAACCTACGGCGAGGCGAGCCGCACCAGCTGGCGCTTCCCGGGGACGGAACGACCGGTGCCGGTGAGCAAGGCGGCGCTCCCGCCGGTGGCGACCGTGCCGAGGCACCTGCCGCTGCGGCGGATGGAGGGCATGCTGGCCGGGGAGTTCAACGCGCTCAAGAACGGAATCCCCGCCGCTGTGATCGACGCGGCGCCGGAAGGGCCTGACGACGAGCAGCGGCGGCAGGGCAAGTGGACGATCACGGTCGAGGCGGTCAGCGACGGCGGTCGCAACATCCGGGGCGAGGTCGAGGGCACCGACAGCTACGGCAAGACGGCGGTCATCGCGGTCGAGGCAGCCCGACGGCTGGTGGCCGACGGCGCCAAGTCGGGGGTGCTCACGCCCGCGCAGGCGTTTGACCCGGAGTCATTCCTCGGTTACCTGGCCGGACACGGCGTGCGCTGGCGAGTGGTCGAGGCCTGATGCGGGCGCACTCGCTGCCGGCAGGAACGCCACGATCGCATCGGCGACAACGGCGTGGGCTCGCCGGGGCAGGTGATGACCCGCGCCCTCGACAAGCATGAGGCGAGCATCCGGCAGGGCGCGGGTCAGCCGACGGGCGGTTCGGAAGGGAACCACGGTGTCCTCGGGGTCGGCGAGCACAAGCACCGGTGCCTGGACGGACGCGATAGCGTGCTCCAGCTCGTCGAGCTCGCGCAGCAGGGCGCGTTGCTCGGTCAGGAAGGTGCGCCACAGCGGACTGTATCCCTGGGCCGCATGGCCCCAGACCTGCCAGTTGACATGCTCGTCCGGGCGCAGGGGGCGTCCGCGCCGCCGGGCGATCGCGGCTAGGCGGGCCCGCGCGATCCATGGCGTCAGCCGCCACGCCGCCTGCGCGCACAGCGGGCCTGCGCCGGGCGCGGCGAGCAGTCTGTCCCAGACGGTCAGGCACCCCGGGCCGACGCTCGCAAGCAGGACCACTGCCTCAACCCGGCCGGGCGCCATGCTCGCCGCCGACAGCGCCACCCCGCCGCCGTAGGAATGTCCCACGAGCACCGCGCGCGTGATCCCGCGCGAGTCCAGGTCGTCGAGGACGGCCCGGGCGTTCGCGGCGAACCCGCCGGCCGGAAGCAGGCTGGCGCCGTAGCCCGGCCGGTCACTCGCCACGGCGTGAAGCGATGCGGGCATTCGTCCGGCGACCAGCTGCCAGTCGGCCGGCGAGCCTGGCTGCCCGTGCAGCAGCACCAGTTCGTGAGCATCCAGCCCGGCTGGCACGCCAGCGCTGCGTAGATCCGCGGCCATCGCGGTGTCCTGTTCCTGAGCGGCACGCCGAGCAGGACCGGGACCGCGCCGGGCCCGGGACCGGCGGAGCCAGAACACGACCAGCCATCCGGCGAATGCGACCAGCCAGAAACTGGCGAGGCGGTAGAGCAGAACCGCGGCCAGCGCCCGACTGGCATCCAGCCCGGTCGCTACCAGGGCCAGGCTAAGCGATCCCTCGGCGACCCCCAGGCCACCGGGCGTGATGTTGAGGCTCTGTGCGGCGATGCCCGAGCCGTAGACCAGCAGAAGATCGTGCCAGGGGACGGTAGCACCGGCGGCGCGGATGCTCACGGCGAGGACCGCCGCGTCGGCGAGCCAGTTGGTCAGGGCAAGGCCGGTTGCCGTTATCCAGCCGGACGGGGGAAGCCGCAGCGAAACCAGTCGCAGCGTCCATGCCCGGATGGTCTGCACGGGATCGGCGGCAGGGCGTCGCAGCATGCGGGATCCCTGCCGGAGCATCCATCCGGCTGGCCGCTCGAGCGCGGCCCGCAGCCACGGCCGGCGCACGGCCACGACCGTCGCGGCGAGGACGGCCACGGCGAGCACGCCGACGAGAACAGTGACCGCCGTGACCAGGGTGTTCCCCGACACCAGGGCACCGCCGACCACGATAATGGCCGCCGCGGCCGAGGAGATCACCCCGCCGACCAGCAGCGACCAGCCGGCCAGCGGGGCATCCGCGCCCTGCCGGGTGAAGCGGCGGAACGTGAAGGCCGTGGCCAGGGACGGCCCGGCCAGCGGAACCGAGACCGACACCGCGTTGGCCGCGTAGGCGGTGGCCAGCATCGGCCGGATGCCCACGCTGGCGCCACCTGCCGCGAGCAGCCGGCGCAGCATGATCGCGAAGGCCGCCATTGAGGCAAATTCGAGCAGGAGGGCGGCCGGGATCCAGAGCCAGTGCAGATGACCCAGCACCGTGAACGACGCGGCCACCGCGGCCCGCTGGTCCACCCCGGCAACCGCCAGTGCCGTCACCGCCGCCAGCGCGACACTGGCGGTCGCCATCCGGGCCATGTGCTTCCTTCCTGATGCGACTCTGGTGGTCGTCCTGCCTGCGCGTCCTGACCCTGGCCGCTGGCACCGCTCAACGAACGGAGCCGGCTGACCGGGGCACGTGGCCGCCTCAGTAGCCGAAACCGTTACCTGACGAAGCGGCAGGGACCGTACCGGTCGACGCCGAGGCGCCGGCGATCTGCGCGAGGCCCGGGGTGGCGACGAAAAAGCCCTGCACTCCCTGGCCGGTGACTTGACCGGCGTGATCTTCAACGAAGGCGTACAGCGGGTGCCCGTTGTAGGTGACCTGGTCGCCGTGGACGTCGCTGACCGCGGCGAGTTTGCCGGTCAGCCCAGTGGCCGCCGGTGACGCGGATGTCAGCGGCGGCCACAGCGCCGCCAGTCCTCCGGTGACGACCGACTTCGCCGCCGTGTCGTTCACGAAAAAGTACAGCGGCTGGCCCTGGCCGTTGACCAGGATGGTCTCGGTCTTGCCGCCGACGGCAGCCTGAGCGGTGCGCACGGTAACCGTGGCCTGCTGGCTGGCAACGGCCGAGCTGCCGGCAGGCGGGTTAGTCACCGCGGCGGCGGTGACGCCGCCGCCGATGGCGGCCGCGGCGGCCAGGCTGATGCTGGCGATGATGATTCTAGGGTGCCTCACGGTTACTCCTTGGTGTGTTAACTGTGACTATCTACTAATACGGTTAGTAGGATCGGGTGGGTCAATATCGTGGCCATGACAGGCGACTGGACGCGGGGGTACCAGCCGCAGGGACATGGGCACGCCGTCTACAAGCGGGGTGGGGCGGGCCGCCTGAACGAGGGCACGGACCTGGTCCCCGGCCACGGTTTCCTGCTCCAGCAGGGCGGCCGTGAGCTGGGCGAGGGCCTCGCGGTGGCTGGTGAGCAGGTCCCGGGCGCGGGTTTCCGCCTTGGTCAGCAGGGCGGCCGTGAGCTGGGCGAGGGCCTCCCGGTGGCTGGTGAGCAGGTCCCGGGCGCGGGTTTCCGCCTTGGTCAGCAGGGCGGCGACTTCCTGGTCGACAATCCATTGGGTGTGCTCGGAGTAACCGCGTGAGCCGGCCAGCGCGGGGTACCCGACGGGTGGGCCGCCGTAGCTGACCGGGCCGATCGCCTCGCTGAGGCCGAACTCGCGGACCATCTGGGTAGCCAGGGCGGTCGCGGAGGCTAGGTCGTCGGCGGCGCCGGTGGATGCCTCGCCGCAGATCAGGCGTTCGGCGGCCCGGCCGCCGAGGCGAACGGCGAGGGTATCGGCCAGGTACCGTTCTCCGTACAGCCGGCGGTCGTCGGCGGGAAGCGTCTCCGTCAGACCCAGGGCTTGTCCGGCACCCAGGACGGTGACCCGGCTGACCGGGTCTGCGTACCTGGACAACGTGGCGACCAGGGCGTGGCCGGCCTCGTGGATGGCAACGGTGGCGAGTTCGCCGGGGGCCAGCGGGGTACTGCGCTGGGTGCCGAGCAGCACGCGATCGCGGGCACTAGCGAAGTCTTCGGCGGTGAGGGTGACGCGGCCGCCCCGGACCGCGGCGACGGCGGCCTCGTTGACCAGGTTCGCCAGGTCCGCACCGGAGAATCCGGGAGTGGCGGCGGCGACCTGGCCGAGGTCGGCATCCGGGCCGAGGCTCTTGCCGCGGGCATGGGAGGCCAGGATGGCGCCGCGCTCGGCCCGGTCGGGCAGCGGGACGATGACTTCGCGGTCGAACCTGCCTGGACGGCGCAGCGCGGGGTCCAGGGCGTCAGGGCGGTTGGTGGCGGCCAGCACCATGACCCCGTCGGACTGGTTGAACCCGTCCATCTCAGCGAGCAGCTGGTTGAGGGTCTGCTCCCGCTCGTCGCTGCCGACCATGCCGCCCTGATCGCGGCGGGCGCCGAGGGCATCGATCTCGTCGATGAACACGATCGCCGGCGCGCACGTGCGGGCCTGCTCGAACAGGTCACGGACGCGGGCCGCCCCGAGGCCGGCGAACATCTCCACGAAACCCGAGCCCGATACCGACAGGAAGGGAACGTGGGCCTCGCCGGCGACCGCGCGTGCGAACAGGGTCTTGCCAGTACCGGGAGGCCCGGCCATCAGCACGCCGCGCGGCCCGCGCGCCCCGGCCTGGTGATAGCGGCCGGGGTCACGCAGGTAGTCGACGACCTCGCTGATCTCGGTCTTCACCATGGCGTACCCGGCGACGTCGGTGAACCGGGTGGCGGGCCGTTCGGCGTCGATGACCTGGGCCCTCACCTTGGCCAGGTCCCCCAGCCCGCCGAAGCCACCGCGGGACGACAGGGGAACCTTGCGGATGCCTAGATAGAGCAGGCCGCCAAACAGCAGCAGCGGCACCAGCCCGGTCAGCTCTGCCAGAAGCGAAGAACGCATGGCGGTCGTGGCGGAGACCTGGACGTGGTGGGCTGCCAGGCCGCCGGCGAGGCCGTTCCCCCCGAGAGCGACCGGGATGGTGGTGGTAAACGGGTGTCCGCCCGCCAGTGTGCCGGTGACCTGGCCCGCCGGACTGATGGTCACCGCGCGGACCATCCCGGCGCTGACATCGGCCAGGAACGTGGTATAGCTCAGCGCCATGCCCGGGGCCGCACCGCGTGGCAGGGCCACCAGTGTCACCAGGCCGGCGGCGACAGCCGCCGGGAACACCCACCGCCGCCACTTGGTCGTGTCTGCGCGGCGGGCCGGGCCGGGTGAGGACGTGCGCATCTGGATACTCCTTCCGGGGGGCCGGCGGCATGCCGAGCGGGATCTAGCAGCGACCCTGGCCTGACCGAGCGCGGTCCGGCGAGGGCATGATCATCCGGGCCGGCTGTACTCGGGCGCGCGCCGCGCGGCAGGCCTGGACCCCGCGGCCAGGCTCGCGGCGGAGGCCCAGCCCAGCCAGAGGGCGAGCAGCACCAGCAGGAAGATCAGGGTTTCCACGCTGAGGGCGGTGATGCCAAGCGGGCAGCGCCAGTTGCCGACGTCGCCGTGATCGCCAAGGAATCCCCCCGGCAGCGCCCGGGTCAGCACGTACCCGCCCATAGCCATGACGGCCACGAGGCCGGCGGCTCCCCAGACCAGCCAGTGCGACCGGGCAACCAATGCGGCGCCGACGCCGAGTGCCGCGGCGATGATCCCGAAATACCCGATGCCGACCAGCGGGGTCGGGCCCAGCGTGGCCGGCAGGTCGACCACGTGGACCACCGCCAGCGCTATCAGCGCTAGCGCGCCCATCGCGCGCGTGATCACCTCCGCGCCCTGGGCCGGCGGCTGGGATGATCGAAGACGAGCAAGCATTGATGTCCTCCGTGGTCACGGCCGTCCACGCGGTTCTGGTGACGGTGCGGGCGGTAATTTTGCTTTCATCTACTAACACGCATAGGAGATGAGATCCGTTCAGCGGGCAGCACGGAAGCAGGTATGACGTGGATCACGCTTACAAGTCCGGCTCGAGAGACAATGAGCAGGTCATCGCGATGCCGCAGCCGAGGGCGGAGATCCGCTGGCCGCAGTCCGGACGAGCCCGGCCACGTAGTCGACGGCCCTGAGCCGTCTCATCTCCTAACATGAATAGGAGTTACCGGCTGTTCGCCACGGGCTGCTGGGCGCTGGGGCTAGGCAGCGGGAAGCTTCCCCAGGGCAAGGGCGAGCACGGCTGGGGTCAGGGCCAGCAGTAGCGGAGTCACGGCCAGCACGGCGGCGGAGGCCCGGAGCAGCTGCCGCCGCACACGCCCCAGTGGCTCGCTGGGTCCCAAGAGCCGGTGAATCCGCTGGACGGAGTCGGTGGCACCCGCGGCGAGGGCCGCCGCGGGACTGGCGGACGTGGCGAGGACGACTATGGCGGTTGCGAGCAGCCGAGGATCGCGGGCTCGGATCGCGGCATCGTCCGCGTGCAGTTCCACTAGCCGCGCTACCTGTGCTTCGGTGTCCCGCATCAGCGGCAAGAAGGGAAGTACCTCGCGGCTGATCCTCGCCATGGCCAGTAGCGAGTGATGACGGCCGGTCAGGTGAGCTCGCTCGTGCGCTAGCACCGCGTCCAGCTGGCCTGGATCGAGCGCCTGCACGGCTCCGGTGGTCAGGATCACCGTGGGCTGCCGGCCGGCGACGCAGTAGGCAGTCGGCTGGGCGTGTTCGACCAGCACGGCCCCCAAGGTCGGCTCGGGCTGCCCGATAAGCCGCGCGGTCTGCGCGTGCAGCCGCGCCTGCCGCCCCGCGGCACGGAGGTGGGCGATCGCGATGAGTGCGGTGCGGGCTAGGACAGCGCCCGCCAGGATGAGGCCAAGCTCGGCGACCAGGGCGCCGCCCGGGGTGCCGTAGGTGGCGCGGAGCCGGTGCACGCAGGCTCCGATCAGGTGACTCAGCCCCCCGCCGAGTGCGGTCGCGTGAACGGCCAGCGTCACGCCGGCCAACCCGAGCGCGGCGATAACCGACCACCCCGCGGCCAGGTAGGTAACGATGGCCAGCAGCGGCGCCCGGGCCGTCCACCGTGCCCGGCCGATCATCCTCGGCCCCAGGAAGCCGAGGCAGACCGAGTACGCCACCAGCGCCGCGGCGACGGTCACCGGGACTCGCCGGCCTCGGGCTTGTCGAGCGCCTGTTCCAGCGCCTCGCGCAGCAGCGCCGCGTCGTTCGGGCTCATCTGGAGCGCGAAATGCGTAAGCGCCGTGCGCCGGTCCGGGCTGGTGGCGAGCGCGTCGTTCATCAGCGCCGAGGTGTAACTGGACCGCGACCCGGTGGGCTCATAGCGCCAGGCCCGGCCGTCCCGCTCCCGCCGCAGCCAACCCTTGCGGTACAGGTTCTCCATTACCGTCATCACGGTGGTGTAAGCCAACGCCCGGTCGTCATGAAGAGCGTCGACCACCTCGCGCACCAGCATGGGCCGGTCCCTCTCCCACAACCGGTCCATAATCACGGCTTCCAGCTCACCGAAACGTCGCATCCTCACTCCCGGACTTAGCCATGCCCACGACCCGCCCGCCGCTAACTACTATCACGTATAGAAGAAGCCTACGGTTCAGGTAACTTCTCGTTTCTTCCGCCCAGGTGCCTCGCCGCACCCCAGCGGGTCGGGAGGCTGGCCGGCCGAATCGGCTAGTCAGTGAACATTACACTGCTACTATCCGTATTAGTAGACATGACCACCATCATAGATCCTCCCCGAGGCGAGCTCGCCGGCGACCCCGATGCCGTCATCCGCGAGCTGTACTCGCAGCACGCCAAAGCCCTCCACGGTTACGTCGAGCAGTTCTGCCCGGACCGGGCCAGCGCGGACGACATCGTGCAGGAGACCTTCATCCGGGCATGGCGTCACCTGCCCCGGCTGAGCGCCGGTGACCGGCCGGTCCGGCCATGGCTGTTCCGGGTTGCACGCAACTTGCTCATCGACGCGAACCGGGCCGCGCGAGCCCGGCCGATGATCGTGCAGGAGCAGGCGGCCGGGGAGGCCGGGACCGATTCTGGAGTCGAGGAGATCCTCGACCGGCAGCTCGTTTCCGACGCGCTCAAGCACCTGTCACCCGCCCACAGGGCCGTGCTCGTGGAGACGTTCTACCGGGGCGGAACCCTGGCGACGGTCGCCTGCGAGCTCGGTATACCGCACGGCACGGCCAGATCACGGCTGCACTACGCGCTGGACGCACTGCGCAAGCAGCTCCAAGCACACGACCCGCTAACATGCTGACGAACAACTGCCTGCCCTGGGATGGCACGGCCGCCAGCGCCGACGGCCAGAAGGCGGCGCCCGCCGCCCGGGCACAGGTCGGCCGGCGGCTGATCGTAGTGTTGCTCCTCACCGCGGCGGCCCTGGACCTGACCCGGTGCAGTCTTGTCCTCGCGGCGGCCCGGCACCCAGCACCCGCCGCCGGGCTGGTCGCCGCCGGGCTCTCCGCGGCCGCACTGTCCGCGCGCGCCGCGCGCGGATGTCAGGTCGGCCGCCGCTGGGCAGGCTGGGCCGCATTGCTCATCGGCACCATGTCGGCCCCGCAAGCGGCAGCGTCGGGCTTCCGCACGCCCTATACGATCCCCGACACGGCCACCGCTGCCCTGGGGATACTGCTGGCCATCACCGTCCTGGCGACCGCGGGCCGGATGGACCACCGTGACACGGACTCCCGGCCGCTCGTGCGCTAAGGCTGAGTGCTCCGGCGTGCCGCGATGCCTTCGCCGGTGGTTAGCTGGCGGGGGTATTCCGAATGACGATGAGAGTGACGATCTTGCCGTTGCGGACGGTGAAGTAGTTGGTAAGGACGAGCTCGTCCGGCAGGTTCGTCTTGTCGTAGTTGCCGTCGTAGCGGCCGCGGACGATGGTGTCGCCGTGGTGGTCTAGGATCTCTGTCACCTCGATGGTCACCCGGTCGCCGACCAGTTCCCTCGCCGCCCAGCGGCGGATGGCCTCGCGGCCCCAGAATTCCCGGTGCGCGTCGTTGACCAGGGCGTCGTCGGCGAACGTAGCCACGATGGCGTCCTCGTCGAAGGCGTTGACGGCGGCGATGTGCCCCGCCAGGACGGGGGCGAGAGTGGTGGTGCCTGTCATTTCGGCTCCTTGGTGAGGGCTTGGCTTGCGCTGATGACTCCACCCTGGTTGCTCCCCTAACCGGAGGGTCAAGAGCCCGTCCGCCCGTTGACTCTCCCGTAACAGGAGGGCTGAGCACCACGTACCGCGGCCGCGAGAGACCCTGCTCCCCTCCGGCGGTGTAGCCCGCTACACCAGCGGTTCGGGAGAGCGCTCCCTCGTGGCGGTGAGCGGACACCGGCAGCGTTGATCTTGGGTGCGAAAGGCGCTCCCGAAGTCCGCTGCACGGAGGGTTTCCATGTCTAAGCTAGCTCGCTGGTGCTTTCAGCACCGCAAATGGGTGGTGGGTCTCTGGCTGCTTGCCACGGTCGCGGTGATCGGGGTCAGCACCCACGAGGGCAGCGCTTTCGGCGGGAGCTTCAGCCTGCCGAGCACCGACTCGCAGGCTGCGGTCAACCTGCTGACGCAGAACTTCCCGTCCGCGTCGGGTGAAGGCGATCAGGTTGTCATCCAGGCCACCCACGGCGCCACCATCAAGTCGGCCCCGGTGCGGACCGAGGTGAACGCGGCGCTTGCGCGGGTCGCCAGGGTGCCTGGCGTGGTGTCCGTCGTCAGCCCCTACGCTAAGGCGGGCGCGGCGCAGGTCAGCAAGGACGGCACCGTCGCGTTTGCGGTGGTGACATGGGCCGAGCAGGGGGACAAGGTGACCCCGGCCGACGCCAAGAACCTGATCAACGCGGCGGAAACCGCCGACGGCGCCAATGTGCACATCTCCCTGAGCGGCCAGGCCATCACCAACTCAGAACGGCCGAGCCCCGGTTTCACCGTCGGCGTCGGCGTGCTCGCGGCGCTAGTCATCTTGCTGGTCGTCTTCGGCGGTGCGGTGCTCGCCTCGCTGCTGCCCCTGCTGGGCGCGGGCCTGGCGCTGGTCCTCGGTAACTCGGTCATCGGCCTGCTCAGCCACGCGATGAGCATCTCCAGCGTGTCTACCGAGCTGGCCGTTCTGATCGGCCTTGGCGTCGGCGTGGACTACGGGCTGTTCATCATCAGCCGGTACCGCAGCGCGGTCAAGGAAGGCAGGTCCTACGCCGATGCCGCGAGCCTGGCGGTAGCGACATCCGGCCGCACGGTGCTGCTGGCCGGCCTGACCGTATGCATCGCCCTGCTCGGCCAGTTCCTTCTCCGCGTCAGCTTCCTCTACGGCGTGTCGGTCTCCGCGGCCATCGCGGTCGCGCTGACCATGGCCACCGCCATCACGTTCCTGCCGGCCATGCTCGGCTTCCTCGGACCCCGTGCCCTGTCCAGGCGGGAACGCAAGGCCCAGGCCACCGGACGGCACGCGCGGCCAGAAGCCACGCGCGGCTTCTGGGTCCGCTGGTCCCGGTTCATCGAAGCACACAAGCTCATCGTCGCGCTGGCCTCGCTCGCCGCGGTGATCGCGGTCGCCCTGCCGATCACCGGCCTGCGCCTCGGCACCTCCGACGCGAGCACCGACCCGGCGGGGTGGACGACCCACCAGGCCTACACCGCGCTTGCCCAGGGGTTCGGCCCCGGCTTCAACGGGCCACTCGAACTGGCCGCCCAGGCCGGCTCGCACCGCGACGCCGCGGCGTTCGGCCATCTCCTAGCCGCGGCCGCGCACACGCCAGGGGTGGCGTCGGTGACGCCCGCAGTGACCTCGCCCAACGGCAAGGTGCTGCTCGCCACCCTCTACCCCACTACAAGCCCCCAGGCGCAGCAGACCGTCGACCTGGTGAACAACCTGCGCGATCACCTCATCCCCCAGGCCGCCAGTGGCACCAGCCTGGCCGTTCACGTCGGCGGGGTGACGGCGACCAACATCGACTTCGCCCACGTGCTCACCGACAAGCTGCCGCTGTTCATCGCCATCGTCGTGCTCCTCGCGTTCCTGCTCCTGGCGGCGGTGTTCCGCAGCCTGCTCATCCCGCTGGTCGCGTCGGTCATGAACCTGCTGTCCGTCGGCGCCGCCCTCGGCGCGATGAACGCGGTCTTCAGCTGGGGCTGGGGCGGCAAGTTCCTGCACCTGTCTGGAACAGGGCCGGTCGACGCCTTCCTCCCCGTGCTCATCTTCTCCGTGCTCTTCGGCCTGTCCATGGACTACGAGGTCTACCTGGTCAGCCGCATCCAGGAGGAATGGCGCCACGGCAGGAGCGCCACGGCCGCCAAGCGCAACCACCTGGCAGTCACCACCGGCCAGGCCAAGAGCGGCCCGGTCATCGCCGCCGCGGCCGGCATCATGATCCTCGTCTTCGGGTCGTTCATGTTCGGCGCCAGGGAACTGGCCGAGTTCGGCTTCGGGCTCGGCTTCTCCGTCCTCGTCGACGCCCTGCTCATCCGCAGCCTGCTCGTCCCCGCCCTCATGCACCTCATCGGCCCGGCCAACTGGGCCCTGCCAGGGTGGCTCGACCGCATCCTGCCCCGGCTAGCCGTCGAGGCCGCGGAACCGGCCCCCGCCAGCCTGGGCGCCGGCGTGATCGCCGGCCCCGGCAATCTGGCCGGCCCAGGCCACACCGCGCCCAATCTCCTGCCCGCCGAACGGCAGCACCATGAGTAACTGCCCCCCGTTTACGAGGAAGAGGCCGCTGATGCCTGCTCACCGTACGCGCCTGAGTAAACCGAGGTCAGTAGCGGCGATGTGCACCGTGTTCTCGATAGCCGGGATTGCGCTGTCGCTCACTGCCTGTTCCGCGACCCACCCTGGGACACCGTCGGCCGCCGCGACGTCGTCGGCCGCCGCAGTGCCGCAGGGCTCGTACGTGGCGCTCGGCGACTCCTACACCGCGGGCCCCGACATTCCCGACCAGGCCGGCGTGACCGCCGGGTGCGAGCAGTCAAGCAGCAGCTACCCTTATCTGGTCGCGCAGAGCCTGCGGTTGCACCTGACCGACATGAGCTGCAGCAGCGCGACCATCGCCAGCCTGAACACCCCGCAGTCCACCGGTGACGGCACCAACCCAGCGCAGCTGAACGCCCTGTCGGCCGCCACCTCACTGGTCACGCTCGGCATCGGCGGCAACGACGTCGACTGGGCGGCGGTCATCACCCGGTGCACGGAACTCGACCTGATTCCCGCCCTGGTCCCCGGCGGCATCGCGCCGGACGTCACGCCCTGCGAGGCTTACTACACCTCCGGCGGCACCGACCAGGTACAGCAGAAGATCGACGCAGCCGCGGGCCACCTGGCCGGCGTGCTGACCCAGATCAGGCACCGGGCGCCGCACGCCCGCGTCTACGTTGTCGGCTACCCGGACCTGCTCCCCGGCTCAGGCGATACGTGCGCGCACACCCTGGGCATCACCCAAGGGGACCTGACTTTCCTCAACAACGAGGAAATACGGCTTAATAGCGCGCTGCGGCAAGACGCCGATGCGGCAGGCGACGGCTACGCCGACACCTACACACCGTCCTCGGGCCACAACGCGTGCTCGGCTGAGGCCAGCCGCTGGACGGAACCGCTGTTGCCCGCCTCCCCTGCCGCCCCGCTGCACCCCAACGAGGCCGGAGAGCAAGGGATGGCCGATGCGGTTATGCAAGCCATCGCGGGCACCGGATAGCCATCGCAGGTCCAAAAGCCGGTGCGCCCGGGCGCGGCGGGCGACGCCGCTGTCCGGAGCGATCAGCTCGAATCCGTGCGGCCAGCCAGGCCTTGGCTCATTCGCGTGGGCTAGCCGCCGGATCGGGCCGGGTGCAGCTTGGCCGCGACGATGCCGCCATCGACACGCAGATCGCAGCCGGTGATGTAGCTCGCGCCGTCGGACACGAGGAAGTCGATGGCCGCCGCGATGTCCGCCGGCATGCCAAATCGCTGCAGCGGCGTGATGTCGGCCGCTGCAGCGGCGAGCGGGTTCACCGCCATTTCCTTCCGGCCCATCGGGGTGACTATGCTGCCCGGCGATACGGAGACGATGCGGGCACCGCGCTCGGCCCACTGCCCGACCGACCGTTCAACCAGCCGCACGGTCCCTCGCTTCGATGCCCCGTACGCACACACCGCGAAGGAATAGGCCGTCTTGCTCGTATCCAGCTCCCGCAGCAAGGACTCCAGCTTCGGGGTCAGGTCGTCGGCGTACGGGTCGTCGAGCAAGGCGTCGAGCGCTGCCGAGGCAGGGAATGTGTGCGCCGCCGTTGACCCGATGCAAACCGTTGAGCTGCCAGGTCCAGCCAACGGGAGGAACGCGTCAAGCAGGTGCGCCGTTCCAACCAAGTTGACCTTGACGATCGATTCCCAGTCGGCCAGGGCCGGAGACAGCCCGGCCGTGTGCGCCAGGGTGCCGAAGGTGCCGGCCTCACCGGTGGCGGTCGCGAGCTGCATGACACTCCGCTTGCTCGCGACGTCGGTCGTGAGCGCGAGCGCGACGTCGTATCCCTCCTCCACCAGGCCCGCGCGCAGGCGAGCGACGGCCGATTCGTCACGGTCGGTCAGGACGAGCCGGTAGCGCGCGCCGAGCCGCCGCGCCACCGCCCGTCCGATACCTCCGTTTGCCCCGGTGATCACCGCCAGGGACTTCTGACTCGTCCCTATAAGGTCCATCGCTCTCGCCTCTCTCCATCCGCGCTCTGGGCAGGCTCACGGTCGATCTCCGGCAGGACTTTCTCGACGAACAGCTGCAGGCTTGCGTTGGCGAGATCTGGTGGCAGGCCGCCGCAGAGCGGGTGGAGCGTGAGCAGGCTGTCGGGGTCGAACCCGCGGATGAGGTCGACGGCGTCCTCCGGTGTGACGACCTGATGAGAGCCGACTGTCCACACCTCTTCAAGCGGGATGTCGGTAGGCGCGCTGAGCAGGTCACTTTGCCTGCCCCACGCGGCGTACTGCCGCATCTCGTGCTGCACATGACGGCCGAGCGCCGCCCGTGAGCGTTCAGGATCATCCGATACGAACAAGAAGAACGGGCCGACGCGGGGAAGGCATTCTCCGGGCTGGCGCCCGATGTCAGCGCAAGCTGCGAGATAATCCTCGATGAGGGACGGACTGGCCGGGTCGTAGCCGTCGGCGATCTCGGCGGCCCGCCGTGCCGTCTTCGGTGTGCTGCCGCCCATGATGATCTTGGGCCCTCCTGGCGTCACGGGCACGGGACGCACGAGGACGGGCCGCTCTTCGAACACGCACGGCTCGCCGGTCCACGCCTCCCGCAGGAACGTGAGGGCCCGGCGCAAGCGGGTCCCCCGGTCCGCGAAGCTCCGGCCCAGCATCTGGAACTCGATCTCCCGGTACCCGGCGCCCACGGTGAGATCGAGCCGGCCGTTGCTGATCACGTCGAGGACAGCAGCGTCTTCGGCAATGCGCACCGGGTCGTGCAGCGGCAGTACGAGAGCCGAGGGCCGAATACGGACGCGCGACGTGCGGGCTGCGATCGCGGCCAGGGCGACGAATACGGACGGCAGGTAGCCGTCGGGCGCATGATGGTGCTCCGAGACGTGCACCCGGTCGAGGCCCTGCTGGTCGGCGTAGCTGGCCTGGTCCAGCATCGCGGCGAAAAGGTCGGCGTGGGCCGCCCCGAAACCTGTCGCCCGAAGGTCATACCTGAGCGCGATCACGGGACGCGTGCGGGTTACAGTCACGATGGCTAACTCCTGGATCCTCGCTGCTCGTGGGCCGGGGCGTTCAAGGTCTCGCTCTCGCTCGAGCGAGCAGCTCGCGAGTAGCAGACACGCACTTGCCGAGTCGCTCATGGGGGCCTGCGCCCGCCCGCGCGGCGGCGTACATGGGCACCTCGATACCGATCGCCACGTCTTCCGGTATCACGGCGAGCATGTCGACCAGATCGAGCTCACCGGTGCCAGGAACCAGCCGCTCGGTTATCGACTCCTCCCAGTAGTTCGGATTGTCCGGCACAAGCTTGACGTCGTTGACCTGCACGTAGCCGATGAGCCGCGGGTCGAGCTCAGCGATGTCTGCGGCGCGCGCTCCCGAACGTCCGTAATGCATCGTGTCGATCAGCAGCCGAAAGCCCGCTCGCCCAACCGCCTCGATCGCGGCAAGGGCAATGGGCAGGCTCGCGATCGTGAGATTCGGAGCTACCTCCACGGTGGTTTCCATGCCAGCGGCGGCGGCGAGATCGACAAGGACGCCGAGCTGGTCGATGCTCCGGTTCAGGTCCGGATCGACCGACACTGCGTTGACGAGGGGCGCTCCCAGGCCGGCCATGATCGCCAGATCGCCGGCCCGCTCGCGGATGTCCTTGCCCTGCTCGATCAGGAACCCGTCGACGAAGGAAATGGTGATCCCGCGCTCCCGCAGTGCCGCGGCCATCTTTCGCTGCAGCGTCTGATCGTCACGCACGGAGAATTCCGGGTAGAACGGCGGATCCCACTTCAGCCGGGTGAACATCGTAATCCCGACTCGCTCGCACCCCAGGTCCGCGGACAGATGGATGAGATCAACCGGTGGCATGCCAAACGTGCTCAGGGGATCGATCGCGAGGGGGTTCACCTTCTCACTCCTGCTCGCACTGCTAGCCGGGAGGCATGCGGATCGCGCCGTCGAGGCTGGACGCGCGAGAAGCCCAGGACATCGTCGCCCTCGACTGACGAATCGGCGGCTGATGACATTTGCGGTCGAGCTCCTGGTGGACAGCCGGAGGACGAATCGTATAGAGATATTGGTTAGATAATATGACGAGTTAAACCGAGCTGCAACAGCGGCGTCCCGGCCTCACCGAGGCAGCGCCGTGCCGAGGTGCAGCCGGAGTATCCCGCCCAGCGGGATGCCCTGGTTGACGAAGGTACGTTCATGCGCGAATTGTCGTGGAAGGCCAAGTGACAGGAGTTAATAGTGGCCGCTACATCTGATCTGCATGGACTCAGTGCCGAGGATGTCCTCGCCATCCAGGCCGTGCTCATGAAGTACGGGTTCCTCCTCGACGACCGCGAGTTCGATCGCATGGGGGAGGTGTTCACCGAGGACGCGGTCGTCGACTACCGGCCCTCGGGCGAGGGGCCGTTCGTCGGCCTGGCCGAGATCGAGCAGGCCATGAAGACTCTGCAGCACCCGGTTCAGCACATGATGGTCAGCCACATCATCGACAGCGTGTCCGGCGACGAGGTCGTGACGCGAACCAAGGGGCTGATCCCGCTTCAGGTTGGCGGCATCGCCGACATCGCCTACCGCGATGTCCTGGTACGTACACCTGCCGGATGGCGGATCAAAGACAAGACCACCCGCAGCTACCGATAGCGCGTTGCACGGCGCGGAGTCTTGAGAGAACGTGGACGGGCACAGCGGCACAAGGAGCGTCCCGCATGAACCTCGGCAGTCACCTCGTTCAGCGGATGCTGCGGCTTGACCCGCCGCTGACCAGGGACCTGGTAATCGAGCGGGACCTGCGGGTCCCGATGCCGGACGGAGTCGTCCTGCTCGCCAACCGGTGGGCGCCCAAGGCCGGCGGCGACGGGCTGCCGGTGGCGCTGCTGCGCAGCCCGTACGGCCGGGGCACGATGATCGCCACCGGTATGGTCAGGCCGCTCGCCGAGCGCGGGTTCCAGGTGGTCATTCAGAGCGTGCGCGGCACCTTCGGCTCGGGCGGGGTGTTCGAGCCGATGCGGAACGAGCGCGCGGACGGACGGGCGACTATCGAGTGGATCAAGGAGCAGCCCTGGTTCGGCGGCTCGATCGTGCTGACCGGCCAGAGCTACCTCGGCTTCGCGCAGTGGACGCTCGGCGACGAGCTGCCGCCAGAGGTCAAGGCCATGATTCCGAACAACACCGAGTCGGCTTTCACCCTGGAGTTCCTCCGCCCGGACGGGCTGTCGCTTGAGACGCCGTTCGGCTGGGGCGTCCTGGTCGACGGCCAGGAACACCGCGGCGCGCTGCTCAGGATGATCACCATGGACAAGAAGGTCGCGCGGGCGCTGCGCACCCTCCCGCTCGGCGACGCGGACGTGGCTGCCGCCGGCCACCGGGTGGATTACATCCAGGACATCCTCGCCCATGACCGGGACGACCCGTACTGGGCACCGCTCGACCGCCGGGACGCTGTCGGTGCGGTGAAGATCCCGGTCAGCTCGGTCGGCGGCTGGTACGACATCTTCCTGCCCGGCCAGCTGCGCGACTTCCAGGTCCTGCAGTCCCTCGGCCGCCGGCCCCGGCTGACCGTCGGCCCGTGGACGCACCTGTCGATGGACGGCGCGCCA
>Ga0210396_10002461_pt1 | contig 18927 bp, 22 predicted proteins | sample IncBWH17OmetaG_FD_155466 | JGI IMG/M metagenome (GOLD analysis project Ga0210396, IMG submission 155466) | Forest soil microbial communities from Barre Woods Harvard Forest LTER site, Petersham, Massachusetts, United States - Inc-BW-H-17-O ... | reverse complement strand
TTCGATCGTGGCCTGGACGGATACTGGGCCGCTCTCGTTCTCAGATTTGCTGACGAGTGCCAGTGCGGTTCCGAATCTGCTGTAAATCATGAAGCTCCTGATTGCAGACTCTACTCCGTTTGCGTCTGCGGCGATACACGGCTGTGCGCGCAAGAGTGGAGCGCCACTCGCCCCGTCACGTTCATTCACGTCTGGTCCGTTGCGCTGTTTTCGGCAAAGACAATCCATCCGGCGACCGCGTTGCCGCGCCAATGAACGGCGTCAGAGCCTTCGAGTGTGAGGTCGGGAGTGGTTTCATAGGCTGGGGCGCGTGAAAAACCCCTGGCCGTGGAGCCAGGGGGCCAGGGGATCGAGAACGCCCCAGGAGCGTTCTCCGGTTGGGGGGCGATAGGGATATCGGCGACGGGACAGGGCAGCCGTGCCCTGTCCCATGGGACAACCGCCGGTGGCAATCGTGAGCCACGCCCATAACTTGTCGCCCAGTCGAAAATGAGGACAAAAAAACCGCGGCAGGTAACATTTTTTGGTGCTAGCAGAAACGTTGGATGGATGCAGTTCACATTCGCATAGGCGCTCAACATCGCAGTCAGGGGACCCGAACCGGTGCGCGCAACGCTTAATCGTTAGCTACGGTCCGCATGGGCCGCGACAAAATCGTTGAGGCTGTGGAAGCGCATCTCTTCTTCGCCGGCCCACGCCAGGTGGAAAACCTGGCCGCAATATTGGGGAGCACAAGCGAGGCAATACAGATCGCCGTTTGGGTCCTCGGCGATAGGAACGTATCCTCGATCCTTGGAGAATCCGTAGAGCAGCCAGTTCTGCAGGAGTCGTTCCGATTCAACAAGGGGCAACAGCTTCAGCGCCCCGGCTTCGCGACCCGCGAAATCCCGGAAAAAACCGCGCAGCGCCTCAGGAACTGCGACGCCAGTGCGCTTCTCGATCGAGTCGAACGCCGTTGCCATGGCAAATCCGCCCTGCGTGCAAACGATGTGGAATCAGTGGTGCAGCGTGACCAAACCTATAGTATCGCTTCGAATCAGCGCCGTATCCAGTGCGGGGCGATCAGAATCCGCAGTTCAGCTCTGACGCTCATTCTACCTTCTCCTGGCTGATCGCTGAGGCGCCCAAGAGCGGTGCCGAAGTGCTTCACTGCCGCCCGGTCGCCGCGCGGCATCGATCCCGCCCTGCCTTGAACGTGTCGGGGGTCTGGAAATCTCCCCTATTCCCCGTTGGCAAATTCTTTCTTATGCTGCCGCCATGCCGCAGTCAACCCACGTGGAAGAGTTCAACCGTCATTTAAGGGAAGCTCTCGTGTCGCTCGACCATATGACGTCTGAGCCGCGGTGGGACCGAATCACGCTTGACTGCCTCGGGGCGCTAGTCAAGGAGGCGCTGAACATTACCCGGAAGCTCCATTCGCAACCGGCGCGCCAGCCAGAGTCATCAAACGATTGATGCGCCTTGACAGAAATCTAGATCTAGACCGTCGCCGTGGGCGCCGCAGCGGCAGCAGCGCGGCAGTTCAATTCGCTGGGGTGTCGGAATCGTTGAAGCTCATCCGGGCGCGAAGACCGCCCAAATTCACGCGCCGTGCCCGCCCGGCTGAGCTCCGTTCAAAACCAAAGAGAATCCGCCAGCAGGCCCGCGATCGGGTGAACCGGTCACCAACTCGGTAGCGGACGAGAAATGAGGACCGTTGTTTTGCGCTATCGCCGGCGGCGGCGGACCGTGCGCGCCGCGCGTTTAAACCGGCTGGACCATCACAAATTGACGGATCGCCTAAACAGGTGATAGACGCACCTCGTCGGTTCGGTGTAATGATCGTTACTGCAAGGCTCGGCCGTTGCATCACCGTGCCAGATGGCGGCCGTAGGGTGCGAAGTTTGTCGATGCGGGCGTTTTCTTTGCGTTGCATTGCGGCAAGACCTAAAATGCCGTTCACCTCGCATGAAGACCCCAGACGCCGAGCTGCTGCTGCTGTTCGTACGGCGGCGGTCAGAACCCGCCTTCCGCACGATTGTGGAACGGCATAAGGGACTGGTCTTTTCTATCTGTTGCAGGAAGCTGGGCGACCCGCATCTGGCGGAGGACGCCACGCAGAAGGTTTTCGTTACGCTGGCATTGAAGGCCGCGGAATTGGAACCAGGGCCTTTACCTGGGTTTCTGGCGAAGACCGCCATGTATATCTCCACGGACATGGGATTGGCCCGCGCCGCCAGGGCGCGACACGAGCGCCAGTACGGGAACATGAAACAGCGCAGCGATCAAGCGACCGAGCCGCCCGACGAGCGGTCGCTCAGGCTCCAGCAGGTGTTGGCTCAGCTGCGCCGACGGTACCGGGAGCCGGTCCAGCTGCGGTACTTCGACGGCCTGAGCATCGACGCGGTGGGCGCGGCACTGGACCTGTCGCCCGAAGCGGTGAAGAAGCGGCTCGTGCGGGCCCTGGCCCACCTCCGCGCGCGGATGGCGGCTCAAGGCTTTACCATGTCGCTGGCGGTGGCCGCGGGAATGCTGCGGCGGCTGCCGGTTCCTTCTCCCCCTATGGACCTTACGGGTCGAATTGTGGAGGCCATTTTCAGGTCCCCTCCTGCCCCCTGTCGGGTCGGTGCATCGCGGAAACTGTTGGTGCACCTCGGAACTGGCATCGCCGGCGCGACCACCATCGCTGCGGTCGTCATGGTCGCTCTTTTTCCCCGTAGTCGACCGATCGCCGCAGCACCTAACCCCCCTCTGATCAGAATCACACCGGCAGTACCGAACGGTGGTGTCGCGCCAGGCGCAGCCCTGGACTTTAATCGGCGCCTGGCGCGAAAACTCCCGGGCCTGTTAAACCGGCCGGCGCGCTTCGACTTCGCTCTCACCTCGTTGTCCGCGATGAGCGACATCCCCATTGAACCTCGTTGGCAGGACATCGAGGCCCTCGGTGTCCATCGTGGCACCGAGTTCACCGAAGATCTGCGCGACAAGAACGTTTTGCAGGATCTGGATGCCATCCTCGAACGCGTCGCCCCCGGCACGTTGGAATGCGTCGCCGCCGATGGTCGCATTATCGTCCAGCCACGGGACAAGCGATCTGACGTGCAAAAGACGGCCACGATCGCCAGTCGCTGAATCAGAAACTGACGACCATTCTCCGCTGTAAGTCATTTCTGAATGGCCGATTAGCGCTATCCGAGCCCGTACCGCTCAGGCATTCTCTGATTCTTTAGATTTATTCTCTGCCCGCTTGGGGGCCGATTTCCCAGTGGATGAGTGCGGTGTGCGGTATCGCAAAGGAGTCAGATGGGTACGGAAGCCCGTGACGCAAGAACGCGGCTGGCCTCGGTTCTGGCGGTTCTGATTGTCGCCCTATGGGCAGTGGGTTTCGCGGTCGTGCCTGGCCGGCGCTTTGGCGATGCCAGGCAATCCGCACCGAGCCTTCTTGGCCCGGGTCTGGCACCACACGAGGGGAGGTCCAACGGGGGGATCCCGGTAGACGTTCCGCTGGGGCTCTTGTGTGACTATTACGAGCATGGCTTCGAACACGCGCCGCCGCGCGACCCCCGCGGGGTGATGCAACGGCGCGAGACGTTCTATCGCCCGCCTCCGCCGCCGGCAGAGTTCCTGCGCAGCAAAATCGGCACCTCTGTGGATGACCGGCGCCTCCAAGGATTGGTTGATCGATGGGAGGCTGACTGGCTGGCGGGGCATCCGCCGGCGGGGGCGATCATCGCTCAATTGCAGGAGGCCGCTGGGCGATCGTCGCTCGACGCCATTGCGCTGATCGAGGCCGCCAAGGGGTTTGAGTTCCTGGAAGGCGACCAATTGGCCGCGGCGTTCTTTGACGCCGCGTTGCTGAAGGCGGAACCGCAATACGCGCTCACGCAACCCGGGGACCCCGCGGCACTGCCCCTGTTGCACGAGCTGGATCAGACCAAGGCGTTGTGGCGCCTGAAAGATTATCCCGCGCTGGAAAGGCGTTTTCGGCTCGCGCGACGACTCTACGCGCCCTTGAGCGTGGAAAGCAGGCGCAGCGGCTACCTTTTGGTCGACGCGCTGTTCTACCAGGACCGTTTCGACGAAGCCGCCGACCTGATCTTGGCAGTGCAGGCCGAGCATAGGCGGGTGGGGGACCTGGGCTTGCTGGAGAGCTCGGACCTCTACGAGATGAACTATGAGCAGGGTTTCCTGCTGTTCAGCGCGGGGCGATTTGAAGCGGCAATTCCCCTTCTGAAGCTGGTGAGCGGGAGGGGAGAACACGATCAGGTGGCGGAGCAGGCGCTGTTCCGGGCGCTATTGCAGACGGGGCACTTCGACCAAGCACGCGTTTGTCTGGCGGACCTTTTGACGCGTTTCAAGCTCGCCCCCTGGTCGCAGGCCGCCTTGGCGCGGGAGCTGGACGAATCGATTCAGCAGGACCAGTGGCGGCGGCAAACTCTGGCTTCGACCGACCCATGATGCAAACTCGGAAAGGATGCGTCCACATGTATCGTGTTTCCTTGCGCTCCGCAGCAGCGCTGATGGCCTCAATGACATTGTGCGGTCTCGTCGCCCTGGGGATTCTTCCCCGGCCGCTCTCGCAACACCGCGCGACGGCGGCCGTCGGCGGATGCAGCTCCGGGCTGTGCAGTAGTCAACAGGACGGATTGTGCCCTTATGTGAGCGACGGATGCTCGGGTTTTTCAGCGTGTGACGACAGCGGCTTGGGCATCTGCGAGCCGCAGAGCTTTTGCTCGAGCGCGGGCTGCGGCGGCCAGTTCGACGGCGGCGTTTGTCACTGAGCAGGAGGCCGCATCATGTCAATGCAAAATCGATGGCTCCTGGCCTTGTCCGTGCTGGGATGGGCAACCGCCGGCAGCACCGCCGCGCGCGGTGCCGACACTGCGCCTTCGGCGGCCCCGCTCGCCTTCCTTCGGCAGTCCGTGCCGTCGCGGGGACTGGTGCGCCTGGAAATCCTCGGTACGGCAGAATGGGCCTTTGGCAAGGGCGCCCAGCGCTCCCGCAGTTTCCGGCTTGTCTGCACCTATTTGCGCGACGGCCAACGTCTCGATGTGCAGACCACGCGCTACGAGGGGGGCAGGCCGATTTCCGCCTGGCGCAGCATCATCGACGGATTCTACATTTCCTACCCGGTGCCCCCGCGCGGGAGCACGGCGCTTTCGGGAATGTATGCCGCCGAGGGCGGTCGCTTCGTCGGCGCAGCGATTCCAAGCGGTTGGGGCGGATTCGAAGGATATGCGGCGGGGGATTATCTGTCCCTGAGCCAGATCCTCCAGTCGGCGGCCCAGGTCCAGGTGGGCCAGGATCAGGTCGACGGGTCGGCATGCGTGCTCTTGCAAGTCGATTCACCCGATCACGGCCGCTACCAGGCCTGGCTCGATCCGGCGATGAACTACCTGCCGCGCAAACTGCTGGTGCAGAAGACGGTCGGTCATTTCATGGGCAACCTGCGCCTCTCACAATGGACCCGTATCAGCCCCAGCGGCAGCCGCGGGACGGTAGCGCTGACGGCGGTGAGCTACACGATGGACCAGACGACCTTTGAACGAATTGGCGACCGCTGGTTTCCGCTGACCTGTCGTGTGATGCGAATACAGAGCTTCGCGGACGGCAACTCCGAGACGACGGTGATGAACTGCCGCAGAACCCAGCTGGTCCTCGATCCGGACCTGACCGCATTAGGTGCCTTCCGGCCGCAGCTGCGGCAGGGAGCGCCCTTGGCCAACCAGGTTGACCGCTACCTGCCTTATCAGTGGAAGGATGGCGCCGCGGTGCCGTTGGTGGACGCGCGAGTGCTTGCCCAGATGGAGCAGACCGCCGCCACGCTGAAACAGGAATCGACCCACAGCGGTGGGGCGGGGCGATGAGGGCGGGGGTTTTCTCGATCCTGACGCTGACCATCATAGCCTGGACGGCGGCGATGCCGTCCTTGGCCCATGCGCAGACGGCACCCGGTGTCGCCTCCGGTCCCTATTGCGGTGTGTACAGCCTCTATACGGCCCTGCGCAGCCAGGGGGTGAACCTGGAGTTGGCTCAGCTGCTCCGTCCCACCTACGTCAGTTCCACCTCCGGCAGCACCCTTTCCCAACTGCAGCAGGCCACTCAGGAGCACCAGGTTTACGGCCAACTCCTGGAAAACTTGAGCGTTGCCGACCTGCACCATCTCAACTGCCCCGCCATCCTGCACGTGAAAAACGAATATGATGCGCCGGACTACAACCACTTCCTGCTGTGCGTCCCAGTGGCAGGCGGGCAACTGGCGCTGTACGACCCGCCGGGAGCAATCGTGCGAACGGCGGGTCACGAACTGGCCGCCCTGTGGGACGGCACGGCTCTGGTGGTCTCCGCGCGGCCGATCAACCTGGCGTCGATGCGGGGCTGGGCGGCAGCCAGAGTTGCAGTAACGGTCGCCGGCACTCTGGCTGCTCTGGGGATCCTGCTGTTTGTCCGCTTGACCAATCGGCGCCGCTCGGCAGAGGCGGGCTTCTGTTTTGGGCTCCTGACCCAGTGCGGACTGCTGGCTGTGGTCGGCGCGGTGCTGGCGGCCGCGTACCACCTGACCGCACCGGAAGGCTTCTTGGCCCAACGCGCGGCGGTCGCGGCGATCATCGCTTCGGCGGCGACCGATGCGCCGCCGCTGGACCTCGCGCAAGCGCGACAACTTTGGCAGCGGGAGACGCTGTTTGTCGATGCCCGCCACGCCCAGGATTATCTGCAGGATCACATCGCCGGTGCGATCAGCATTCCCCCCGCGGCCTCGCGCTTCGACCGTGCCGCCGCGCTGGCCGGCCACGCCAAAAGTGCGCCGCTGGTGGTCTACTGCCAGAGCCCGTCCTGTCCCTACGCGCGGCTGCTGGCCCGCCGCCTGATCCGCGATGGGTTTGATAACGTCAAGGTATTTGCCGGTGGCTGGACGCAGTGGCGGGGGCCATCGCAGTCTGAGGTTCATGTCTCCTGGTCAGCGGTCGCAAAGGAAGGAGGATGATGAAAACGATTTTGCTTGTTCTGAGATTATCGCTGGGCGCGCTGCTGTTGTATGGCGGCCTGGCCAAGTTCAAATCACCCTACGAGTTTCTCGCGGCGGTCAACGCTTATGCAATGACCACTCCGGCTACGAGCCTGCTCATCGCCGCTGTGCTTCCCTGGCTCGAGATGGTGCTGGGTGTGTGTCTGATTGGCGGGGTCCTGGTTCAGGGCGCGATGTTTTTAACCGTTTTGCTCTTCGCCCTGTTTACCGTGGCCACCAGTTCTGCCTGGCTGCGAGGCTTGCCAATCGACTGTGGCTGCTTCGGCGGTGCCGGCGACAAAATCGGCGGCTATCTGGTGGCGCGATCGGTGACGATGTTTTTGCTTTCTCTGCTGGGTTGTGGGATTGAGCTGAGTCGGCAGGCTCATGGCCGCTCCTTCACAACCGTTGCGGGTCGCCTCCGAGCTTGGGTCCGTGCCGTCGTTTCGCCCGTCGGCCGAAGGCATCCGTGTGCCCGCCACCCCGGGCCCAGCCACCGGGTTGAATCCGAGGTGGCGGCCCTCTGATCTTGGGGCGGCGCCGCCGCGTCGCGATGGCACCCTCTCGTTTGGTCCGCTCAAGACGATGGCGTTTCGTACCCCGCCTCAATGACGGCCCGGGCGTAAGCGAAGACGGCGGGTATCGCACGAAAGGAGATCCCCGGTTCCAGGCGCTCCGACAGGTCCCTGAGGAAAAGGCAAATCAATTCTTCGCCATGCTTTTGCGCCCATTCCCTGTCCTTGGCACTGAGCTGCAACTGGTCCAGCAGCTTCTGCCCCTTGATTCGTGATAGGTCCAGGTTGCGTGCAGATTGTTCCGGCATTGGCTGATTCACGGCGGATGACCCCGCATGCCCCCCTTTACTGGTCTGCCGAGCCGGAACGAGGACAAAAATCTCTGGATGGTGTAAAAAAAAAGCGCAAGAAAACAGGGCCCAGAGCCAAGGGAATGTCAGCCCGGTAGGGTTCCGGTGTGTCCAACTGACGGCTAATTGGGTGTCACGTCCCCCCAGTTTTCCATACGGCGGGGGTTGAAGGTCATCCCCAGGGGGTCGTAAGCGGCAAACGTCGCGACATGCATGTCATCAAAAAGGATGTTGTTGCCCCCGCGGTGCATGTAGAACCCGCCCAGTTCCCACGGCCAGGCCAGGACCGGCATGCCATCGCCGCTGTCATCGGGATCGGCGTCGTCACTGAGGTGCTCGCTGGTGCCAAACGGGGGTGGGTATAGGCCGCGCTGCGTCTTGTCGCCGGCCAGGACAAAGCGGCTGGTCATCGTCACGTCCGAAAGCTTCATCGTGTTGCGATGACTGCGGCCGGACCACTGCGCGGCCAAAAAATAGTTGCGGCAGCGCTGCGGGCCGGGAAACGAGGGGCAGTTGTAGACGGGAGAGTCGGGCTTCCCGATCTGCGGAATCAATTCCAGCGTCCAGGCCGGACCGGGCGAATCGTCGCTGCCGCCCGGGGGCCAAGTGTGCCAACCCGACCAAGCTGGCAGCCATCCCTGGTTGGCGTTGCAATAGCTCTGCAGGGCCTTGCCCAGCTCGTTGAGCTGCGCCATACACTGCACCGTCTGTGCCTGCAGGCGCGCGGTACGAATCGTCGGCAACAGCATCGCCACCACAAACGCGCTGATGGCCAAAACGACCAGCAGCTCGGCAAGCGAAAAACCCTGCCCGCCTCGCTTCTCGACCGGGTAGAACTCACCGGCATATTCCTTGTCGTCGATTGCGTCCGCCGCAAGGCTCGTCAATACCGGAGCCGCCAGTTCCCGAACGGCCGGCGCCGGCGGGGATGCCGCCGGGACTGCGCTGTCGGGTGCCGATGGCGTCTGCTCCAGCGCTGCGACCAGTTCCGCTTCGAGTTGTTCTAGTTGGCCGTCCGGCGCCTCGGACCGTTCTGGCGCCGCTGCCGCCTCAGGCTCGAAGCGATCCAGATCATACTCCTCTTCTTTCTGCCGGCCAGCATCCCCGGCCATGAGTCGCAGCAGCACCGGCCAGATTCCCCCGACGAACAGCACACCCGAGCCCGCCCACAGCAACAGCAGCAGTGGGGGCGCCTCCCACCAGGCGGTTTGAAAAGTGAGGTCCGCGTTTTCGGCCGTGATTGCGGTCAGATACGCCCGCACGCTGTCTACGGCGCCGTGGGACCAAGCCGCGCTCAGGGGCCGGTAGGGCCGCGGCGCCGCCAGCAGCAGCGGTTGATAGTTCAACGTCACCACGTCCAGGCGCTGCAGGCTTACCAGGTCGACGCGCAGACGTCGGTGAACGACGATCCGTCGCAGATGGGGCCTGCCCATGACCGCCGGAAGATTCAGCTCGCTCTCAAACTCCCCCTGGCTGATAAACCCGGGGCCTCCGATCGGCTCGTCCGACCAGGCGGCCAGCCGGGCAAAGCCCAGCAGCGCGCCAGCCAGCGCACCCAGCGCGACCCAGTGCCAGGTTTTGAGGGAGTGAAGGTCCATGGGCTATCGTCGAAGTCTGTCACCGGCGCCGGTGGCGGCCATTTCTAGGGCTGGGGCCGGATCGATCGCACAAACTGGTTGGCCCGGCCGAGCTGGCCGTCTTCGGCCTTGATCAGTTTGGCGACGGCCTCGGAAGCATAGCGCAATTCTTCCGGTGGTCGTTCCGTATAGACTTTGGTGAACACGACCCGCGCTTCGGCAATCCGGCCCGACAACAAGAGCAGGTTCCCGTTCCCGTACTGCTCGCGCCAGCCTGTGAGGTTCTTGCGTTGCTCCAGCGCAACCCGGTAAGGATCCGGTTCGGCCGCAATGGATGTCATGATGGTGTTGCCGCCGTACTTCTCCAGCAGGCGCTGCCGTTCGGCCGGGTCTTCCGAGGCGCCGGCCATCACCTGAAGCTTGAAGCGCGGCACGATCTCCGGATCGTTCGGATGGGCAGCGGACAGCGCCTGCGACAGCAGCGGGAGCGCGTCCTTGACGAAGCCCATGCTGCAAACGTTGAACAGCGCCTTGGCCGCGTGAAGGGCATCGACGGATCGGTGCTCCGCCAGTAGGGCGCGGATGCGATACCGTTGAAGCTCTTCGATTCGCCACGTGTCAGCGGGGAGCGCCAGCGTTCCGGCCACGGCCAATTCTTCCACCGCCCCGTATTGCTGGTGATCGAGCAGCGTTGCCAGAACCGCGCCTTTGAGACGGTCTACCGTGTCGCCGGGGTTGCTTTGCAGGTCCAGCCGGACTTGGCGCAGATCGATCTGCGAATCGGCGGCAGTGCCCGCATGGGCAATGGAAGCAACAATGACCACCCCGATAAAAAGAGCGCGCAAGCGTGACATCATTCCTCCATGAATGGTCGATCGACCGCGGCGACCGCGGCGGCAGCCGGTTTGAGGACACACACCCCGCCGTGCATTGAAAGGCTGGCGGTGGGGCGGGTCGTGGGTGCGGCGGAGCCGGGCGAGCCAAGCTTATAGCGCTCGCGGAGCGTCTCGGCCTCGCTGTCTCGCCCCAGGCGGTGGAGGCAGGCGATCCAGAGCTGGACACCCTTCTGCTTTCGGTTGTCGTTGGTTTTCAGCAGGTCCTGAAGATAGGGAATCGCGTCCTGGCAGCGGCCGCATCGGGCAAGATAGGTCCCCGCGCGCCAATCCATCTCACCTAGGTCGCTCGGATCCTTCAGGCCGAGGTCTCCCGCCGCCTTATCCTGCTCAAAGACGCCCACGATCGCCTCGGCCGCCTCCACCGCCCGGGACTGTTTCATCAATGCCTCGGCGTAAAGACAGCCGGCGCGGCGGGCCTCGACCGAGAGCGGCGGATAGAGCGCCATTTCCAGTGCAAAGCGTTTCTCCAGCGCACGATAGTCCCGCAAGCGCTGTAGCGCTTTGGTCTGATCGAGTTGTCGCAGCAAAGGCAGCGTGGCCGGATCACCCGCGCGGGCCCTATGGTACTGCTGCTGGGCCCGTTCCAGCCCCGCCCGATAGAAGAGGGCGGCCAGCTCGTCCCCCGACAGGAACGCGAAAGACCGTCCGGCCTCGATGAGCGGCTCGGCCTTCAGCGAAGACTGCCCCAGCAAAGCCTCCAGTTCCGCCCGTGCGTCCCCCGGAATCTGGGCGCTTTTCTCCCACAGACCCTGGAGCGTCGTCAGTTGCTTCTGCAGCGCCGCATCGGCCGGTGACTGGCCCAGCTTCGAAGTCAGGAGGAAAAACGGGTCGTGCGGCGGCGTGTAAAACCGCTCGCGACGCTGCATCACGCCACCGGGCTGGCGCGGAGGGACGTGCTCATTGTCGTGCTCGTAAAAATCCGCGAGCAGTGCCGGCGCCACTTCCGCGGCCTGAATCCCGGGAATACCGCTCAATTCCGAGCCACTGACAACTTCGGCCCGGGAACCGGGCAATGTCGCGTTGCCGCCGCCTCCCATGCTCCACAGAAGCCACCCGCCCAAAGCCAAAAGCGTCCCCGAGCCGAGAACAAACCCGGTCGCCATCAGCCTTCGTTGATTCACGGCCCGACCCATCGCGCTGCCCCGACTACTTGAAAGAAATGCGGCAGTGTCGAACGATCATACCGGGCAGCCTCATGCGTTCAACCACGGAGGCTCGCCGCGCCCACTCTTTGTTCTTCACCGCCGGCTTCGTAACCCTGCCGCGGAATCGCCTCCTGCAGGATGAACAGCAGCGGCGCATTACCGCCGAGCGATGCTCGGCGATCCGTCCGCTGGACGAATCGGGCCAAAAGCTCCGTCCGCGATTGAACCTGGTACGCCCGGTAGATATGGCGGACGTGGGTGTGCACGGTGTGGACGCTGATGCTCAAACGGTAAGCCACCTGCTTCTCGCCATCTCCTTCCAGGAGGTAATCGAGAACCTGAAGTTGGCGAGGGGTCAATTTGTGACGTCCGTGTTGTCCCACTGGCAATGAACTGGTCGCGCAGAGCCCGGAGAGGACGAAAAAATCTTTTTCGCCCGCCAACCGCCTCAGCCTGGGATCGGTTTTCAGCCAGCGGAAGGCTAATGCCACGTTCAATAACCGGGACCTCCGTTAGGGCCATTTTTGCTAGAAGTTTGCGTTGCAGCGCGAAAACAAGATTTTTTTGTCCCCTGAGGGTGGGGTGCCCCAAGTTATCTGCGCAAGGGGGCGACTGCTGCGTGGAAACCGGAGCTTCGGCGACCAGAAGGTCAGGGAGTTGTATGCATTCTTTTTCATCTGACACCGTAAAAGAGGTAATCCCTGCCGGCGGCAGCGAAGGTCTCTCATCGGCGGCAAGCGTCACCGTTTCCCGCCTGCTGGATAGTGCCCATGAAGCGCTTTCATCCGGGCAGGTCGAGGGAGGTATGGAAGCGCTGATGGGAGGACTCTCGGCGCTGCGCAAGCGTTGTGGACCTGAACAATGGGACGAGCTTGTGCAGACCCACGCCCTGTGCCATCCGGTGAGCCGGCTGATCTGGCAGGATCCGTTTACCGAGCACTCGTTCCGCAAGCCGCGGGGGTATCCGGGAGACGCGGTGTTGCTCGATTACATCTACGGCGATGCGCCGCTGCCGCCGCGGACCTCGGATCTGGGAGCAGCGATTTTTCGCTTCAACCGCGACCGGCAGGCCCCGCGCAGCGTGCGCTGGCGCCGCCGGATCCTGACGCAGATGATCGATCAATCCGCGGCGCGGGTCCGTTCGCCGAAAATCCTGTCGATCGCCTGCGGGCACCTTCGCGAGGCGACCGACTCCAGTGCACTGGCTGCCGGCGGCATTGGTGAATTCATCGCGCTTGACCAGGACTTGGCGTCGCTGCGGCAGGTGCAAAGCCTCTTCGGCGAAAGAGGCGTGAAGACGGTTCATGGTTCGGTGCGCTCGATCCTGGCGCAAAAGCTTTCACTGGGAACCTTCGACCTGATTTACGCCGCGGGACTGTATGACTACCTCGCTGACCGCGTGGCCGCCCGACTCACCACGTGTCTGTTCGACATGCTCGCCGCTGGCGGGCAGCTTTTGATCGCCAACTTCGCGCCTCGCCTCAACGACATCGGATATATCGAATCCTTCATGGCATGGAAGCTGATCTATCGCGACCCCATTCAGTTGGCAGCCCTCTGTGCTGACATCGACAGTTCCCGCTGGTCGTCGCAGCGGCTCTTTTGGGACGGGCACGAGAGCATTGTTTTTCTTGAGCTGACCAAACAGCGACGAATGAACGGCTCTCTCACCTTGGCAGAGGGTTTGAAATCGGTCGCCGTCCCCACGGCCAGCTTCACGATCGCGCCAGCGCTGGCACGCGGTTGCCGGCTTGGCGGGGACGTGCCCCGTTAGGGCAGGCCCCGGGGGTGGCCCAACCCGTGCGCCCGATCCGGCGCCGGCGCTCGCTCAGGAGCAGGCGTATGAGAAAGAATCCCACCGTGGTGCTCTTCTGCGTGATGGGCGCTCTGTTCCTCTCCGCTTTGGCAGGCGTTTTGTTGCTGCCCCGACCGGGTGTTTTCGTCCTCTTGCCGCTGGCGGTGTTTCAGGGCCTGACCCTGTTCGTGCTCTACATCGTACTTCACGACGCCGCCCACCGAACCGCCAGCAGGAACAGGACGCTGAACGAGTTGATGTTGATCACCTGCGCCCTGCTTTTCCTGTTCGATCCTTACCTGTACCGGCGGTTGCACCTCACCCATCACGCCCACACGAACGAAGAATCGGACCCTGACCGTTTCACGGCGAGTCCACGCCTGGCGATTCGCTGGGCCAAATCGTTTTTGATCGCCGGCTGGTACTACACGTATTGCATCCGTCGCTTTTCCAGGAGCCGATCGCTGCCACTCCACCTGTGTTTCACGCCGGCACTGGTGGTGTTCCTTTGGCTTTTGTTTCGCGCGGCGGGAAGGACGGATGTGCTCCTGGCGGGCTGGTTTGTCCCCGATTTTTTGGCGATCGGCTTCCTCGGGTTTGTGCTGACCGCCTGGCCGCACCATCCGGGGACAGACACCAGCCGCATGGGCAACGCCAAGAACTTGGAGGTTTCTCGCGTGCTTCAACTTCTGCTGGGCCATCAGCACCTGCACCTGGTACACCACTACGCGCCCACCGTTCCCTGGCATCGGCTGCCGGTCTACTGGCGAGAGAACCGGGAGCGGCTTTTGGCGAAGCGGGCCTCGCAAGATCCAACCGGCGCCTCGCGCCCGAGTTCGAAGGCCTGACCAGCGGGCGGCTCGATACTCCCGTATGGAATACCACGGAGGCAGCACCACTTCACCGCGCTAACCCGCAGATCGAAATAATAATTGCGTCTGGGGTTAGTCGCCTCTGCCCACTTCAACAGAGAAATTCGACAGATTGAACGTGGCGGATTGTTGTCGACCAAACAAATCCGCCAGCTTGGCGGTTTCCATCAGCGCCGAGACTCGCCACGATCGCGGCATGGATTTGTCGCGCCTGCAACCTGAGCAAGTCCAGAAACTCTGCGACGACCTGGACGTGCAACTCCGCTACATGAATAGCCGATAGCCATCTGGGTTCGGGTGGATTCTATCCGGGAAATCTTCCGGTGGGATTTGTTGGCCAAAGTCCCGTCATCCATCCCGAAGCTACTCGATCGGAAATCCTTGTTTCTTGCGGCGGCGATCTAGCTCATTTTTCCTGAAGATGAACGCGGCCACCACGCCCGGTGCCGTTCCGAGCAGCGCGGGATGGATGGTGACGAGGTTGAGATTGTTGTCGCTGACCGTGATGCCGTTTGGCACGGCGACAAATCCCAGCGTTCCGATCGAGCCCAGGTCGATGGGATTGGACGGCGAGACTTTCCACCAAAGCAGCGCATCGACACCAAGGAACATGAATGTCAGCGCCAGCAGGAACAGGCCAAGGTAGAAGGATCGGGGCATCGTTCGACTATGCTACCGCACCGATGGCCAGAACACTTCTTAGCGCCGCGAAAGTGAAGCAATACCGCCTACGGCTTGGGCTCCAGCAAACACAGGCGGCGAAGCTGGCGGGCTGGCAGCGCGGGCAAAGCTGGCACAAACTGGAGATTCACAACTGCGACGTACGGGTTTCCACGCTGGCGACCGTCGCGGCCGTGCTTCATTGCAAGATTGACGATCTGCTGGTCCGCGTGTCAGGGAAATCAAAAGCCGCGGCTCGGTACAAGATGGGCAACGTACGGACGAGCGCCGGCGCTTCGCCAAACCATACGGGCCAAGCGGACGGACCTCTTTGACGCGTGAACCCTCGGGCTCCTCAGCTCGGAGCTCGTTTGGCGGCAGGTAAACACGGCCGGAGTCAGGGTCCGGGGAACAGCGCTACCGCGGTTTTCTGAAACATCGGATAGATCTATGCCGTCAGCGTTGCCATAGCTGGCCTGCTGGACCATGTAGACGAAGATCAGGCTGCGCTCCCGGTCGATCTGCATGTTCGTGTTGTAGGCGCCTCCGTGACCGAAGGGGCCGCCGCTGCCCGCTCGAGCTGCTCCGTGAACTTTGCGGGAAGTCTGCAAACCGTAGCCATAGCCGCTCTGGTTTGTGCCATTGCTCTGCAAGTCTCCATCCCGCGTGCAGGTCATCTGCTGCACGGCAGAAGGGCAGAGATATCGCCTGCCCGCGAGTTGACCGCCGTTGAGCAGCATCTGGCAGAAGCGGGCGACGTCGGAAGCGGTGGCTAACAGGCCTCCCGCCGGCATGGGAAAACGGTGGGCGCGGTCGTCCACCGGAAGCGAAGCCGCGAGACGTTGGTTGCCGACTCAGGAGAGGCCGTTTGGCCCGCTTGGACGCTTTGTCTCTTGCGAAGGTGGCGGATGGTTCACAGGCGAAACGTCCGGACGACGTAGCAAATAAATGTCGGCGACTAAGTGGCAGGGGTGAACGGGAGCGGCACTAAGTCCTTCATGTCCGCTCCGATCCCGACGCAACCTGTCGGATCGCGAGTTCGAGCTTCTGAAGGTTCACCGGTTTGGTCAGATGATGGTTAAAGCCACCCTCCATCGAAGGTGCTGATGCTCGCCAATCAGTTCAGGACGCGCGGCCGGAACCTGAAAGCGCTTTACGACCGTGAAGGCCCATATAATGTGCGGCGTCAACACCAACGTCATCACCGCGATTGAGATTCAGGAAAAAGACGCTGGCGACGCGCCCCAGCTTCCGGCGCTGGTCCAGACGACCCGCAACAGCTTCACGATGAAAGAGGTTTCAGCGCAAAACGATTTCCCTTGCCGTCCCAACGGACACTGCGGTAAAACTCCCCCCGTTGGCGGGGACGTCCGGTGCAGGAAAACCCCCGACCTTCGCCACCTCGCCGACGCCGAAATGGTCCCAGCGATGAGCCCACCGTTGGGACTTTTCTCTGCGCCTGCCAGCGAAATCTTTGATTCCGGCCCCTGTTGAATGGGGACAGGGGCCGGATTTTCATTGCGCCAAATTAACTTGACGGATCGCATGCACGATGATGGATGGGAAGCATCGCGCTTCCGTATGCGTTACCCCGCCCCTGGCCCGCATAGCCGGGGGCTTTTTCTGTACTGAAGTCGCGATATGTAAGCGACGATACAACGGGTGGGGAAGCGGATGGTCATGCCCCCGACTTCCCTGCCATTCATTAAGTTGCCTCCGGATGCTCCGTTGCCGGGGGGCAACTTTTTCGCCAGAAGGGAAAGAGAGCCGTGCGAAGCATCCTGAGCTTTATCCGCGACGAGAGCGGCGGCGAGGTTCTGGAATATGCCCTTGTCGCCGGGCTGATCGTCATCGCAGCCATCGCCGCCATCACGACCGTCGGCACCAAGGTGCTCGGTCGCTGGACCAGTCTCCAGAACTCCATGTAATCACCAAGCGTCCGCAAAATTGCTTCGTGGCTCCGCGCCCCGGTCCGCAAAATCCGGGGCGATTTTATTTCGCCGCACATGGGCTATCAAGCCATGGTCATGGAGCTCCACGGCCGGGACCGGCTGCCCAAGTCGGGGTCGACGACCGTAGCGGCGAATTAGAGAGGATCGCCTGTGCCGACACGACTGCCCAAAGGTCGGACTTTCGGACTGACGTTTGGGTGGGTCAACCATGCGCCGGGCTATTCCAGTGGATGCTTCAAGAGCTCAAGGCCCCAGAGCCGAGCATCTCGCCGGATGCGAAACCGCAGGTGATAATGGCGGCGGCCGCGCCGCCCTCGGTGCAGACGCAAACGGTAGCCCGGTCTGAATCGGCGACGGCCGGGTCGACCCTGAGCGGTGATGCGACGGTGTCGAAGCCATCCGCGGTTCCGAAACCGGCCCGTCGGCCGGCCCGGGCAAAACATCGTTCATGGCCAAAGCTCAAGCGGGATCCCAGACGCTGGGGATTTCTCAGGCAAGGTGGCGGCGCAACAAAAAGTCCCAGCGTCGTTAGTCCGCTGGGACTATTCGGCGTCGGCGGGGTGGCAAGGAGGGGGGAAGCCTCGCCGGGGAAAGCCCGCCGACGAAGCCAGGATAGAGCATTTGATACCCAAGTGTCGAAACAATTCGCGATTTGCGACAGCGCCCTCTTCATTGCCCTTCTGAAACCGGCAGGGGTACCGTCGACCCCACGCAAGGGGGCAATCCAGCTTGAGGGAATGAAGGCGCCGGCGGCGGGGGCGACCGCCAATCCCTACCCTGTCCAAGACGCAAGAGCCTCCACGATGTAGCCGAGCGACCGCACCGGGGCGAGGATTGCGGCGGTCAATGGTGTCGATGTTTACCCTCACGGTGCCGCAAACGTCGGACTTTCGGACTTTCGATCTGGTCCAACCGGCCCGGCGTCGGTAGTGCCGACCTTCACCCGGCGCGCTAAATTTCGCGGGTATCGGGGGCATAATCTTTAGGAGCGTTTAGCGGTCAAATCGCCGGGCAGACCCCGCGTCGCCGCGGTCGGCCCTATCGGCCGCCTTCACCGCAACGCCGCCGGTTCTCCCAGCCTCGGCAAGCCAGCGGCCATCGGCGCAGCCGGTTCCACCCTGCCTCGAGCTGACGCCCAGGTTTAGGGCGTCAATCCGGGACCGAGCCGCGCCGGCCCTCTGGAGGCGAATCCTGCCGCCGCCCGGCAACGCTCGCCGTCTTCGCTTCTCTGTCGCGTTGCCAGCCATGGGCCAAATCGCGGCGGGGCGTTCCCGCCATTTGATTTGGCTCCCATTTTTCTCGAAAGGAGATGTGCCCATGCGCATCCTGTTCATCAATTCCGACGGGGGCGGCTTTGCCGACCACGTCGAGGTCTCTGACGGCATCACCGTCGCCAAGCTCTTCGAGCAGAAAATGCCGGGGCAGAAACCCGCGGATTTTCTGATCCGCGTCAACCGCCAGCCGGCGGCCGCCGAGCAGGTGGTCCTGGCGGGCGACCGCGTCTCGGTCACGCCCACCAAGATCCAGGGCGCGTAGGCGCCAGCGACCCGCGATTCTCTCCGGGCCCGGCCCGGCCGCGCGCGGTCTGGTATCGCTGCCGGCCGGGCCCGGCCTGGCCTCTTTTCGCCCTGTGGTCTTTGACCTGCGAGGCGCCCATGAAGAAACAAAAGCATACGTTGTTTTTGGCGGCCCGCGCCCTGCACCGCCGCCTGAACCGGCCGCTGGAGCGACAGCGCGAGCGGATCGAGCAGGGGCTTTGCGGCCTCGTGGACCTGTCCCAATCCGTTTGCCGCACCGCCCGCCGTCGCGCCCTCGCCGCTGAGCGCAGCTGGAGCGAGCTGGAACTGCGCTTGAGCAGCGAGTTATTGGGTCTGGCGACGCGGCTGCAAGTGCTCACCGAGCAACTCGTCCGTACCCGCGACGAGGCCCTGCCGCGGGTCCCGTCGCTGGGATTGCTCCTGGCGGAACTGCGGCAGCTGCAGGAGGAGTTTGAGCAGACCGAGATCGATCCCCAGGGCGATACCCTTTCCGCCCGCACCGATCCGATCGTGCTGGAAGGGATCGACCTGGGGCCCTTCTCGATCGTGCTGCACGTTTGCGAGCTGGTCACCCATCGCGACAGCACCTGCTTTGAGTGCGTGGCCCTGGAACCCAACCCCGCCGAGAGAAATTCCGTCATC
>Ga0210396_10002459_pt1 | contig 18932 bp, 19 predicted proteins | sample IncBWH17OmetaG_FD_155466 | JGI IMG/M metagenome (GOLD analysis project Ga0210396, IMG submission 155466) | Forest soil microbial communities from Barre Woods Harvard Forest LTER site, Petersham, Massachusetts, United States - Inc-BW-H-17-O ... | reverse complement strand
TGCCGGCGATGCGGCGCATGTCGTCGACCACGTCGCCGGCCATGGCATATATTTTGTCAAATCGTTGAAAATCATCTGCCGTGAAGCGGCGGCTTTTTTGTTTACTGATGTCGAGGCCGTTGAGCCGGGCGACCTTTTGGGAGAGGTGGTGGGGGGCTTCGCCGGTGTGGTAGCCGTTGGTGCCGGCGCTGTCGATCTCCCAGTGGAGCCCTGCCCGGCGCGCTTTGTCCTGGAGGATGCCTTCCGCCAGGGGGCTGCGGCAGATATTTCCTAAACAGACCATCAAGACTTTCATGGCCGCAAAGGTAAGGAATCACCGGTGAGATCGGCCGGGGTGGGATCATGGGGGAGTCGGCTGGGGAAGATGGGGGATGCCGGGGGCGATGGGCTGGGAGCGATGGATGGGTGGGCCGATATTATTGGGCGTAGGTGATGGGGATGTCGGTGAAGCTGCCTTCGGTGATGACATATATGCCCCACGAGCCGTAGAGGCTGGCGGTGAAGTCGGCGGTGGCTTTTTTGTCGAAAAGGCTGAAGGTTATAGTGAGGGAAGCGCTGTCCTGTCCGCTGTAGACGCTGCCGCCGTCCAGCACACTGAATTCGAGGCCGGGCAAAGTATTACTTAGGCTGCCGGAGGTGAAGAGCAGGGGTATGCCGATGGGCAGGGTTTTCGAGGAATCGGTGCTGGGGATGATCAGGTTGAAGGAGTTGTTGTTGAAGGTAGAGTGGAAGGAGAAATCCCAACGGGAGACCTTGGACGCGCCACCGGTAAAGTACGACTGGGTGCAGCTCAGCTGGTCTACCGGGCTGCTGTAATCATTGGGGAAGGTCGCGGCGCCGTTGATACTCCGGAGAAAGGAGGCCCCGTATATGGTGGGGTTGTTCTTTTTGCATCCGGCCAGCAGGAGCAGCGCGGAAAGCAGGGGGAAGAGCTTTCTCATGGAGGTTGTTTTGGCGAATAGGAATATACGGATTTTTGCCGGGAAAGCCTATTTTATGGAAAGACGGGGCTTTTCGCGTCTTATTAGAATGAAATTAATAAATAAGTTGGGCGGGTGAAGGTGGCTTATTTTAAGGTTAATTGCTTAATTTGCCCGACCAACATACTGGTAAACATGGAAAACGAGGCTCCGGAAAGGCAGAAGATGGAGGAACGGCGGAGGAAGACGTATTCATTGCGACGCGCCATATTGGATTATGGCATGGGGGTGATCATCACTGGGATTGGGATCGTACTGTTGCTGGCTCCCGTGTTACACATCGCGTTGTCGATCGACGGTCCGGCCCGTTATATCTTTGCCGGCTTGTTTTTGTTATACGGCGGATTCCGGATCTACCGCGGTTCAAGAAAAAATTACTTTGATTAATGATTGGTAAAGGCTTTCTGACTGGAATTATCATTGGTCTGTTATTGAGCGGTTGCGGAACCAAGCCCAAGACAGGGCAGGAGACGCCGACCTCGGGGACGATCCACATTAGTGTCGACGAATCTTTTAAACCCGTGATCGACAGCCAGATCAAGGTTTTCAATTCCACCTGGCCCGACGCGCATATCGTTGTCGACTACCGGCCGGAGGCGCAATGTTTACGGGATCTGACCACCGATTCTACCCGTATGGTCCTGGTAACCCGCGGCCTGACCCCGGAAGAGGGGAATTTCTATAACGATAGCTTTCATATGCGGCCGACCTTCGGGGTCCTGGCCTTTGACGCTATTGCGGTGATCGTGAACCCCGCCAGCAAGGATTCGACGTTTGACCTGAAGGATCTCGCGGCTATGCTGAATGGCACTGACACCAGGTATCAGCCGGTGATGGATGGGACGAGCGCGACGAGTACGGTACGGTATGCGATCGACAGTATTTTACAGGGGAAACCCCTGGGGAAGAACGTGATGGCGGCGCACGGCAGCGAGGATGTGGTCAATTATGTGGCAAATAATCCCCGTGCGGTGGGATTCGTGGGCGTGTTGTGGGTGGGTGACCGCGATGATCCGGCGGATACGAGCTTTCTGAAAAAGATCAGGGTGGCGGCGGTCCAATGCAAGGGTTGTGTAGCCGGGAAATATGTGAAGCCTTATCAGGCCAATATTGCGTGGGCAAGATATCCACTGGTGCGGAGTTTGTATTATATATTAAAAGAGAACTGGAGCGGGATCGGGAACAACTTTGTGAATTTTCTGCAATATGAGCGCGGGCAGTTGATCTTCAGCAAGGCTTATCTGTGGCCTGCAGGGATGCATTTTGAGATTCGCGATGTGAATATAAATCAATAATTTTATACACTTCTAAACAAAGACTAAGTAATGAACAAGACGCGATTCAGCTTACTGGTGGCAGGCGTTGCAAGTCTCTGCAACGTGGCTTTGGCGCAATCGGTGGATCAGGGGAAGCAATTCCTGTATTATCATCGTTTCAAGAGTGCGAATGATGTTTTCGACAAGATACTGGCTTCGAATCCCAACAACATAGATGCTATCTATTGGAAGGGGCAGACCTTGCTGGATCTGAAGGATTCCGTGGGTGCCCAGGATGTCTATTCCAAGGCGCTGCAGACGAACGGTAACGCTCCCCTGCTGCTGGCCGGGATGGGGGGTATTGAACTGCGGTTCGGGAAGACCGCTGACGCCAGACAGCGTTTCGAGACGGCGGTGAGCCTGAGCAAGGGTAAGGACATCAATGTGCTGAATGCGATCGCCGACAACAATATCGATGCGCCCGCCGGAGATGCGCAATATGCTGTCGAGAAGCTGACGCAGGCTACGCAGGTCAAGAACTTCCATCAGGCCGAGACCTATGTGCTGATGGGGGATGCCTATCGCAAGCTGGTCGATGGCGGGAATGCGGTCCAGAGCTATCAGAAGGCGTTGACGATCGATCCCAAGGATGCGGAGGCCAAGTATAAGATCGGGAAGATCTATGAGACACAGAACAACCCCGAGTTCTATCTGCCGGCTTATACGGATGCCATCACCCTGGACCCGAACTATGCACCGGCTTACTACGCGTTATATACCCATTATTTCAACCATGGGGATGTAGACAAGGCGACGCAAAACCTGAATAAATACATTTCGGTGTCCGATCCGAGTCCGGAGAACGACTACGACGTGATCACGCTGGCGTTCCTCGCGAAGAAATATGACGACGCTATTTCGCAGTCGAAGGCCAAGCTCTCGTCGCTGGGCGACAAGGCGAATCCCCATTATTACCTGCTGATCGCTTATTCTTACGATGCGAAGGGCGATAGCGTGAATGCGAAGGATTATCTGACACAATACTTCAGCAAGCAAAAGCCGGATGCGCTTATTGCGGCGGATTACAAGTTCCTGGGTAAGGTCCAGAGCGAGTTCCCGAGCGACAGTGCTGCTTCCATTGCCAGCTATCAGAAGGCGATCGAAATGGATACCGTACTGGCCAATAAGCTGCAGATCATCAAGGATGCCGCTGCCAGCGCCAAGGCGAAAGGGCAAAAGGCCGCTTATGCGTACTGGCTGGGGGTAGGATATCCCTTTATCAAGACGCCGGTCAACACCGATCTTTATAACGTGGGTATTGCCTATTACCAGGCGGGGATGTACAAAACATCGGACAGCGTATTCTGCCAGCAATATGAGACGAAGTATCCCGACGAGATCTTTGGCTATCTATGGTGCGCCCGTAGCAGGGTAGCGGAAGACGACTCTGCGGGTTCGCAAGGTCTGGCCGTAGAGCCGTATATCAAGCTCGCCGAGGTTGGTCGCCGGCTGGATTCCACGGCCAAGGCGGCCAATTCCCCGGACAGTATAAAATACAAGACCCAGATCATTAATGCGTATTCCCAGCTGGCGGGGTATTATAATAACATTAAAAAGGACCGGGATAATGCGATGTTGTATCTGCGTAAGATCCTGGAGGTAGACCCGACTAACCCGGATGCCAAGCGATTTATCGATATCCTGGAAAAGGCGGCCCAGCGTCAGAAGCAGCGTGCGGCGGGGCCGGCGAAACCCGGTACGGGAACGAAATAGAACTAATTGATTGAGAAATGGTCCGGGATAAGCCCGGACCATTTGATTTTTTGCATTGTCAAACCCCTGGCTTATTTTTGCCTTCTGTTAATGAATACGTATGGACATCATTCTCCTACAGGCCAATACCCTTGCGACCGATTCTAGTTTAAATAATTCCTTCAGTTATTTCCCTATCGGTGTCCAATTTTTGTTCGCGCTTGGCTTTGTCGGGCTGGTCTTAGGGGTGACCCATTTGCTGGGTCCCAAGCGGAAGACGGCCGAAAAACTTCAAAACTTTGAAAGTGGTATCGAGGGGGTGGGCAATGCCCGTCACCCGATGGCCATCAAATATTTCCTCGTAGCCATCTTATTCGTGTTGTTTGATGTGGAAGTGATCTTTTTCTACCCTTACGCGGTAAATTTCCGCGGGCTGGGGTGGAATGGATTTGTGGAGGTCTTGCTGTTTGTGGGCTTTTTTCTTGCAGGTTTTATTTATATCATCAAGAAAGGTGCGTTGCACTGGGAAGAATAAAATATTTTAATATGGCACGTCCGGTAAGGTTCAATGTTCATCCCATCAAGGCCGATATTAAAGACAATATTAGCCTTACGAATATGCCCGAGGGGTATATGGGCGAGGGATTTTTTACTACGAGTCTGAGCAAGGTTGTGGGGTTGGGGCGTAAGAACTCCCTTTGGCCGATGCCGTTTGCCACGTCGTGTTGCGGGATCGAGTTTATGGCTGTGATGGCGAGTCATTATGATCTGGCCCGTTTTGGCGCCGAGCGGTTGGGTTTTAGTCCCCGGCAGTGTGATCTGTTGATGGTGATGGGGACCATTGCTAAAAAGATGGGGCCGGTGGTGAAGCAGGTATACCTGCAGATGGCCGAGCCGCGTTGGGTGATGGCGGTAGGCGCCTGCGCCAGCAGTGGAGGTATCTTTGACACGTATTCCGTGTTGCAGGGGATCGACCAGGTAGTTCCGGTGGATGTATATGTGCCCGGTTGTCCGCCGCGGCCGGAGGCGATCCTCGATGGGTTTATGCGCATCCAGGACCTGGTGGGGCAGGAGAGCATCCGTCGCCGGAATAGCGAGCAGTATAAGGGTTTGTTGCAGAGCTACGGGATACAATAAAATTGCAATAAAGGTGGCATTAACCAACGAAACAATCAAGGAGCGGCTAATCGCTAAATTTGGAGACCAGCTTTCCCATTTCGAGGAACCTTATGGGCTGCTGACCTTCGAGGCGCCGAAAGAACTGAATTTAAAAGTCCTGCAGCATCTTTTTGACGACGAGGAGCTGCGGTTCCAATTCCTGACCGACCTGACGGCGGTCCATTATCCGGATCAGCCGGGGCGGGAGCTGGCAGTCGTCTATCATCTCCACAATCTGATCGATAATATCCGGCTCCGGTTCAAGGTTTACACCGCCAGTGCGCAGCCCGATGTATTCACCGCCACGCAACTGTATTCTTCCGCCAACTGGATGGAGCGGGAGACCTATGATTTCTTTGGGATCAACTTTGTCGGGCATCCGAATCTGAAGCGAATTTTGAATGTCGATGAGATGGACTACTTTCCCCTCAGGAAGGAGTATCCTTTGGAAGATCAGACGCGGATCGATAAGGATGATGCTATGTTTGGACGGGGGCCTTTGCCGGCTGCCCAATAGAACCACTACTGACGAACGGAGCGTCGCAACGATTTTGAGGAGAGATCCGGACGCCGACATCATAAAAAAAATTCACATGAGCACGGAGCACCACATAAAGCTACCGGAAGGCAGCATCGAAAAGACCACGACCACGCTGAATTTGGGTCCTACGCACCCGGCGACGCACGGGGTATTCCAGAATATCCTCGAGCTGGATGGCGAGCGGATCGTTTCCGCCGAACAAACGGTAGGGTATATCCACCGGGCGTTTGAGAAACTGGCCGAGCGGCGGCCGTTGTATCAAATCACCACCCTTACCGACCGGTTGAATTACTGTTCTTCTCCTATCAACAATATGGGCTGGCATCTGACCTGCGAGAAACTACTCGGGGTGAAGACGCCGAAACGGGTCGACTATCTCCGCATCATCATCATGGAGCTGTCGCGCATTTCGGATCATTTGATCTGCAATTCCGTGGTAGGTGTCGACTCCGGCGCCTTTACGGGCTTTTTGTATGTGATGCAATACCGCGAGCTGATCTATGAAATATACGAGGAGGTTTGCGGTTCGCGGCTGACCACCAATATGGGGCGGATCGGCGGGTTCGAACGCAACTTCACCAATGCGGCGTTCGAGAAGATCGAGAAATTCCTGGCCGAATATCCGGTGGTGTTGAAGGAGTTCGAGAACCTCTTTACCCGGAACCGCATCTTTATGGACCGGACGATTGGCGCGGGGCCTATTTCTGCCGACCGCGCGTTGAACTATGGGTTCACGGGGCCGAATCTGCGGGCTGCCGGCGTCGATTATGACGTTCGCGTACATACGCCGTATTCTTCGTACGAAGATTTTGAGTTCGATATACCCGTGGGTTCCACGGGCGACTGTTATGACCGGTTCCTGGTGCGGAATGGTGAGATGTGGCAGTCGCTGCGGATCATCGAGCAGGCCTATAAGAAGGTCCAGGATATGAAGGGTGCCGAGTCGGAGATCTTTCATGCCGATGCGCCATCCTACTATTTGCCGGCCAAGAAAGACGTCTATACCAAGATGGAGGCGTTGATCTGGCATTTCAAGATCGTGATGGGTGAAACGGAGATCCCGCCGGGGGAGGTGTATCATTCCGTGGAAGGCGGGAATGGCGAGGTGGGGTATTACCTGATCTCCGATGGTGGGCGGACGCCTTACCGGTTGCATTTCCGGCGGCCCTGTTTTATCTACTATCAGGCGTATTCGGAATTGACGAAGGGGGCGATGTTGAGTGATGCGGTTATTGTGATGTCTTCGCTTAATTTGATTGCTGGTGAGATGGATGCTTAGTATTGACATAGCCGCGCGCCGGAGGCGCGCGAAAACATAAGATATGGTCAAATTTTCGGACGAGAAATTAAAGAAAGTCGACGAGATCATCGCGCGGTATCCGGAGGGGAAGCAGAAGAGTGCTGTGATACCCTTGCTGCATCTGGCGCAGGATGAGTTTGGGGGTTGGTTGTCTGTGGACGCGATGGATTATGTTGCCACGCTGTTGAAGCTGGAGCCGATCGAGGTGTATGAGGTGGCGACGTTCTATTCCATGTTCAACCTGAAGCCGGTGGGCCGGTATGTATTCGAAGTCTGTCAGACGGGCCCCTGTATGATCAGCGGCAGTGACAATATCATCGACTATATTAAAAAGAAATTGGGGATTGCGGTTGGCGAGACGACGGCCGACGGGCTTTTCACGTTGAAGACGGTAGAATGTCTCGGGGCTTGCGGGTATGCGCCGATGATGCTGCTCGGGAAAAATTTCCGGGAGCATCTGACGCCGGAGAAGGTGGATCAGATCATTGAAGAGTGCCGGCAGACGGCGGCGGCGAATAATTAGCGGATCGCGGCAGGCGACGGAAAGCGGTAGACTATGAGTAAAAGAAATTTTAGAATTGTGACGTTTAGTTTGCTCTTTGCGGGGCTGGGGTGCATGCTTGCCAGCTTGCTGTTTAGCCAAGAATCGACGAAGAGGATTTTTTTGGGGTTGACCGCGGTGTTTTATGTGGCGGCGGCGTTGCAGATCGTGATTTATAAAAACAGACCAAATTCATTTGGTCCAAAGGAAAACAAGAATGGGTAGACTACTTTTATTAGACAAAGCCAATGTTCCGGGGATCCGGGGGTATGAGGTGTATCGCCGCGAGGGCGGGTATGCCAGTGTGGAGAAGGCCCTGAAGACGATGACGCCCGACCAGGTGACGGAAGAGGTGAAGAAGAGCGGTTTGCGTGGTCGCGGCGGCGCGGGTTTCCCTACCGGGATGAAATGGAGCTTTCTGGCCAAACCGGAAGGCGTTCCCCGTCATCTCGTGTGCAATGCGGATGAGAGTGAGCCGGGAACCTTCAAGGACCGCTATCTCATGGAGTTCCTGCCGCATCTGCTCATCGAGGGTTTGATCGTTTCTTCGTATGCGCTTGGTTCCAAAGCGACCTATATCTATATCCGGGGTGAATATGCCTGGATCCCCGAGATCCTCGAGCAGGCCATCGCCGAAGCCAAGGCCAACGGCTGGCTGGGCAAGAATATCCTGGGTACCGGTTTCGATTGCGAGATCTATGTGCATACCGGCGCCGGGGCCTATATCTGCGGCGAAGAAACGGCGCTGCTGGAGTCGCTGGAAGGCAAACGGGGTAACCCGCGGATCAAGCCGCCCTTCCCGGCGGTGAAAGGGTTGTGGGACCGGCCTACGGTGGTCAATAACGTAGAGACGCTGGCGGCGGTCGTGCCCATTCTCAACATCGGCGGGGAAGAATACGCCAAGATCGGGGTGGGCAAGAGCACGGGGACGAAACTGATCTCGGCCTGCGGCAACATCAACAAGCCGGGCGTGTTCGAGATCGATATGACCATTTCGGTGGAAGAGTTTATTTATTCCGATGAATATTGCGGCGGGATCGCTAACGGCAAACGGCTGAAGGCGTGTATCCCGGGTGGGTCTTCGGTTCCCATCCTGCCAGCCAACCTGCTGTTGAAGACGGTGAAGGGGGAGACGCGGAGGATGAACTACGAATCTTTGGGCGACGGCGGGTTTCCCAAGGGCTCGATGATGGGTTCGGGTGGATTCATCGTGCTGGATGAAGACCAATGCGTCGTCAAGCATACGCTGACGCTGGCGCGGTTCTACCGGCATGAGAGCTGTGGACAGTGCTCGCCCTGCCGCGAAGGAACGGGATGGATGGAGAAGATCCTGCGCAATATCGAGATGGGGAAGGGGAAGAAGAGCGATATAGATCTCCTTTGGGATATACAGCGGAAGATCGAGGGGAATACCATTTGCCCGCTGGGGGATGCGGCTGCGTGGCCGGTGGCTGCGGCGATCCGGCATTTCCGGGATGAGTTCGAATGGCATGTGGATAATCCGCAGGAGTGTTTGGTTAGAAATTATGGGCTGGCGCATTATGCTGATCCTTTAGAAGTAGCTACGGCTTAAATACATTTTTATGGCTGAAGAAAAGAAGTTATTTAAGGTTACGATCGACAATATCACGGTGGAAGTGGAGCCGGGGACCAGCATTTTGCAGGCGGCCCGGAAGATTGGGGGAGATGTGGCGCCGCCGGCGATGTGTTATTATACCAAGCTGAAGGGTTCCGGCGGGAAATGCCGGACCTGCCTGGTGGAAGTCGCGGCGGGGTCTACGGCCGACCCGAGACCGATGCCGAAGCTGGTGGCCAGCTGCCGGACCAATGTCATGGACGGCATGGTGGTGAAGAACATCACCAGCGACAAGGTGATCGACGCGCGGAATGGCGTCGTGGAGATGCTCCTGATCAACCACCCGCTGGACTGTCCGATCTGCGATCAGGCCGGTGAATGTTCGCTGCAGGACCTCTCCTACGAGAACGGCACGCCGGGGACGCGGTATGAGTTTTCCCGCCGGACGTTTGAGAAACACGATCTCGGTCCGTACATCCAGCTGCATATGACGCGGTGTATCCTTTGCTACCGGTGTGTCTTCACGGCCGATCAGCTCACGGAGAAACGTGTACATGGGGTGCTGGATCGCGGCGACCATAGCGAGATCGCGACCTATATCCATCAATCATTGGACAACGATTTTATCGGCAATATCATCGATGTGTGCCCCGTGGGCGCACTGACAGATAAGACCTTCCGGTTCAAGAACCGCGTTTGGTTCCTGAAACCTGTGGATGCGCATCGTAACTGTTCCAATCCGAAATGCAGCGGGCAGGTGAACCTTTGGTACCGCGGTGCCGAAGTCTTCCGGGTGACGGCGCGGAAAGACGAATGGGGGGAGGTGACGTCGTGGATCTGTAACGAATGCCGTTTCGAGAAGAAGGCTACGGCCGACTGGACGATCGAAGGGCCTACGAAGGTCAGCAGGCATTCCGTGATCTCGCAGGGCCATTATGTCGGTGTCGAGCGCCCGCAGGAGGTGTTGTACGATGTGCTGGACGGGCGGAAGCCGAAGCTGTTGATGGATATCCACTCGATAAGCGAGGTGAACCGGCCGGAGATCGATCTTTCCAAGATCGAGGGGCCTGCGCATTCGACCGATTTCGAGCCGCACGAAGCGCGGGGGACGACGGGGGTGCATGCCGGGAATCCGTGGGATTCCGGCGAGGAAGGAGTTAAGGATAAATACTAAGACGAATAAATTGTTACCAATAATGCATCTAACGTTACTGGCTATCGACTGGGTTTTATTGATCGAGAAATGTGTGTTGATCCTGATCATCATCAGCGTTTCTCTGTTAGTCGCGATGTATGAGACGTATGCGGAGCGCAAAGTGGCTGCCTTCATGCAAGACCGGCGGGGGCCGAGCCGGGCGGGTCCCGGGGGCATCCTGCAGCCGCTGGCCGATGGGATGAAGCTTTTTATGAAAGAGGAGATCATCCCGGCGCACTCGAACCGGTTGCTTTTTGTGCTGGGGCCTGGCGTGGCGATGCTGACGGCGATGATGACCAGTGCGGTGGTGCCCTGGAGCAGTCATCTCGTTATCGGGGGACGTGCCGTCAATCTGCAGATCGCGGATGTCAATATCGGTATCCTGTACATCTTTGGCGTGGTGAGCATGGGCGTCTATGGCGTCATGATCGGGGGCTGGGCTTCCAATAATAAGTTTTCGCTGCTGGCGGCTATCCGGGGGGCATCGCAGATCATCTCGTATGAGCTGGCCATGGGGTTGAGCATCATCGCGTTGCTGATGATCACGGGTACGTTGAGTCTGCGCCAGATCGTGGAGAACCAGCAGAACACCGGTCATTACTACGTGTTCGTACAGCCACTGGGCTTCCTGATCTTTTTGATCTGTGCCTTTGCGGAGTGTAACAGGTCGCCTTTTGACCTCAGTGAAGCGGATAATGAGCTTAACATGGGGTATCACCAGGAATATTCTTCGATGAAGCTCGGTTTTTATCTCTTCGCGGAATATGTCGCTATGTTTGTCAGCAGTGCGGTGATGGCGACGTTGTACTGGGGTGGTTATGACATTCCTTTTGTGAACGACGCGGCGCTGGCGCAACATTGGGGGCAGAACCCGGTGGCTATCTTGCAGGCGGTTAGCCTGTTTGCGAAGATCTGCCTCTTTATCTTCTTCTTTATGTGGGTGCGGTGGACGATACCGCGGTTCCGTTATGACCAGCTGATGAAGATGGGGTGGAATTGGCTGATACCGCTGGCGCTGGTGAATATGCTGGTGACGGGGTTTCTGGTGTTGCTGAAACAGAATCATTGGCACTTTTGAGAATTTAAATACATTTGCGCCTCACGGGGCGGTAAACTATAAAACTATGCAAGCATTAACCAGCAGGGGTAAGGCGGTCGGTCGGAAGCCGATGACCAGGTGGGAGAAGCTATATATTCCGGCCATTGCCAAGGGGATGTCGATCACCTTTGGGCATATGTTCAAAAAGAAGCCGACGGTGAACTACCCGGAGAAGACGCGGCCCTTTAGCCCCGTGTTCCGGGGGCTGCATGTGCTGAACCGGGATGAGGAAGGCCGGGAGCGTTGCACGGCCTGCGGGCTTTGTGCCGTCGCCTGTCCGGCAGAAGCCATCACCATGGAAGCGGCAGAAAGGCTGCCGGGTGAGGAGAACCTCTACCGGGAGGAGAAGTATGCGGCAAAGTATGAGATCAATATGCTCCGGTGTATCTTCTGCGGACTTTGTGAAGAGGCTTGTCCGAAGGACGCCATTTATCTCTCCGAGACGTTTGCGCCTTCGAACTATACGCGGCAAGGGTTTATTTATGGGAAGGAGGAGTTGCTGATCCCGAATCCGGTGACGCAGCCGGAGGAGTTTGCGCGGGCGAAAGGACAACATCATAGTTAGGATTTAATTTTTAACAACTGCTCAATGGGTATAACGCAAGTTCTATTCTGGTTTTTAAGCATCATGGCGATCTTCGCCGCTATCCTGGTGGTGATCAGTAAGAATCCCGTCTACAGCGTGCTGTGGCTGATCGTTGTTTTTGTGGCTATCTCGGGCCACTATATCCTGCTGGACGCGCAGTTCCTCGCGATCGTCAACCTGATCGTCTATGCGGGGGCCATTATGGTCCTGTTCCTTTTCGTGTTCATGTTGATGAATCTGAACGCCGAAACCGAACCGCAGAAGAACCGGTGGCTGAAGATCGCCGGGGTCGTGACGGGTGGGGCGCTGTTGCTGGTGCTTGTCGCCGCGCTGAAGAAGGCCGATCTGAAGGCGCACGTCGAAATGAACAGTGGCGATATCGGGTTGATCCATAACCTGGGGATCACCCTCTTCCACGATTATGTTGTTCCATTCGAAATAAGCTCTGTACTGTTTTTGAGTGCGATGGTGGGAGTGGTGGTGATCGGGCGTCGGGAAGGTGAGCCGAAGCCGCCGTTTGGACAGAATTATGGGGCCTAATACTGTTTGACTATGCCTATAAACAACTATATATTTTTAGCGGTGGCGTTGTTTTGCATCGGGGTGGCCGGGGTGCTGACGCGTCGGAATGCGATTATCATCTTTATGTGTATCGAGTTGATGCTGAATGCGGTGAATTTGCTGCTTGTGGCCTTCTCGAAGATGCATCATCTCGCGCTGGGCAAAACGGTGCCGACGGCGGGCATCGACGGGCAGCTCTTTGTGTTCTTTATCATGGTCGTCGCGGCGGCGGAAGTGAGCGTGGGGCTGGCGGTGATCGTGATGATGTATAGAAACACCCACTCGATCGATGTGAATTTTTTGAATCGGCTGAAACATTAGATATCCTCCCGGACCCCGCGCTGGCGTGGGGATGGGGTGGGAAATGATAAAATATGATACAACAAGTCTGGCTGGTCCCTGTTTTGCCCCTTGTAGGTTTCCTGATCAACGGTTTGTTCAGGAACTTCCTTCCTAAATCGCTTGTCGGGATCATCGGCAGCGGCACCGTGCTAATTTCCTTTATCCTGAGTCTGCTGATCTTTGGCGAAGTGCGGCACGAAGGTTTTCAACCCGTCGTGGTCAACCTCTTCGATTTTATCAGTGTAGACAAACTGCATATCTCTTTCGCCTTCCAGGTGGATCAACTGTCGACCTTGTTCCTGCTGATCATCACGGGTGTCGGGTTCCTGATCCATCTCTACTCTACTTCCTATATGCATGAGGAAGACGGACCGCAATATGCGCGGTACTTCGCTTATCTGAACCTGTTCGTTTTCTCCATGCTCCTGCTGGTGCTGGGCGCCAACTTTGTCATCCTGTTTATCGGCTGGGAAGGCGTGGGACTTTGTTCCTACCTGCTCATCGGCTACTGGTTCAAGAACGTGGACTATGGCTATGCCGCCCGCAAGGCCTTTATCATGAACCGGATAGGGGATGTCGGTTTCCTGATCGCGATGTTCCTGATGATCACCAAATTCGGCAGTGTCGATTTCGCCGACGTGTTTGGGAAGGCGGGCTCGGTGAGCACGGGCGCCATCACGGCGATCACGCTCTTGCTTTTTGTGGGCGCCACCGGTAAATCGGCGCAGATCCCGCTCTATACATGGTTGCCCGATGCCATGGCCGGTCCTACCCCGGTGTCCGCGCTGATCCACGCCGCGACGATGGTGACCGCGGGTATCTATATGATCGCCCGTAGCCATGTGTTGTACGACCTGGCGCCGCTGACGCAGAATGTGGTGGCGGTGATCGGCCTCGCTACCGCGCTGCTGGCGGCGACGATCGCGCTGAAACAAAACGATATCAAGAAAGTGCTGGCTTACTCGACGGTGAGCCAGCTGGGTTATATGTTCCTTGGTTTGGGGGTCGGGGCCTATGACGGCGCGGTCTTCCATGTGCTGACGCATGCGTTCTTCAAGGCGTTGTTGTTCCTTGGCGCGGGCTCGGTGATCCATGCCATGGGCGGAGAGCAGGATATGCGGAAGATGGGCGGGCTGAGCAAGAAGATGGCGATCACGCATGCTACCTTTTTGATCGGCTGTATCGCCATTGCGGGTATCCCGCCTTTCTCGGGCTTTTTCTCCAAAGATGAGATCCTGGCCGCGGCTTATGGGAAGAACCCCGTGTATTATGTGATCGGGGTGTTTACCGCGCTGCTGACGGCCTTTTATATGTTCCGGCTGTATGCCATGACGTTCCGGGGGCATTTCCGTGGTACGCATGAACAGGAACACCACCTACATGAAAGTCCCGCGGCGATCACGATCCCGCTGGTGGTGCTGGCTGTTTTAGCGGCGACAGCGGGTTTCCTGGGTATACCACCGGTGTTTGCCGCGGATGCGCATTGGCTGGGGAAATATCTTGCGCCCGTGCTGGGTGAGGCGGCACATGGGCCTGAACTGGAAAAGGGGATCGAAGGGATGCTGATGGTCGTGTCCGTGGTACTGGCTGCGATCGGGGTGGTAGTGGCCTGGGCCCGGTTCAGCAAGAAGCCTGATCTGGCCGAGCCGACGGGTTTCGGGAAGATCCTCGCTAATAAATGGTATGTCGACGAGTTTTATAATGCGATCATCGTCCGGCCGTTGGATCTGCTGGCGCAGTTCCTGGTGTTCTTCGACAAAAATATCATCGACGGGATTGTGAATGGGGTCGGCAGGCTGGTACAATATACCAGCAGGCAATTGCGGTTGCTGCAAAGCGGGCAGGTCGGCGGATATGTGCTGCTGATGGTCGTGGGTATCCTGGTTCTATTCTTAGTTGAATTGTTTACAAAGCATTGATATGGTAGCAGTATTATTGATACTTATTCCGCTGGTGACCGGCTTGATCGGCTTCTTTTTTAAGAACGAGGGGCTGGCGAAGGGCTGGGCGCTGCTTTCGTCGCTGGTGACGCTGGTTGTCGTCCTGACCGGTTTGGGTCTGGCCAAAGACAGTCCGATGCTGCATGCCGATGTGGCCTGGCTGCCGGATTTGGGGAGCCGGTTTTCCGTGGCGCTGGACGGGCTGAGCCTGATCCTGACCTTGCTGACGGCGATCTGTTTTCCGCTGATCTTTATCTCCACGTGGCGGGACAAATACAGCAAACCCTGGAATTTTTATGCGCTGATGCTGCTTTCGCAGGCCGGGTTGCTGGGGGTGTTCGTGGCTACGGATGCGCTGTTGTTCTATTTCTTTTGGGAGCTGGCGCTGATCCCGGTGTACTTCCTGGCCTCGCAATGGGGTGGCGAGCGCCGGATCCAGGCTGCCTTTAAATTCTTTATCTATACGTTCGTAGGGTCCTTGCTGATGCTGATCGGCATCATCTGGATCTATAGCCATACGGCGGATCACAGTTTCTCGATCAAGAGTTTCTATGCGTTGCGGGACAAGATCTCCGGCAGGGACCAGACCTGGATCTTCTGGGTGATGTTTTTGGCTTTTGCGATCAAGATGCCCATTTGGCCCCTTCATACCTGGCAGCCGGATGCTTACGAGCAGGCGCCTACCGCGGTTACGATGGTATTGAGCGCGGTGATGGTGAAGATGGGGTTGTTTGGGTTGATCCGGTGGCTGGCTCCTGTGGTGCCGTTGGGAACCTGGGCCTGGGGGGATACCGTCTCCACGGCTTGCATCATCGGGATGGTCTATGCCTCGCTGGTGGCCATCAAACAGGACGACCTGAAACGGCTGGTTGCCTATAGCTCTATTGCGCATATGGGGTTGATGTGTCTGGCGGTGTTTGCTACCGATTCGATAGGGATGCAGGGGGTGATGATCCAGATGTTCAACCACGGCATCAATATCCTCGGGATGTGGATCGTGGTCGATCTGATCGAGCGGCAGTTCGGGACCCGGAAGATCAGCGAACTGGGCGGGTTAGCTTCGACCGCGCCGGGTCTGGCGATCCTGCTGGTTATTGTCGCTTTGGCGAATGTCGCGTTGCCGCTGACGAATGCGTTTGTCGGGGAGTTCCTGCTGTTCAGCGGGGTGTTCACTTCCGCGGCGACGCAATACAATGTGGTGTTTACCTGTGTGGCGGCGTTGTCCATTATCCTTAGTGCCGTGTACACGCTGAATATGATCGGGAAGGTCTTTTTTGGCAATACGAATGCGTTGACGGAGAAGGGGGTGGATATCAAGCTGAATGAGAAGATCGTTCTCGCGGCGATCGTCGTGATCATTGTTTTTGTGGGGGTCTATCCGCGGCCGGTGCTGGAACTGACGAAGGAGACGGCGAATTTTCTGCTGACACAGATGAATTATAAACCATAGGTTGACTTTTTTGATATGAATGCCTAAACCGACCGGAGGGAGGTTGCGCAGCGAAGCGGAGCCGACATTAGCGATTGGGCGGGCGACACAAGATGCAATTTAAATTTCGAGAGGTAACTTGATATGAATGCAATAGTACTTTCGGCTGTTTGGGGAATTGTCATGATGTTCAGCGGGATCTTTACTACGAGTAAGACCGCGATCCGCAATACGGCGGTGTTGGGGCTGGCCTTGCTGGTCATCGTGAACTATGCCGACATGGTAGGTTATCACCTGGAGATCGACACGCATAAGATGCTTTTTTTCGATACGTTCGGTCTGCTGGGTAACAGCATCGCTTTTGTGAGCACGCTGTTGCTGGTGCTCCTGAGCGGCCGCGACATGGAGAAGATCGGCAATAACCTGGCGGAGTATTTTGCGTTGATCTTTTTTGTGCTGTGCGGGGTGGCGATCATCACTACCTTCAATACCTTACTGATGTTGTTCCTGGGGATCGAGATCATCTCTATCCCGCTGTATATCCTCACCGGCTCCGACAAACGGAATCTCAAGAGCAATGAGGCCGCGTTGAAGTATTTCCTCATGGGTTCATTCTCGACGGGGCTGATGTTGCTGGGGATCGCGTTTTTGTATGGCGCCAGCAGCACGGGTACCTTTTTTATCGACGAACTGTGGAGCGGCAAGCCGCAGGTGGCCCCACTCTTTATGGCGGGGTTGTTGTTGTTGCTGGTTTCGATGGCGTTCAAGGTGTCGGCCGCACCCTTTCATTTCTGGACGCCTGATGTTTATGACGGTGCGCCTACGGTCTTTACCTCGTTTATGGCCACGATCGTGAAGGTGTCGATCTTTGTGGGGCTGATCCGGCTGTTCGACGAGGCGTTTGGCGCCACGCAGCAGAACTGGCAGATCTTTGTCGCGCTGATCACCGCGGCGACCTTATTCATCGGCAATATCACCGCTGTTTTCCAGCAGAGCGTCAAGCGGATGCTGGCCTATTCCTCGATAGCGCAGGCCGGTTTCATGTTGCTGGCGCTGCTGGCGCTGAACGGGGTGGCCAAACAGGGGATCATCCTGTATGCGGCTGCGTATAGCCTCGCTACGATCGGCATCTTCGCCATCCTGATCCGGATGAAGGACTACACGTTCGAAGGCTTTAACGGCCTGGCCCGGAAGCAGCCGGTGCTGGCGGCCACCTGTACGATCTTTTTGCTTTCGCTGGCCGGTATCCCTCTGACGGGCGGCTTTTTTGCTAAATATTATATGCTCACCGCCGTGATCGCTTCGGGTAAGTTCCTATGGCTGGTGATCTTTGCCGTACTCTGCGCCGCGGTTTCCGTGTACTACTATTTCCGGGTGATCCAGGCCATGTATTTCAAGGATGGCGATGGGGCTACGGAGGCCGAGCCGTCGTCCGGGTTCAAGGGGTTGCTGGTGGTGCTGGCGGCCCTGGTGATCGTGCTGGGGATCTTCCCGCAGGTCCTGCTGGATCAGCTTCACCGGTTTATCTATACCTGGTAGGACTTCGGGGCAATTTGCGTAATTTGAGGTTCATGCAACTAACTGACACGCTTTCGCTGGCTTTCCGGACGGTGCGGAGCAATCCGTTGCGGACCGGGATCACGGTGGCCATCATCGCTTTTGGGATCATGGCGCTGGTGGGCATCAACACGGCCATCGACGCCATGAAGCAGAAGTTCACCGAGAGCTTCAGCGCGATGGGGGCCAATGGGTTCACCATCCACAACAAAAAGTGGTTCCAATTCGACAATGGGGGCGTAAAAAGCGAGCGTAAGGGGCTGAAAGAGAAAAAGTCCAATGCCAATTCGCCGATCACCAAGCTGCAGGCGGAGACCTTCCGGGAGCGGTTCCAGTATCCCGCGACGGTGGGTTTGACCTTTAGCGGGGTTTCCGACGCCGTAGTCTCGCTGGCCGACCGGAAGTCGAATCCCAACGTACGGATCATCGGCGGGGATGAGAACTACGTGGACCTGAATGGGTTTACGCTGGCGGCGGGGCGGAATCTGAACCGGCTGGATGTCCAGAGCGGGCGGAATGTCGCTATCATCGGGAGTACCCTGGCCGGGCGGTTCTTTGGGAAGAATCCCGGGTCGCCGGTGGATAAGATCATCCACATCAACAGCCTGCCCTTCCTGGTGGTGGGGGTGCTGGAATCCAAGGGGTCGTCGTTTGGGATGGACAATGACAATGTGGTCATTACCTCCTATAATAATGTCCGGCGGTTCTTTAATTCGAATGCCAATGCGTCCTTTAATATCCAGGTGAAGGTGGCGGATGTCAGGATCATCGATGGGGCGATCGATCAGGCGGAGGGGGTGTTCCGGCCGATCCGGCGGATGGAGGTCACGGAGGCGGACAATTTCAATATCGACAAGAGCGACAGCATCGTCAATATCCTGCTGCGGAATTTGAGTGTGATCACTATTGCCGCGCTGGCCATTGGGATCATCACCCTGCTGGGCGCGGCCATTGGGCTGATGAATATCATGCTGGTGGCCGTCACGGAGCGCACCAAGGAGATCGGGCTGGTCAAGGCGATCGGCGGCCGGAGGAGAAATATCCGGCAGCAATTCCTGTTGGAAAGCGTGCTGATCAGCCTGATGGGGGCCGGTTTTGGCATTGTGCTGGGGGTGTTGG
>Ga0210396_10002456_pt1 | contig 18958 bp, 23 predicted proteins | sample IncBWH17OmetaG_FD_155466 | JGI IMG/M metagenome (GOLD analysis project Ga0210396, IMG submission 155466) | Forest soil microbial communities from Barre Woods Harvard Forest LTER site, Petersham, Massachusetts, United States - Inc-BW-H-17-O ... | reverse complement strand
GTTGGTGTATTTCGGCTTGCGCCGGATCGGCCGAGGGCCCGAGAGGCTGCATTTCGCTGGTGTCTGGTGGGCGTTTGTGTTCCCGCTGGGCATGTACTCGGCGGCCACTTACGCCATGGCGACTGAGCTGAGCCAGCGGTCGCTGATCACGGTTTCACTGGTCTTTTTCTGGGACGCGTTGGCGGCGTGGCTGATCGTGGTGGGCGCCGGGTTGCTGCGAGCCGGACTACCGTGGCGGGTGTGACTGATCGTCAAGAGCGCGCGATGTCCTTCGGATCGATCGCAGAGAACTACGACGAACTGCGGCCGCAGGCGCCGCAGCAGGCAGTGGACTGGCTGGTGCCGCCCGGTTGCGAGGTGGCTGTCGACGTGGGCGCGGGGACTGGACTGTTCACCCGCGCGCTGGTAGGCAGAGTGGCGCAGGTCATCGCCGTCGAGCCCGATGCACGGATGCGGAAGGTGCTGACGGCACGATCTCAGGGCGTTCGTGTTGTCGAGGGCCGCGGCGAGTCGATTCCGCTTCCAGACGCAGCCGCCGATGCGGTGTTCGTCTCGTCGGCGTGGCACTGGATGGATCCCGAACGGGCCGTTCCGGAGATCGGTCGGGTGCTGCGCGACGGTGGTCGGTTTGGTCTGATCTGGACGAGCCGAGACCGCGAGGTGGACTGGGTGCGCAACCTCGACCGGCTGCCTGGCGGGGACAGGGTTGATGCGCAGTTAGCCGACCGATTCCGACAGCGCCTATACTTCGATCTCCCCGAACCGCGGATCTTTCACAACATTGCGCGTGAGACGTTCCGATTCGTCCGGACGATGACGGTCGAGGATGCCGTCGCGATGCTCGGCACCTACAGCAGGGCCATCGTCGCGTCTCCGGATGACCGCGCGCAGGCGCTTGCCGACGCACGCGCTGCCTTGGCGGCGCACTTTCCTGGGGCCGACACCATCGACATCCCCATGCGGTCGTGGTGTTGGCGCGCCGATCGGATCGCCCGCGGCTTCACTGGCGAAGGGTGATCCCGGCCGCCCGCAGTTCGAGGATGGCCAGCGCCCGGATGGTGACGGGATCTTCACGCCGCCACCCGCCAACCGGATCCGGGCTGATGGCTGCCAGTTTGCGCGGAGGCCGGTTAGTCAATGCCCGCAACGCCAGCAGCTGTTCGCCGGCCGGGGTGGCGGCCAAGGCGGTCACCACCCATTTGCGCCTAAAGAACCGGAAGCGCAGGAACAGCCACGGCATCACCGCGATCAGGATCGGCAATGCGACGACCGCCATCGCAAGCAGCACAGCGAGCCAGCTCGCTGTGGTCTGCAGGTCGTGTCCGGCGCCTGCGATGTCGAGGGCGGCCTCGCTGGCCGAGGTGAGTGGCTTGCTGACCGCATCACCTACCAGCGGGATCTGCTGAGCGCCATGGCCCGCTGAGGCCAGATTGCCGGCGATCCCGTGCGCGCCGTCCTCGACTTGGCGCCCGGCGTCGGCGATCGTCGAGATGGCGTCATGCACGGCAACGCCGACGAGCAGCCAGACCGCCGTCCACACGACGACGGCGAAATCGCTGAGCAGTTGGGCCAGCAGCCGGTGAGGCCTGGTGGAGTAGGGCAAGAACCGCGAAGTCATAACCTAGATACCAGCACAGGACTGCCCGATAGGCTGACCCGATGCGCCCCGCACTGTCCGGCTACCAGCATCTGGCCAGCGGCAAGGTCCGCGAGTTGTACCGCGTCGATGACGAGCACCTGTTGCTGGTCGCGTCCGACCGGATCTCGGCCTACGACTACATCCTCGACAGCACGATCCCGGACAAGGGCCGCATCCTGACCGCGATGAGCGTGTTTTTCTTCGGCCTCGTCGACGCCCCCAACCACCTGGCCGGGCCGCCCGACGACCCGCGTATCCCCGACGGGGTGCTTGGCCGCGCGCTGGTGGTGCGGCAGCTGGAGATGCTTCCGGTGGAATGCGTGGCTCGCGGCTACCTGACCGGCTCGGGATTACTGGACTACCAAGCGACCGGGAAGGTCTGCGGTATCGCGTTGCCGCCGGGTCTGGTCGAGGCCAGTAAGTTCGCCGCACCGCTGTTCACCCCGGCGACGAAAGCCGCTCTCGGAGACCACGATGAGAACATTTCGTTCGCCCGGGTCATCGAGATGGTGGGCGCGGTGCGCGCCAACCAGCTGCGCGACCGCACGCTGCAGACTTACGTGCAGGCCGCCGACCACGCACTGACAAAAGGAATCATCATCGCCGACACCAAGTTCGAATTCGGTACCGACGCCGACGGCAACCTGCTGCTGGCCGACGAAATCTTCACACCGGACTCCTCGCGATACTGGCCGGCCGAAGACTACCGGCCCGGCGTCGTCCAGACCAGCTTCGACAAACAGTTCGTCCGCAATTGGCTCACCAGCCCCGACTCCGGCTGGGACCGCAACGGCACCAAGCCTCCACCCCCGCTCCCGGACGACATCATCGACGCCACCCGCGATCGTTACATCAATGCCTACGAACGGATTTCCGGCCTGAGCTTCGGCGACTGGATCGGCCCGGTCGCATGACCGACACACTGCCCGTCGCCAAGCGAGTGAACACCCGGCGGGAGCACCACGGCGACGTCTTCATCGACCCGTACGAATGGTTGCGCGACAAGGACAATCCCGACGTGATCGCCTACCTCGAGGCGGAAAACGACTATGTCGATCGCACCACTGCCCACCTCGAGCCGTTGCGCCAGCAGATATTCGACGAGATCAAGGCGCGCACCAAGGAAACCGACCTGTCGGTGCCGGTTCGACAGGGCGACTGGTGGTACTACGCGCGGACCTTCGAGGGAAAGCAGTACCGCGTACAGTGCCGTTGCCCGGTAAGCGATGCCGGTGACTGGAACCCGCCGGTCCTCGACGAAAACACCGAAATACCCGGCGAGCAGGTCTTGCTCGATTCGAACGTCGAGGCGGAGGGCCACGACTTCTTCGCGCTGGGCACCGCCATGGTCAGCCTGGACGGCCATCTGCTGGCCTATTCCGTCGATACCGTTGGCAACGAGCGATACACGCTGCGGTTCAAGGATTTACGCACCGACGAGAAATACCCGGAGGAGATCGCCGACATCGGCGCCGGAGGGACCTGGGCCGCCGACAACCGAACCGTGTACTACACGACCTTGGACGCGGCCCAGCGCCCCGATAGGGTGTGGCGGTATCGGCTCGGCTCCGGTGAGTCATCGGAGCAGGTGTATCACGAAGCCGACGAACGGTTCTGGCTCGGCGTGGGGCTCACCCGGAGCGAGGCCTATGTCGTTATCGCCTCGGGGTCGTCCATCACCTCCGAGGTTCGCTACGCCGACTCGGCCGATTCGCATGCAGAGTTCAACGTCGTGCTGCCACGACGTGACGGTGTCGAGTACTCGGTGGAGCACGCGGTCGTGGGGGGGCAGGACCGGTTCTTGATCCTGCACAACGACGGTGCGGTGAATTTCACTCTCGTCGAGGCCCCGGTCAGCGATCCAGCACAGCAACGCACCCTGATCCCGCACCGCGACGACGTCCGCCTCGACGGCGCGGAAGCCTTTGCCGGCCATCTGGTGGTCAGTTACCGCCGTGAGGCGTTGCCCCGGGTCCAGCTGTGGCCCATCGACTCCGACGGCGGCTACGGTGAGCCCGAGGAGATCTCGTTCGACTCCGAGCTGATGTCGTCCGGGCTGGGCGCCAACCCGAATTGGGATTCGCCCAAACTGCGGGTCACGGCGGGCTCTTTCGTCACCCCCGTGCGAATCTACGACCTGGACTTGGTTACCGGGGAGCGCACATTGCTGCGCGAGCAACCCGTACTCGGCGGCTATCGGCATGAGGATTACGTCGAGCGGCGCGAGTGGGCGCACGCGGACGACGGTACCCGGATCCCGGTATCCATCGTGCACCGCGCCGATCTCGAATTCCCAGCGCCGGCAGTGCTATACGGCTACGGCGCCTATGAGATGTGCACAGATCCAAGCTTTTCCATCGCGCGGCTGTCGCTGCTGGACCGCGGCATGATGTTCGTCACCGCGCATGTCCGCGGCGGCGGTGAGATGGGCCGGCTCTGGTACGAGCACGGCAGGCTGTTGGAGAAGAAGAACACCTTCACCGACTTCGTGGCGGTGGCAAAGCATTTGGTGGACTCGGGACTGACCCGACCGCAACAGTTGGTTGCATTGGGCGGCAGCGCCGGCGGTCTGCTGGTCGGCGCGGTGGCCAACCTGGCTCCGGATCTGTTCGCCGGAATCCTCGCGCAGGTCCCGTTCGTCGACCCGCTGACCACCATCCTGGATCCCTCTTTGCCGCTGACCGTCACCGAATGGGACGAATGGGGAAACCCGTTGAGTGACAGCGGAGTTTACTCTTACATGAAGTCCTATTCGCCCTACGAGAACGTCGAGGCCAAGCGTTACCCAGCCATCCTCGCGATGACGTCGCTGAACGACACCAGGGTCTACTACGTGGAACCGGCCAAATGGGTTGCGGCGCTGCGGCATGCCAAGCTCGACGGCAACCCGGTGCTGCTCAAGACCCAGATGGCGGCGGGCCATGGTGGCGTCAGCGGCCGGTACAAGGCCTGGAAGGAAACCGCATTCCAATACGCCTGGCTGCTAGCTGCCGCCGACGGCGACCGCTACGGCGGCGGCCAGGAAGACGACCTCGGTGGCGGTACGCAGGGATAACCGGGTCGTCATCGACTTGGGCGGATTGGGCATCCGCGAAGCGTAGACGTTGGCCGGGAACATGGCCAGCATCAGCACCAGCAGGCACACGGCCGCCGCCACCCGGGTGACGGGAAGCAACAGGCCCACGGCACCCAGCAGCTCCAGCGCGCCGGTCACGGTGAGCAGCAGGCCGGGCGCGGGTAACCGCGGCGGCACGATCGCAATGAGGTCAACACGCATCGGCGGCGCGAAGTGTGCAACCCCGGTCAACATGAACATTGCCGCCAGCCCGACGGCGATCGCTACGGTACAGCTGTTCACGCAGCCGACCCCAAGCCAGCCGGCGAACCGTGCGACAAGGCTGCCCACCAGGAGCGTGATCAACGGAGCCATCTCGACACCCCAATCTAGACACTGACAAGTTCGTACTCGAACGACGCTAACCCAACTATCTAGTCACTGTCAAGATTGCACGCTATGCTGGCGCCATGGACCGTCCCACCTATCACCATGGCGACCTGCGAGCCGTGATCCTGACGGAAGCCGCGCGCTTGGTGGCCGAGCGTGGCGCCGACAGGGTCTCATTGCGCGAGCTGGCCCGGGGCGCGGGCGTGTCGCATGCCGCGCCCGCCCACCACTTCACCGATCGACGGGGTCTGTTCACCGCGGTGGCCACGCAGGGATTTCGGCTGCTGGCCCAGGCATTAATCGACGCGCGACCGCATTTCGCCGACGCGGCGCTGGCCTACGTACGGTTTGCCATCGAGCACCCTGGCCATTACCAGGTGATGTTCAACAAGGCGCTGCTCGACGTCTCAGACACCGAACTTGCCGCCGCCGAGGCGGCCGCCGGCGCCGAACTGGCCCGCGGTGTGGCGACGCTGCAGGATCCCAACGCGCACGCTGACCCCACCGCTGCCCAGCTGGCGGCATGGTCACTGGTACATGGGTTTTCGATGCTGTGGCTCAACGACGCGGTCAACGCTCAAGTGCGAGAATTGGATCCGATGGACACCGTCATGCGTATAGCAACGATGCTATTCAAGGGGTAATCGCGCTGTGCCGGCTGTTTGGCTAGCCGGTTTCTTCGGCAGAAACCACGCTGGGACGATGGTGGACACCACGAGCACGACCGCGACCACGAATACCGTTGTATAGGCGTGTGAAAGGTCGTGCAGCACATTGCTCGAGAAGCTGGGGGCGAGTGACTGGCGGGGTATCGCGGATTGGTCAACCGGCACCCCGGTGGCGGCAGCCTGTTGCCGCAGCAACGCGAGTTTGTTTGTCGCGGAGAGGTTTTCGCTTCGATTGAACTGGTTGGTCAGGATCATCGACATCAGCGCGGTTCCCATCGAGCCACCCACCTGATGGCTGACGCTGATCAGCGTTGTACCGCGGGCGATCTGGTGCGGGGCCAGCGCCTGCACCGACGCGACGGAGAGCGGCATCATGGTGCAGCCCATGCCCAGGCCCATGATCGCCAGCCCGACCAACAGTGTGGGTAGGTATGCTGCCTGCCTGGCCACCCCGAAGGCGAAGGTGCCCAGGCCGGCGGTGATCAGCGCGATGCCGACCAGCACGATATTGCCTGGCCCCCGTCTGTCTACCAACGGCCCGGTCAACCGCATGGTCACCATGGCACCGAGGCCCTGGGGAATCATGTGCACGCCGGCTTGCATCGGTGTCTGATGCAGCACCTGCTGGAAGTAGCTGGGGAGCAGCAGGGCGGCGCCGAAAAAGGCGATGGCGAACACCAGCATCGTCACGTTGGCCTGGGTGAGCACAGGGTTCCGGAACAGCCGTAGATCTATGAGCGGGTGATCCGCCCGGTGTAACGCGTGCACGACGAAGGCGGCGACCAACCCGAGGCCGATGGTCGCAGGTATCAACACGTGGCGATCGGCTACGGTCCCGCGGCCCGGGATGGACGACACCGCGAGCAGGAACGTCGCCAGGCCGGGCGAGAGCAGTAGCCCGCCAATGACGTCGAAGGTTTCCGACCGCGCCGGATGGTCCCTCGGGAACACCATTGCCGCGAGGACGACTGTGATGACCCCGATCGGCAAGTTGATCAGGAAGATCCACCTCCAGCTGGCGGTGCCGATGAGCCAACCACCCAGGATTGGCCCACAGATCGGGGCGAGCAGCATGGGGATGCTCAGGATCGACATCAGGCGGCCGAGCCGTCCGGGGCCCGCTTCGCGGGTCAGGATCATGAATCCGAGGGGCAACAGCATGCCGCCACCGATGCCCTGCACAACCCGAAATATGATGAGCTGCAAAATATCTGATGCCAATGCACACAGCAGCGAGCCCAGCGTGAATGCCAGCACAGAGCCCATGAAGAGCCGTTTGGTGCCGAACCGGTCGGCGGCCCAGCCCGTTACCGGTATCACGGTCGCCAATGCGAGGGTGTAGCCGGTCATCGTCCAGGCGACGACGGCCTGGGTAGACCCGAATTGGTCGATGAAGGTGCGCTGAGCGACGCTGACGACGGTGATATCCAGGATCGCCATCACCGTGGCCAGGATGCAAACTCCGGAGATCCGCAAGAGCGGGGCGTCCAGCTTGTCGGGATAGGCATGTTCACCGGCGCCCAACTGCCCGGCGGGGGCGGTGGGCAGCGGGGCGTCGGCCGCTGCGGAACGGGCCTTCTCCATGGCGTTGCTTAGCATATCGAACCGATCACCGTCGTCGACCCCGGGAGGCGTTTGCTGGCCGGGAGTGAATTTGATTGTCCGACCGACAGGCATCGCAGCGGCCCGGCCCGGCGCCGGCCGACAACCCTGGGCGTGGAGCCGATAGACCGCACAACAAGGGCTGGTCACGGGGCCTTGCCGGTTGCCAAACAGGTGGATATACGCCTGCCGTCTGCGTGTACTTCACCGTCCCGAAACCTCGAATCGGCAAACTGCGGGTGTGTCTGGAAAACTGATCGTCTCGGTCTCGGGGATAGGGGAGCGCACCCTGGCCGACGTCGACGCGTTCTGCGCACAGATGGATGCCCGCTCGGTACCGGTCTCGTTGCTGGTGGCTCCTCGACTCAGTGGTGACTACCGGCTCGACCGCGACCCGCGCACCGTCGAGTGGCTGACCGACCGGCGGGCCGGCGGCGATGCGATCGTGCTGCATGGCTACGACGACGCGGCCACCAAGAAGCGGCGCGGCGAATTCGCAATACTGCGCGCCCACGAGGCCAACCTGCGGCTGACCGCCGCCGACCGGGTGCTCGAGCACCTTGGGCTACGCACCCGGCTCTTCGCCGCCCCAGGCTGGGTGGTGTCACCGGGTGTCGTCAAAGCGTTGCCGTACAACGGCTTTCGATTGCTGGCAGATCTTCACGGGGTCACCGACCTGGTCCGGCACACCACCGTGCGCACCCGAGTGCTTGGCATTGGAGAAGGCTTCCTGACGGAGCCGTGGTGGTGCCGGATGGTGGTGTTGTCCGCCGAGCGGATCGCCCGCCGCGGCGGCATCGTGCGCGTCGCGGTTGCCGCCCGTCAATTACGCAAGCCCGGGCCACTTCAGGCGATGCTGGATGCCGTGGACCTGGCTTCACTGCACGGTTGCACGCCGACGGTGTACAAGTGGCTGCCCGATAAGGCCATTCTCGACGCTGCCTGATCTGGGGGGTCACTACCCTGTACCGACATGACTGATTCTTCAGCCAAGCCGGCGGGGTTCGACGCTGATGTCATCGTTGTCGGAGCTGGTCTTGCGGGCCTGGTAGCCGCCTGCGAATTGGTCGAGCGCGGCCTGCGAGTGCTGATCCTCGACCAGGAGAACAGTGCCAATCTCGGCGGGCAAGCGTTCTGGTCGTTTGGCGGCCTGTTCTTCGTCGACAGTCCCGAGCAGCGCCGCCTGGGCATCCGGGACAGTCACGAACTCGCGCTGCAGGATTGGCTGGGCACGGCGTCCTTCGACCGGCCCGAGGACCATTGGCCACGGAAATGGGCGCACGCCTACGTCGATTTCGCGGCCGGGGAGAAACGCAGCTGGCTGGCGGCCCGGGGCCACAAGATCTTTCCGTTGGTGGGCTGGGCCGAGCGTGGCGGCTATGACGCACAGGGGCATGGCAACTCGGTGCCCCGTTTTCACATCACCTGGGGTACCGGGCCGGCTTTGGTCGAGATCTTCGCGCGTCAGCTGCGGGACCGCTCGTCGGTGCGGTTTGCGCACCGCCACCAGGTCGACGAGTTGATCGTCGAGGGCGACGCGGTGAGCGGCGTCCGGGGGACCGTGCTGGAGCCTTCGGCCGAACCGCGCGGCGCGCCCTCCTCGCGAAAGGCAGTGGGGCAATTCGAATTTCGCGCTTTAGCAGTGCTAGTAACCAGCGGCGGGATCGGGGGTAATCACGATCTGGTACGGCAGAACTGGCCGACGCAAATGGGCCGGGTCCCCGAGCAACTGCTCTGCGGAGTGCCCGCCCACGTCGACGGCAGGATGATCGGCATCTCGCGGAAGGCCGGCGCGCGGCTGATCAACCCCGACCGGATGTGGCACTACACCGAGGGCATCACCAACTACCACCCGATCTGGCCGCGTCACGGCATCCGGATCATTCCCGGCCCGTCGCCACTGTGGCTAGATGCGACGGGGAAGCGGTTGCCGATTCCGCTGTATCCCGGTTTCGACACGCTCGGCACGTTGGAGTACATCACCAAATCCGGGTATGACTACACCTGGTTCGTGTTGAACGCCAGGATCATTGAGAAAGAATTCGCGCTCTCCGGTCAAGAGCAGAACCCCGACTTGACCGGGCAGAGTGTCGGTCAGCTGATCCGCTCGCGGGTCCGGTCGGGCCCACCGGGGCCGGTTCAGGCATTCGTCGACCGCGGTGTGGACTTTGTCAGCGCGCACTCGTTGCGCGAGTTGGTGACCGGCATGAACAAGCTGCCCGATGTGGCCCCGCTGGACTACGCGACGGTGGAAGCCGAGGTCACCGCCCGCGATCGTGAGGTAGCCAACCGGTTCAGCAAAGATGGTCAGATCACCGCGATCCGCGCCGCCCGCGGCTATCTGGGCGACCGGTGGGGCCGAGTGGTGGCGCCGCACCGGCTGACCGATCCGAAGGCCGGGCCGCTGATCGCCGTCAAGCTGCACATCCTGACCCGAAAGACGTTGGGCGGCATCGAAACCGACTTACAAGCGCGGGTACTCGACGCCGACGGCACGCCGCTTGCCGGGCTGTACGCGGCCGGCGAGGTGGCGGGGTTCGGCGGGGGCGGCGTGCATGGTTACCGAGCCTTGGAGGGCACCTTCCTGGGTGGCTGCATCTTCTCCGGTCGGGCCGCCGGCCGCGGCGCCGCCAACGACATCGCCTAGCCATTCCCGAGCGCCACGCCAGCGTGACGCTCGCTGGTAGCCGAACCTAGAAGGTGACCGCGCTTTCTTCCGGCAACACCTGGAAGTCGGTGCTGGTCATCTCGGTGAACCGGCTGTAGTAGAGGCCGCGCGCCTCAGTAGCGACCACGCCCTGGTGGATGGGTACCGCGTGTGCCGGTGCCACAGCCCGCAGGTAGTCGATGGCCTCGGAGATCCTCATCCACGGGGCCGCCGCCGGGTTGGCCAATACGTCCACCGGCTCGTCCGGCACAAACAGCGCATCACCAGGATGCATCAACCTGGCAGGATGGTCGCCGTCGCCCACCAAATACGAAATATTGTCTATGACAGGGATTTCCGGGTGGATCACCGCGTGCCGGCCGCCCACCGCCCGGACGGTCAGCTCGCCGATCGACAGTTCGTCGCCGACGTGCGCCGCCTGCCACGGCGCGCCGAGCTGTGCGGCGGTTTGCGGGTCTGCGTACAGCGCGGCGTCCGGGTTGGCCTCGATCAGCGATGGCAGCCGCGCGACGTCGGCGTGGTCAGGGTGCTGGTGGGTAATCAGAATCGCAGACAGGCCGGTGATTCCCTCGAATCCGTGCGCGAATGTGCCGGGATCAAAGAGGACGCTCGTATGGTCGAACTCGGCGAGTAGGCAGGAATGGCCGAAATGCGTCAATTGCATGTCTACGATTGTGCCTTGACGGAGGCCCCGACGGGGCCTGACGGGAGTAGTGCCGATGCGGGTGATCCTGGCGACGATGCTGCTCGCCGGTGGCCTCGCGGTGGCCCTTGTCGTCGTGGTGCCCGCGTACGCGGAGCCGGAGACGTGCCCACCCGTGTGCGATCAGATCCCGAACACCGCGTGGATCCAGCAACGTGCTGTGCCGCTCAAGTCGGTATACAACTGGCCCGCGCTGGCCGGGCTCGCGGTAGCTCTCACGGGACGAGGCCCCGGGGCCACCGCGCGTTTCCGGTTCGAGGATCTGTGTGCCGCGCCGCCGGCACCACGGGACGCCCGCGCCGCCGCGGTCGCGGCACGCGTGACGGTGGTCCATCCGGAAAACCAGTGGCAGTTGCAGGCTCAGGTCTTGCATTGGCGCGGTGACACCGCCCGCGGCGGCGCAATCGCGGCCTCGGTGTTCAGCGCCGCCGTCGCCGCGTTACGCGGCTGCCAGCGGGGGTCACCGCAGCAGTCGCCATCGATCACCACCGACGAACCCAACCGGATGGCGGCGGTGATCAGCGGGCCGGTCATCATGCACACCTACCTGGTCGCGCACGTGGCGAGCAGCACGATCAGCGAGCTCACGCTGTGGTCGTCAGCGCCGCCAGAAGTGCCCTGGCCGTCGATGGCAGACGATCCCGTGCTGGATTCGATAACCGCGCCGCTGTGCGACGCCTATATCGCCTCGTGTCCATGAGCCGGCGGCACCCGTCGCCGGTAGAGTTGGCGCCGACATAGATCTGAGGAGGAACGCCGGTGGCTCGGGTGGTCGTGCACGTGATGCCCAAAGCGGAGATTCTCGACCCGCAGGGTCAGGCGATTGTCGGTGCGCTGGGGCGGCTCGGACATCCCGGTATCTCAGATGTCCGTCAGGGCAAGAGATTTGAGCTCGAAGTGGACGACACCGTCGACGATAAGGTGCTCGCCGAGATCGCGGAGTCGTTGTTGGCGAACACCGTGATCGAGGACTGGACGATAAGCCGGGAGACGCGGTGACGGCGCGGATCGGCGTCATCACCTTCCCCGGGACACTTGACGACGTGGACGCCGCGCGCGCGGCGCGGCGCGTCGGCGCCGAGGCCGTCAGCCTGTGGCATGCCGACGCCGACCTCAAGGGCGCCGACGCCGTCGTAGTGCCCGGCGGCTTTTCCTACGGCGACTACCTGCGGGCCGGTGCGATCGCCAGGTTCGCCCCGCTGATGGCCGAAGTGATCGACGCCGCGGGGCGCGGCATGCCGGTATTGGGAATTTGCAACGGTTTTCAGGTGCTGTGCGAGGCCGGGCTACTGCCCGGTGTCCTGACCCGCAACGCCGGTTTGCACTTCGTCTGCCGCGATGTGTGGCTGCGGGTGGAATCGACCTCGACGGCATGGACATCTCGTTTCGAGCCCGACGCCGATCTGCTGGTACCGCTGAAGTCCGGCGAAGGACGTTACGTGGCCCCCGAGAAGGTGCTCGACGAGCTGGAGGCCGAGGGCCGGGTGGTGTTCCGCTATCGCGACAATGTCAACGGCTCGATGCGTGCCATCGCCGGCGTCAGCTCAGCCAACGGCCGTGTCGTCGGGCTGATGCCGCATCCCGAGCACGCCACCGAAGCGTTAACCGGTCCTTCCGACGACGGGCTGGGCATGTTCTATTCGGCGCTCGACGCCGTTCTTGCCGCTTGAACTCGTTAACGCCCCTGCAGCACTGCGTAATTCGGCAAATGCTGTGCTGAGTGCGTCGGTGGCTTCGTGCGCGTCGTTAAACGTCTTGTCGTCGGTGAGCACCGCGAGGCCGAGCTGGTCGACGTAGCTCCACACGGTGATGTTGACCGGGGCGCCCGGCGACAGGACGCCGGTCGAGTAGATCTCGCTGACCGGCGCGCCTCCGTTGTGGCCACGCTCACGCGGTCCCGCGACGCTGGACACGGCCACGTTCGATAGGCCATCAGTCGCCCGTAGAGGCGCGGACCGAGGATTTCGTGGTCCTCTTTGGTGGCACCCATAGCCCGGCGCGTGCTCAAACGCCGCGCCGCCTACCGAAACGCGCCGGGGCGCTACGCCAACCCGTGGGGCGCCATCCGGACCGAACTAGGTGAGTCGCGTCCCGACGTCGCGGAGCGCGTGGCGGTGTCGTGAGGTCGCCGCTCAGCCGGCGTCTCGCAGCAACGGCAGGGCCTCCTGAGATGGGGGCGGCAACTCGACGACCGGGGTCAACTCACCGAAGAGATCGACCGCGGCCGCGATGGCGCGGTCGACGAAGGACGCGAAATCCTCGAAACTCACGCGATCCCGGATCCGCTGGGAACCGCGTGCGACGACGCCGATGCGTTGCGGATCCGAGGATCCGTGCACGATGGCGACGACATCGCCGCCCTGCTGATTCCACGCGTCGGCGATGTGCGCCAGCCGATCGCCGTCGGCTGCGGGGAAGAAGCACGCGGGGTTGACCCTGACCGTGAACACGTCGCTGTGCCAGCGGGAGATCCCGAGGTGGACGTGCAGTCGCCGCGGATGGGCATTCCCGACGAAGAAGTATTCGCCGTCGTGCTGGCCGCGGAAATACCGTCGCCCGCGGGTGCACAGATAGCGTTCGATGAGGTCGGTAGACAACGGCTCACGCACGAGCTCACCCAATGGCCCAGTCATGAGATTAATGCTGAAGTCAGCGCCTAGGGAGATCCTTGGAGCCGAGCCGAGCGGGATCGAAGAATCTGTTGAGAAATTGCTGAGTGATGATCGCCGGGCAGGCAGAAAGGCCCTAGACGCTGCTGTACTCGTACACGACGACCGCGACCGACAACCCATATGTCACAGGCAGCGTGATGGAAAGCGGGTACGTGCCCTTCCAGCAGCAACCGGTGTACATCGGGTACGGCCCCAGCGGTGTCGGGACGATGACCTTGATACCGGACGTTCCTCATTTCCTTCTCGGAGCGAAAGAACTCATCGCCAGGGCCGTTAACCGTTAGCGCCAATATCAGCCCCAGGTTGGGTCCACTCGATGCGGGGGTGGCGTTCATGTCAGTCGAGGCTATCGGATCATGCGGGGTCCAGGTCGACGCGCACGGCGAGCAAATCGGTGCCTAACGCGCGCACCATCGAGCTGTTGAAACGCGGCAACGTCGCCAAGCGGACGTACGGGTCGTCGCCGGGCAGCAGGGCTGCGGTTCCGGCGCGCCAGCGGCCTCGGATGCGGACTCGAACCCTGTTGTTCGCCTTGATGTTTCGAATGTAATTCGATGCCTCGCCATGATCGGACACCAGCCAGAATGAGTCGCCGTCGAGCCGGCCGCCGATCGGCGTGCGCCGCGGCTGCCCGCTGACGCGGCCGGTGGTCTCTAGCAGCATTTGAGTGGGTAGCCGTCGGGTAATGGGGTTGGCAATGCGCCGGTGGAAAAAGCTGACGCGGCGGCGTTTGCGGTCGGCGGTGGATCTGTGAGTCGTCATGCCCGCCAGCATTGTCGAGACTAACGGTCTCGTCAAATCGGGCGCTAGCCTTCACCCTGTGACAGGACGACCCCATACCGGCAGCCGGCGCAATGAAGCCGCCGAGCAGGCGATTCTGCGAGCTGCCGGCGAGTTGCTTGCGGCCGGGGACGCTGCGCTGATCACCGTGGGTGCCATTGCGGAGCGAGCGGGGGTCGGCAGGCAAACGATCTACCGCTGGTGGCCGTCGAAGAGCGCGGTGCTTCTCGACGCGATGATTCATCGGGCGGCGGAGGTTGCGCCGGCGCCCGATACTGGTGATCTGCAAACCGACCTTCGGCTTTTCCTGCGCTCCACGTTTGCCGCCGCGCCCGATAACCGCAGCCTGTTGTTGGGTGTGCTGCGGGAGGCGTTGGGCGATGCCGCCACGATGGAGCAACTCGCAGCGTTCGCCGCCGCGCGGCGCGACGCACTGGCTCAGATCCTCGACCGAGCACGCGACCGGGGGCAAATCCCAGCAACGGCAGGGCTCGACTCCATCATCGACCAGGCGTTCGGGTTACTGTGGTATCGAATGATTTTCGCGCACCATCCACTCGATGAACGCGCCGCCGACGATATTGCGGCGGCGCTCGCAACGCAGGTCGGCGCGAACCAGCAGGCTTGAAAAGAGGAGTGAAAAATGGGATTGGCGGTGGAACGGTTCGACCACATCGTGCTGAATTGCCACGATGTTGAGGCCACTGCGGCGTGGTATGAGCGGGTCCTCGGTATGACGCGAGAGACGTTCGGGCCGTCCGATCGGACCGCCTTGTCCTTCGGCAACCAGAAAATCAACCTGCGACCCGTTGGCGCGCTGGCCGATGATCCTGACTGGGTCACCGGGTCGGTCGAAGCGGCCGGCTCCGAAGACTTGTGCTTCATCACCCGTGCCACCCCGGAAGAGGTACGCGCCCACCTTGTCGGCTGCGGAGTTGAAATCACCTCGGGGCCCGTGACCAAGGTCGGCGCATTGGGTCCGATGACGTCACACTACTGCCGTGACATCGAGGGGAATCTCATCGAAATCGCGGTTTACTGAACCCGGTACCCCTCAGAGCGGATACAGGGCCGGCAGATTTACCACGATGGCCTCTTGGGTGCTGCGCGCGATCACCACTTCCGCGGGTGTGTTCGGATCGGGATTTTCTTCCCGATGCGGCAGATAGGGCGGGACGAAGATGTAGTCGCCGGGCTGGGTTGAGATGCGCACCTCTTGGACGCCGTCGTGAAACACGAAGTCCGGGTGGCCGCTTCGTACATAGATTGCGGTCTCGGCTTCGCCGTGATGGTGGTTGGCCGACGCGGTTGCGGGAGACACATGCGTCTCGCCCATCCACAGCTTCTCGGCACCGACTGATCGGCCACTCAGCGCCGCGAAGCGCCGCATTCCCTCCGATTGCGCGGTGTCCGAAGAGATGTCTGACGCCTTGACGTGGTGCACTTTGTTGCGCGTGACTTCCGATGCCCTCGCGTCGAAGTCGGGGTGAAATCCGTCCGAGGTTGCCATGAGCGCTCCTTGTCAACTATCGGCCGGAGCCGAATCTCGGTAGGCCTCAAGAAGTCTTAGCCACAATTCACTGATCGTCGGGAAGCACGGCACCGCATGCCACAAGCGAGCGATGGGCACCTGGCCGGCGACCGCGATGGTGGCAGAGTGCAGCATCTCGGTGGCACCCGGGCCGACCAGAGTCACGCCGAGCAGATACCCCTGATCCTCATCGACCACCATGCGCGCCCGCCCGGTATACCCGTCCGCGTACAGCTTGGCTCCCATGACGACATCGCCGATCTCGACGTCTACCGTGCGCACCCGCTGACCGTGTTGCTCAGCCTGCTGCGCCGTGAGTCCCACCGCGGCGGCTTCGGGGTCGGTGAAGAAAGCTTGCGGCACCGCGCGATGGTCGGCGGTGGTCGAGTGCACTCCCCACGGCGCGGTGTCCAACGGCGTTCCCGCTGCGCGTGCCCCGATAGCCGCGCCGGCGATGCGCGCCTGGTATTTGCCCTCATGGGTGAGCAGGGCCCGGTGATTGACGTCGCCCGCTGCATAGAGCCAACCGTCGTCGATGGCCCGCACCCGGCAGGTGTCATCCACGTCGAGCCAGCCGCCCGGGGTCAGGCCCACTGTTTCCAAGCCGATGTAGTCGGTGAGCGGTTCCCGGCCCGTGGCGAAAAGCACTTCGTCGACCTGCAATTCAGTGTCGTCGTCCAATTCGAGGGTCACCGCCCCACCGCGGTCGGGCCGGCGCAGCGCACGGACCGACGCACCCACCCGGACATCCACGCCCGCGTCGGCGAGTCCACGGGCGATCAGTTCGCCCACAAAGGGCTCCATCCTGGGTAGCAGGCCGGCTCCCCGTGCCAGCAGAGTGACCGACGAACCCAAGCCCTGCCATGCCGTCGCCATTTCGACGCCCACACCGCCGGCACCGACCACCGCGAGCCGTCCCGGGACTTTACTGCTGTCGGTGGCTTGGCGGTTGGTCCACGGGCGGGCTTCGGCGATGCCGGGTAAGTCAGGGAGCGCGGGCCGGCTTCCGGTGCAGATGACAACCGCGTGCCGCGCGGTAAGCACCACTTCATCGCCGCTCGATGTGGTGACCACGACACGTCGCGGGCCGTCCAACCGCCCGTGGCCGCGTACCAGGGTCGCGCCGATTCCAGCCACAAAGTCGGCCTGGCCGGTGTCGTCCCAATTGTCTACATAGCGGTCGCGGCGGCCGAACACGCCGTCCGGACTGATCGAACCGGTGACCGCCTCACGTGCACCGTCGATGTGGTGGACTTCGGAGAGGGCAATGACAGGACGCAGCAACGCTTTACTGGGTACGCAGGCCCAATACGAACATTCGCCGCCAACGAGTTCGCGCTCGACCACCGCAACCCGCAGGCCGCCGGCCCGGGCGCGATCGGCGGCATTCTGTCCGACCGGTCCGGCGCCCAGCACGACAACGTCATAGGCCTGTTCTAAGTCGGCGGCCATAGTCGAAGATCCTTTCGGTTCGGCTCTTTTGGGAGCCTGGCTACTTGGTGAGGTGCTCGGCGAGCTGGCGTAGGTCGTCCACTATCAGGTTTGGTTGCGGCAGGCCGTCAACCGGCAGCGGCGGGTTGCCCCACCGCGTGATAAGAGCGGTGCTGAATCCGACATTTTGGGCGCCGAGCGTGTCCCACACGTGCGCTGCCACCATCATGCAATCCGCGGGGGTTACCCCGAGTTCCTGGCACGCATACCGATAGACCACCGGCGACGGCTTGAAGGCGCGACAGGGATCAACGCTCAGCTGGCGCTCGAAAAGCCCGGCCAGCCCGGCGCTTTCGAGGGGCGTCGGACCGCTGGGGTTGGGCGGTGAGTTCGTGAGGGTGACCAGACGAAAGCCATTGTCGCGCAATTGAGTAAGCCCGTCCACGGCATCGGGGTGCGCCGGCATGCTGAGCATCGCCGCTTTGAGGCGAAGCATGTCGTCATCGGTGATGGCGACCCGATAGATGTTGGCCAGCATGCGCAACACGCCCTGGCCGAGCGTGAAGAAGTCGACATAGTGTTCGGACAAAGTGGCGGTCATCGAGTACATGACCAGCTGGCCGAACCACTCGCGGAGTACCCGCCGATCACCGAACAGCTCCCCGAAAAGCGGTGCGATGGAATCGATATCGATCAGCGTTTCGTTCACGTCGAACACAAGTACCGAAGGAGAAGGAGTGGGATCAGTTGCCGTCATCGTGCTCTCCTAACTGCGCAACGTTTCTCTTGGCGGGAACATCCGGGCGTAGGTACCCGATCAGACACAAACAAATCAAACCCATCGCCACTACCGGCCACTTGAGCGCGACGACCGCCGATGCCGCGAAGACGCCGACCGTGATGAACGACCTCATTCGCAACAATCTGCGTACGCGCTGTGTGATGTCCTCGTGGGCCGGTCGATCCACCACTTCAAAGCAGAGTGCGAGATAAGTCATGTTGACCAGCACGAACACGGACGCATACAGGACCACCGGTGCCGCGGCCAGCCTGCTATCGGCGATCCACTCGGTCGTGAAGGGGATCAGCGACACCGAAAAGAGGTGTGCGAAATTGGACCACACCAGACGCGGCGTCGTCACCTCCGCGTAGCTGAACAGGTGGTGATGGTTCACCCAGACGATCGCGATGAACAGGTAGCTGACCACATAACTCAGGCCCGTCGGCCACAACGGTAGCAAGGCGCTGAAGGTAGCGGTGGTCGGCGGTTTGAGCTCGAGAACCAGGATGGTGATGATCACCGCGAACACGCCGTCGGAAAACGCTCTCACCCGATCTGGAGTGGTTTGCCGTGCAGCCACGTTGCCTCCAGACCTTCCCGCCGCCGTCGCGATCGTCAGGGTGATTCGTGGTTGCGTTCTTGCAGCACCCAGGCATTGCCGTCGGGGTCGCGGAAATCGGCGAAGCTCGCGTAATCGGCGCGGTCCGGGTCGAGGCCCGGGAGGAAGCCGCCGCGCCAGCCGCCGTCGGTGTCCTTGTGCCGGATCTTGCTGACGGTTACACCGTGATCGGTCAATTCCCGGCAGTACTTTTCGATGTCGGGGACTACCAGATACAGACCCTGCAGCGAGCCCGCCGACGCGTCGGTCAAGCCGACGCCGAACTGGATGGAGGCGCCCGACCCCTGGGGTGTCAACTGGATGACCCGGAAGTCGGGTGCGGATTCGTAGTCGACGTCGAGTTCGAAGCCGACTTGGTCGCGGTAGAAACGCAGCGACCGGTCAGGATCCGAAACAGGCAGGATGACAACTTCGAGCAG
>Ga0210396_10002455_pt1 | contig 18959 bp, 14 predicted proteins | sample IncBWH17OmetaG_FD_155466 | JGI IMG/M metagenome (GOLD analysis project Ga0210396, IMG submission 155466) | Forest soil microbial communities from Barre Woods Harvard Forest LTER site, Petersham, Massachusetts, United States - Inc-BW-H-17-O ... | reverse complement strand
TTTTCCGATTTGTTTATAAAGCTCAGGGTTGAATGGCACGAAGATAAGGACTGTTTGGGATGGTTCTTCGTCCCGAGGTGACAGGAGGATCCAGCCAGGATTGACCCATGGAGCTCTAAGATAATTCGAGGCACTTCGATGGCGATTGGTTTTGTCCCGGAGGGACAGCACGATAGTAGCCAGGCACGAAGTGCCTGGAATCACGAGGAAAATGGCCACGTCCCAGCGGGACGATTGAACCGATTCTGCTGACATTGGGACTGACAATGACTTCGACCGTCCCTCCGGGACGGAGCCGCTTTACATCGATACCAGGCACTTCGTGCCTGGCTACTATCAGCCTGTCCCTCCGGGACAAAAGCCATTCAGTTCCTAACTTCGCGCCATTCAACCCTGGGAAACATCCAATAAAGCGATTCGCCCTGAAAGGGCGAGAGATTGCGTGGTCCAAATACGCTCCGAACGCTACCGAAAAGGAATTGGGTATTTGTTAGGCAGAAGATACAGTCTCCCGTTCGCTAAAATAATGCGCACCAACGCAGAGTTGAGTGATTGCCGGCCCTCTACAAATAGGAGCTTCGCGTCTGTTTCTTATAAATCTGACCTGGCGCCCTTTCAGAGCGCGTCGCCCGGGTGGGTGGTTCCCCAGGGTTGAAACCCTGTAGCCCTCCGGGGCAATAAATCACCCCAAAATCTTCCTTATCTTCGCGCCATTCAACCCTGGGCTATACTTTTTTGGCCCCTTGGGCCATAGGCAAAGTTCCAAAATTTTTTGCGGCGCCCACTTTCTCGAAATATTCAAACTGCAAAGAGCCCTCAAGGGCTCCAGATCGAATACGTTAACGATACACGTCAAACGTATAGTGATCTCCAGGAATGGGCCAATGCTGACAATGCCTGCATTGTTAACTAAGCTAGCTATGCGCATTACTCATTTTCTTAAATGCGGCCGGCCTCCATGTTCTTCGCGAGCTCAATTCAAAGGCTGAGCCTCGGGGAAGGTCCAGGTGCCATTCAAAATCTCGGGACGTGGACGATAGAGACGCACCAGATAATTCCAGCCGGACGGCGTCGGCAGACAATTTTCCACCTTGCTGTCACAGCCACCGAACTGGATTGAGATGGAGCCGTCTGCGTCCGCCTTCGCAGTGAGGTTGTTGAGTGTATAGGCGTTCTGCGGGTTTGGCTCGAAATAGCCTTTGTCATTGTAGACGCTAATGGACCAGAAGCCGTCGACAGGTACGTCTTTCACGTGGAGTTTATAGACCGTCTTGCCGTCGTTCTTTGCCGGAGTAACGTTGAGATAGAGCGCGTCCTTCTCGGGATTGCCGCCCCAGGCAGATGCCGACCCAATCAGCCGTCTCACTGGGTCGACCGCGTCCTTGGAACCGAACATTCGCCTGGTGTCAGGCAAGGTTGAGGCAAGGATTAAGAGCGCCTCGCGCACCATCTTCTGACTGGCCTGATCCCAATTCGGCACCTCGAACTTTCCCGGTCCACCCGGCTGATCGACCTTGATCGCATCCTGCAGAGCATGGACAGCTTCCACATCCTTCGGATCGGTCGGCTCAACCAGTGTCCGGACGGCTATCACAACATACCGTGTTCCGATCTTCTCCTTGGTGAAAGTGTGATTTCCGGCGCCGTAATCGACCTCGGAGGTGTACTGGTTCTCGTCGATGACCTGCATGACATGAACCGCTTGCCGGCATCGGGCAGCGTAATCGTGACCGGACCAGCGTCGAGGTCGAAGACCGCCGCCGAATATAGCGTGTCGCGATTGAGCCGGATGACGTTCTGCTGATCGATGGCCACTGGTTCACGGCGGTGGATGAACTGGCCAAGACCTCCATCTTTGACAATATTTCCGAAGTAGAGGTCGCTCTCGGCCCGGGGGAAATTGTCGGCCGTAACTGGAACGGCGCCGGTCAAAGACGAAGATTTGACTTCGGCCGCCTGAACAAGCGGAGGAGCTTTCCATTTTCCATCGAGCGCTTCCGGCGAGATGTACGCCTCCTTGGCGATGGCCCGCGCCTGATCGACAGAGATGGATTGGGCATTGGCGGTCGCTGGTGTCACGGCCGTTCCGAACACTGCGCTGAATGCCAGCATAATCGGTCCAAGAACTGTTCTGATCATTGTTTCTCTCCGCATTGCTTAAACGCGGATTTACTCTGCAGCCAGATTAAAACAAGGCAAGATGTCTGTCGGGGCCAGTCGTGTGTTAGAGAACTCAGCCCAAGGTTTTAACCCGGGAAGGTAAGGCGGGACGCCTTACTTACGGCAGATAGGCGGGACATACTGGGATAGAAGGGGTAATCAAACTGCCGGTTCGCCCGTAGCAGTAAGCAAGGCGTCTCGCCTTACCCCGCGCCCTGAATAGTTCTCGGACTGTCCAAACTCCAGACGGCGTCTTCGGGGCCGAGAAATCACCCAAACCGCCCTTAATTAAGCTAGCGCCATTCGGGTCCGGTCGTCGAGGTTTGTCGTGATACTCGTTTCTTCATTTCCACCTAATAACCCGGCCGGCAATACTCCTTCCGGGTTATCGACTTCCTATGACTCGGAACGTAGAAATCAAAGCTCGAGTGCGCGATTTGGCAGCTCTGCGTAAACGCCTTGTCGAGGTGTCAGCCTCGGGACCCGAGCTTCTGGTCCAGAGAGAAACCTTTTACACCTGGCCCTTAGATCCCTTCCAACACCGACTCAACAGGGCGGTCCGGACAAAGATCGTGCTCTGCCAGCCACTGGCTGTTAAAAAGCTTCGACTGGTATTTGTGTCCTGAGTCACAGAGGATCGTGACGACGGTTCGCCCGGGACCGTTTTCCTGAGCATATTTGACCGCTCCCGCAATGTTGATTCCCGAGGAAAGACCGAGAAATAAACCTTCGTCGCGCAGCAATTGATAAACAATCGTGAGCGCGGATTGGTCTGTAACGCGGTAGGCTCGGTCCACCGCAACGCCTTCAAGATTTTTGGTTACCCTGGTTTGTCCGATGCCTTCAGCGTAAGACTCTCCATCTTTTATGTTGGTGTGTCCGTGCGTAAACCAGGACCACATCGCAGCGCCATAAGGGTCGGCGCATACGAGTGCAACTTCTTTCCGGCGCTCTTGCAGATAGAGTCCCGTGCCAGCCAGCGTACCGCCGGTTCCGATAGCGGATACGAAAGCGCTGACTTCGCCCGCCGTCTGATCCCAAATCTCCGGGCCGGTCGTAGTGAAGTGAGCGTGCCGATTCGCCGTATTGTCGAACTGGTTTGCCCAAAACCAGCCTTTTTCGGCAGCCAGGTTTTGCGCGATGCGATTATAGTTCCCAGGGTCGCTATAAGGCTTCTCCGGAACGGTGAGGACAGTCGCCCCCAGAGTCCTGAGCAGGCTTATTTTTTCCGGTGACTGCGTTTCCGGAATAACAATCACGGTACGATAGCCCTTTGCATGCCCGACAACGGTGAGGCCGATGCCGGTATTCCCGGCGGTCCCTTCGACGATCGTGTCTCCAGGTCTCAATTGTCCGTCGGATTCCGCATCCGAGATGATGCCCAGCGCCGCTCGATCCTTCACCGAGCCTCCAGGATTCATGAATTCAGCCTTGCCAAGGATCTCGCAGCCAGTCAATTCGGACAACCTTCGGAGGCGGATCAGAGGGGTTTTCCCAATATGGTTTTCCACCCCTGTGTAACGTGTCGGGCTCATGCACTCTGATTAATTAGCGATCTGCGGGATTGTGTCGACTCTTCAGCTGCGAGTAACGCTTTTTCTACTTCCGGTTCTGCTGCCATTGGGAACGCCAGGAGTCCGGTCCCGAGTCACTCCGATGGAGCCTCTGGACGCAGCTTTGCTGGGGGGATGTCCATCCTTGCAATCGGCCCCAATCCGTAACCGACCGCGAGGAGGACGAGGAGGATTATAAAGACGAGGAGGATTAGGACAACAAGTTAGCGCTTATGAGGGGCGCATGGAGGGGAAGGCTTTTCGCCGCAGCATCACCGAGGAGCCGGCGTAGGGTCGCGAGTTGCGTCTGGGTCGACTCGATCATCCACGGATCGGGCTTCAGGGCATAGCTTTCCTGCAGCCACTTTTGGCAAGTGGGTTCGTCACCAAGACCGGCGGCGGCTTCAGCCAGCGTGGCGAAAACCCAATAACGCGCGCCTTCCAGCTGACCGCTCCCGCGCGGATTAGCATTCTGCCAGACGTTGCAGAGCCCGATGACCTCCTCGCGCACACGGCGGGCGAGGAAGAAGTCGGTATTGGCTTCGTTGAGGTCGGCCTGAACCAGGGACCGCTCGTTGAGCAGGAAGGCGAGATTAATCCCGTTGTAGTAGTCCTGGCGGAGATAGAAGCCACGCTCATGGGCACGCACTGAACAGTCCAGGCTCTCGCGCGAGCTGGTGAGTTGCCAGAGCCGTTTATGCACCGCGCCCCAGAGACCGAGGGTTTCGGGGTCATTCGAAGTCTCAGGTGAGAGCTTCTTGAGGATTTCGCACGCGGCACGGAGCGCCTCGATCGGAGTGGGTAGCTTACTTTTGTAGGTCACGAGAGCCAGTTGCTGAAGCAAAGTCGGATCGGGCGTGCGATTTGGCGCTTGATTCTCCATCACGGCGAGCACCGAGGAAAGAAGTTGCCGGGCCTCTTCGAAACGGCTCGCCTTCTGCGCCTCGCGGGCCAACTCCATCAGTGCCCGGTGGGTCTCCGCTGGTGGTGGCGGCGCCACGGCCGCCGCCCGGGCCTCGCTGGCGGCTTGTAGCTCTGGCCGCTGAAGATCGGGAATGAAGGTATAGACCGGGCTGTCGGCGGAGGGTTCGGCAGCGAGCAGTCGCTGGACGGCGTCGGTCAACTCTCCACTGAACCGCCTGGCTTCTTTCACGCCGATGTCTTCTCCGAGGTGACGATATTTGCGAATGACGATGTGGTTGAGATCGAAGGGTATTTTGTCGTTGCTGTCTTCGGCGATGACGATCGTTGTGTGCGGCCGCAGCGCGTGACGTACGCCCAACTCGTAGATGGCGTTCCGATTGCCGGTTGAAATGTCGGCCACGACCAGATCGGCCCGAAAAATCTGATCGTACATCGGTTTGTCGATCATGCCCGCGTGGACGATCTCATCGGCCCGGACGCAGCTCACGCCAGCGGCCTCCACGGCGGGCTTGATGATGTTCTGGTAAGTCATGTCGAGGTCATACTTGCGGCCGGTCTCGAAGTCGGTCTTCACGCCGAAGCCCATGACGACAAAGCAGGTCTTTTTCATAAATTCATCTCGGTTGGAGTGTGACGCAGGAAAAGCGGAAAGTTAGGAGAGAGTTCATCTGTTTAAATTGTCTAGATACCGGATCTCGATCCGATCCCCGGTCACAGGGGTTGCTCCCCGAGACGGTAGAATTAGTTTGGGTGCGTGGAGAAATTATTTACTATTTTGTAGAATATCCAATGACAGCAGCTAGGGGATCAGCATAGCGGCGTAGACCTAATCTCCAGTCTTAAATAAGTAGCCGCTCATAGCAAGCCTTCTCTGCCTTAGAAGATTACCATGGTTATCAAATAGATTCCGTGCCTAAGCCGCACTTAGGAGCGATCTTTCAATGCCGGCTAAATGCGAACCGGTCACCAGAATATGGCCCAACCAAGAACATCATGAAAGGCCCGGCTAAAGTCGCAATCGTTGTCATCGGCGCGTCTGTGCCGCGGGGGTGGGTGTCACCGCTTGTGCAGAAGCAGGGGGACGTAATGGACAAGCAGACCAGCCCAGAGAAACAATAGAGATACCAAGATCCATTTAGACCTTCCGGGATAGGCTCTGAGTCTGCCCGTCAGCGCAAAAAAAGCCAAAGCGATGGTCATCACGATTGCGAGCAAAAGCAGTTGTTCAGGCATCGGCAGGTATTCCGACCTCAAAACCATCTAATGTCGAGCAGATCATTGGCGGCGAGAATAAATTATATCAATGTATGTGCTTCTGGCTCAGGTTTGTTTCCAATCACGTATCGCATCGCTTTGCTCGCAAACTCGCGAACACTGGGGTGACGGTTGCTGAATGGGTAATAGTCAGGGAGCTCTTTGAAACCGGAGAGACCTCTCCCAGTCGACTGGCAGCTTCCAGCGGACTGACCCGCGGGGCGGTATCGAAACTCATCGACCGGCTGCTTCACAAAGACCTCGTGAGCCGCACAGAATCCGGCCAAGACCGCCGATTTCAAGACGTGAAACTCACCGCTGCAGGCCGTGCACTCGTAGGCCGTGCTCGCAGACCGGAATGACGAAGAATTCTTTTCCCGTCTTTCGACGAAGGAGCGGGAGGCGCTGGTCGCGACTCTCAAGAAACTCGTCGCGGCCAACAAGCTAAAAAAAGTTCCAACAACCTAAAGGAGACAAAACCATGACGATGTCTGTGACAAAAACTGTCGAGATCGGTCGTCCCGCAGCCGAAAGCTACAATTTCATCGCAGATCCCGGGCTGATGGACGACGAACTCGCTGCTTTGAAAGCGTGTATAGAGAGAGAAGCAAGATGAGCAGCGCGATCGATAATTTACAGGCCGCCCTGCAGCGCGCCTTGGCCGGCCGGCCCGCAGTGGGAGGGTTCCCCTATCTGGCGGAGACGCTTCGACGCGCGGGAGTGACCCGCAATCTCTGGTTCCTGCCTGCGTGTCAGAGCTTGTACTTGACCGAGCAAGGACCGGTAGCGTACCAAGGCGTGCCACTCGTAAGCGGCACAGTCGATGTGCCGCCATTCGATCGCGAAGCACTCATTACTGCTCTGCGAACGGACCAGGCCGGCGAGAGCACGTTCCCGGAATTTCTCGCCGCTTCATGGCGGGCCGGAGTTGTCCGCTACGACGTCGACTTCCATCGACGCATCGTCACTTACTACGGCTGCGGTGGGGACGAATATGCTGAACTGTATCCTGCCGTTGAGATCTCCTAACGAGAATCATGAGGACAAGCCACGCGCAGCAGCGTAGACGAATTTAATAGCGGTCTGTTAAAGCCTTCATCCGTTTATCTACCAAAGAGAGGTTTGCCAAAAATCTTGGGCAAGAGATCGTCCAGGTAAAAGTGAACTTGCGCGATTACTCCTACGCTGTGCCCACTCTCACTGTTAATCGGTATCATTGCTTCGATTCCGACCTGAAAGTACTGACCTGACCAGATAACCCCGGGATTGATGGTGCCGGTGGTTAGTTTGTCTACCCCTCGATTCAATGGCGTCGAGAGGGCGAACTCAACCAACGGAATCAGTCGGTTGCAGGGCGCCTTCAGGCCGATGTCTTTGACGTGTTCCTGCAGATAAATCAAGCTGTACTCGAGCGCTAAGCCCCATTCCAGGGTGTCGGGATTAGGATCGCTTTGGGTACCCGAGCTGGTCGGAATACCTAACCCGAGTGTTCCGGTGATCGCGAATGGTTTAAGGAAAGGGAGACTATCGGGCAGATCTCCAAAACCTTTGCCAAAGTAAAAAGTAGGAGTCCAGGTGCTAAAGGAATCATTGCCGAGCGATTGACTCCCGCTCCCGCCGATATCCCAGGTTAGGCCGATGGAAGCAATCGCCTCATGTTTGTCATTCTCAAAAAATTCATAGAGAAGATTCAGCTCAGCGTTGTCGAACCCAGTGCGCGCGCTCTGGTTAGCTGCTTTCTGGATGTTGTATCCGTCGCCGATCGTCAGGGCGGTATTTGGTAACAACAGGAGAGAAATATCTGTCGAAATGTCAAAATCATTGAACGAAGGCTGCCCCGGCTGACGTATTTCACTAAAGGTGGGCAATGACAGTTCGCTGGCGGCAAATGGATCGTCGGTGGTGAGTGTTGCTGGAAAGAAACGATCTCCGGCAAAACCGTGAGAAAACGCGGATAAAGGCACCGCGGCCGAGGTGAAAATGGAGACAGAAAACAAAACCGCTCCTCTGAAAGAAAAAGGATTGTTCATAACAATTAGATTTCCTTGGGACGTGAGAATCGGCCATGCGGCTCCACGACTCTCGGTTCGGGTGGAAAGCCTTTCCAAGCGTGCCGTGAATGCACAATTGGAACTAAGATTGAACTAGTGCATCGTCTCATAAGTAGTATGCCTCCCACTTATGAGACGATGCACTAGCTTAGGACGCCCGAGGAGGAGGAACCGGTGGACTGCTGTCGCAGCCAGCCAGTGCAGCGATTGTGGTCGTTAAGCGCCAAGCGCAGCGGGGAGGCTGCAGCGTCCAACGCTGAGCGTGGGCGAAGAGGTATATCTTGGCGGCATCAAGCTGCGAGCCTTGCTTCTTTTCCGTCTGCGTATTCTTGGCAATACTGACACAAAGCTCGCAAGGGTGCTTTCCATCAAAGGTTTTGCCGACCCCGACTTCCATACCTTCGGCTTCGGAGTATTTGACCAGCATGCCAACCCAAGCCGTAACTTGCCAAACCGCCCAGTGCCCCCCCGAAATTTGCAGGAGGGCCAAAGCGCAAAAGATAATGCCAAAACGCGACCGCATCGGTTGCCGGTGGGAATGCTGACCGGTTCAGTCCGAAAAGGCAACGCAGAAAACGTTCCTGAACGCTGGCGTCTTGCCTTCCGTCCGAGAGAATTATTATGGCGCCGTCGCCTCGTCGCATTCGGTACGAGAAGTTGCTTTCAGGTGCTCTCGAATCATCGCTCGACACTCCCGGGAGCAATGTAGGATAGTCTTCCAGCCTGTCTCGTACAGTGCGGCAATCAGGCCATGACCTCGATGGTGAATCCACCGGGGGCGTCAAAATAAAAGGTCCAGGAGCCGTGTTGCCGTGAAGGCGGTGGCACGTCAAAGGCATCGGCTTTCAGGCGCCGGTTAATTTCATTCACCTGTTCTTCGCTGTCCTGGATGAATCCGATATGGAACGTGGCCGGGTATTTGACCTCCGACTCCCGACCAATCTTCATATTCATCAAGGTAAGCACCATGCCATTGTCGTCCGAGAGGAGGGCCATGTTCTGGTTGCCTTTCCCTCTCTGCTTCAGCCCGAAGTGTTTGACGAGAAATTGCTGGGTTTCCACCGGATCGGTGACGGTGAGATTCAGATGATTCACTTTCATGGCCATTGCGCTTGCTCGGTTCCCTCATCACGGGGCCGGCGGCGATGGGTGGACTCTACAAGCAGAACCGCGGGTTTTCGAGCGGGACGTTGATCATGCAGTGTCAGTGGAGCCTTTTTCGTTTTGGTAAATTGAGCAAGGATTGCTCCTATTTCCTTTCGTAAATTTGCCTTCTAGCGCAAAAGGTTGTTCCGTGAGGGTAAGATGGGACAAACACTCTTTGAGAAAGTCTGGGAGGCGCACGCGATTCGCGAATTGCCGAATGGGCAAACCCAGTTGCTCATTGGCACTCATCTCATCCATGAGGTCACGAGCCCGCAGGCATTTGCCATGCTCCGGGACTTGGGTCTGTCCGTGCCGTATCCACGCAGGACATTTGCGACGGTCGATCACATTGTACCGACCGATCGACGCACGGAGCCGTTTTCAGATCCGCTGGCAGATGAGATGATAAAAGAACTGCGCAAGAACTGCGCGCAATTTGGAATCACTTATTTTGACATTCCCTCCGGCAGGCAAGGCATTGTTCACGTCGTGGGTCCTGAACAAGGTATCACGCAACCGGGCACCACGATCGCTTGCGGGGATTCACACACTTCTACCCATGGCGCCTTTGGCGCAATCGCGTTCGGGATTGGTACGAGCCAGGTACGTGACGTCCTGGCAACTCAAACCATGGCCATCAGTAAGCTGAAAGTTCGCCGAATCAATGTCTATGGGAAGTTGTCGGCGGGAACCTATGCAAAAGATGTGATTCTCCACCTCATTCGCAAACTGGGTGTAAATGGGGGAAACGGATTCGCTTACGAGTACGGTGGCGAAGTTTTCGACGGATTTACAATGGAGGAGAGGATGACCGTCTGCAATATGTCGATCGAAGGGGGCGCCCGTATCGGGTACGTCAACCCGGATGAGACAACGTATGCCTATCTTGAGGGCCGTCCGTACAGCCCGAAAGGCAAGGAATGGGGCAAAGCAGTCGAGCGATGGAAATCGTATGTCTCAGATTCCGACTGTGTCTATGACGATGTTGTCGATTTCGACGCCGCGGCGATTGAGCCGACAGTCACGTGGGGCATCAATCCTGGCCAGGCGGTTTTCATTTCAGAGCGCTTACCAGTGCCCGAAACTGCGACCCAGGATCAGCGTGTGTCGCTCGCGGAAGCTCTGGAACATATGAAATTACAACCGGGGCAAGCGATCAAAGGAACGCCAATCCAAGTTGCATTTCTTGGCAGTTGTACCAACGGCCGGCTTTCAGACTTCAGAGAAGTCGCCAAATACCTCGAAGGCCGGCATGTCGCACGAGGGGTTAAGGCGATCGCCGTTCCCGGCTCGCAGATTGTCGGCGCTGCCTGCAAGAAATTGGGAATTGATCGGATCTTCACTGAAGCTGGCTTCGAATGGCGCGAGGCAGGTTGCTCCATGTGTCTCGCCATGAATCCAGATAAGCTGGTCGGCGACCAGCTTTGCGCCAGTTCCAGCAACCGAAACTTTAAGGGGCGGCAAGGGAGTCCCACTGGCAGGACCGTGTTGATGAGTCCTGTCATGGTCGCCGCAGCTGCGATAACGGGTGAGATCACGGATGCCCGGGAACTGTTCGCCTCGTGATTCCAGGCCTTCGATTCAAAACAGTATGGCGTTAAAAAAGATTCTGAAAGTGACCGGCACTTGCGTCCCAGCCGCCGGAGATGATGTGGATACGGACCGGATAATCCCGGCCAGGTACTTGAAGTGCGTGACCTTTGACGGTCTGGGCGAGTTCCTGTTTTACGACGTGCGTTTCGATGAAAATGGTCAGCCGACGAACTGCTCCTTAAATGACGCCCGGTTCAAGGGGGCAACGATCATGATCGCCGGAAGAAATTTCGGCTGCGGCAGTTCGCGCGAGCACGCTCCGCAAGCGATCTATCGTTATGGATTTCGTGCGATCGTCGCAGAGAGTTTTGCGGAAATTTTCTTCGGAAATTCTACCACCTTAAGTATTCCGTGTGTGACGGTCTCCCGGCAAGACCTCGACCGGATTCGCGAAATCGTCGAGTCAGAACCGAAAATTGAAATGACCATCGATCTAACCAAGGAGACGATTCGTCTGGGAGGTGATGAGTTCCCGGCCTCCGTTCTCCCCAGTGCTCGGGATGCACTCATTAATGGTCGTTGGGATCCGATTGCCGAACTCTTGGAGGCTCGCGCCTTGGTCGAGGAGCGCGTGGCCCAATTGTCCTACCTGGCCCCTGGATAACGCGAGACGCCCGTGCCTTCCATCAATTACCGCTTGAGCGGGGTTTCTGTTTAGCGGCGTTCAGACCGCCCGAAGGGCCAAGATAGCATAGCCCCCTAAGCGCTAAGATAATTGTGTGACGCTTCGATGGGCGAATGGCTTTTGTCCCGGAGGGACAGGCTGATAGTAGCCAGGCACGAAGTGCCTGGGTAGCGATGCAGAGAGGCCCCGTCTGGAGGGACGGTCGAAGTCATTGTCAGTCCCACAGATATTTGTCGCCGAAACTGAGTCCCGGCATGAGCAAGCGACAGCGCGTCGAATGCTCATGCCGCTTCAGAAACGCCAGGTATTCCGGTTGAAAAGCTCGGGTCCGATGATGTTCGACCTGATTTTGGATGGAATAAATGGTTTCTGGCAACTGCGAGACGCTCCCTGAAAGCGCCATAACCCTGTTGCCAGCTAAAGTTGTCCAGTTGTCGAAAAGTCTGGTCAATCCAGGCCGATGATCCAGCCTTCATTATTTGAATGGCTTTGGTGACTAGCCTCGGATCTCGGGATTTCTGAAGCGCACGCTGAAACGGTAAACCTTCTTCTCCTGAGAGTATATCTCCCCGGTCTTCAGATCGAAGCGCAGTGGCACGCCGATCCGGGTGATGTCCACCGTGGCGTGGAAACCGCGCTCGGAGAAGATGTCGATCAACATCGCCAAGGCGGCCGGGTCCTCGAAGAGCGGGTCTTCGGAGTTGATGCTGGCGATTCCCGAGACCGCGTGGCGAACCACGATGGGCATCATCTTGCCTTCAATGAACTCGATCACCCGCGCGAAGGTTTCCGGCTGCTCCACCTCGTAGGCGTCTAACCGGCGAACGAGGTCCTGGCGAGCGTACCGGACGATTTGGCTGGCCAGCGGCAACCCCCGAAGCCGGTCGAAGGTGCGTGGGTCCAACTCCAGCGAACTCTGATATTCCAGCTCGTGGACAATGTTGGCCTGCACTTCGGGGATGGGCGCCTGGGCGTTGATGAAGTGGTAGTGGAAGATCTGCTTAAGGGAAACAAGCGCGTCGTAGGTTTGCTCCTTGAAGACGCGGTAGCGGTTGCGTGCCAGCCCCTCGCTAAAGTCCGTCGGCCGTTCCTCCCACCGTTCGCCCGCGCCCGAGCGAGCGACCTCCTCGTTGTGAGCGACGACCTGCCGTCCGCGCTTGAGTTGGCGCGCCACGCTTTCCGCCTCGTCGACGAAGAGCACCATGATGTGGAAGATGGGTTGCTTGAAGTGGATCACCTCCGGGCTGCCGGAGAACTCCCGCCGCAGCGCGATCATCTCGTCGAAGAGCAGCTTGAGACACTCGACCTGCACCTTCGTGCGCGGGAAGCCGTCGAGCAGCGCGCCATTTTGCTGGTCAGGCTCTAGCAGCTTGCGCAACAAGATGCCGACCACCTCCCGGTCCCCGACCATGCCGCCGCGCGCCTTGACGGCGCGTGCTTCCGGTGTATCAAGGAGCTGGGAAACCACAATGGGCGGCGCCTCGATGCCGCGCACCTTGCGGATGAAGTCTGAGTTGGTGCCTTTGCCCGCGCCGGGCGCCCCCCCGAGCAGGATCAACTCTTTGGGGAAACGCATCCGGCTGCGGCCGAACTCCCCCTCTAGCTCCCGCCAGACGGCGCCAAAGATGAGTTGCGCGTCCTTGACTTCCAGTTCGGGGGAGTTTGTTGCGGCCGGCACAAGGGGGGCGGCAATTCCTGGCCCCTTCGATGTGCCGGCATTGTCACCTTGCATCTGGGTGCGATTCATGCGCCGGTCTAGTAATTCCAATTGTCATTTGCAACTAACTCAGCAATTGACGAAGGACAAAGGGCAAGATGCCTCCGTGCCGGTAGTAATCCACCTCGATGGGCGTATCGATGCGAAGCTTGACCGTTTGCTTACCAACGGAACCGTCCTTTCGCGTGATGTGCAAAGTGACATCCTGACGTGGCGCGATACCATCGGAGAGTCCAAGCACGTCGAAGACTTCCGTGCCCATGATGCCCAGAGTCTGAGCGGTGACGCCGTCCGGGAACTGGAGCGGAAGGACGCCCATCCCGACAAGATTCGAGCGGTGGATGCGCTCGAAGCTTTGGGCAACAACGACTTTCACCCCGAGAAGGCTAGTGCCCTTGGCGGCCCAATCACGGCTGGAGCCGGTCCCATATTCCTGGCCGGCGAAGATGATGAGTGGAATCCCATCGGCCTTGTAGGCCATGCAAGCGTCATAAATGAAAGTCGGCTTACCCTCTTTGGCCTTGATCTCCTTGTCAGGTGCGTGAACCTCCCTTTCGCCGAAGTAAAGGGTGTATCCGCCTTCGACGCCGGGAACTATCAGGTTCTTGATGCGGACGTTCGCGAAGGTGCCGCGGGTCATAATGCGATCGTTTCCACGGCGGGAGCCGTAGCTGTTGAAATCCTCCGCAACCACCCCGTTCTCGAGGAGGAATTTCCCGGCCGGGCTGGTCTTCTTGATGGCACCTGCAGGGCTGATGTGGTCGGTGGTGACCGAATCGCCAAAGATGCCAAGCGGGCGCGCCCCCCTGATTTCGACGATATGGCCCGCCTCCATGCCGAAGCCCGTGAAGAATGGCGGTTCCTGAATGTAGGTGCTCGCGCTGTCCCACTCGTAAACCTCGCCCGTGGATGAGGGGATTTCATTCCATTTCGGGTTTTGCTCGGCGAAGTCGGAATAGAGCTTCCGATAGATTTCCGGCTTGAGCGCGGACCTCATGGCCGAGTGGATTTCCTCCAGCAAAGGCCAGATTTCTCTCAGATAAACATCCTTGCCCTCCTTGTCCTTTCCGAGCGGCTCTGAACTGAGGTCAATATCCACCGTGCCGGCGAGCGCGAAAGCAACGACGAGCGGAGGAGACATCAGGAAGTTGGCGCGGATATTTTGGTGCACCCGGGCTTCGAAGTTGCGATTGCCCGAGAGGACGCTGGCGGCTACGAGATCGTGCGTCGCGATGGCTTCTTCCAGCGCGGGATGAAGCGGGCCTGAATTGCCGATACAGGTCGTGCAGCCGTAGCCGACCGTTTGAAAGCCGAGTTTGTCCAAGTAAGGTTGAAGACCTGTTTTTTCGAGGTAGTCGGTGACAACGCGCGAACCGGGCCCAAGTGACGTCTTGACGGCCGGATTCACCTTCAGACCTCGCTCGACCGCCTTCTTGGCCAGCAAAGCTGCGCCGAGCATAACACTCGGATTGCTAGTATTCGTGCAACTCGTGATGGCGGCAATGAGAACGCTCCCGTGCCCGATCTGCGTGTCGGACGGGTGGTAGGACGAAGCCGGAAAGGCGGGTTTGTCTGGCGTTGGACGATTTTGGATTAATTCGGCCTCGTTTTTCGACAAGCCCTCTTCAGGGTGGTTGGCGTTGGTGTCGGTGGAAGGCATCTGAGTGTCAACGGCGGGAGCGGAGCCATTGATGTGCACCGGCACTCTGAGCGACACGTCGCCGGTCTTCTTTCCATAACCGCCTTCCGCCAGAGGCTTTTCAAGGAGAGCCTCAAACGTCTGCTTGAGTTCAGGGAGATTGATGCGGTCCTGGGGCCGCTTTGGACCGGCCACGCCAGGCACGATACTGCCGAGATCCAATTCGAGTTCCACCGTATAGTCCACCGCGCCCTTGCGCGGTATCCCCCAGAGACCTTGAGCTTTATAGTAGTTTTCGTAAGTCTCGCACAGTTCGTCGCTGCGGCCGGTGCCTCGCAGGTAGGCGACTGTTTTCTCGTCCACGCCGAAGTAGCCCATCGTGGCGCCGTACTCGGGCGCCATGTTGGCAATGGTGGCACGGTCGGTGACTGTCAGGGCCGCAGAGCCTTCCCCAAAGAATTCGACAAACTTGCCGACCACCTTTTGTTTGCGGAGCATCTCTGTGACGCGCAGCACGAGGTCGGTTGCGGTGACACCTTCCTTGAGGTCGCCCGTGAGGTGCACGCCCACAACTTCCGGCGTGAGAAAATAGACGGGCTGCCCGAGCATACCTGCCTCCGCCTCAATACCCCCGACACCCCATCCGACGACGCCCAGGCCGTTGATCATGGTCGTGTGTGAGTCAGTGCCGACCAGGGTGTCCGGATAGTAGACGGTGCCCTCGGAGGTTTCCGCGCTCAGAACTCCCTTGGCCAGGTATTCGAGATTGACCTGGTGAACGATACCGATTCCCGGCGGAACCACGCCGAAGGTCTGAAAGGCTTGCTGGCCCCATTTGAGGAATTGATAGCGCTCGCGATTCCGCTTGAATTCTATATCCAAGTTCAGGCGCAACGCATCGGCCGAACCGAAGAAGTCCACCTGCACCGAGTGATCGACCACCAGATCCACCGGCACCAGTGGCTCGACGATCTTGGGATCTTTCTTCAATTTGGCGACCGCGGTGCGCATTGCTGCCAGATCGACCAGGAGCGGCACGCCGGTGAAGTCCTGCAACACGATGCGCGCCACGACGAAGGGAATCTCTTCCTGCGCGGGGGCCTTGGCGTTCCAAGCGGCCAAAGTCTCGACATCCTTTTCCGCGACCTTCTTGCCATCGCAGTTGCGGAGCACCGATTCAAGCACGATTCGAATACTGACAGGCAGGCGAGATATCTTCCCGAGTCCTTTTTCTTCCAACGCAGGCAAGGAATAATAAAAGCCGGTCTTGCCTTTGCCGGCGTCGAAAATTCGCAGTGTATCTTTCATAGGGTATTAAGCCGAAATCGTTGCTGCTTTTTTGCGGCTCACTTTCCAGGCAAAGCTTGTTCAGGGCCATTGCATCTTGAGATTGCGCGAGCCTTTAATGACTTAACCTTACTGACTAGTGTACCGTCTCGCATATAATGGTGATGTCGTTGCGTTCAAAATGGGCCGCCGGCAAGGCGCGAGGAGGGCGCATATCTAAATCGATACGTAACCGACGAGCAACGCAGCCGCCGGCCCATTTTCAACGCAACCCTCCGGGCCGCGGCCAGTTGGCTGTTTTTCCTCCGCCGCGGCGGATCGGTCCGTATGGATCCAGATACGGCACTTCGCTCGCGCCTTGAAAAACAGCCAACCGACCTGCGGCGACATCACCATTATATGCGAGACGGTACACTGGACCCATTTTCAGCCAAAACCGACGAAATGGCGAATGTTATCGGACTGAAGAGGAGGAGACCAAATAAAAAAAACACAGACACCCTAAGGCGCCGGCCCAGACAGCCTCCCGGAGGGACATATGACAGTAGCCCGGCGATTTATCGCCGGCTCCGGGACCACATGAGGCCTGCGTCCCGGAGGGACGCCCGAATACCGTCGCGCGAGGAATCCCAAAGATATCGTTCTTCAAAGCCGATACCGTGTTTCTTTATGCGATTTTTGGTCCTAAAAACGCAGTGAACATTAAGCGAAGAGAATGTATCAGCCATGGACCAAGCCTAATCCGATCGTCCCTCCGGGACGAGATCAAATTCTAAACACCAGTACTTTCTAGTCGTCCCTCCGGGACACACCGGCACCGCCACCGCGTTAGACGCTAAAAATCGCTCGATGGTGTGAATGAAGACAGGCTGGAATCCTATGCTACATCCCAAACAGCCCCTTATCTTAGCCATTCGGGACAGGACACTAGAAAACTAGGATTAGAGTGAGGAATTATGCAAACCGCCGAGACCGCCCGCGCCGAATAACCAGTACAAAAGCAGGACTAAAACGAGGATACCGATCAGGCCGTACCCTCTGTTGCCGTACCGGCTGTAGCCGTAGCGATGGTAGCCGAAACCACCGCCGAAAACGAGGATCAAAATGAGAAGGACAATCAACATATTATGACTCCGAAAGTTCAGGTGGTGAGTTTGCGATTGGCGTCATTGAGGTCAAGTTCCTGCGCAATCACCTTAGCTGCCCTCAAGCAACTTCTCCTATACTCTTTCCGCCAAGTTGACCTTGCTTCTGTGTATGGCGAGCAGAAGTGAGGGAATTGCGAAATGCGGATTGCGGAGCGTTTAGCTTACGGCCACGCTGCGGGAGACCAAACCGCCGTGGGCTCGGTCCCATACCACCGGGGTAATGCGCGAACCGTTGGGCGGAGCCTGGCTACCGCTCAAGACTGTAAAGTCGAAGGTGACGGACTGGGTGGCTCCCGCCGGCACAGAGCCCATACCGTAGGTAAGGGCGGTTCCAGCGTGAATGGCCAAGATAATTGTCTGGCGCTTCCGGGCGAATGGTTTTTGTCCCGGAGGGACAGGCTGATAGTAGCCAGGCACGAAGTGCCTGGGTAGCGATGAAGAGAGGCGCCGTCCCGGAGGGACGGTCGAAGTATGGCCAGAGCCGTTCCCTCAGCTCAGGGTTAAGCCCAGGGTTGAATGGCACTAAGTTTAAGGGATGTTTTTTGCCCCGAAGGGGCTGTAGGATTCGGCCCAGGGTTTCAACCCTGGGAAACATCCAATAAAGCGGTTCGCCCTGCAAGGGCGAGAGATCACGTGGACCAAATGCGCTCCGAATGCTACCGAAAAGGTATAGGGTGTTTGTTAGGCAGAGATACAATCTCTTTCTTCGCGTCTGTTTCTTATACGTCCGGTCTGACGCCCTTTCAGGGCGCGTCGCCGGGGTGGGCGGTTCAGAAGGTTGAAACCCTGGGCCGAACCGTTGGCTCCTTGGCTCCTTGGCTCCTTTGATTCGGGTGTTGATGTGAACCACCGGCCAAGCTCACTGTCGATCCGTCGTTTCCCGAACCCCTGGCCTTGGGCCGCGTTTTCATTCAGTACCGGACAGAGAACGTGCGCGTGGTGCCGGTATTCGGCAAAGGCGCTCTCGAAGTGTCGCCGCGCCTCGGCCATATCCACATTACCGTCGACGACGCACCGTGGCACTTTGTCGACACCAGCGGCGAAACGGTGATCCTGGTCGGCTTGCAGTCTTGACACTGGATGATGTTAACGCCAACATGAAGCGGTTTCAGTCTTTTCACCCCCAGATCGATGCATGCTCACGACAGCTGCCGGTTATCTCCGCTTAATTTTTACCCACCGTTAGGTTATGCCTGAACATAGTGCTGCTACCCGTTTGACTCGGCGCAATTTTCTGAAGATCGCGGGCATCGGAGGAACGCTCGCCTCCGCTGTGGGAATAAGGAGAGCAGCGGCCCAAGCCGCCACTCCAAACCCAAGCGCCAAAGCTTCGCTCACCATCTTCGACTTTGGTGACGCCAACGCCCAACAAGTCTACAAAGACGCCATTGCCCGTTTTAACAAGCGCTACCCGAACGTGATCGTTCGAGACGATTACTCTCCGTTCCCCAACGGTTGGGGCCAATATATCAATAACTTGAAGACCCGTGCCGCCAGCGGGCTGGTGCCGGATGTCATCGCCATTGCGATCGAAGGAGTCCGAGCAACGATTACCCAGAATCTCATCCTGCCGCTGGATGATTTCATCGCGCAAGATCCTACCTCCAAAGAATACCTCAAAGATGTGGCAGCCCCTCTGAGCGACGCTCTGAAATTCGACGGCAAAACTTACTATCTTACGCGGGAGTGGAACAACATGTGCATCCACTACAATACGAAAGCGTTTGAGGATGCCGGAGTTGAACGACCCAAAGATGACTGGACCTGGGATGATTTCATTGCCGTCGCCCAAAAACTAACCAAAGGCGACGCCGGAAACAAAAATTTCGGATTTGGACTCCCCTTCTTCAATTTTGGTTTGC
>Ga0210396_10002454_pt1 | contig 18962 bp, 20 predicted proteins | sample IncBWH17OmetaG_FD_155466 | JGI IMG/M metagenome (GOLD analysis project Ga0210396, IMG submission 155466) | Forest soil microbial communities from Barre Woods Harvard Forest LTER site, Petersham, Massachusetts, United States - Inc-BW-H-17-O ... | reverse complement strand
TCTCGGTCAGTTTTGCGAGGCCTTTTTCAGCATCCTGTAGCCCCTTATTCGAAAAATCAATAGGGTTGCGGTAATGGCTCTGCAGCATGCAAAAACGTAAGGTCATGGGTGTATAGGCCTGTTCTAATAATTTGTGTTTGCCTGTAAATAACTCATCCAAATTGATAAAGTTATTCAGCGACTTACCCATTTTTTGTCCGTTAATGGTCAGCATATTGTTGTGCATCCAGTATCGAACCGGTTGTTTACCGCTGCTGCCAATAGATTGTGCTATTTCGCATTCGTGATGCGGGAAAAGCAGATCCATTCCGCCACCATGTATATCAAATGTTTCCCCTAAATACTTTTTGCTCATCGCAGAACATTCAATGTGCCAGCCCGGGAAACCTTCTCCCCATGGTGATGGCCAGTGCATAATATGTTCAGGAGATGCTTTTTTCCACAACGCAAAATCGATAGGGCTTCTTTTTTCACTCTGCCCATCAAGCTCGCGGGTATTATGCAAAAGATCTTCCGTTATCCGGCCTGATAGTTGCCCGTATTTATGTTTTTTCTCGTAACTGTCAATGTCAAAGTAAACTGAACCATTCGATTCATATGCAAAGCCATGAGCAAGAATGGTCTTTATCATTTCTATTTGCTCAATGATATGGCCTGAGGCATGTGGCTCAATAGAAGGTGGAATTACATTAAGGGAATGCATATTGCGATGATAGCCTAATGTATAATGTTGTACCACTTCCATAGGTTCCAGCTTTTCAAGCCTGGCCTTTTTCTCTATCTTGTCTTCCCCTTCATCAGCATCATTTTCCAAATGGCCTACATCAGTTATGTTGCGCACATAACGTACTTTATAGCCAAGGTATTTGAGATACCTGAAAAGAATATCGAAGGTAATAGCGGGCCTTGCATGACCAAGGTGGGCATCGCCATAAACGGTGGGGCCGCATAAATACATTCCTACAAAGGGAGGGTCGAGTGGGGCAAAGATTTCTTTTTTGCGCGTTAGCGTATTATAAACCTGCAAGGTATTGTTTGACATAGTAAACTTAAGCTAATGTGGTTTTACGGTTCTTTCTGCTTTCCATTGAGGCACGTATATCTTCCACACGTCCTTTAGGTATGGCGCTTATCAACCGTTTGGTGTAATCGTTTTGCGGATTAAAGTAAATATCATCGGCATCGCCCATCTCTTCTATTTTTCCGTTGTAAAGTACCAGCATCCTGTCTGATATGAATTTTACAACTGAAATATCGTGAGATATAAATATGTAAGAGAAGCCAAAATCTTTACGCAATTCTGCCAACAGGTTCAGCGCTTGTGCCTGTACCGATACATCAAGCGATGAAACGCTTTCATCACAAACAATAAATTCGGGGTTGAGTGCTACAGCACGTGCAATACAAATACGCTGACGCTGTCCGCCTGAGAATTCATGTGGATAACGCTCAAAATGTGAAGCATTCATGTTGACACGTTCCAGTAATTCTATTACCCTGTCTTTACGTTCTCTATCAGTTCTTAAAATGTTATGCACCTGCATAGGTTCCATAATAGCTTCTCCAATAGTAATACGTGGGTTGAGAGAAGAATATGGATCCTGAAATATGATCTGCAATTTTTTACGGTATTGGCGCATTTCTTTATCAGAAAGCTTTAAAAGATCCATACCCTTATATACAATACTACCTGAGGTAGGTTCTATTAATCGAAGTATGGTTCTGCCCAATGTTGTTTTGCCTGAGCCTGATTCACCTACAACACCCAAAGTTTCGCCTGGATAAATATCAAAGGTAAGGTCATCAACTGCCTTTACATGGTCAGTTGTTTTACCAAACAGTCCTTTTTTTATAGGGAAATAGGTCTTTAAGTTCTTAACCTGCAGGATAGGTTCTTGTTTATACAATTCAATGTGTGCCAGTTTACGAACCGTAGGTGTAATAACATACTTGTCAATTACATCACTCAGTTTTACATTAGGCTTATTGAGGCCTCCATCAGTTGCCGGCTTCATAAAATCAGCAACGGTTGGCAATACGTATAAGCGCTTATCCAGCGGAGGGCGGCAAGCTAAAAGTCCCTTAGTATAAGGGTGCTGTGGGTTTGAATATACATCTAGTATATTACCCTGCTCAACCACCTTTCCTTTATACATAACCAGAACCTTCTCAGCAATCTCAGCTATTACACCAAGGTCGTGAGAAATGAATATGATACTCATATTATGCTCTGCCTGCAATTCCTTCATTAATTCCAGAATAGCAGCCTGAACCGTAACATCTAGCGCAGTAGTTGGCTCATCGCAAATAAGTACAGATGGCTTGCATGACATAGCCATTGCAATCATTACCCTTTGTTTCTGTCCGCCCGATAACTGGTGGGGGAATGAATCTAATATGATCTCGGGGCGGGGCAGTTTTACCTGCTTAAATAGTTCTAATGTACGGTACCTGCTTTCTTTTTTCGAAACCTTTTGGTGGAGCATTATAGCTTCCATAACCTGGTCACCACAAGTATATACCGGGTTTAATGACGTCATGGGTTCCTGGAAAACCATGGCAATTTCATTACCCCTGAAGTTACGCATTTCCTTTTCACTAAGCTTGGAAATATCTACAATGCCATTGGAGCGGGAGTTAAATAGTAATTCTCCGTTTACAACTCTTCCCGAACGGGGAATAAGGCGCATAAGAGCCAATGAGCTAACTGTTTTTCCAGATCCGGATTCGCCTACAATACCGAGTGATTCTCCTCTGTTGAGAGTAAAATTTATGCCATCGACGGCACGTACAGTATCATCCTCACTCTTAAAATCAACCGTCAGATTTTTTACTTCTAGCAGCGCATCACTCATAAAGGCTCATACGTTTATAAGGGCGAAAGGTACAGAATTTTGGCGAAATATGCACTATAAGGGAGGACTAATCTTCGAGGTAATATACCAATGACAGTTTTCCGTAGTCATACTCCTCACTTTCATCGCTTAATGACACTTTTGCCATTTTGCCATTTATCTTCTTGATTTTCCAGATGGTATTGTCTTTATCAATAGCCCCATCGCCATATTTTGTGGTGAAATAATCAACCAATCTTGACTTTACACTCGCAGCCGCAGAGTCAGTCGCTACATAAACATCTTCATCTATTTCGCTTAGCTTTTGCTGGTCGAAGCTGTAAGCAACCGTAAAGTAGTTTAAGGTATCAACACTTTCATTTACCGAATCTGGGTAAAGGGTATCCATAGGTAATGAATAGAATATATAATTGCTATCCTTTTCATCAGGCACCTTCTTTTCAGTACTTATTACCGACTTGGTATCCATTCCTAAAGATATATACCTGAATTGGTTTGTTCCATCGCCAACCAATAACTGAACAAGACTAATTTGGGTAGGGGTTACTTTCTCGTTTTTTTGTCGTTTGCAGGAAACAATTGTAATAGTGAACGTGGTGATTACAAGTAAAAGGCCAATATGCAAAAGTTTAATTTCCCGGAGCTTCATGTAAGATTTAGAAAACGAGGTGCGAAGATAGTAAAAAATAATCGCTGTTTTTGTGGTAGTTATAGGCTATACATTTTCCCCGGAAGCGATTTTAAAACACCTGCAAACTCAAGAGTTAAAAGATGGGAGGAAAGTAGGCCGGGGGTAAGTTTCGATAATATGGCAATATCATCAATATGCATAGGTGTTTCCTGCCCTTTTAATGTGTTTATAATAGATTCCTGTTCAGGACTGAGATCAAATAAAAGTTCTTTTTGCTTTTTTGCCTTCTTTTTATCTTCTTTCCATCCCAGGTATTGGGTTACATCTTCTGCATTACGTATAAGGTAGGCTTTGTTTTGCTGTATCAATTTATTACAGCCCTGGGAGACAATATCATCTACTTTTCCGGGAAAGGCCATAACCTCACGGCTATATGAAAATGCAATGTCTGCGGTTATCATGGCGCCGCCCGATATTTTCGATTCCACCACCACAATTGCATCTGCCAGACCGGCAATTATACGGTTGCGTTTAGGAAAATTCTCACGGTCAGGCTCAGAGCCGCTTAAAAAGTCACTGAGTATCCCACCATTCTCGATCATTTTGCGCGACAGGTTATAATGGTCGGGTGGATAAAGTTTATCAAGCCCATGCGCAACAACCCCGATAGTTGGCAGTCCTGCATCAACTGCAGTTTTATGGCTGCACACATCAATTCCGTATGCAAGGCCACTTACAATTAAGGCCCCGGTCGATTGAAGTCCACTTACTAATTCTTCTGTGAGTTTTTTGCCGTACGGTGTTGCAGCTCTTGTGCCTACTATGGCAATAACCCTGTTGTTATTCAAATCTGCATTGCCTTTATAATATAACATCACAGGGCCATCGTTGCATTGCTTCAGGCGGAGTGGATAAGCTTTATCTAAATAAAATAGAGGGGTTACATCGTTATCTTCAATAAACTTTATCTCTTTCTCTGCTCTTGCAAGCACGTCCTGTTTTATGATCGATTCTGCAGTAAGCGGGCCTATATCCGGTATCTTGAGCAGTGTAGATTGTTTTTCTTTGAAGACCGCTTCGGCACTACCACAATAGGATATTAGTGTTTTGGCAATTACATGCCCTACACCCGGAATGAGTGTGATACCAATTTTATATTGCAATTCCTTATCCATGAATTGCAAAAATATGAAAATGCTCTTTGCCTTTTTATTTCAGAACCGGCATCCCTTGATAGGTTACCGATTTCAATACGTTTTGAGCTGCTGCCAAAGCCTTTCCTGGTAATGGAGAATAGTAGAGGCTTGAAGTATATTGTTGCCCATCGGTTATCATCCACGATAATTCTTTTAATAGATCAATGGCTTCTTCCTTAGTTCTGTTATTGTAAAATTGTTCTTTGTATATAATAATCCAGGTAAAGCTGCTAATAGGGTAGGCATCTGCAACACTTGAATTGGTTATACTTATTCGTGTATCTGCAGGTATGTCAACATTGGCAGCCAGGCTGGTCGATTCTAAGGAAGCTTTTATGTACTTACCCGATGAGTTTTTGATCTGGGCAAAATCAACATGTTTTTGCATGGCATATGTCAGTTCAATATAGCCAACAGCACCATTTACTGCTTTTACTACAGAAGCTACTCCTTCGTTTCCATCACCTTCAACGCCAACAGGCCAGCTAACAGTACGGGTTGTGCCAATTTTTGTTCTCCATTCTGTATTTACTTTAGAAAGGTAATCGGTAAATACATAGGTTGTACCGCTTCCATCTGACCTGTGAACAACTGTTATTGCCAGGTCGGGTAGTTTGGCCCCTTTATTTTCAGATGTAATTAATGGATCATTCCACTTGGTTATTTTTCCCAGAAAGATACCAGCTATAATATCGGGTGTTAATTTCAGATCAGGAATATTAGGTAAGTTGTAGGAAACTACAACCGCACCAAGGCAGGTAGGGAATTCTACTACAGGGGTTGTGAACATTGACATGTCATCATTACTTAAAAAGCCATCTGAGGCTCCAAAGTCAACCGATCTGTTAAGTATTTTTTTTATCCCTCCACTTGAACCAATTGCCTGGTAAGAAGAAGGTGTGCCTGTTTTAGTACAGTATTCACTTTGCATTTTGCTGTAAATAGGGTTAGCAAAAGTTGAACCTGCGCCGGTAATTACTGAATGTGATATATAAGGAGCTTCATTACCCGGTTTGCCGTTTAAGGTACACGAAACGGTACCTATGATACTTGCAGCAGATAAAAGTACAAGTAAGTTAAATGAATTAATGGTGTATTTTTTTGTCATGGCGACTAATTTTTATATAACAAGGTTAGTATATACATATGAAGCTATCATTATGCGAATACTAAGTATTTCTTACATCTCAATTCCCTGCAAATACAAGTGAGTTAGTGCCTCCTTACAGATTAGATTTCGAAGCCCATAAGCATTACGTCGTCTGTCTGGTCTTCGTTACGTTTCCAGTTCATAAATATCTTGTCCAGCTCCGTTCTTTGTGTACTGAATTTCTGGTCACTAATTTGCAGTAAAGTATCTTTTAACCTTTTACTGGAGAATTTCTTGTCTTCAAGGTAGCCGAATTGCGATGCGTAACCATCGCTGGTCAGGTATATTTTATCTCCCTTTTGCAGGGGTAGGGTAAAGTTGGTAAACAAAGGTTCACTACCACTTCCGCCTATAGGGTGTCTGCTTCCTCTCATTTCATTCATTTCTCCTTCTCGTACATAATATACTGGTCTATATGCTCCGGCAAATTGCATGGTTGTTGTATTGTTGTCAATGCAGCAAAGCGCTATATCCATACCATCATTATGCTCTTGTTTAAAGTTTTCATCCAGTATATCTTGTGTATAGCTGAATGCCTTCTTTATCTTATGGTCGAGGCGGTGTAGTATAAAAGCAGGGTTGGTATTTTTTTCTTCTATTATTATCTGGTTGAGCAGGCTAATACCCAGTATTGACATAAGAGCACCCGGTATTCCGTGCCCTGTACAATCGGCGAGGGCAATTATTATTTTATTGTTAAGCCGGGTGAACCAATAAAAATCGCCGCTTACAATGTTACGGGGTCGCATGTAGATAAAAGATTCAGGAAAAATGCGCTGTAAATGTTTCTCCTTCAGCATCATGCCATCTTGTATGCGCTTGGCATATATTATACTGTCATCGAGCTCCTTTCTCGGGTATATACCCGTCTTATCTATGAGCAAATCAGATAAGTTTTCTGCAGAAGATTCTATAAACATAAATCGTTATTTTGTTTGTGCAAGTGTCGCTAACAGCCATGACCTGTATATTAAGTGAATGACATGTTAATATTATTCCTTACAAAATACCTCTTTGTCAGCGCTATATAGCATACAAACGATTTAGGTGGCAGTTATAGATAATGAAATTATATGCTGATTGGTGCTGAATTATGAGCTGAATTTTATGAATAGAACGGTAAAAGTTTTTCATGTTGCAGGATATTTTACCTTTGAATGAAAGTTTACTGAACGGTGGGATTTATACAGGATATTAAAATAAAAGTTGGAGAGTATTTTCTGAAAAAGGAAATAACCGGTGGTGTTAGGTCGCGTTCTATAATGAACCTGAAGGAAGCGAAGACAATAGGGGTTATTTTTAATGCCGGTGATATAAACGAGGTGGAACTGGTAAAAAAATACATCACTTATCTGAGAGATATGGGTAAGAAGGTGAGGTCGATGGGGTATGTGGCTTTAAAGGAACTCCCCGGTAATATTAATACCTCAATAGACCACCAGTGCTTTACCTTGCAAAATGTTAACTGGTATTATAAACCTGCAATTGGTTTTATTGGTAGCTTTGTAGAAGAGGAGTATGATTTACTGCTCGACCTGAATATAGCCCGGCAATTACCGCTTATTTATGTGGCGGCTCTTTCGAAAGCTAAATGTAAGGTAGGCAGGTATTCTGAGAAATATATGAGCATATACGACGTTATGATAGAGACAGACGACGAAAAGACATTAAAGTATTTTTTGCAAAACGTGGATACGTATATGGAAATGCTGAATAAGAAAGCCAGCGCGAACACGGTTAAATAGTAGGAGCATGGAAAACGACAATAAAGAGAACCTTCCGGAGCACTTAAGGCAAGAGGTGGATGAAGCCGAAAAAGAGGCCATTGCCCGTATGGAAATTGAATATGAACTGCGCAACAATGTTCGGTATAAAGAGTTCTTTGGCACTTACCACCCCGACGATATAGAGGAGTTTATTAAGGCCTATGCACGACGTAAAGTAACCTGGATAAATTGGGGTAAGTTCTATTATGAGCATAATGAAGACCACCAGTTGCGCTTTTACAATATGGCTCAAAGTTGCCTGTGGCAGATACAACAGAAAAAACTGTTTAACCTGCAATGCCAGTGGAGAGCCGAAAAGATAAAGATACCGGGCATTAGTACCAGTATGGATTTTCATTACTGGGAGTATAATATTAAGCAGTGCAACTTTGTGCCACCTATTACACAATGGGAGTTCGACCTCTATCTGGAATATTTTCAGAATGATGACGCGGAGGTTGACCCTGCTGAAGCTGACTATGAATTTGAGTGGCAGGACTACTTGCGATTCACTGAAGAATATAATAATGCTAAGGAGGGAGAGGAGCTTATAATACCATTGTGGTACCAGTTTTATGATAACCGTATGGGCACTGATAAACTGATGAACCTTACGGATATACGCGGGGAGAAGGAAAGTAAGTACCTGAAGATATATTACGATCATATAAATAAATCGGTTACTGAAGAAAAAGCTGATACCCCTTCTGCTTCCAAAAAGGAAGGCACTGAATATTTGTCTGTCTATAACCCGAACATTATTGAGAAGTTTGTGCGTAGCTACGAGGATAAGGATATACTGAAGTATTTTCTCTCATACGAAAAGAGCCACAAGCCAATGGACTTTGCAGATGAGTTGGCGGAGATGGCATTTAAAGAGTTAAAGGAAATAAGTGAGGTGATCCCGATAAGCGCAAGTACCGACTGGAGGGATGCACTGATTGAGGCCTGGGAGGAATACCGCAGTAAACAAATATTAAGATTACTTCCATTGGTTTATGAAGATTACCTGCAAAAGCAGGAACTGGGAATATCATACGAGACTGAAGATTCTACCGAAATAAATGAAGAGCTTGAGGAATGGAAAGCTGCAATTATAAAGGGCAGAGAGCTTTCGGGTGAACCGGGAGACTTTAATTTCTAAGCATGAATATCGGCCTTTGATATTCGGTACATTATGACAAAATTGAAAAATATAAAAACAACCAAGGCTCTTCCTGTAATGGAGCATTTTTATACCATTCAGGGAGAAGGTATGCATAGCGGTAGCGCTGCTTACTTTATACGATTGGGCGGCTGTGATGTAGGTTGTCATTGGTGTGATGTAAAGGAAAGTTGGGATGTAAATGCACATCCCTTGGTTGATTTAGATAAACTGGTGAATGAAGTAAAGAAAGCAGGCGCATCTATTGCTGTTATAACCGGTGGCGAACCTGCCATGCACAATTTAGAAGGGTTAACTGCCTCATTAAAGAAGCAAGGTATCTCAACCCATATTGAAACATCAGGCTCCTCAGATATTACAGGTGATTTTGATTGGGTGTGCCTGTCACCAAAAAAACGAAAAGCCCCATTGGCAGGGTCTTTTAAAAAGGCTGATGAACTGAAAGTGATCATTTATAATAAAGATGATTTTGCATGGGCCGAAAAGAATGCTGCTCTAGTATCGAAGAAATGCCAATTGCTTTTGCAGCCTGAGTGGAGCAGGGCAGAGAAGATGACCCCGCTTATTGTGGAGTATGTAAAAAAGCATCCACGCTGGCAGGTTTCGTTGCAGACCCATAAATACATGAATGTGCCATAGGCATTATGATAAAGCAGGTACGGAAAACTTTTAAAGCCCTTTATGAAGTTGCCAGAAACCCTTGGTTGCTGAACCATGTGCTTGCCGACGATGGGGTATGGAAACGATATTTGGATAAGCATTATAATATTAGTAGCCTTCCGGTAGTGGATATAAATGTATTGCTGCCCAATTTCCATGAAGACCTGAACACTTTTGCTTTTTTAGAAGGTGGCTCATTGCCGACTGATCTTTGTCTCATTCGTGGTGTATGTAAGACTATTCCCGATTGCAAGTATTTCGAAATTGGTACCTGCCGTGGCGAAAGTGTTGTGAATGTTGTGGACATATGTAGTGAATGTTATACCATGGATCTTGATCCTAAACTGATAGCTGATAAAACGGAAGCTGACTTAGTTGGTTTCTTTTCAAAAGGTAATTCAAAGATTGATCAAGTATATGCCAACTCGCTTACCTTTAACTATGAGGGTTTGAACAAGAAGTTCGATGTTATATTTATTGATGGCGATCACCATTATGAATCGGTAAAGAGTGATACCGCTAATGTGTTTAAACACCTGGTTCATGAGAACAGCATAGTTATATGGCACGATTATGGCTACGACCCAGTGAGCCCTCGCCCTGAGGTTATGGCTGCTATTATTGACGGAGCACCTGAACAATTCCGGAAGAACCTCTATCACGTATCTAACACCATGTGTGCTATATACACCAATAAACCGTTACCCACAATTGATCTGGCTGCAGCACGCAGGCCCAATAAAAAATTCAGTGTATCGGTGGCAAGCCACCCGGTAAAGTAAGTCCCTAAAACTTAAAAGCAAAGCTTAGTCCCGGCTGAATCGTTGGCTTTCCGCTTATATCTGAGTTTAACTGTGGCGTAAAGTGAAATGATATATTATCGCTTACATCAAAGTGATGAAATTGCGCATCAACATTGGCATCTACAATGTTCAGCATATAAATGAATAAGGCGCCGATTATTGAAAGATTTCTGTCGCGTTCAAAACCCGATTCAAGTGATACTATGTCGTCAACTGTATAGTATTTATATAAATTATCTCCCGGATTATGTATAGCATTATGGCATGTTAAATATAGCGCCTGGTTGTAAGATATAAAGTATATCATAGTGCCAATACCTGCATAAATAATGGGCATCTTCCAGTATTTGTGGTTGTAAGCTTGCCCAAGCCCAGGTACTATGGCCGAGCAAATCATGGCCAGTTTTGGGCTGGGGTAGGTATACTTCTTAAATATTCCTTTTGAACTGTCTTTATGCGTATGAACAGCAGAGTCCTTGGTCTGTGCTTTTACTAATGGTTGTATAGCAAGCAGAAAAATTAAAACCGAAACTATTGCTTTTTGCAAAAACTTATCAGGCATGCAACGATTTAATGATACCCCTCAACACTTCATCAGATTTAAAGGATATTACAATTTTACCTTTTCCTCCGCCCGATCTGCTTAGCTTAACTTTAGAAGAAAGCTTCTCCGATAACTCACGTTCTATAAGCTTGTCATCAGGGTTACTGTTCTTGCCTGCTGAAAATTTTCCGGGCTTAACATAGGCTGACTTTGCTGTCTTGGCCATACTTTCAGTATCCCTAACGCTGAGGGATTCATCAAGTATCTTGTCGAATACGCTGAGCTGCCCGGCAGGATTATCAATATTGATAAGCGCCTTAGCGTGCCCCATGGTTATCTTTCGCTCACGAATAGCTAATTGAATAACAGGTGGCAATTTTAACAGGCGTAAGTAGTTACTTACGGTCGTGCGGTCCTTTCCAACCTTCTCCGATAAGTTTTCCTGGGTAAGACTGCATTCTTCAATAAGCCTTTGGTATCCTATAGCTATTTCAATAGCATCTAAGTCCTCACGGTGGGTATTTTCTATCAATGCCATTTCCAGCATCGACTGATCGTTGGCAATTCTGATATAAGCAGGTATTTCATATAAGCCTGCCAGTTGAGATGCTTTCAGTCTTCGCTCGCCCGATATAAGCTGGTACTTATCCTTACTTACTCTGCGTACCGTAATAGGTTGTATAACGCCGTGCTGCCGAATAGAATCGGTGAGTTCTTTTAACGGAATATCTTCAAAACGGCTACGCGGCTGAAACGGGTTTGCCTCAATTTGCGAGATAGGTATTTGTGCAATACTGCCGGTTGAATGAATAGCCGAATTGGTACCAGGAGATGCAAGTACACTGTCAGTAGTTTCTGACTCAAGCAATGCGCTTAAGCCTCTGCCTAAAGCCCTCTTTTTATTGTTGTCGCTCATAATTAGTTTTCTTCTACGTTGATAATTTTATCGCTCTGTTTCATGCGGGTCATCTTGTTCTTTTGCAGCACTTCCCTGGCAAGGTGCAGGTAGTTCAATGCGCCGCGGGATGCTGCATCGTGCATAATGATGGTTTTGCCAAAGCTAGGTGCTTCGCTGAGTTTAATATTGCGGTGTACAATGGTATCGAACACTATTTGCTGGAAGTGTGTTTTTACTTCTTCCACTACCTGGTTGCAAAGGTTAAGGCGTCCATCATACATGGTCAGCAATATGCCTTCAATTTCCAGTTCAGGGTTAAGGCGCTCCTGCACAATTTTAATGGTTTGTAAAAGCTTGCCAAGGCCCTCTAATGCAAAATATTCACACTGGATAGGTATGATTACAGAATCAGCAGCTGATAAAGCATTGAGGGTTATGAGTCCCAGTGAAGGAGAGCAATCGAGTATAATGAACTCATACTCTTCCTTGACTTTTGCCAGTGCCTGGCGCATCATTTTTTCGCGGCTGGGCAGGTTTATCATTTCTATTTCTGCTCCAACCAGGTCAATATGTGCCGGTAAAAGATCAAGGTTAGGTGTTTCGGTGGTCAGTATGGTATTTTTAACATCTACATTGTCAATGATACATTCATATACGCTGGTTTTTATCTTTTTAGGATCATAACCAACACCCGATGTGGCATTTGCCTGCGGGTCGGCATCTACCAGCAATGTTTTATGCTCGAGCACGGCTAATGCTGCGGCCAGGTTTATAGCAGTGGTTGTTTTCCCAACTCCACCTTTTTGGTTTGCAACAGCAATTATTTTTCCCATGGTATTTTTTAGTTTAACTAAAATTCTCTTGTTCCTCCAATGGCCAGCAAGCTTAATTTCTTTCCGGCGTTTTCAAATTTCTTACTTGCTTCTTCTTTGTTTATCCTGATAGGTTCAAACGTATCGTAGTGCATCCCTAGTATGTTATTGCACTTAATAAATTCTGTAGCTTTTATAGCATCATCAATTCCCATGGTGAAAACATCACCTATAGGCAACATGGCAAACTTTAGGCTATTGCTTTCGCCAATCAGTTTCATGTCATAGGTCAGGCCTGTATCGCCGGCAAAATAAAAGCTGCCTTCTTTAGCAGTTATTACAAAACCCATTGCAATGCCACCATAAGTTCCGTCATCAAAGCTGCTACTGTGTATAGCGTTAACAGCCTTAATGGTAATTCCATCTGCTGCATACGCGCCTCCTACATTCATCCGGACAAGGTTTGTAATGCCATTCCCATGGAATTTTACTCCTATTTCATGACTTGCTACTATAGCTGCGCCTGTGCGTTCAGCCAAATAAGGGGCATCGGCAATATGATCCTGGTGAGCATGGCTCAGGAGTATGTAATCGGCGCTAATATTATTCAGTTTTATGTTAGATGCAAGCGGGTTTGGACTGATAAATGGGTCAAATAATAGGTTCTTCCCTGCTATTTCTACTCCAAAGCTCGAATGGCCGTAATACGTTACCTTCATATGGTTTTTACTTGTTGGCGAATTTACTACCAAGTAAGGTGACTTTTACCCTTTTTTTTACTTTTTTTTGAACAATCTGTTAATTACTTTTTTTACTGCTCAAAGCCTCTGAACACGGTTTACACTTTTGGATTAGTGTCAACCATCAACCTATTGGGAATCAGGTGTATTGTTTGAAATATTTTTGATGTTTTGTAAACCGTGATTACGGGTGCTTAGTTCAGCCGATTTTACAAATTCCTCTAACTGGCTTAAATTCTCTGCCGAAAGGTTTTGTACCATTTCTTCGCTAAAAGTATGGCCGTTTACCGTAATGGCTTTGTTGCCGTTCATAAAATTGGCATTTATGGTATTGTTTCCCCGCTTTATTACGCCCATAATCTCTAAATAAATTTTGGCAGCTTGTAGATCGCCATAACAGGCTTTGCGGCATACCCTGTTTATTATCTCATTAAGCATAAAATTGCTGAGTGGTTTAGCAATACCCCGCATCAGGTTTTCATCATCGTTATTTAAATGCTTGTAAACTGTTTTATGGCTTAGTTTTGTGATTCGGGCAATATTGCTAACGTTAATGTGTATCTCTTTACGTTGTAAATAGCGTATCGCCTCAGCGATCATTGCATGGTTATCTTCCCAAATTAATTCTTTTCTTTCTGCTTCGGTTATCTCCTCCGGCAGATGGTCATTAGTGATTGTTTGTTCCATTTTGTGGTGTTTTATTAAGCAAAATTAAACATTATGTTTACTATATTAGTTAAAAATTGCCCTATAGTTTTCAACAGGCCTACTTTGCCTTATCTTTTCAACAGCCCATGAATGTGCACTGTACATTCATGTTCCAAGTGGAGAAGACACTTCATTGATTTCGTAAACACCTTTTTGCTTTTTCGGCCTTAAGCCTATGCCCTAAATTAGTTTTGCGAACACAGAGAATACTAGAGACTTAGCAGAATGAACCGATATAGAGAATTGTAACGCCTTTCTCACTTGAGAAAGGTAAGGGATAGGGCAGACGAATTACCTGTAGGGGGTATCTCCTCTGCGCAGGGTTTGTTTATCCCAACCGTTACTGTTATCAAAAGCAGGCGGTTCGGAAATGATTAGTGCTCCGACCGTATGTAATACACCTGTATCGCTTATCTTAATAATAAAGGGCTCTTTTGCCTTTCTTGCAATAAATTCTGTTTTAGGGTGGTGGTAGCCCGGATAAAATATTTTTAGTTCTACTTTTTTCTCTGCATATAAATCTGGAATGTCAATTGAAGCTGATCCACTAGTATCGGTTTGCCCTCCACCAATTTGTGCCCCATTATAAGTGATTAGTATAGATGCAAAAGGAATTGCAGCGTTAGTTGCTGAATCTATTACCATTACATTGATTGATAAACTGGCACTATCACCTGCTATAATTTGTTTGTTCTTATAATTGTTGTTATTTACATATTGTTCAATAATCGGCCTCCGATTCGGATTATAGTTGCCATTTGCGCTTCCGGCTAAACCAATAGTAAGTGCTGACCCCAATAGTAATTTGTGCAAAAAGTGATTTTGAGGTTCAGTATAAACTAATTGCCTTTGCAGTTGAAAAGCTGGGATGCGGCCACATATATTCCCTGTAACTTTTGAGAAGAATTCAATCAATTGCTTGTCTGTATATAATGAAAAATCAATAACCGTTTTATTGCAGCTTGCACAATGCCTGCCATGTTCATTGGGAGTCATGTTCTCCCAATTTTCGGTACAAGGAGTTGGGATATCTATTTTTAGAGAGTGTTTGCGTGGCATTTATGGTTTCTATTTCTTCTTTTTCGTAGGGTCAATATATGTACTAGGTATAATATTCCCTGCAACAGGAATAGATAAGTCATGATACACCCATATTGTTTTAATAATAGGGAAACTTTTTCCAGATACTGTTACATTCGTTTCTGTAGCAGTATTATCCTCTACTTTAACCACTATTGTAATCTCCGGAATAATATATTCTGCTGGAACTATAAGCTTAAAGTAGCCGAGGGAATCCGTTTTGGCGAATTCTGTTAAACCTTTAATAGAAATAAATGCATTTGGAATTTCATGCCCATTCGCAGTATTCAATAAACGTCCTTTGATATAATGAGTAGTATCTCCTCCTGACAACGGTTTAGTGGCATTGGCGTTTTCGTTTTGAGCAAGATAGTGTTCAATTAAAGGCTTCTGATTGGGATTATAATTGGCATTTGCACTCCCAGCCAGGCCTAAAGTAAGTGCTGACCCCAATAGTAATTTGTGCAAAAAGTGATTTTGAGGTTCAGTATAAACCAATTGCCTTTGCAGTTGAAAAGCTGGGATGCGGCCACATATATTCCCTGTAACTTTTGAGAAGAATTCAATCAATTGCTTGTCTGTATATAATGAAAAATCAATAACCGTTTTATTACAGCTTGCACAATGCCTGCCTCGTTCATTGGGCGTCATGTTCTCCCAGTTTTCGGTACAGGGGGTAGGAATAGCTAATTTCAGGAAGGTCTTTTTCAATTTTTGTAAAGATTAATACCCGTTACCTTCTTTATACTTTGGGAAAATAGATGGCGCCCTATCAATTCCTCCATTGGCACGTTGTTCAATATATTGCTTTGTTTTTTCATCTAGTTCAAATTGACTATCTTCAACTGAAATGACTTCCATTGTAATTCCTCCTAATACACCTATGAATTCTCCAGGGCGGTTTTGTGTCGAATCTGTTCTCGGTTCTTCAGATTCATTAATCATAGGTATCTCTTGTGAGATGGCCGGATTTATTGATTCAATATTTTCCTTCTCTTTAGTAGTTTTTGTGGTTTGAGGCTTCGTATCGTTTTGTTGAGCTGCAGCGTTAATTGTGAGGCCGGCAGCTAATGCAGTTCCGAATAATAGTTTATTGAAAAAAGGATGTTTGGGTGGTTCTGAAAATATTATTTGCCGTTCTAATTGGAACTTAGGTATTCTCCCACATATCTTGTCAGTGGCTTTCGAGAAAAATTCGATCAATTGCTTATCACTGAAAAGTGAAAAGTCAATCACGGTTTTATCACAACTTGCACAATGTCTGCCGCGCTCATTGGGAGTCATGTTATCCCAGTTTTCGGTACAGGGCTCTGGTACTGATAAGTTGAGTTTGAATTTCTTTCCCATAGTGGTGTAGATTGATTCTCAAATGTAAGAAATAATAAACTGGATTACAAATCCTTATTGTAAGTATATCTATGAGAAATAGTTTTTTTATATTGAGTTGCTCATGTTCGTCGATAGTAAATTATAAAACCCTTAATGAAATTTTTTAAATGCAAGTAAAACCCTATCAGGAGAAAGTTGTTTCTAAATCAGTGAACGATAAAATTCCTTTGTATGATACTATTTCAGATTTTTTAGCTGCAATTGGTGTTCCGCAGCATATTGAAACGGATTTTACAATAGATACACTTGAGAATTATTTTAAAGGAAAACTCATTAAGAGTCAGGCATTCAAAAGCAATTATTTTGTTTTCGTATTTATTACCAGTGGTAGTGGCTGTATAATGGTTGATAATGAAAAGTTTAAGGTGGGGCCTAATGCATTTTACTACATCAATCCGGGGCATTTGAGGTCGATAAACATAGCCAAGTCATTAAAAGGATATATGATGTCGACCAATGAGCATTTCTTAAAAAGGTATTACAAAGGCGACCTGTATCGTGATTTTCCCTTTTTGGAATATTCAATGATTCCACCAATAACTATTGAAGGCTCACTGGTTATTTGTTTCAATGATTTCCTCTCGTCTATATTAAAGACTTATAGGTGCGAAAAAGGGCCATATAAGTACCAGATAATAAATAACCTGGCTATAACCTTTCAGTATAAGATCAAGGAATTGTTTTTGACTTCAAATGCTGAACCATATAAAAAATACAACTCTTCTGCCTTGGTAAAACATTTCATGAAACTGCTGGATGAGACATTCAGAGGTTTGGTAGATGGTCGGATAGAAAAAAGAGCTACTGTTAAAGAATATGGCAATATGCTAAAGGTTAGCCCTAATTATTTAAGTATGCGGGTAAAAAAGGAGACAGGTAGGTCAGTTTCGCAATGGATATATACCAGGGCAATAGCCGATTCACAAGCTCTTTTACTCAATACCGACCTTCCAATCGCAAGGATCTCTGAAAAACTTGGATTCGATGAAGCATCGAATTTCATTAAGTATTTCAAAAAGAAAGTGGGGCGTACGCCAAAAGAATATCGCGAGCAGGGAATTTTTATCCATAACCCTTGATTTTCACTATTGATTAGTTCGTTTTAACCTTTTTTAAGGGTTAGCAGAGGCGCAATTTTGTGGCGTGAATAAAAGCGCACATAAAATGCCACATAAATTAATTGCACTTACAACTGATTTAATGATCACAAAAATGCCGATGGACTTTGGCCGGTTATCTGTTTCTGTTATTGGGCCGCGCATTACAAAAAATACTTCTGTTAAATGTGCTCCGAGCACACTCACCCCACAACCCCATATCGTTCCCTTTATCTCTTTAAGTAGAGTAAAGGGCGACGAGGGGTGAGGTTATTGAATTCTTTCAGGATATTAACCATAACATCAAAAACCACAAATACCCCAAACCCCAATGAATACTAATAAACTAAAAGTAGCAATAGTAGATAACGATACTGTTATCCATCGGTTATTCGATAACTTCTGTCTGAACTCTGAGTATGTTAGTATATCTCACTATTTTTCAATATCGCAGGAGTTTATAGAAAAACTTCCCTTTCTGAAATTAGATCTTTGCATAATCAATACTTCAATGCCTGATGCTAATGGCATTACACTTGCAAGAATGCTGCCTAAGAATTCCTTTATTCTACTTGCTGATAATGATGATAATTTAAAAGAAGCGATAAGTACCGAACCTATTGACATACTGTTAAAGCCCTTTTCTAAAGAACGGCTGGTTAATGCTTTAAAGAAGGCTCACAGACTTATAGGGAACCGTATAGAGCATGCTTTTTTCAAGGTGGCTGAATCTGATAAAAGGGTTAAGGTGGTTTTGTCAGATATACTCTTGGTTCGAACAGATTTAGTAGATCCGAGGAATAAACAGATAATAATAAAAGGTGGAACTGAGTACACCCTAATGGATTATTGTATGGAGGAGTTGCTCAGCATTGCTCCCAGATTAATCAGGGTGAATAGAAGGGAGCTGATATCTATTGATGCTATTACATATACAGGATATGATGTTGTTGCTATTAAGGGCATTAAGCCTAATGATGGTGAAACTGAAATTACCCTTGGCCCTGCATTTAAGAACGAGTTTTGCCGCCGATTCTATTTCCGGTAAAGCCTTATTTATCAGGGCTTCGTTAGCACTGCCACCAATTCATTACACCATTTTATGTGTTCATTACATAACATGCCGCCATTTATTACATAACCGCTGGAAAGCCTTTAATTGCGGAGTAGTTTTGCTCTATGAAACAAAAGGTTTAAATAAAAGCAATATGAAAACGAAAAGGTACACAAACAGGGAAATTACTGCATCTATTATGCTTTTGGCATTAACCGGAGCATGTGTTGGTTTGCAGGCACAGGTAGAGCGCCCCCATCATGGAGGATCTACAGTGGTAATGGCCAGTCAATATCCTACCTGGAAGAATGCCGCAGGCATATATTTTGCCGATAATAACTTTGCTTCGGTTGTTTTAGATCGTGGTAAGGTATCTGATACACTTGAAATTGGAAACTTTAATTTTAAAGTACC
>Ga0210396_10002453_pt1 | contig 18971 bp, 15 predicted proteins | sample IncBWH17OmetaG_FD_155466 | JGI IMG/M metagenome (GOLD analysis project Ga0210396, IMG submission 155466) | Forest soil microbial communities from Barre Woods Harvard Forest LTER site, Petersham, Massachusetts, United States - Inc-BW-H-17-O ... | reverse complement strand
AACCAACATGATGACCCACTCCGGTCTGCTCTGGGGCGCCGCCCTCTACAACAATGGCGGCATTCCCTACAAAAACACTCGCTTCGGCGAAAGCTACGGTCGCAACGGCACGCCACAATCGCTGAAGACTTTTCCCCCGCCGACTTCCGAAGACACTCGCACCAAGGGAATCCTTTCCGAACTCACACCTCTCTACCGTTGGGAGATTTCTCAGCCCGGCAACGTTCTCCGCGTGTTCGAACGCGGCGGCGAGAAGAAATCTGAACTCGGCAATCCTTCGCGCGAAGAAATCCCCGGCAAGCCCGACGACAAGCTCAGCGATCGCGGCTTCGGCACCGAACTGCGCACGGACCCGGTGTTCCTCGGCCTCCAGAAAACGCGACTGCTCGATCCCGTTCTCTCCTTACCCGGCACCAACGATCATCCCGGCGACTTTCGCTCCAGCGGCTGCTCTGCTTGCCACGTCATTTACGCCAACGATCGCGATCCGTCTCACTCAGCCTCGTACGCCTCCTTCGGCAATCTCGCGCACAGTGCCTCCTCCGATCCCGCCATCCCCAAAAACGAGTCCGGCCATCCCATCAAGCACGCCTTCACCCGCGCTATTCCCTCCAGCCAATGCATGATCTGCCATGTCCATCCCGGCACCAACATGGTCACCACCTACTTTGGTCTCACCTGGTGGGACAACGAAATTGATTCCGACAAAATGTATCCGCTCGCACAGCACAACCCTACCGAAGAGGAACGCTATCAATCCGCTCTGCGTAATCCCGAAGCTGCCGTTGCCCGTGGCAATTGGGGCGACGAAAAATTCCTCGATCAAACCGGCTCGCCTGAATTCAACAAGCAGCTCAAAACCACCCAGTTCGCTGATTTCCACGGCCACGGCTGGGTTTTTCGCTCCGTCTTCAATCACGACCGAAAAGGGAACTGGCTCGACAAAGAAGGCGCGCCCATCGCTTTTGATGATCCGCAGCGCCTCCAGAAGGCCGTCCACCTCGCCGACATCCATCTCGAAAAAGGGATGCAGTGCGCCGATTGCCATTTCGCCCAGGACAATCATGGCAATGGCAAAATTTATGGTGAACCTCGCGCCGCTGTCGAAATCGATTGCGTCGATTGCCACGGCACCATTCAGAAAAAAGCCACACTCATCACCTCGGGCCCCGCCGCCCTCGACTCCGCCCGCCCCGGCGAACCTCGCGGACGTCATCTCGAAACGCTGCGCACTCCCGCCGGTCTTCGCCGCTTCGAATGGCGCGCCGACAGACTTTTTCAGCGTTCCATGACCGATCCCAATGTCGAATGGGAAATTGTTCAGACCAAAGACACCGTCACCCCTGGCAACCCGCACTTCAGCATGAAATCCTTCCGCGCCAAATTGATGAACAAAGACGGCGTCGCGCTTTCCCAAGTGCCCACTGACGACACCCAACTCGCGCACGCCAACTCTTCAATGACCTGCTATGCCTGCCACTCGTCCTGGACTCCCACCTGCTTCGGTTGCCATTTGCAAATGACCGCCAACGCCCGCCGCCCCATGCTCCACAACGAAGGTCTGACCACGCGCAATTACACCACCTACAATTTTCAAGTCCTCCGCGACGACGCCTATTTCCTCGGCGTCGATGGCACCGTCACCGGACACCGCATCGCCCCGGCTCGCTCCTCCTGCGCCGTACTCGTCAGCTCGCAAAACGCCAATCGCGATTGGCTTTACTATGAGCAACAAACCATCTCCGCGGAAGGTTTTTCCGGCCAGGCTTTCAGTACCTTCGTTCCTCACACCGTCCGCGCCAGAGAAACCAAACAGTGCAGCGACTGCCATGTCTCCGCCGCCAACGACAACAATGCTTGGATGGCGCAACTGCTCCTCCAAGGCACCAACTTCATGAATTTCCTCGGCCGCTACGTTTACGTCGCCACGGGCAACAAGGGTTTTGAAGCCTTCGCTGTCGCTGAGCACGACGAACCTGAAGCCATTTTCGGCAGCGATCTTCAGCGTGTCGCCTATCCCGATAACTTCAAGAGTTTTGTCGCACACAATCGTCAGCTTCACGCAGTCGCTTCTCACGAAGGGAATGTCCTCGACATCCAGGCTCGTGGAGAATATGCGTACGCTGCCACCGGCCACGGCGGCCTCCGCATCTACGACATCGCCAACATCGACAACAAAAATTTCTCCGAGCGAGTCACCACCGCTCCAATATCGCCTCTCGGCCAGCGTTTTTACCTGCCTACAAAGAACGCGCTAGCCGTCGCCTCGCCCTCCACTCTCGCCGTCGATCCGCTGCGCAACCGCCTCCCAGAAAACGAAGAGCAGCCCATTCACCTTATGTACGGTTTTCTCTACGTCGCTGATCGGCAGGAAGGACTTGTCATCGTTGGCAATCCCGACCTGAAAGCAAAAAGCCCAGGAGTCGGCACGCTGCTCGACGGCAACCCCGCCAACAATTTTCTGAAGCGCGCTCTCGCCTTCAATCCCGACGGCGCTCTCACCGATGCGCACCGCGTCACCATCGCCGGCAATTACGCCTACGTTCTCACTGATAAGTCCCTCGTCGTCGTCGATCTCGATAATCCTCTCGTTCCCAAAATCACCGCCACTCTCTCCGCGCCATTCCTTAATGACCCGCGCGCCATCGCGATTCAGTTCCGTTATGCCTTCCTCGTCGATCACGATGGACTGAAAATCCTTGACGTGACCGATCTCGCGCATCCCGTACCCGTCACGAATGCACTGATCCCGCTAACCGACGGCCGCAACGTTTACATCGCGCGTACCTACGCCTACGTTTCCGCAGGAAAGCAGGGACTCGCTCTTATCGATGTGGAAAATCCCCCCGCGCCCAAACTTGAACAGTTTTTCACCGCTGATGGCCAACTCAACGATGTCAACGACGTGAAAGTCGGTATGGTCGCCGCCACCGCTTTCGCCTTCGTCGCCGATGGCAAAAACGGCCTGCGAGTCCTGCAAATACTTTCTCCATGGGACGATCCCGCCCACTTCTCCGGATTCAGTCCGCGCCCGACTCTCAAGCTCATCGCCACCGCACGCACCAAAGGTCCAGCCCTGGCCATCTCCAAAGGCATTGATCGCGACCGGGCCGTCGATGAATCCGGCAACCAACTCGCCGTCTTTGGCCGCCGCGGTGCCCGTCCCCTCAATCACACCGAAACGCAGCACCTCTACCTCCGCAACGGCCACCTCTACACCGTCACCGACGAAATCGTGGAGCGCCCGTATTCCGCCTCAGCCTCCCGTCCTTGAAGCTCTTAGCGCCCAACCGCCACCCTCTCCTTCCGGCACTGTGTCCACGTCGTAACCCCCAAGTTATGTATCTAGCCTCTATCCCCTAGGCCGCTGCGTTCTTATCGCTTTTTCTTCGCATGAATTGTTTTGCATCTGCCTGACCACAAATCACTCATTCCAAAGCGCTTCTAGGATCTAACCCCTTTTCCTGCAACCAGTTACCCTTTCGTCGCATCTCACACACACCTAATCATTTGTTCACGATTTCCACGCATAGCACCCATCAAAATTATGAGTGCGGCACTTAACCTTCGAGGGGTTAACGTGGATGTGCGAGAGAGAGAGTTTCGGGCCGTACTTTGGCTCGGTCCGCCGAAGCGGGCACAATAAAAAGGAGCAACACACTATGGTGCAGCAGTATCTTCTGGCCAGCGACTTTGACCAGACTCTCAGCTTCAACGACTCTGGCGTCGTGCTCAGCGAGCTTATTGGCTTCAAGGGCTTTCACGAGAAGGTGAAGGGCCTATCCGACATCCATCTCGTCCAGCAGGGCGCCGAGCTTTCTTATCTGATTCTTCACGATCCGGATTTCCGTCGCGTGCGCCGCGAACACCTGATTGAAACCGGCAAGCGCATTCGTCTGAAGCACGACGTCAGCCTCTTTGCGCGTTCACTGGAAAACCTCACTGATGGCTACAAGTTTTCGTTCTACGTGATCTCCGCTTCGCCACGGGAAATTATCCAATCGGCACTCGAAGGCATCGTGCCGCCTGACCACATCATCGGTACTCGTTTTAATTTTAATGAGACCACCGGCGAAGTCGATTCCATCGTGCGCGCCACGGCGGGCTGGGGCAAGGTCACCGCCCTCGAAGAGATTCGCGCCACCGTCGGTGTCAGCCACGATCACATCATCTACATGGGCGACGGCAGTTCCGATTTGCCGGTGATGATGCACGTCAACCAATACGACGGCCTGACCATTGCCGTATCCGAAACTAAACTGATCTCCCGCGTCGCACGGCGCACCGTGCTTTCCGAAAACGCCATGAGCTTTCTCGTCCCCGTACTCGAAGAAGTTCTTCGTTGGGACTCTCTCAAGATCCGCCGCTTCTTCGCCCAGCGCGGTCTTACCCTTCGCGAGTGGGACAAGATGCGAACCGATATGCTGACCATCGACGACTCCACAGTTACCGTTCCCGTCGTCACGCAGCCACAATAATCGATCTCCATAAAAGAGCCGCTCGTTTTAAGGGCGGCTTTCTTTTTTTCGTGAAACTCCCCTTCGCAATCAGTTCATTGCTCTCTGCTATCCTTGATCTCTTCTAGGAGGCTCTCGTGTCCCGCAAAAACATTCTCATGCTCGTTGGCGATTACGTTGAAGACTACGAAATAATGGTGCCGTTCCAAGCCTTGCAGATGGTCGGCCACACCGTCCACGCGATCTGTCCCGGCAAAAAATCCGGTGAATCCGTTCGCACCGCGATTCACGATTTCGAAGGCGATCAAACCTACTCCGAAAAGCGCGGCCACAATTTTTCTCTGAACGCCACCTTTGAGGGCACCAAGCCCGAAGACTACGACGCTCTTGTCATTCCCGGCGGTCGCGCTCCTGAATACCTCCGGCTCAATCCTCGCGTCCTCGAAATTGTTCGCCATTTCGCGACGGCCAAAAAGCCCATTGCCGCTCTTTGCCACGGCGCCCAGATCTTGGCTGCCGCAGGTGTTCTGCACGGCAAAAAATGCAGTTGCTACCCGGCGTGCTCTCCTGAAGTCACTCTAGCCGGCGGAACGTTCGTAGACGTCCCCATGACCGAAGCCGTCGTCGACGGCAATCTTGTTACTGGCCCAGCCTGGCCTGCTCACCCCGCCTGGCTAGCAAAATTCCTGTCCGTCCTTGGCACCCGTATCGAGTTGTAAGTAGCAGTTTGCTGTGCGCATCGCACGTGTTTCGCTGCTCGGGTGCTCGCACATCGCTGCGTATAAGCTCTGGTGTTTTTAGCTATTCAATTTTTGTCGGAAGATTTTACTGTGGGCTCTTTATAAATTTCGCCGGCAAGTAGATAATCGTTTGTTCGTTACTCCACACTAAGGCGACTCGTGCTACATGGCTAATATCAACGTTAAGAAGGGCGTCATCGGCATTCTCACAGGCGGAGGCGATGTCCCCGGCCTGAATCCGGCCATTCGTGCCGTTACCTTTCGCGCGCTCCGCGAAGGCTACGAAGTGATTGGCATTCGCCGTGGCTGGGGCGGCCTCGTCGACGTCGTTCGCGACGAAAAATACGATAACTCTAATAATTTTCAGCGCCTCACCGAAGATGTTGTGAACCGCGCAGGTCGTACCGGCGGCACCTTTCTCCATTCCTCCCGCACCAATCCCGGCCGGGTCAGCAAAAACAGCGTACCCGATCACCTGAAAGACCAATTCAAAGACGAAAAGAACGACCTTACCCCCGAAGTTCTAAAGACCCTGGCCTGGCTCGGTATCGAATACATGATTCCTATCGGCGGCGACGACACCCTCAGTTACGGGGTCCGTCTGTACCAGGAGGGTGTTCGCGTTGTTGCTATTCCCAAGACCATGGACAACGACGTCCCGGGCACCGACTACTGCATCGGCTTTAGCACCTGCGTCACGCGCACCATTCAGATGACCAACGCTCTCCGCACCTCGGCCGGTTCGCACGAGCGGTTCATGGTCCTCGAAGTCTTCGGCCGCTACGCCGGTTTCACCGCCATGCTTCCCACTATGGCTGGCGCCGCCAATCGCTGCGTCATCCCCGAACACAAATTCAATATCGAACAGCTCACCGAGCTGCTCAGCCACGATCGTCGTCGCAATCCCAGTCGCTATTCCATCGTCCTGGTTTCGGAAGGTGCGATGTTTGAAGGCGGCGAAATGATTTTCCAGAAGAGCGCCGCGGATGCTTTTGGCCACAAAAAACTCGGCGGGATTGGCGACCTGGTTTCTGAAGAAATCACGGAAATCTCGCCCAAATTCAACAATGGCAAAAAAATCGAATGCATCAACCAGAAACTGGGCTACCTGGTCCGTTGCGGTGATCCCGACGCCATCGATTCCATCGTACCCATGGCTTACGGCAACCTTGCTCTCGACCTGATCCTCAATCGCATCCATGGCCGTTTGGTCGTCCTGAAAAACGGCCGCTACGATAACATGCCCATCGACACCGTCACCTCCACCAAGAAAGTCGTCAGCGTGAAGGAACATTACAATACCCAGCGTCTCCGCCCGGTCTATCAAAGCTTCGAAATGAAGCCGCTCTTCCTCATGACCAGCGAATTAAACTGATTCGCCGATTCTAGTCCCTGCTCAAGGCTCAAGGAACGCTAGCGTGCCGTCCCGGATCTCGCCCGCCAGCGAACTGCCACAGTGCACTGGGAAAGTTTGTGGACGCGAAGCCTGCGTCGCACTATCCTTACTCGTCTTCCTTCGTCCCTTGGTACCAAGGCTCCAGAGCAGAGGTTCTCTTGTCTACGCCGGCTCCTCACCATCGCGCACTCATCGTTGATTCGAGCCCCGAAGTCAACCGGCTGCTCTCCAATCTCTTTGACCCTGAGGAATGGTCTTTTCGCTTTGCCTCCGACAACACCGAAGCGCTGCAATTAGCCCAGGCTGAGCCCTTCGACCTTATCATCACGGGCGTGCGCACCACCGGTCTCGAAGACGTCGAGCTCCTTCGCCGTCTTCGCCTGGTTCGTCCTCACACTCGCATAATCATCCTCACCGATGAATTTACTCCCGGCGATGTTATTGCCTCCATCCGAGAACGCGCTTTCAGCTACTTCTCCCGCCCTTTCTCCACCGAGAAACTTGCGGAGTTTATTCATATCGCCGTTTCTGAGCCTTGCTGGGATGATGGCATCGAAATCTTATCTGTCGCTCCAAACTGGATTCGCTTATCCGTTCGCTGCGATGTCCTCACCGCCAATCGTCTTCTCCAATTTTTCCGCGAAGCATCTCAGCTTCCCGATGCGGAAACCGAGGAAGTCGCCACTGCGTTCCGTGAGATACTGCTCAACGCCATGGAGCATGGCGGCAAATTCGATCCTTCGCAATATGTGGAAGTCGGCTACGTAAGGACCAAGCGCGCTGTAATTTGCCGCGTCAAAGACCCTGGCAAGGGTTTTTCTCAGGATGAACTGAAGCACGCTGCTGTTTCTAATCCTCCCGAGGACCCTTTTCGTCACGTGGCCGAGCGCGAATCTCGCGGACTTCGTCCCGGTGGCTTCGGTATTCTGATGGCCAAACAGCTGGTTGACGAACTGCTCTTCAATGAACAAGGCAACGAGGCGATCCTCGTCAAATACCTCGACCACCCGCTCACCGCGCCCAAATCCTGAATCGTCGAATAAACACAATCAGAATCCCGGCGGACGTTGCGAAGCCACATTGAAGTGATGCTCCAAGCTCAAGGCAGCCTGCGCAGTGGTGCCTTCATCGAACAAGCGGCCAATGAAGGTGACGCCATGTGGAACCCGGCGCGGTGTAGAGAATTTAGGAAGAGGATTTTGGGGATCAGGCGCCCAGTCCGAACGTGCTTGGCTAACTTGTACGAAGCCGGTGCGGAGCGTGATCGACGGGTGCCCGGTGTTGTTGCTGATCGCCAGCATTTCATCGCGCAGCGACGGCACCAACAGCACATCGACTTGCGAAAAAATGCGCGCCATTTCTTCGCAGACTTTACGCCGGAAACGGTCGGTCTGAACGAAATCAACGGCGGACAGAAACCGAGCCTGACGAAAAAGATTCGGCCAGGCGTCGAGCACTTGCATTTTCAGTTGATCGACACGATGAGACAGCGTGAGCTCTTCGAAAGCTGCAGCACCTTCCGCAAAAAGAATGAGGTTAAGTGAATCGTACGGCCAGTTCGGGAGGGAAACTTCCACTGGAACCATGCCCAGTTTGGGTAACGCGGCCAGCGCTTCGCGATCGACATCCGTGGCGGGATTCTGTTTCATCCACTCCGGAAAATAGCCGACACGCAGTCCCTTAACCGATGCGTTGGCGTCGAAATCGAGATGGCTGGGGATGCTGGAAAGGTCGCCAGGATCTGGCCCGGAGATGGCTTGAAGCACCAGCATCGCGTCCTCCACGGAACGCGTCATTGGACCCAGTTTGTCCAGCGACCAGCAAAGCGTCATCGCACCGGTACGAGGCACGCGACCGTAGGTAGGACGCAGACCAGTGACGCCGCACCGCATGCTGGGACTGACAATGCTGCCGCCGGTTTCGCTGCCGATGGAGAACGCGACCAAAGCCGTAGCGGTGGCTGCGCCGGGACCTGCGCTAGAGCCGGAAGCTCCTTCTTCGGGCAGCCAAGGATTCACCGTCTGGCCGCCAAACCAAATGTCATTCAACGCAAGCGCTCCGAGACTTAGCTTGGCAATTAAGACGGCACCCGCTTTATTCAGACGTGCCACCACGGCGGAATCTTCCTTGGGAATGCGATTGCGAAATGGTTCAGCACCGTATGTGGTCGGAATATTGGCGGTGTCGAGAAGATCCTTCACGCCGAAGGGAATTCCATGAAGCGGGCCACGATATTTTCCTTTGGCTATTTCACCGTCCGCTTGCTTGGCGTGGGCCAGTGCGAGGTCGCGAGTGACGGTAATGACGCAGCGCAATTTTGGATCGAACTGCTCGATGCGTCGAAGATAAATGTTTGTGAGCCGCTCAGAGCTTAGTTGGCGACGCTCGATCCACCGCGAGAGCTGCGAAACGTTGGAATAGGCGATGTCTGCATCGTTCGTGGGAAGCGGTCCGGGATCGGCATGAGAACGAACGAAACGGTCCCGCTGCGGAAGCGCGGGCGAATCCGGCATCGCAGAAATGTAGCGGGAAAATGGCGCGAGTGTGGGTTCGAGTGGAACGGCGCGAGGGCCAGTGCGGCGTTCATAGAGGGCGGCCATATTGACGCGCCAGGTGCTCGCGGCTTGCGCTAGATCGGGAGAAGTGAGTTCAACGCGCACCAGTTTCTCAGCTTCAGAAAATGTGGCGACAGAAACTTCGGGGCCGACAGCCGGGCCTGTGCCGTAGGCCGGAGGAGCTCCTGCAGGAAGCTGTTGAGTGGGATCTTGTGCTCCAACGGCCGCCATACTCGCCGCGGTATCGGCGCCTTTGAAGTTCGGGGCGGCTGCAGTGGCCAGCAGGCCCAAAGAAGTTTTGCTCAGGAACTCTCTGCGTGAATTAGACATGAACCCTCCGTGTCAGATTGTAGCCGAGAGTGCATGTCGGTTCGAACCCTCGCAGCCTGGATCGGCTTGCACATCAAATTTGTAAAAAAGTTGAAGGCCGGCTTGGAAAGCTCCATCTGGGGACGCGGCGGATTGGCGAAGAAGCAGGGCAGCTACGATTATTCTTTGTCGACCAGGCGCCAGTCGGTTGGAGGGAAAACGAGTGGCCAGAAGTTGGGAGATGGATTATCGAATTCGAACGCAACGGCGAAATACCCGTTAATGGATTTGTCGCAGCGTATGACATGGCAAGGTTGCGAAGCCCCGGTGCCGGGATTGGAGAGCACCAATTTCTGCCTTTGCAGGACCCGCGTCCCCATTTCAAGAAGCCCGCCATGAGCATTCACGCAAAGCGTGTAGGCATCTCCGTGTAGTGATCTGCCATCTGACTGAGGAATTTCGAGTAACACTGGGACTTGCAGAAGGACGCGTTCACTGCGACGACGATTGCGTGGATCGGTTTCCGTGACAACGGCGGCAACTCGCGGAAGTTCGCGGGCTAAACGAGATAATCGTGGGCGAAGCGAAAATCGTTTCACAGAACACCGCCTGGAAAAAGAGCTTGCGGGATGTATGGGAAAGACGCATGAGCATCAGCAGAAAAACCGCTCTCCCGAAGAAACAGGGAGAGCGGGGACCGCGCGGGGGACGACAGACACAACAACAAAATAGAGTGAGGGCGGAGAAACATTCCAGCATAATGGTGAGGCACAAAACCCTCGGTGAAGGCGAAGATCAGAGAATGCTTTGGTTACCGAGCGTGACTCGCAATGCTGAAAACAGTAGCGCGCACGCCATAGGAAGAAATTTTCCGGTAGTACCGGGTACAGCAGGTCGCGGATAAGAAAAACCTGAAAAAAAGGCCCACCGTGAGCGAGATATGGTACACATCTAAGTAATAGGTCAGGGCCTCCGGAAGATATGCGGTTAGATCCGTCGAAAGCCCCGCTTTAGAGAAACGGAGTCAGCAGCGCCCAGACCGGGTTTTAGCGCAGTTTTTGCGCACAAGATATGGGCAGATTGTAATCTCGTTACGTGACGCAGGGCTTGGAAATGGACACGAGTACAGCCTGTTGCTTGGTATCCAAAGCACTGCGACTGGATGCCAGATACGTAGGAAGTTGCAAGCGTTCTATCCAGCGGAACCTGCGGAGGAGATTTATGGCGAACATTGCGCGTAGGTGTTGCAGGACTACGAGGAGGACACTCATTGCGGCCTAGCCAACGGCTAAAGGATTTGCGATCACGCCTGGGAATCACGACGCGCGAAGTCGCGGAGTTAAGCCAGAAAATCGCCGAACGAGAGGGAAATTCGGAATTTACGATTTCGAACGCCTGGCTTACGCAGATCGAGAATTCCGATTCGGTCCCGAGCATTTTCAAGCTGTACAGTTTGAGTGCGATTTACCGCATCAAGTTCACGGAATTGCTTTCGCTCTTCGGTGTGGAACTGGACCACTTGCACGAGCATCAGCTTGCGTCGCCCTTGGACAACACCCATTTAACCACTCTGGAAATTGATGACGAAGAGAGAACGGTGTCGTTTCCGGTTCGCTTCGATCGCGGCTTCGATATCGACAACACCAATTTACTCTCACGCATGGTGGAAGTGTGGGGCGAAATTCCGATTGCGCTGATCCAGCATCTCGACATCCGTCACAGCCAGTATGGGTACATCGGCCTCCAGGATTTCACGCTTTACCCCTTGATCCGACCAGGTTCATTCGTCCAAGTGGATCAGCGGGTAACGAAGATTCAGCCGCGCAGATGGCGTACGGAATATGATCGCCCAATTTATTTCATCGAACTGCGCGACGGCTATGCGTGCTCCTGGTGCGAGTTGCAAGAAGGCAAGTTGCTGATGATCCCGCATCCACTGTCCCCGTGTAATGTGCGAAGCCTCGATTACGGCTCGGATGCGGAAATTGTGGGGCAGGTGACCGCAGTTGCGATGCGAATTACGGACGGTCCTGGAGGCGGGACTGACGTTGCTGGAGCACTTCCAAAGCGAGTTTGAGGTTCGACAGAAACAAGTGGACGGTGAGGGGTTCCACATCCAGCGGAATCGCCACCCGGTACGGCTGTAGCGTACGCCACGTCCTAAGCAATTCCTCCGGCGTTTCCCTCGAACACTGCACATATAGCGCCAGTTGAATCACTAATTCCTCAAGAGAACACAGCGTGAGTTTTTCGAAGAGTTCACGGTGCGCTGTTTCCAGCGCTTCCCGGACCGCATCCGCGCCGAAGTGTGTTTCTAGCCCCGCGTGGTGATATCTGCCCGAATTGTAATCGCGCGTCGACGCCAGGTAGATCAGGCGATTCAAGTCGCCATTGATTTTGGCTAGTGTACGTTGCCAGAGGTCGTCATAAGCCTTGCGCGCATCAGCGTGCAGCAGCGTGGAACTCATGTGCGGCGAGTCCGTTGGCGGAGTGGGGTGGCGAAGTTCCATCGGGTACCAAGGCGCAAACTCTAATTTTCCCGCAAGGGAGCGAAGGAATTTTCACGGGCAACGGGCAAACCGTCCGCAATTCGCTGAATATGGGCAGTCAAATTTGCGGGAGCAAGCGGGCCGCCCAGTTGAATGACCAGCAGTCCCACACGACATACCAACGACAAGTAAAGGAATCGCCCTAGGAGCCGGAGTTCCTGGCCTGGCGACAAATTGCGAGCTAGCCGCGAATTCTGTAAGTGATTGTGGCGTATGGCGGAGATGCGTGACGAGGTTACCGTCAGCCAGTAGCACGCGACGGCTTTGCGCTCAGCGAGGAAAAGCTCTTCCAGAGCGGGACATCCTTCTTGCTTGATAAATTCCCAATCTTCTCTAGAGAAAATTGCTTCCTGAATGGCGGACGCGTTAGCGAATGACGATCGAGGCAGTTGACGGGTTGTCGACTTGTCCTGCGAAGCTGCCGGGCAATCTGATGTGTTGCGTGAACGAGAAAAAGCCACTAACGCCAGAACCAACGCGAGACCGGCGAGCATGCATAGGACCAGAATCAACATCAGCGCTCCGCCTTCCGGAAGCCGACGCGGAGTTTGGCAAGTTCCTGGTGAGTGTCAGCAGCGAGCCGCGAGTAATCCCCTGGCGGCGGTTCGGGCTGGTGAACCGGCTCAGGAGCCGGAGACCAGAGGGCGTAAAGCCAAATAACCAGAAAGCACAAATAAGAAAACGGTTGAAGGAACGTCCAAGTAGCCCTGAATGAATCCCCAAAGTGCGAGAGCAAGGAGAGTTGGAAAACACTGGAGCCGACGAAAAGACCGTAGCCCAAAAGTATGCCCTTCAGGTTGCGACCGCAAGGAATGGCATAGATGAGTAGAACACCGACTATCACGAGAATACCGAATGCTTGAACCACTCGGAGGTTTCGTTCGAGTTCGGCCGGAGCATTGCGAAGCCATGACAAGGTGCCATTTGAGCGATAAACAAATATCTTGGCGATAGCGAGAGCGAAAACAAAAAGCAACGCGTTTCGGGCCATGCGTGAAGTTCCCGGATAATAACGAAGCGCGACTCGATAAATCTCAAAAACGACCAACGAGCCGATCAGAATCGCGAGGAATTGGCAGGTCCAATAAACGATGGCGTACTGCTGGTGTGTGCCCCATTTGTATACGGGATAAATAAGAATGCTGTCGAATAGAACGGAGAAGACATACAGGTAGAAAATGGGGAATCGGGGTAATAACTTCCCTTGAAAGCCCCGAAGCAGAATAACCATCTCAAGGATGGCGCCGCCACACCATATGGATAGCTGCAGCATGAGTATAGATACCCGGCAATAATCCAAGTATGCCGGAGAATCGTAGCATGTAGTTAGAGGAAGAATCCGTGGATTCTTCCTCTAAATTTTTTATTCGGTACTAGCTTTGCGTAGTTGGTTTCGGTCTCGTGATCGGCGGTGGGTAGGTCCCGTCCGCTTGGAGGGTGTGACCCTGCTCGATAGCAGAACGAACTGCTCTTAATGTGTCCTTAGAGCTAGAAACAACGGAGCCCGGGTGCGAAAACACTGGTATTGCGCTGCAAAATACGAGGATTGCGACCACGCGATTAGTTTTTGTGCGAGACATTAGTTCCTCCATAAGAGAGTTGGGGCGGCGAAACCTGGCTCGGAGAGTGCCCATCTCACGAGTGAGACGAGATTAGAGTCTCTTCACAAAACTTGCGCGAGTAGAAATTTCTGGTTGGGATTACAGGCAGCAGGCCTCTTCCCTGATTGTTATCCCAAGGAGTATTTTGGAAAGCGCGCTTTCCGTGCGCTGACACGGACTTGTCTCGGCCTTTTCTTTTCGAGCCGAGTCCTTGCCAGAGCTGACGCATCAACTATTTGTGGGTTGGATGAAAATCGATGGAGAGTTATAGAGGACCAAAAATAAATCGGCGAATAGTCGCACGCTAAAAGCGGGCTACAAATATTCCAGGACCGGTCAGCTAGAAAAATCGCTAGTCGGTATCGGTTGTTGTGGAATGAGATTCCGGAATGGAGGTTCCGGAATCGGTCTCGGAGTTCGGTTGAACAGACGAGGCTGGGACACTATCCGGATGCTCTTCGGATAACGAACCGGGCGCTGCGGAATTCAGAGAATTCGTGGCAGTTTCGGCGTTCGCTGTAGGTGTAGAGCTAATGTCAGATTCAGTTTCGGTCGCAGCGCTCGTTGAAGATGGCACGGAATCGACAGCAGGCGTTGCCGATTCAGGCGCAACTTCCGTGGAAGCGGCGGAATGTGTGGTCCCAGCCGAAGACTTCGAACTCGATGCAGCGGAGGCATCCCCTGGTTCGGTCACAGGCGTAGCCGGAGTTGACGGCGGGACCAGAGCGGCCAGCCTGGCAGCTAACGCCTGCGCGAGAAGATCCACAATCTTTTTCGCCGACGAGCCGTCCGAATCTTTCTCCGGATTGTATTGCGCGATATCAAGGCCAAGAAGATTCTTCTGCGATACAAACTCGCTCAGCGCCGATTGCACCTCAGCAAGCGATAAGCCACCGTTTCCCGGTACGTTTGTGGCCGGCAATTCCTCTGCAGCAACAACATCGATATCGAGATGCACCATGAATTCCCGCGAATCCGAATGAAGAAGCGTCAGCGTGTTCTGCGCGGACTTCGTGGCGCCTTTCAACCGAATATCGGCGGCATACACGTGGCGCATCGGCGTGCGCGTCAGAAAATCCTGCTCCGGTTGGTCCACCCGCTCCAAGCCGAAAATAACCGCATCGGGTTCGCGAACGAGTGGGGGCTCTCCCCAGAAACGCACCAACTCCGGCGAGCCGCGCCCGATAATGCCGGCTAGCACCATGCCATCAATGCGGCCAGAAGGCGTACTCGCCGGCGTATTTAGATCGGCATCGCGGTCGAACCAAAGCAAATTGATATGTTTGTAATAGCGGCGAGCCCCGGTAATTAATCCGATGACTTGCGCGCAATCACCACCAAGCACTAGAACGAGTGCGCCAGATTTGATGGCTTGTTCCGCTCGTGGCTTCAGATCATTGAGCCCGGCAACAATCTCCGGAAGATTTCGTGCCCGCTTATGTTCTTCATCATCGGCGAACATGCGCAGAGCGCAGTCGCCAAGATCCGTAACCTCATAGCCAACCGACTGAAGTTTTTCTACGAGCCCTGCAGCACGCAACGCTGCGGGGGCTTTCTCGCTGCCGGGACCGAACGCCGCGGCGCTGGTGGGTGCACCAATCAAGGCAATCTTGTTTGGTTGACGGACGATTTTGACCGCCAAAGTACGCTCCTTATATGAATCCGCTAAAGCCGGGTACCGGCAAGACGCGCCGGAAGTTCCCCTGCCCGGCACAGCGTGAAAACACAACTCACTAATCGGAGCCTCTCGTTTGCTAAAGAGGCCACTGCGGCTCGACTTGCGAACAGCTAAGTCGAGCCCTCCCGCATAACGCCCCAAAAATCTAACGCCGCGGAGCTGCGGCGATTGTTGCCAATTCCGCGGGAAGTGTGAAGCGCACATCTTCGCGGATCAAATCCAAATCGCGCTGGTCGGTGAAACCAAACTGCGCCAGCCGTTCGCTCACCTGTTCGACCAAAACTTCCGGAGCCGATGCGCCAGCAGTAAGACCGACGCGTCGCACACCTTCCAGCCACGAAGCGTCGATATCTTCCGCGGAATCGATCAGTTTGCTCTTGACGCTCAGACGTTGTGCCAGTTCCACCAGTCGATTCGAGTTCGAACTGTTTTGCGATCCCACCACCAGAATTAGGTCAACATCCTTCGCTACTTGCTCCACGGCCTCCTGGCGATTTTGCGTGGCGTAGCAAATATCATCGCTGGCTGGCCCAATAATTTTGGGAAATTTCTGACGCAACCGCGCCACGATTTCCTGGGTGTCGTACAAGCTCAGCGTGGTCTGCGTCAAAAACGCGAGCTTCTCAGGATCTTCCACTTCCAATGCGTCAACCGCCGCTATGGAATCGACCACTAAGGTCCGATCCGGCGCTTCGCCGGAAGTGCCAACAATCTCCTGATGATCTTTGTGGCCAATTAGAATGATGGTGCGCTTTTCGCGAGCAAATTTCAGCGCTTCCAAATGCACCTTGGTGACCAGCGGACAAGTGGCATCAATCACTCGCAAGGCGCGGTCTTTAGCTTCCTGACGCACCGTAGGAGGCACGCCATGCGCGCTGAAAACCAACACTGCGCCGTGGGGAACTTCTTCGATGGTCTCCACAAAAATCGCGCCGCGACGCCGAAGCTGCTCCACGACGTAGGTGTTGTGAACGATCTCGTGATGCACGTAGACCGGAGCGCCATATGCTTCCAGCGCCAGTTCGACGATGTCTACCGCGCGTACCACGCCCGCGCAGAAGCCCCGGGGACGCACGCGAAGTAAGATTTTTGCCTCAGTTTGAATAGCCATCATGATCCTAAGATGCTGGATTTACAAAAGTCTATCATATCAAAACCGGAATGGCCGCGCATTCACGGATAAAGTCTCTGAATCCTGAAAGTTGCGCCCTGTAGCTCACCCTTTCAGGGGTGAGGCTCACCCTAACCCAGCCGACCCATTCAACTCATTGCGGAATTCGATGCCGGGAAGCACATCCCCCTGACGCCGTATTTCAGTACAATACCGCCACAAGGGAGTCCCCCTATGGATAGGCCCGAGAATCGACGGAGAAGCGAGCGCGTACTTCTGCGCATGACCGTACTTGTAGTTGCCGAAAACGAGGAGCGCCGCGAGGTGCGAGAGGAAACACAAACCCAGGTCGTAAATGCCCATGGCGGACTACTCCGCCTAAAAATGCACCTGCATGTGGGTCAGTCGTTCTTACTTAACAATCCAAAAAGCGGCCAGGAAATGAGCTGCCGCGCAGTTCGCACCGAAGATGCGGGCATGGAGTTCTACAACGTCGCTTTCGAATTCGACCGGCCAGCCGGTAATTTTTGGCCGATCGTTTTCCCGCCGGCAGACTGGGCAGAGTCGACCGGGAAGAAATAGTCAGTACCTCCAGCCCGCCAGCCAACTTTTTCGTTCCGGTTGTGTTTCATAGAGCGTGGAGGTACGTCTCGTGAACTTGATCGGAAGAATGGGAACCGCAGTGTTGATGTCGGCCGTGTTGGTGGGGGGACTGGCCTTGGTGGGCTGCGATGACAATGTCGAAGTCATTCGCGACCCGCAGATCAAAGTTGCAAAAGGTATGACCTGGGCGTGGCGCCCCATTGGGCCACCGCCGCTAGCTCCAGCCTCCAGGCGGGATGCGGACGGAAGGCCGGTGACTTCCCGGGACGTAATTACCCAGCAGCCCACGCAACGGCTCGAAAGCAATCGCGACTGGAACACTGAAGAAAATCGCCAAAAATTGCAGGCCGCAATTGAAAGGGGACTGGCGTCGAAAGGATTGACCAAAGTGGCCGACCCGGCTACTGCGGATTTTCTATTGGACTATCATGTCGCGGTTAAGACCCAACGCGCAACTGTCCAGTCCGCCTATCCCGGCGGATATCCCGGCGTGGCGTGCGGACCTTATGGCTGCTGGTCCGGCTGGGGCTGGGGACCGCCGGAAGTCGCCTATCAGAATGTGCGCTGGCACGAAGGCACCTTCGTCTTAGACATCGCCTTGCGCGAACCGAAAAAATTGGCGTACCGCGCCATTAGCCATCGAGAGTTGAGCAAGCCGCAAATTTCCCCTTATCAGGCGGACGAAGCAGTGAAGCACTTGCTGAAGGGCCTAAAAACTTAGGAAAGAAGAACGCCGCCCTGGCAATAAGCGGCGACTGGCCAATTCCATCGGTTGGAGCACACGCCTCCCTGCTGGTATTGTGTGAAAGCTATGCTCCTCCTCAAAGATAAAGTTGCCCTCATCACCGGCAGTGGCCGCGGCATCGGCGCCGCGATGGCAAAATTGTTCGCCCAGCAGGGCGCCAGCGTTTTTCTGACCGCGCGCAGCGAGACCGAGTTGCAATTGACCGCGGAAGCAATCATTGCGCAGGGCGGCAAGGCCGAATTCGTCACCGCCAATCTAATGCGTGAAGGCGATTGCCAGCGTATCGTGCAAGCCGCGCGTGCGGCGTTTGACCGCGTCGATATTCTGGTCAATAACGCTGGCAATTATGGCCCGGTCGCGGCGGTGGAAGAGTATCCGCTCGCCGACTTCGACAAGGTCGTCAGCGTGCACCTTCGCGCTTCCTTTATCCTCAGCAAACTGGTGCTGCCGGAAATGTATTCGCGCCGGTCTGGCGTAATTCTGAATATCTCCAGTTTGTCCGCTAAATCCGCCTTCGGCCTGGGCTCTGCCTATGCCGCCGCCAAAGCTGGCTTGCTGGGGCTCACGCGCGTAATGGCCGCCGAAGCTGCGCGCCAAGGTGTCCGCGTGAATGCGATTTGCCCCGGGCCTGTGACGGAAACCATCATGTCCAAACAACTAGGCAACGAGCTCGCCGAAAGACTGGGTGTCAGCCCAGAAGAACAACTCAAAGGATTTCTGAATTCATTGCTGCAAGGACGCGGTCAAACAGCCATGGAGATCGCCCAGGCCGCACTCTTCATGTGCTCCGAAATGTCCAGCGCCATGGTAGGCCAATCAATCAACGTAGACGGTGGCGCCGCGTTTTACTAGATCAGGTACGATCCCGAAGAATCATCTTCGACTCTTGAGCGTCGAATTTTTCTGGAAAAACAGTGTCGACGCTGTACTCCGCGCCCTCCAAGTTGGCAAATCGAAGGTCCGCTCCTTTGAGAATTGCGCCTTGAAGTTGAGTTGAACCGCCTACATTGTCACGACCCAGATTCGCATTACGCAGGTTTGCATTTGTGAGCTTGGCTTCTTTCAAGTCGGCGCCCTGGAGTTGCGCACCTTGCAAGTCAGCATCACTGAGATTGGCCATAAAGAAATCGCCCCAGTAGAAGTCAGCGCCTCGCAGATTCGCTCCTTGAAGGTTGGCGCCGTCAAAATGAGCGCCCTGTAACGTCATACCTTCCAATACAGCTTCGC
>Ga0210396_10002451_pt1 | contig 18990 bp, 12 predicted proteins | sample IncBWH17OmetaG_FD_155466 | JGI IMG/M metagenome (GOLD analysis project Ga0210396, IMG submission 155466) | Forest soil microbial communities from Barre Woods Harvard Forest LTER site, Petersham, Massachusetts, United States - Inc-BW-H-17-O ... | reverse complement strand
CTGCTGCCGGACGAGAAACCCTCCGATAGCAAAGAGAGCAAGGACGACGCGCCCGGCCGTCTCTGGATCGTCTCCGCGGATGGCGGCGACGCGCGCCCGCTCTACCGCACCAAAGATGACGTCCACTCTTTCGCCTGGTCACCCGATGGCTCTGCCATCTATCTCGCAATCCAGCAGCCGCTCTCGAAAGGCGAGACCGATGCGAAGGAGCGCGACTGGAAAGACGTCACGCGCTACCGGACAGGCGATCGCGGCGACCTGCTTCTCCGCATCCCCATTCCACCTCCATCAACTTCCGCTCCGCAGCCGGGCACCACACCGCCCACGCCTGCATCCAATCAGCAGCCGCTGCCCGAAGGCGCCACCGTCATCGCCCGCAGTCCGTTGGCCATCGAGCTCATCAAGGTCGATCGAGGCAGCGGCGCCATCGCCTTCGTCACCGGCTCCCTCTCCAAGCATCTGGAGCGCCCCGAGGATACGGAAATCTACTCTGTCGCCGCCAGCGGCGGAACGGTTACGCAGCTCACTCGCAATCAGGGTCTTGAGAGCAATCTGCGCTGGTCGCCCGACGGCAAGCGCCTCTACTTCACCGTAGGGGCGGCCGCTGGTTCTGTCGAAGGCCCGTATCGCGATGTGCAGGGCCGTCTCTATGCCATCGCCGCACAAGGAGGCGCACCGCAGCGCCTCGGCGCAGACTTTGACGGCGACTGGAAGGACTACACCATCCTCGCTGACGGCACGCTTCTCGCCACTGGCACCAAGGGAACCAGCACGCAGGTCTATCGCGTCAACGGCCAGCACGCGGAAAAAATCGCCGGCATAGCCGGCACCTACGGCGGTCTCGACGCCGCCGCGCACGGCGACGCGCTGCTGCTCACACACTCCGCCATCCGCGAACCGCTGGAGGTCTACCTCGCCTCCTCACCATCGCAGCTCGATCAGGCGAAGCCGCTCACGCGCTTCAACGCGCACTATCTCGACTACGCGCAATCCGAGTGGCGCCCTTATACCTGGAAGAGCTTCGACGGCTCGACCGTCGAAGGCGTGCTCATCTATCCGCCGGGCAAGCGCGACGCCAAGCACCTCCCTATGCTCACCCTCATCCACGGCGGCCCTGCTGACGCCGATGGCGACCGCTTCGGCGCAGACTGGTACGACTGGGCCACCATGGCGGCAACGCAAGGCTGGCTGGTCTTCCGCCCCAACTACCGCGGCTCGGCTGGCTACGGCGATGCCTTCATGCAGCAGATCACCCCGCACATCGTCTCCGTTCCAGGCAAGGACATCCTCACCGGCGTCGATGCTCTCGTCGCCGATGGCACCGCCGATCCCACCCATCTCGTCATCGGCGGCTACAGCTACGGCGGCTACATGACCAACTGGCTCATCACGCAGACCACCCGCTTCCGCGCCGCAGTTACCGGTGCCGGCGCGGTCGAGCACGCAGCCAACTGGGGCAACGATGACCTCACCTTCGACGACGCTGCTTATCTCGGGGGCCGTCCCTGGGAGAAGCCTCAGATATACGAAAGCGAGGCCGCGCTCTTCCAGCTGAACAAGGTCACCACACCCACCCACATGATCGCGGGCGATGCCGACGTCCGCGTCGCATTTCTGGAAGACATCCTGCTCGAACACGCGCTCGAATCGCTCAACGTTCCGCACGCGCTCGTCACCTTTCCGGGGGAAGGTCATCCGCTCTCGAAAAATCCCTGGCATGGCTACATCGCACTGCGCGAACAGTTGAAGTGGATCAACAAGTACGGCGACCATTCGCCACCCGGGCAGTGACGCCCGCTTGGAAATCAAACAGCACGAGTTACCTTTTGCGTCTCTTGGCCCCTTTGGAGTTAGCCCGCATGTCCCGATCTCCTCGCGTCTTCCCCGTTCTCGCTCTGCTCGGCTCCGCTCTTCTCACCTGCTCCGCCGCTCTCCCCCAGGTCTCGGACTACGCGCGCGATCCGCACCAGGCCATCGATGAGTCCTATACCGCCGCGATCCGCAAATACACCACGGCGCCCGAGTTCAACTCACCGCTCACCGACTACCTGCCCGCCTCGAAAAGTGTGCCCACTCCGGCCAAAGTTCTCGGCGATGTCTCCGGTGCGCCCAACATGCTTCCCTATGCGGAGGATGTCTACAAATACTTCCGCCTTCTCGCCGCCGCTTCGCCGCGTGTGCGCGTCGTCTCCATCGGCCATACGGAAGAGGGCCGCGAGATGATCGCGGTCGCTGTCGCAGATGAATCGCTCCTTGCCCATCAGAAGGAAAACGACGAGCGCCTTGCGAAACTCGCCGATCCGCGCACACTCGACATGGATGACGCCAAGGCCGCGCCGCTCATCGCGCAATCCACGCCGGTCTACTACATCACCGGCACCATCCATTCGCCGGAGACGGGCGCGCCCACAGCGCTCATGGAGTTGGCATACCGCCTTGCTGTCGACGACTCGCCGTACGTCCAGTACATCCGCTCGCACGTCATCACGCTCATCACGCCTGTCGTCGAGGTCGATGGCCGCGACCGCATGGTCGACATCTACCGCTGGCACAAGGCGCATCCGAACGACACCTACCCGCACCTCCTCTACTGGGGTCACTACGTCGCGCATGACAACAACCGCGACGCCATGACGATGAATCTCGCGCTCACCCGCAATGTCCTCAATGCTTACCTCGGATGGCACGCACAGGTGCTCCACGACCTCCACGAGTCGGTGCCCTTCCTCTACGACAACACCGTCGGCGACGAGCCCTACAACAGCTGGATCGACCCCATCCTCACCAACGAGTGGCAGATGCTCGGCTGGTCCAATGTGCAGGCCATGGCCAAGCTCAACATGCCCGGTGTCTTCACTCACGGCGACTTCGATACCTGGAGCCCCGGCTATCTCATGTTTCTCGCCGCCATGCACAATGGCATCAGCCGTCTTTACGAGACCTTCGGCAACGGGGGCGCCGATACCGTTGAGCGCATCCTCACGCCGGACGAATACGCGCGCGCCTGGTACAAACCCAATCCGCCGCTTCCCAAGGTCCTGTGGTCGCAGCGCGACAACAACAACTACGAAGAGACCGCGCTGCTCACCACCCTCAGCTACTTCGCACAGAACGGAAAGCTCTTCCTCAACAACTACTACCTCAAGAGCAAGCGCTCCATCCTCAAGCCCGCGCAGAATGGACCTGCCGCCTACGTCCTCACCGCTGACGATCCCTCACCCAGCCGGCAGGCGATGCTGCTCCGCGTCCTGCGCGACCAGCACGTAGAAGTTCAGCAGACCACCGCGCCCGTCACCGTCGAATTGCCGCAGCTGACCAAACCTTCAGACACCGACAAGGACGACGAGTCGAAGACCAGCACGCCCAAGCCGCCAACCTCGCGCACTTTTCCCGCCGGCAGCTACGTCGTTCGCATGGATCAGCCCTATTCGCGCATCGCTGATGCGCTGCTCGACCGCCAGTTCTGGTCCCCGGAAGACCCGCAGAAGAATCCTTACGACGACACCGGGTGGTCGCTCGGTCCCCTCTTCGGCGTTGACACCGCGCGCATCCTCGACGCCGCCATCCTCAAGGCTCCGATGCACCTGGTAGCCGACCCCACCGCGCCCTCCAACACCGCGTCCCTCTCCGGCGACACTTTCCTGATCGAGAATCACGCTGACCCATCGCTCATCACCCTGCGCTATCAGCTCGCCCAGGCAACCATCACTGCGACAGATGCGGCCGTGACCTCAAGCGGGCATAGCTACCCCGTCGGCACCTGGATCGTGCGCGGCGTCTCCGGTTCTGATCTCGAAAAGGCCAGCGCGCCGCTCCACCTCCACCCCATCGCCGCGTCGGATATTCAGAGCGTCGCATCGCATCCTGTACCGGCGCCGCGCATTGCCCTGATGCATACGTGGCTCGACACGCAGCCCGAAGGCTGGTGGCGCCTGGCGCTCGACAACCTCCACGTCCCCTACACCTACATCAGCACGCAGACCGTCGCTGCCGAATCCGACCTGCGCTCCAAATACGACGTCATCCTCTTCGCGCCCGTCGGCCGCAGCTCGCAGCTCATTCTCAGCGGCATCCCCATGTGGGGCAACGCCATGCCGTGGCAGAAATCCGACCTTACCCCCAACCTCGGCCTCATCGACTCCACACCCGACATCCGCCCCGGCCTCGGAGAAATCGGTCTCGCGCACCTGCGTGACTTCATTCAGAAAGGCGGCCTCTTCATCGCATCGCAGGACGCTGCCCAGTTCGCCATCGAGACCGGCCTCGCTCCCGGCGTCTCCGTCGCGCAGCGCGGTGACGTCAAGGTCGTCGGCACGATTCTGAACACCGCGCTCGTTTCGAAGAAGGACGCGCCCAGCCCCATCCTCGCCGGATACGCCGCCGCGCCCGCGGTCTACAGCGAAGACGGAATGTCATTCAACGTCAGTAGTCTGCTCACCGGCGATGGCCGCCTTCGCGCCGAAGCGAAGACCCAGCGCCCCACTGGCCGCGGCGGCCCCGACGATCCCGACGTCCCCCAGGACCGCAGCTTTGCCGAGCCGCCGCCCGTGCCCAAGGCCAAGCCATGGGAGCCCATGCCTCTCACCGTCGAGCAGACACGCAACAATCCCTACGTCATCCCCGAACAGGATCGCCCGCAGGTGTTGCTGCGCTACGCCGATTCGAAAGACCTGCTCGTCGCCGGTTTGCTCGACAAAAGCGACTCGCTCGCCCAGCATGCCGCCGTCGTCGCCGCACACCTCGGCAGCGGCACCACGCTTCTCTTCGCCAACAACCCGCTCTACCGCGGCGAAACCATCGGCAGCTACGCCCTCGTCACCAACGCAATCCTCAGCTATCAACCGCCAAAGTAGCCGCCTCACTCAGGAGCAGACGATTCAAGAAATGGCTTCGAGATAGAAAGGATCACGTCGCCATTCCACTCTTCCTCCGGCGCATTTCCCCACTCGACATCCGCGTCATCCGGCTTGTGAAAATTCACGATGACCTTGATGTCAGGACAACGCCGGTACACGAATTGCTGCCCGTCCCGCGTGTAAAGGCCACGCTCCCCTGTAAACACGCGCAGCAGCTCTCCGCGCGTCATGCCCGACTGGATGCTCGAAACATCCTTCAGCACCTGGTCCATGGAGCGCGTCAGACTTGGATCGACCGTGAGCGGCTTTGCCGGACTCTGACCAAGCGCCACTCCGGTCGAAATAACTGCAGCCAGCAAAAAGCTCACGATGCGAGAGCGCATGCCTCCACCTCCCCGACGAATGCGCCTGCCAGTCTTGCACCTCACGTTGAAATCGCGCAAGAGGTGTAAAGTAAGTGGCGACCATAGTCTGAAAGGGCATGAAAATGGCCGCTCCCGGCACTCTCATAGGCTTCATCCCCACCCGCGACGGCGATGCTGCACGCGCCTTCTACGAACAGAAGGTTGGGTTGCACTTTATCTCGGAAGACCAGTTCGCAGTCCTCTTTCAATCCGGGGAAAACATGATCCGCATTGCGCGCACCGGTTCGTTTACGCCGGCGCCCTTCACGATTCTTGGTTGGCAGTCCACGAATATCGAGCACGATGTCCGCGCCATGTCCGCTCGTGGAGTCGTTTTTGAGCGCTACGACTATATGGGACCGCAGGACGAACTCGGCATCTGGACCGCACCCAGCGGCGCAAAGGTCGCCTGGTTCAAAGACCCTGACGGCAACACCCTCTCCATCTCGCAGCACCTCTAATTTGAAATACGGAACATAGAATTAGGGTTAGATCGTGCCGACGCTCCATCCGTATTTTTCTTGCGTTTGGAATTGGGGGTGTGTTGTGACGACGAATGAGATCAAGCAGGTTCTTCTATGGTGTGTCGGTCTGAACTATCTGGTCCTGCTCATCTGGGCCGGCGTCTTTGTCTTCGCGCATGACTGGATGTTCCGAATGCATGGCCGTTGGTTCAAGCTTCCGGTCGAGACCTTTGATGCAATTCATTACGGGGGCCTTGCTGTCTACAAGATCGGCATACTTTTGCTTAACTTGGTGCCATTAGTCGCACTCTGCGGGGTTTCGTAGCGAAGTCGCCTACGACATCCACCATTCCTTCAGGGCCGCCGCCCCGCCTTAGGTCAAACCTCAGTCTTTCCCCACTCCCATCTTTCAGAAGGTGCATTCTCCGCCGCGCTGAGCGAGACTGGAGAAGCAATGGTGAGCCTCCTCTAATGTCCCGTCGCGTTCTCGTTCTGGGTGTTGTTCTTTGCTGCTTCGCACTCATCCTCTGGTCCGCGTATCACCACCGGGTGGGGCCACCCATGCCCGCTTCGGCACCGCCAGTCGCCTCGGCGGCGGCCTCTGACCAGCGGTCCACGGACTTTGACACTTCTCCGCTTCTCAACAAGGCCGCGCCAAACTTCGCCCTGCGCGATCTCGCAGGCCATTCCGCCTCGCTCGCCGACTACCGCGGCAAGGCCGTGCTGATCAACTTCTGGGCAACGTGGTGCGCACCCTGCCGCGTCGAGATGCCTTGGTTCATCGCGCTTCAGCAGAAATACTCTACGCAGGGATTCGTCATTCTCGGCATCGACAGCGACCCCGAAGACGTGCCCAAGCTTCCCGGCTTCGCGAAGAAGATGGGCCTCAACTATCCGGTCCTCTACGGCAATCAGCAGATCGCCACGAAATATGGCTGCTGCGACATTGATCGCGCCGGAATCGTCCGCTTTGCCACCGTGGGCCTCGGCGACCGCAGCACCCTCGAAAGCTACGTCCAGGAACTGCTCGGAGCACCATCCCCGTCCCAGCTCGGCACCCAGATCACCGCGTCGACAGCGGCAAATCCATCTCATCTGGGACCCTGACGCCCAGAAACCGCGCAAAGACCTCGTTCGACAACATCCGACCCCGCATCGTCAGTGCAACACGATCGCCCTCGCGCACTAGCAGACCATCATCGACAAGCTCCGCCACTACGTCATCGAACGCCGCCACAGTCGCATCCCCGAACTCCGAAGCAAGCGCGGTCAGCGACACACCTTCGATGAGCCGCAATCCCCCCAGGCGCAATCCCAGAAACCACGCCTCCTCCATCTCCGCCGCGCGGTCGACAACATCGACCGCGCCCTCAGCCCCGCTCGCAAGATAGCCGCTGAGCTCATCCGTATTGCCAAAGCGCACCGGCCGCCCCTCGTGATTGCGCAGCATGGAGTGCGCATCCAGTCCAACGCCGAGATATAGTTCCCGCCGCCAGTAGCGCAGGTTATGCCGGGACTCCGCACCCGGCCGCGCAAAGTTCGAGATCTCATACTGCCGAAGCCCCGCCCGCTCCAGCCGCGCGCAGCCTGCCTCATACATCGCAGCCACGGTGTCATCGGTGGCCACCAGCCCTGCGCCATAGCGCGCGCCCCCACCGATCAGCTCGCGTCCCAGCCGTGAATCCTCATCCACCTCCAGCATGTACAGGCTCGCGTGCTCCACGCCCAGACCGCACACCGCCTCCACCGACTCCATCCAGCTCGCCATCGTCTGCCCTGGCAGCCCCGCAATCAGGTCGACGTTCACCGCCAGCCCGGCATCCCGCAGCCGCCGCACATCCTCGTCCACAATCGCCCGCGTGTGCATCCGCCCCGTGGCCGCCGCCTCCGCATCCACCATCGACTGCACACCCAGGCTCACTCGCGTCGCCCGTACTTCAACCATTGCTTTAAGAAATTCCGGGGAGATCTGACCCGGCGCACACTCCACCGTGATCTCTGCATCTTGCTCAAGGACAAAGTTCTCGCCGATGGCCGCAAAGATCTGTCGCAGCAGTTCTGGCTCCAGCGTGCTCGGCGTTCCCCCGCCCAGGTAGACGCTGCCCACCCGCTCCGGCAGCCGCCATCCCTCACGCTCCGCACGGCCTCGAGCCTCGCGAATGTCTTCGCACACCCGCGCTACATAACGCCCGTGCTCGCTTGCCGGAAAGACTCCCGAGGCGAAGTTGCAGTAGGTGCACTTCGCCCGGCAGAAAGGCACCGAGATATAGAGGCCGAGCGTCTCGCTCATTCATCTATTCTCGCAGGCCCGTAAAATAAGGAAGGCATGTCAGAAGCCAGGTCCCCGAAAACAGAGCGGTCCGCTCCGGAGAAAAAGCCGGATCACAAGCCCGCCGCCCATGAAGACGACGTCGTTGGCAAAGCCTATGACAGCCGGCTCATGGGCCGCCTGCTCAAGTACCTGCGCCCCTACAAGTGGCAGGCCGGCATCTCCCTTGCCGCGATCATCCTCAAGGCGCTCGCGGACATCCTCTGCCCCTACCTCACCAAGGTCGCCATCGACCGTTACATGACCCACGACGCCACGGGAAGGTCCACCTGGCTCGGCCGCCACCTCAGCACTTCACCCGCCGCCGGCATCACCCAGATTGCCCTGATCTACATCGGCGCTCTCTGCTTCTCCTACCTGCTCGAATTCGCCCAGACCTACCTCATGCAGTGGACTGGCCAGAAGATCATGTACGACATGCGCTCCCAGATCTTCCGCCATCTGCAGCGCATGCACGTGGCCTTCTTCGATCGCAATCCCGTCGGCCGCCTCGTCACCCGACTCACTTCCGACGTCGACGCCCTCAACGAGATGTTCACTGCCGGCGTCTTCGCCATCTTTGAAGATGTCTTCGTGCTACTCGGCATTGTCGTGGTCATGCTGACCATGAGCTGGAAGCTGGCGCTCATCTCCTTTTCCGTGCTACCGGTCATCCTGCTGGTCACGCGCATCTTCCGCCACAGCGTGCGCGACTCCTACCGCCGCATCCGCACCGCCATCGCCCGCATCAACGCCTTCACTCAGGAGCACGTCACCGGCATGAGCGTCGTCCAACTCTTTGGCCGGGAGCAGCGCGCCTTCAACGACTTTGAAGCCGTCAACCGCACCCACATGCTGGCCTTCAAAGACGCGATCATGGCCTACGCGCTCTACTACCCCGCGGTCGAGCTGCTCTCCTCCATCGCTATAGCTCTGGTTATCTGGATCGGCGGCCGCGGCGTCCTCCGCGGCACCGTCACCATCGGCGTCCTCGTCGCGTTCATTCAGTACTCGCAGCGTTTCTGGCGGCCCATCCAGGACCTCTCCGACAAATACAACATCCTGCAGGCCGCTATGGCTGCCAGCGAGCGCGTCTTCCGGCTTCTCGACACACCGGCGGAAGTCACCGCACCGCCTGATCCCCTGCCCAGCCCCCGCGCCGGTCGCATTGAGTTCCGCGACGTCTGGTTCACCTACGAGCGCCTCACGCCCGAGCAGCTCTCGATCATCTCCGCCGCATCTCCGGAAGACCTTGAAGCTATCGGCGTCGAATGGATTCTCCGCGGCGTCTCCTTCACCATCGAGCCCAACGAGACCGCCGCCATCGTCGGCCACACCGGCGCCGGCAAGACCACCATCATCTCGCTCATGATGCGCTTCTACGATGTGCAGCGCGGACAGGTGCTGATCGACGGCATCGATGTACGCCAGCACGATCTCACTGCGCTGCGCCAGCACTTCGGCGTCGTATTGCAGGATCCGTTCCTCTTCACCGGCACCATCGCCGAGAACATCCGCCTCGGAACGAAGTCCATCTCGGATGCAGATATGGAGCGCGCCGCAGATGAGGTGAATGTGCTCGACTTCATCCGCACTCTGCCGCACGGCTTCAATGAGCCGTTGCGCGAGCGCGGCGCCGGCCTCTCCACCGGTCAGAAGCAGCTCATCAACTTCGCCCGTGCCCTCGCCCATCGGCCACGCATCCTCATCCTCGATGAGGCCACCTCATCGGTCGACACCGACACCGAGATCCGCGTCCGCAGCGCGCTCGACCGCATGGTCACCGGCCGCACCTCCGTCGTCATCGCGCACCGCCTCTCCACCGTCCAGCGCGCCGACACCATCCTCGTCATGCACAAAGGCCAGCTCCGCGAGCACGGCCCGCATCAGCAGCTCCTCGGGCAGCACGGCATCTACTGGAAGCTCTACCGGCTCCAGTACAAGGACCAGGAGCTCGAAGCCTCCTCCGGCATCGCCAACGCTCCGCTCGCCCTCGGCACCGACTGAGAATTTAGCTGCCGCAACCTTCTAGGGCGTGAATGCGCAGTCCGCATCACGCGCGTATCGGAGACCGCGCATGCCCAAAAGAAATGGCGCTCCTTCAAAGTGGGAGCGCCCATGCCTTCCAGGAGGCGAAACTTACATGACGCATCATGCCCCAATCACACTCTTGCGTACAAGAACGATTTTGTAGGGGATTTATGAATTTTCTTCCCGGTTTTTATCTGTTACCACAAACAATTGCGATTTTCCCCGCGCTGACCGATTGCGTGGCTCGACTGTGCGCCTCGCACCGGTTCCGAATGGGAAGAGGCCGCTAGGCGGCACCAAAGAATTTGCCATTTATCCCAGGCTCACTTGCTAGACTAAGAATAGGGAGCAAATTCTCCCAGGAGCCACGACAACCGTCGTGGCTTTTTGCTTCCAGTCAGCCACGGCTAGCGTCGTGGCCTTTTGCATTCGAAGGGTAGGTGAGAGCCTCGCAGACATGCCCGTAAGTCTCTTGTTTGGACGATTTTGCACATAAGCCTTTTGGAATGACGAATTTACTCTTCGGAAGAAGCTCTATCTCGTTGGAGGACAAGGATTTATGGAGGAGTCTCCCGGACCGGAGGGGGGAAGGGGGTAGACCGGTTTGACTCAGGCTGGTTCCATCACCGTGTCACCCTCACCGGGCGCCAGGAACCGATTGGCGTCCAGCCCATGCTGTCGCGTGTACAGGTCGTAGTACCGGCCGCCCAGTGCAAAGAGCGTCTCGTGCGTGCCGTGTTCCACGATGTTCCCGCCTTCGACCACCAGTATCTGGTCGGCGCGCCGGATCGTGGAGAGCCGGTGTGCAATCACAAACGTCGTGCGCCCCTGCATCAGGAAGCTCAGCCCATGTTGGATCATCGCCTCGCTCTCCGAATCGAGTGACGAAGTGGCCTCGTCCAAGATCAGGATGCGCGGCTCCGCCAGAATTGCGCGCGCAATGGACAGCCGCTGCCGCTGGCCGCCCGACAGCTTCACCCCGCGCTCGCCAACGATCGTCTCGTAGCCCTCCGGGAAGCGCTCCGCGAACTCGTCGACACGCGCAATGGCGCACGCGTTCAGGAACTGCTCCTCGGTCGCGTCGGGACGCGAGAACATCACGTTATCCCGGATCGAGCCGTCGAACAGGAACGACTCCTGCAGCACCACGCCAAGCTGACTGCGGTAGCTGTCCAGCTTCACGGTGGAGAGGTCAACGCCGTCCACCAGGATCGTGCCCGAGTCCGGCGCATGAAAGGCACAGATCAGGCTGATGATCGTCGACTTCCCCGAGCCCGAGGAGCCGACCAGCGCCGTCACAGTCCCCGGCTCGGCATGGAACGAGATGCCGTGCAGCACCGGCTTGTCCGGATCGTAGGCAAACCGTACCTCGTTGAAGCGCACATCGCCCGCAAGCGGTGGCAGCTCGTTGACGCGCGCCGGCTCGTCATACTCCTGCCGTTCGCCCAGGATCTCGGCCGTGCGGTCAAGGCCGGCGATCGCCTCGCTAAGCTGCGTGCCGACATTCACCACCTGGAAGATAGGAGCCACCATGAAGGTGAGAAACATCGCGTACTTCACGTAATCGCCTGCCGTGACGTGATGAGCCAGCGCCTGGTGCCCCATCATGAGCATCACCAGCGAACCCATCACGCCGACCACACCCGTCGATGCCATGGATAGCACCGAGGTCAAGGTCATCGACCGCATCACGTTGTCCAGCAGCCGCTGCACGCCGCCGGAAAAGACCCCGGCCTCCCGTTCCTCGGCGTGGTAGCCCTTCACCACGCGTACTCCGCCGAGCGATTCGGTGAGACGCCCAGTGACCTCGGCGTTGATCTTGCCGCGCTCGCGGAAGATAGGCCGCATGACGCGCAGTGCCTTCTGGAGGACGGCAGCGAAAGCGAGAATCAGACCGAAAATAAGCAGCGTGACTTGTGAACTGATGCGGAGCAGCGCCACGAAAGCGATAACCGCGGTGATGATGCCGCCGACGAAGTCCACCAGCCCGGTGCCGATCAGGTTGCGCACGCCCTCAACATCGGTCATGATCCGCGACACAAGATTGCCGGTGCGATTGGCGTCGTAGAAGCTGACCGAGAGACGTCCAATGTGGGCCTGCACCTGCCGGCGCAGCTCGGCGATCATGCGCTGCGCCGCCTTGGAGAGAAGCTGCGTAAGAGCAAACGAGGTTGTGGCCTGGATCAGGGTGGCGCCCAGTACGAAGCCAATGATGGGCAGCAGCAGGTTGCCCTTATGGTTGGTGAGCACACCGTCGACAAAAGGCTTCGAGGCGGCGGGCAAAGCGAGACCGCAGAAGCGGTTGATGATCATCAGCACGAAGCCCAGCGCCAGCAGCCCGCGCCGCGGACGTATCAGCCGCCACGCATGCGGCCATGCATCGAGCAGCTTCGGCTTGGGCGGCGGGCTGGCATCGCGCGCGCGATTGGCGTTGCGCACCGATGTAGTGCGCTCGGCCTTGCTGGCGAAGTTGCTGGGCCGCATGCTTTGCATGGGGTGGCCCCTAGGTCCGTGCGCGCCGCGCCGCAATAAACGAGCGCACGCACAGCAGCACAAAAATCAGGCATAGCACGCTGGTGGCCGACTGCACCTCGGCCGCCAGCTTGTGCACCGAGAGCGCTCCGACTTCGATGTGTTCATTCGCCGTCTCCTGATGCGTGCCGGTGACGAATCCCACCATCGCGATCAGTCCAGGTATGGTGCCGAGGAAGCCCAGCAGCCCCACCGTGACGGCGATGTGCATCGCCAGCATGCGGCGCTTCACGTCCTCTGTATTGGCGACGAGTCCGAGCAGTATCAGCAACACGCCGAGGACCACCGGAATGAGCGCGTGCCAGAAGTGAGTCGCGATGTAGCCAGCCACGCCGACCAGCGCAACCAGGACCCCGAAGAGCATTGCAAGCTTAGCCATATAGACCTTCAGGATAGATGAACCGGAAGAGCTATGGATTCGATTCCGTCGAATCCACGGCATCCCCGCGGATCGCCCTCATGATCTCGCGCACCACCTCATCCGGCGAAAGATCCCCGCGGACCCGTATCGCATCTTGCGGCATCTCGAGCGTCGCGAGCTGGCTGTCCAGCAGCGCGGGATTCATGTAGTGGTTCTTCCGGTCCGCCAACCGATGCTCAAGGACCTCCCTGGGCACATCGAGCAGCACGAACCGCAACTCGGAGCTGGGAATGCCTTTGGACAGCTCGTCGCGGTATGTCTGCCTCAAGGCCGAGCAAGCCAGCACACCGCTCTTCGCGCTGCGATACCACCCGAGCAGCACCTCATGCAGGGTCGCCAGCCAGGGTGCCCGGTCCTCATCCGTCAGCGGAATACCGGCATGCATCTTGGCCTTGTTCGCCTCGGAGTGATAATCGTCGCCCTCCGCGTATTCCCAATGCTCGGCAGCCGCCAGCTTTCTGCCGATGGTCGTCTTGCCGCTCCCTGTTACCCCCATCAGGACCAGAATCATCCCTTCGTCCCCCCGGCCCTCTTCAATTCATTGACAACATCCTCCACCTTCCAGTCATTCGTCGGATACCACTGCGCGACCTTGCCATCCGGCGAGATCACCGCGGTCGAGAGCGAGTGCGTGATGGTATGGTTCTCGCCGGGGGTTGCGCCCACATCGAAGAACTCGAGCAGCTTCGGCAGATCGGCTTTCTCCGGAGCAGCGAAATCCCAATGCTCGAACTTCTCCTTCGTATAGTTCCCGGTATATGCCTCACCATAGCTACGCAGCACAGCCGGTGAGTCGTAGGCCGGATCGAAGCTGATGCTCAGCAGATGTGTCCGGCGATAGAGCGCGGGATCGACCTGCAGGCTCTTGTCGATGGAGGCGAAGTTGCGGCTCATGCGCGGACAGTAGTCCGAGAGCGGGCATCGCGTATAGATGAACGTGATCAGCAGCGCCTTCCCACGAAACTGGCGCAATGTGATCTGCTTGCCGCTCTGGTTGGTGAGGCGAAAGTCCGGCACGAGATCGCCGGGTGCCGGAACATGATACTGCGCCTGTGGCTTGTAGTCCGGCTGCGCTAGTGCCGTGATCACGATCTGGTCAAGCAGGGTCTTGTCGTCTGCAACCAGCAAAACACCTGTCATGCGATCGCCGGGGTGCAGGTCCTGAAGCACATTGGGATCCTTGACCTTGTAAGGCATGGTCATCGCCTCCATGAATCCAGAAATCGCCTCGGTGTCGACGGTGACCTCGCTATGCGCCGGATCCGTGCCCACCACAATTCCTTTCATTGCGTACTGTTTCACAGGCCCGGAGCGCACGGCCTCCTCCGGCCGCGAGTTGCTATGGCAGCCGACCATCGGCAATGTGAGCGCGCACCCGCACACGAGGCCCAGTACAACTCGTCTCATCTTGTCTCCTCTTCTGATAATGCCATTTCTCTAAAAGTGGAAACGGTAGCGCACTTCGGCGGAAAGCACGCGCGGGTCACCCACGTGACTGCCTCCAAATGTATTGCTCAGGTCTACCTGATAGCGCTTGTTAGTGATATTCGTTCCTATGGCGCGCACCGTCCATTGTTCACCGATGTCCTTGTTCAGAGCGAGGTCGAATGTGCGATAGCTGGGCAGATGCGCTGGCCCATTTCCGTTGAGGAAACCCGAGCCATACACGAAGTCGAACGCTGCGGTCGTGCGCCACGGCAGCGACGAATCGAAACCAGCGGTGAGCGAGTTGCGCTGGTCGTGGTCGAGATAGAAACCTCCCTCGGGCGGAGAGAAATCTGTAAGGCCACCGGTCACTGCGCCGAAGCCCGCTGCCTGCTGATTCGAATAAATCAGATGGGCGTGGGAGTGGTGCACGAGCTCCGGGGAGCGAACGTTCGCCTCCCAGCCACGGATGCGTGCGCGATCGATGGTAAGCGGAAAAAACAGATTGGAGTTGCCGATGGCGTCGTGGTCGAAGAAGTTGCGCGCTCTGCTTTGAAAATTGTCGAACGAGGCAGTCCATCCACGATACGGGATGACAAGGCCTACGTCGTATTGCTCGTCACGCTCGCCGTGAAGAGGCAGGAAGCCGAGGTCCTGCGTCTGTGCGAAGACAAGAACCGGCCCGGACACCGTATCCAAGGGCGGGGCCTGGTAGTAGCGTGAATATGACCCGCGCAATACCCAGCCGAGCCGCGGCAGGGTGATCGCTGTCCCTGCACGCGGATCCCATGCATGCTCGCTGAAGCTGCCATCGAAGTAGGTGAAGCGTACACCTCCGTTCAACGTCCACCACGGCGTGACTTTCCACTGCTCATCCACGAATGCCGCGTCCACTTGTCCATGGGGTGCAATGCTCTGGTGGAAGGGAGTCACACTTGCATCGTTCGACGTCACCGCGAAGCTTCGGTTGTCCTGCTGGCCAAAAGCGTAGACGCCGGCGCGAAAATTGCTTGGACCCTTCACCTGCGAAAACACAGTCTGGCCGCCCTCATAGTAAGAGATTCGGTCGTCAGTCGTGCTCAGAGGATCGTTGGCCCCGCCAACATAGGCAGCGCGATTCGCATGAAAGAAAGGTGAGACTGTCAGCAGCGTACCTGGACCGACGGAGTGGGTCCATGAGCCTATCGCGAAGCCGTCCTGCTCGCGATCACGATCGCGAATGCCCGCGGCCTGCTGGTCGGGATCGTTCGGCACCTGATAGAAATCGCCTCGGAAGCCGCCATCGAAGCGGAATTGATCCTGCGCTGTCTTGTTGAAGATGAGGGACGTGAAGCCGCCGCCGCCGTCGCCCGTGTTGTGCAAATTCTCGAATGTCGGGGGGGCGAGCGCATAATCTGTGCGGTTGCCATTGCCGCTCACATACCAGGCGAAACGCTCGGAGTGATTGCCCAGACTGATCTGATCGTTGGTCGTGTTGTACGTTCCGTAGCTGGCTACCAGTTCTCCTTGACTATCGCGCTCAAAACCCGTGCGCGTCGCAACGTTGAAGACTCCGTAAGTGCGATCGCCGTATTCCGCGCCGTAGCCACTGGTGGTTGCCTCCAGGTAGTCCATGTCCTTTGGATCGAACTGCGGTCCCACGTTGGTGGCAATGTTTGTGTTGGGCAAGGGCACGCCATCGATGGCCCACGTCACCTGATGGCCGCCACGAACGTGCAGCTGGTCGTGAACGATATAAGCGCCGGGAACGAACTGCGTGATAACGCGGAGGCTATTGCTCTGGTCCATGCCGGCATAGCTGTCGATCTGTTGTCGCGAGATCGTTACCTCCGTAGCGGAACTCACAGTCTCGAGCGGAGATTGCTGATCGTTGACCTGAACGGTTTCGTGGGGACCGGCGGGAGTCAGCTCAAAGTGCAGGATCGGCGCGCTACCGCTGCGCACTAGCAGTTGCTGCTGCTGGGAGGCAAACCCCCCTGCAGTAACAGTCAGGTGATATTCACCTAGCGGCAGTGAATTGATCTCGAACGCACCTGCTGCATCACTCTCGAGCTTCGCACTGTATTGCGATGCAACCGCGGCGATCTCAATATTTGCACCTGGGATCGGCCGGTGCGATGAGTCATGCACTACACCGCGCACCGTGGCAATGACAGTAGCGTTCGCAGCCTGTACCAGACACAATAAAAGCCCCAGCAACGCCAATATGGGCGCAATTCGTCCTTCTCTTGCCTGCAACACATCATTTCTCCATTCTGCATTCGGTTGCTCAGGTGCGCGCAGGTATTCCGCGCCGATGCAGCGGGCGCGAATTCAGAACCAGCGCATGACGAATGTCAGAGGATGGAGGGAGGTGCTCGCGATCCTGGTAGACCACCGAGGACTGCGGATAATGACGCCTGCTGCGCCAGGTGCGTGTGGGCTATCTGTGGGCTCCGCGCCAAGCCGGGTTCCCTGCTTGGTAAGTACGGGACCAGCAGTATGGCTGCATGGGAAAGGTTCGCAAAAGGGCAGCCCTCTCCGCGCCAGCCAGGCGTGCCGCCCTGCCTCGCGGCTCCCACGCTGCAATGATGCACTCCGTGGGTTCGACAGCAGGCGGGCAGCAGCATCTGCGGCTGAGCCAGCTGAAGTGCCGTTGCCCCAGGAAGCAACAGCAGCATCCAGTAGACCAACAGGTTGGCGATCAGCCGCTGCACTTCTGTAGTCTAGAACATTTCTTTCTTGCAATGCGCCAATTCCGTCGAGAGTGAATCCTGATGAAAGCCACTCGCCTTCGGCAGGCAGAGCCACTCCGGACACCCGCCATTACACTGAAGAGCGTGAGAGGACCACGCGGAACCGGGTTGCCACTGGCGATGCTTGAATTGCTGGGCCGCGGCGGCGTCATCATAATCGCGAACGCGCGCGCCGCACGCGCGCTGCACCTTCGCTACGCAGAACATCAGCAGGCGGAAGGCGCGACCGCCTGGCCAACACCTCAGATTCTTGACCTTCATGCATGGCTGGCTGAGCAATGGAAGACATTGCTCCTTACAGGGACGGAAGATCGCCTGCTACTGAATGAACTCCAGGAGCTCGCACTCTGGCAGCGGATTATGAAGCCGTCGCTTGCCGGCCGCACTCTCATTGAACCGGCCCACATGGCAAAGCTGGCACAGGAGGCCTATTCCCTGCTCGCGGATTACAACGCACTCGGCCGTTTGAACGACGCGATGTGGATGGCAGAGCCCTCGGCTGAACCCGAAGTTTTTCGCAGGTGGGCACGCGAATTTCAGGAGGAATGCGCACGCCAGCGCTGCCTGCCCCGCTGCGAACTCACGGGAGCTGTTACATATGCCTTGGCTTGGGGCGCACTGTCGTCGCCGCCGGAGATCGGATGGCTGGGATTCGACCGCCCTACTCCGACCGAAGAAGCATTGAAGACGGCGCTCGAGGCGCGCAGCGCAAAGCAGAAAGTGCTGGGCTGGGAGATTGAGAGCGGGCCGCCGCGTTTATATGCAGCGCCGAGCGAGAGAGACGAGTCAGCAGCATGTGCACGGTGGGTACAGTCGCGACAGGCGGCTGAGCCCGGTACGCGCATCGGCATCCTCATGCCGGATCTGGTCCGCCACCGGTCGCAACTGGAACGCGACCTCTATCGCCTGCTAAGCCCGGAGCGGTTTGCCATCACTGCCGGTGCTGCACCCGCACTTCCCTTTGAGTTTTCTCTCGGCCAACCGCTCGCTGATGTACCGCTGGTCCATGCGGCCTTGCTGTTATTGGGCTGGCTGGACCACGCATTGACACAGCAGGAGATATCTTGGCTTCTGCTCTCCAGCAGCCTTGGCGCATCGCAGGGCGACGCCGCACGAGATGCGATGGCGCACTTGGACGCGAAGCTGCGCAACGCCAGGTGCGCACCACCAGAGATGGCATTGGAAACATTTCTGCGGCGCCCCCAAAGCACTGCTCACGCCGTTACGTTGCTTCATCATGATCTGTCGTCCATGATGAAACAGCACCGCCAGTTGTCGCGGCGCGGCTCTGCCGGCGAATGGGTGCGGCGCATCACCGTTTTGCTGCGATTGGCACGATGGGGTGAGCACTGCAATACGTCGAGCCTGCTGTTTCAGGCTCGCGAAGCATGGGACCGGCTGCTCGACAGCGTCGCCTCGCTCGACTTTGCGAATGGTACTTATTCCTACAAAGAATTTCTCACCACGCTCGATCGCGCGGCGCAGGATGCGATCTTCGCGCCGGAATCGCAGGGTGCCCCTGTACAGGTCATGGGCGCCTATGCAGCCGCCGGACAGTCGTTTGATGCTGTGTGGTTTCTTGGCGCGACCGACACCGCGTGGCCCTCTTCCGGTCGCCCCAATCCACTGCTGCCGCTCTCGTTGCAGCGCGATCTTGGCATCCCGCACTCGTCCGCAGTGGACAACACTGCGCTCGCTCACTGTGCAATGGAGCGCATCGCCAATAGTTGCGGCGAGGTCATCTACTCCTATGCGCAAATGTCTGACGAGGCCTTGCAGCGCCCCTCCCCTCTCGCGAGCAGCTTTGCGCCGGC
>Ga0210396_10002449_pt1 | contig 18993 bp, 23 predicted proteins | sample IncBWH17OmetaG_FD_155466 | JGI IMG/M metagenome (GOLD analysis project Ga0210396, IMG submission 155466) | Forest soil microbial communities from Barre Woods Harvard Forest LTER site, Petersham, Massachusetts, United States - Inc-BW-H-17-O ... | reverse complement strand
CACAAATGGCGGTCGACCCGGCGCCGGCCACCACCAGCACGGTGGTCAGCGGCCCCAGTTGGGTGACCGCGCCCAGCGCCGCGCCCGCGCCCGAGATGTCGGCGGCGCCGAACGCGGCCAGCAGGGTGTTGAGCGTGAACACAATGAGGACGGTCAGCGGTATCGAGACGGCGATGGTGGGCAGCATTGCGACTCTAGTGATGAACCAGGCCTGGACGATGCACTCGCGCCAGTGAAACGGTTTGCGAAACAACGCTTTTCCGGCCAGTACGCACATATGGGCGAAGCCGCCGATCGTCGCCAGCGGAGGCTGCAGTTGGTCACGCACGTAGTCGGTGAGCCGGGCCGGCGCCGTCGTTGTCACCGCCACCTCACCGCGGAACACGATCGCATGAGGTAACCCACAGTCACCATGCGTCACACTATGTAGCAAAAATCACTTCAGCTACATAAGACACGCGGGGATTCTGGTGTAGTTAAGTTAAGCCCGATTCCGGCTCACTCGGATGGCGCCGTCTTACTGTTTTGCCTGGCGTTCTTCAGGCCAGCCCAGAACCGCGCGGCCTCCCGGATGGACTCCTCGACCGGTCTTGGCTCCCAACCCAGTTCGCGTCCGGCCTTGCTGTGGTCGACGTGGGCTTCGGCCCGCATCATCCGCACCGACGCCAGGCTCAGTTCGGCATCTTTACCGGTCAACCGGGCCCTGAGGCTGCCCAGCGCCCCCAGCCCGTAGAGCGCCGGCACCGAGATGGACCGCCGTGGCGGCGGCACACCGGCTTCGTCGGCCGCGATCTTGACGACCTCCTTCAGCGGAATCATCCGTTCGGAAATGAGGTACCGCTCACCGATGCGCCCATGCTCGGCGGCCAGCAGCAAAGCCCTCGCCGCGTCGTCGACACCGACGACCTCCAACTGGATGCCGTTCATCAGAAAGGGCAGCTTGCCGAAGACCGCGCCGGCGATGAAGGCACCGTGCGGTGTGCGGCCCCAGTCACCGCTGCCGTAGGTCGTCGAGACGCACATCGCGACGGCGGGCAAACCGTTTTCCGATGCGTATCGCAGTACCATGTCCTCGGCCTGCACCCTCGACTCGACATAGGCGGTGAGCCCGCGGCGGTCGATCTGGTCGTCTTCGGTTGCCACGTGGCCGTGCCGACGGCCCACCGTCGCATAGCTACTCGTGAACACGAACCGCTGCAGCTTTGCGGCGATTGGTTTTTCGACGGCGACGTCGAGAACGTTGCGCAGTCCCTCGACGTTAGTGCGAAACAGCGGTGCGGGGTCTTGCAGCCACGCCCGGGTGTCGACCACGCAGTAGTACACCTCGTCGCAACCGTCCATCGCTTGCCGCACGGTGGCGGTATCGAAGACGTCGCCGTGGAATCGGGTGACCTCGAGATCGTCGATGCTGCGGGTATTGGCGCCTCCGCGCACCATGGCACGCACGTCGGCGCCCGCGGCGACGAGTTGGCGGGTGACATGCGAGCCCAAGAATCCGTTGGCGCCGATGACCAGCTTGGGTGCGCTCACGCTGAACCTCCGTATTGACGCAGCCACCGCGCGGCATCCTCGTCGAGCGTGCCCAACGCCTCCGCTTTCTTGCACCACTTGATAGCCGCCCGCAAAAAGCGCAGCGGGTTGTAGATGTCTTCTTGCCGGCACCACTGGCCGTCGCCCGCGTAGGTGATGATCGAGATGTTCGTTGCGCTGATGATGGTGCCGTCACCGGGGTCGCGCATCGGGTTGTCCAGCTCGCAGATGACGCGACCGGTGCGCTCGTCGATGACCGACCACAGCGACGGGAAGGCCGTCATATGGCTGCCGGGAAAGGTCGACATCGTCTCGCGTATCCAGGTGAGTACCTGATCGCGGCCCTTCATGGTGCCCGCGGCGTGCTCGATGTAGTCGACGTCCGGGGTGTACTGCTGCACCCAGGCATCCCAACTCCTGGTCTCGGCGGCGCGGGCCACTGTCTGCTCGAAACTCTCGAATGCGGCGGCCAGCTCGTCGCGGGTAAAAACCTGCTCCACGCAAGAAACTAGAACACGTTCTATCGCTGTTTGTCGAGCAAATGTCCGAACCTACGACCGGCGCTTCTGGCAGCCCGTGCCGCGGGACGGGATAATGCGAAGAATGACGGACTACAGCAAGGCAATACTGGCCGGCGGCTGCTTTTGGGGCATGCAGGACCTGATCCGCAAGCAGCCCGGCGTGGTTTCGACCAGGGTCGGCTATGCCGGCGGTGACGTTCCCCATGCGACCTACCGAAACCACGGAACGCACGCGGAGGCCATCGAGATCACCTATGACCCGGCACGCACCGACTTCCGTACGCTGCTGGAATTCTTTTTCCAGATCCACGATCCGACCACCAAGAACCGACAGGGCAACGACGTCGGGACCAGCTACCGCTCCGCGATCTTCTACGTCGACGAGGAGCAGAAGCGCATTGCGTTGGACACCATCGCCGACGTCGAGGCGTCCGGCCTGTGGCCCGGCAAGGTAGTGACCGAAGTCAGCCCCGCCGGCGACTTCTGGGAGGCCGAGCCCGAGCATCAGGACTATCTGGAGCGCTACCCCAGCGGGTATACGTGCCATTACCTCCGGCCCGGCTGGAAGCTGCCGCGTCGCGCCGCGGCCGACCGTTAGCCGCCGAGCGCGCGTAACTGATACAGGCCGCGGGTGGTGGCGACCGTCTTGCCGTCGGCATCGGTCACCACCGCCTCCAGGGTGAAGTCGGCCTTACCTCGTTGGGCCGCTTCGGCTTCGATCCGCGCGATCGTCTCGTCATCGAGGCTGGCTTGCGCACGGACGTCGGACTTGGCCATCGAGACGAATTGGATGTCAAGGTTCTTGACCAACGGAAAGTACTTGGTGGTGTCGAAGGTGATCAGCGGAATGATCCCGCCGAGGATTTCGGCCACGGTGAACAGCACGCCGGCATAGATGACCCCGAAATGGTTCCCGTTGCCTTCGGCCGGGACGGTCGTGGCGGCAAAACCGGGCCGAGCCTCGACGACCTTCAGGCCCATCTTGTGTGCAATCGGAATCGTCGTTGCTATGGCGCCGTTCATGGTGTCCACGAGCTGGTTGGCCCCACGATCGCTGACAGTCATGACCGCCGATCTTAACGCCGATGGACCACAATCTTCCCGCCGTCCTTGGGGGTAAAGGCAACGCCCCGGGAATGCCATCTCTCGCCTGGGGCAGTCGTGGTCTCGATAGTGAAGTGGCGCAACACCGTTCGTAGCACCACATCCATCTCCATGTTCGCGAACACGGCACCTACGCAGCGCCGGGAGCCACCGCCGAACGGGATCCAGGCGAAGCTGGGCGGCTTGGAGCCGACGAAGCGCTGCGGATCGAAGCGGTCCGGCTCCGCAAAAATGTCGGGGTTGGCGTGCAGGCGTTCAATGCCCACCAGGATCGACGACCCACGGGGAATGGCCCACTCGCCCAGTTCGTACACGGGTGAATAGACGTGGCGGCCGGCCAAATCGATCACCGTTCTGCTGCGCTGCACCTCGAGGATCGTCGCCTGTCGCAGTTCGCTGCCTTGCGCGTCGGCCTCGGCCACCAGCGCGGCGAGCACATCAGGGTGGCGACTGATCCGCTCGAAGGCCCAGCCGAGGGTGGCAGCTGTCGTTTCATGTCCGGCGGCCAACAGCGTTAGGAGCTCATCGCCGATGTCGTTGCGCGACATGGCCGAACCGTCTTCGTAGGTGCTGCGCAGCATCAGCGCCAGTACATCGGTCCGCTCTTCGAAATTCGGATCGGCGCGCTCCGCGTCGATGAGCTTGTCGAGGATGACGTCGTATTGGCGCCGCCACCCGGCCATTCGGCCCCACGGGGTATAGCGGCCGTAGGTTCGTTGCGGCTTGGGCAGCAGGGCCATCTTTGAGCCCAGGGTGACCCACGGCGGCAGGATCCGGCGCAGCTGATCGAGCTCGGCGCCTTCGGCCCCGAAGACCGCGCGCAGGATGGCATTGAGCGTGATCCGCATCGTCGAGGGCAGCGTGGCGAATAACGCGCCTTCGGGCCAGCCAGCGATCTCGCGCAGCGTCTCTTCCTCGATGATCCGCTCGTAGTTCTTGATGCTCTTGCCATGAAAGGGCGGGGCCAGCAGGCGGCGTCGCTGTCGGTGTTCGTCGCCGTCGAGCGCGAACACCGAACCCGACCCGAATAACCGGCTCAGGTTGGGCCGGATATTGCCGAGCAGGTCTGGGCTGGTGGTGAAAATCTGCTTGGCCAGTTGCGGATTCGCCACCACCACGACCCGGCCATAGACCGGGACGGTGAGCATGAACACCTCGCCGTGACGGCGGGCCATCTGCTGGACGGTCCATCGCCGCGAGATCGCGAATGCCGCGCCCTGAAAGACTTTTGGGATGCGCGGGGCTGGGGGCAGCCGGACTGCCGGCGGCGCCGGGGCCGCCGGTGTGTCGATGGTGCTCATCGCTGCTCCCAACATATCGAGATGGTACTGCGCCGTACCACGGCCTATTCGGGTACGGTACCCTGTGGTACCAAGCGCTGGCAAGAGCTATTCGGCGTTTCCGTCAGAAGGAGGCGACGTGGCGACAACCGTCGCTGACGACGCAGCTTCGGTCGAACCGACCGACGTCGACCCGTTTCGACGCCGCCTGCTCGACGGTCTCGCGGCCTCCATAACCGAGCGCGGATACCGCGCCTCCACCGTCGCCGACATCGTCCGTCACGCCCGCACGTCCAAGCGGACGTTCTATGACCAGTTCGAGAGTAAAGAGCAGTGCTTTCTCGAGCTGTTGCATGTCGATGTCGACAACCTGGCGAACGAGATTCGCGACGCCGTCGATCCCGACGCGGACTGGCAGGCTCAGATTCGCCAGGCCGTGGAAGCCTACGTCGGCCACATCGAAGCCCGACCGGCTATCACCTTGAGTTGGATCCGCGAAATGCCGTCTCTGGACGCGGCGGCCCGACCGTTCCAGCGTCGCGGCCTGCAGCTGTTGACCAGTCTGTTGGTCAACCTCAGCGGCAGCACGGGGTTTCAACAGGCCGGACTGCCGCCATTGACGCGACCCTCGGCGGTGATTCTGGTGGGCGGCCTGCGGGAACTGACCGCACTCGCCGTCGAGGACGGGCACAGCATGCGCGAAATCGTCGAGCCCGCCGTGCATGCCTCCGTTGCACTGCTTGGGTATCGGCGCTAGAACCAGCTCAAATCTTCAGGAAGGCGCGCAGCCGGTCCAGCACCAGATCGGGGCGCTGCTCGACGATCCAATGCCCGACGCCGTCGACCAGCTCGACCTCGAAATCGCTTATGTGCTCGGCATATCCGCCCAGGAGATCCGGTATGAGCACCGGATCTTGGGTGCCACTCAGCCAGCGGACCGGGACCTCGACGGGAACGTCGTCGAATTCGCCCCGCAGCCAGCGCAGCATCTCCGTGCTCTGAAAGGTGCGATACCACCGCGATCCGGCCACCGCGTGGCCGGGCTGGCGCATGCACTCGACGTACATACGGACGTCGTCCTCGGGCACGATGAATCCGCCGCCGACCCACGACGCCAGCATCTTGAAGTAGCGGGCCTTGGGATCTGCGATCAGGCGCGGCCCGATCACCGGCAGCAACATCGGGATCTGATACCAGAACCGCCAGATGTTGCGGACCGATGAGAGATCGCGCTGCACGTAGGGCGCCGCGGTATTGAGTCCGAAGAACCCGGTCACCTTCGCCGGATGCCGCAGCATCATGATGAACGCGACCGGCCCACCCCAGTCGTGGGCCACCAGCTTCACCGGCCCGACGTCCAGCCGATCCAGCACGGCCGCCAGGTCGTCGGCCATCTCGTTCTTCAGATAGCGCGAGCGCGGCGCCGAACTCCACCCCGCGCCGCGCAGGTCGGGGCACAGTACCCGGTAGCCGTCGGCGGCCAGCGGGCCGATCAGCTCGTGCCACTCCCACCAGTTTTCCGGAAAGCCGTGCACCAGCATTACCGGCGGCCCGTCGGCGGGTCCGGCGTCGGCGACGTGAATCGTGACGCCTCCGCCCACATCGATGAATTTATGCTCGACGCCATCGAGTGAGGGGAGGGTAACCATGGCGTGACAATTTAGCAACGGATGCGAAACTGGTCGGGGATATACACAAAGAGTGGTCATTCACCGCAAAATCGGAATGGTTGCGGGGGGGTGCGCGATAGTCGGCGCGGCAGCGATGGGCTTGGCAGGAAGCGCGCAGGCCAACCCCTACTCCGAGCAGTTCCAGTCGCCGTCGGGAGATATCTCCTGCAACCTGGTCAACTACCCTCCAACAGACAAACTCGGGTTCGGTAAGAATTTCGTGCAGTGCGACATCGTTAACCAGAGCTGGGTGCCACCGCGGCCGCCCCCAGGGGGTCGGGCCGACGCCACCAGCACCGTCGTTCTCATGCGGGGCCAGTTGCCGATTGTGGGCTACAGTCCAGGCACCTTGGCGGCCTCCGATCCGGTGAATTACGACCAACCGGTTTCAGCGGGTGTGATCGCCTGCAAGAGCGAGCAGGCCGCCGTGAAATGCACCGACGTCAGCACCGGGCACTTCTTCCGAGTGTCGAAGGAGTCCTACGAGCTGGGGTGATGATCTCCCCAGCTCATAGCCACTCGGTGCATTCAGGCGGCGACCCGCTCATCAGCGCGCTTCGACTCGATGCCGCGACCCTTCGGCGGGAGCGCCAGTTTCACGATCTTGCGCACGACGGTGGCGAACTGTTCCGGCAGCGAGCCCGAGTTGTACGGAATGCCGTAGCGCCGGCAGATCTCCTGCACCTCCGGGGCGATCTCCGCGTAGCGGCGGGCCGGCATGTCCGGGAAGAGGTGGTGTTCGATCTGGTGCGACAAGTTACCGGACAGCAAGTGGAACAGCTTGCCGCCAGTCAAGTTCGCCGAACCGAGAATCTGGCGGAAATACCACATCCCACGTGACTCGTCTTGAGTCTCTTCGACGGTGAATTCCTGTGTGCCATCCGGGAAGTGGCCGCAGAAGATGATCATGTACGACCAGACGTTGCGGATCAGATTGGCCGACAGGTTGCCGGCGAACACGAACGGGGCGAACGGGCCGGCCAGCAGCGGGAAGGCGACGTAGTCCTTCAGCATCTGCCTGCGGGTTTTTCGCCAAATACCTTGCAGGACTTCGCGTTTGTCGACCAACCGGATTTCGCCTGCGCGGATGCGTTCGGTTTCCAGTTCGTGCAGCGCGACCCCATACTGGAAGAGCACCATCAGCAGGAACGCGTAGACCGGGTTGCCAAGGAAGTATGGTTTCCATGGCTGATCCTCACTCATCCGCAGGATGCCGTAGCCGATGTCGCGGTCCATACCCACGATGTTGGTGTAGGTGTGGTGCATGTAGTTGTGCGAGTGCCGCCATTGATCGGCCGGGCACGCGGTGTCCCATTCGAAGTCGCCGCCGCGGATGTTTGGGTCACGCATCCAGTCGTACTGCCCGTGCATGATGTTGTGGCCGATCTCCATGTTGTCGAGGATCTTTGCCACTCCGAGCATCGCGGTGCCCGCGAGCCAGGCCGGCGGCAGGATCCCGGCGAACAGCAGGGCGCGGCCACTCACTTCGAGTGCGCGCTGCGTCTTGATGACGCGACGGATGTAGTCGGCGTCGCGCTGGCCGAGATCGGCCATCACGCGTTCCTTGATGGCGTCGAGTTCACGGCCGAACGCATCGGCCTGCTCGGGCGTCAGGGCAATCTTGGGCTGTGACATGAAGTTCTCCAGCTTCTCTAGAGGGCGATGTCGACGTCGCCGACGGGAACGGACACACAGATCTGCACGTCCTCGTCGGGTGCGGTCGACACCGCGCCGGTGGTCAGGTTGCGCACGACGCCGCAGGCTTTGCGGCGCGTGCAGGTATGGCAGATGCCCATCCGGCATCCGCTCTCTGGGGTGAGACCGGCCGATTCGGCTTGCTCGAGCAGCGAGCGGCCGTCGTCAACAATCTCAACGCCGCTGTCGGCGAACGTCACTCGTCCGCCCGACGGTTCCGCGGGCAGCTCGAGCGTCGGCGCCACGAAGCTCTCCGAGTGCACGTTCTGGCAGTGCTCTCGGACGGCCTCGACTAAAGCCGCAGGGCCGCAAACGAATACGGCATCCGGCGACGGCATCGCCGCTGCCAGGTGTTTGGGCCCGAATCGGCCTTCTAGATCGCCGCCGGCTGAGCGCGTATAGCCATGCAGCACCCGCACACCCGTCATGTCGACGAGCTCGTCGCGATAGCAGGCCTCGGCGGGGTTGCGCGCGTAGTGCACGAACGCGATTTCGCCGGTGTGGCCTTCGTTGACCAGCGTGCGCAGCATCGCCATGACGGCCGTGATGCCGCTACCACCGGAGACGAACAGAATCCGGTGGGGTCGTTGCGTCGGCAACACGAAGTCGCCGCCGACACCGGCAAGCCCGACCACCATCCCTCGCCGGGCTCGCTCGTACAGAAATGTCGAGACCAGGCCGCCGTCGTGCTGTCCGATCGTCAGCTCGAGATGCGAGGTGCCCTCGGCATTGGCCGGTGAGTAGCAGCGGGTGTGCCGACGGCCGTCGATCTCGACGGTGAGGTTGACGTACTGTCCCGCACGCAGTGTGCGACTGGTGTCGGTGAATGCGTCGTTGGGCGCCAGCACCAGGGTGACGCTGCGCGGGGTGGTCCGCCGCACATCCACGACCTTCGCGCGGCCCTCGCCACGCGTCCAGGTGGGGGCCAGTAGTTCGGTGTACCGGTCGACGCCGTGCGGGCCGGTAAGCAGGCTGACCAGGTCGGAACCCAGTACCCGCTTCTTCAAAGTTTGCGTGAACATATGTATACCGTGCAGGCACATGGTCCTGGTCGTCAAGGATTTCCGCAGGTCTGTGATAGCGTTCACATAGTGAACAGTCGTACGCCTAGTTCACGCCCGCACCGCTCGGGTCGCGGGCGTACACGCGAAGGACCGTCCCGCGAGGAGCGCAAAGAGGCGACCCGGCGGGCTATCGTCGCCGCGGCTCTCAAACTGCTCGACGACCGCGGTTTCAGCGGCCTGAGCCTGCGCGAGGTGACCCGGGAAGCCGGGATTGTCCCTGGGGCGTTCTACCGTCACTTCGAATCGATGGAGGCCCTTGGGCTGGTCCTGATCGACGAGTCGTTTCGAACCCTGCGCGACATGCTGCGCGGCGCCCGCGCCGGCAAGCTTGACCCGAACCGGGTGATCGAGTCGTCCGTGGAAATCGTGGTGGCAAGCGTCACCGAGCGTCGTGAGCATTGGCGTTTCATCGGGCGCGAACGCTCCAGTGGTGTCACCGTGTTGCGTTATGCCATCCGCACCGAGTTTCGACTCCTCACCTCGGAGCTGGCCACCGACCTCGCGCGATTCCCGGGGCTCAACGCCTGGAGCACCGAGGATCTCAACGTGCTGGCGACCCTGTTCGTCAACTCGATGATCGTCATCGCCGAGGCGCTTGAGGACGCCCAATCCGCCGAGGCGCGGGAAGAGATCCGGCGAACCGCGGCCAAACAGCTACGGATGATCGTGATCGGTATCAACGCCTGGCGCAGTAGCCCATAGCCACACCAGTCACGAACTCACACGCTTACGAAGTCACACGCTTTCCAGGTTCTTAGCACACCGGATCAGAGCCTCCGCAACGCTTCGTTGCGTGGTTGGCGAAATGCCTTGCAGCATAAGCGCTTGCACTCCGAACACCGCGTCATCGGCGGCCTTGAGTTGCCGCGATCCTCGGCGGGTCAACGCCAACGACCGAGCTCTGCCGCGCGGCGGAGCATCGACGGTTTCCACCAGTCCCGCCGTACGCAACCCGGTCAGCACGTCCTGTAACGACTGCCGCGTCACGAAGCACAGCCGTGCCAGCTCGGCGGCCGAGGCATCTGGATGTTCAGCGAGCGCCCGCAACGCCGCGTACTGCGCCATCGACAACCCGGTCGGCTTGAGCGCGGCGTCACAGCGCCGCCGCAGCCCTTGTTGGACCCGCTTGACCAGATAGCCGACCGAACGCTCCGTCTCGGACCATTGCATGGCAGGAACCTTACATCAATGATATGGTTTGTCAGGAACCTGACACAGGAGGTAGTCATGACCGTGATCACCGAACATGCGGACCACGCGACGCTGATCAACGTGTTCACCGTGGAACCCGAACGGGCGCGACAACTCGCCGACCTTTTGACGGCAGCCACCGAGGACGTGATGCAGCACATCGACGGGTTCATCTCGGCGAACATTCACCTCAGCACCGACGGCACCCGAGTCGTCAACTACGCGCAATGGCGCAGCGCGGAGGCCTTCGAGGCGATGCTGCAGAACAGCACGGCACAGCAACACATGGCGCTGTGTGCCGAACTGGCAAACGGCTACGAGCCGCACCTGTACACGGTTGAGTCAGTGCACACCGCCACGGCCTAGCCGCGGGGAGATGATGGTGCCATGGGCACCAGAATGCGAGATCTGATCGGCGGCGCGCTGCCGTCGCTGCGCTACGAACCCACCGCCAAGCGCCTTCGGACTTACCTGGGCGAAGCGCTCGTTGCCGACACTGTTGACGGGCTGCTGGTCTGGGAGCCGCGGCGGGTGGTCCCGACATATGCGGTGCCGGAGCGGGATGTCTCCGCCCGGCTGGAATCGGTGGGCAGGGTTGACGACCTCGCCGACTTGCCGGTCCTGGTCCCGACCAACCCGTTCAGCGCGCACAGCTGTACCGGAGAGATGTTCGACGTCGTGGTCGACGGGGTCAGGCGCGCGTCGGCGGCCTTCCGGCCGGACGATGCGGACCTGACCGAGTACGTCACGTTCGACTTCAGCGCGTTCGAGTGGCGCGAAGAAGACGAGCCGGTCGCCACCCACCCGCATGACCCGTTCAAACGAATCGACGTCCTCGCCAGCACGCGGCACGTCCGGGTCGAGTGGAAAGGCCGGCTGCTGGCCGAGTCAGCACAGCCGCTGCTGTTGTTCGAGACATTGCTGCCGGTCCGCTTCTACCTCGCGCCTGCCGATGTCGTGGTGGATCTCGAACCGACCGACACCGTCAGCTACTGCGCGTACAAGGGCCGGGCGTCGTACTTCTCGGTGCCCGACGGGCCCGCAGATGTGGCGTGGACCTATCACCAGCCGCTCCGCGAAGCCGAACCGGTCACCGAGCACGTCGCGTTTTTCGACGAGCGGGTGGACGTCATCGTCGACGGCCGGCGCCGCGAACGCCCGGTCACACCGTGGTCGGGCTAACGGCATTGGCTACCTCACGTCGCAAGGACGGCAAGCTGGCCGACATCACCGGCCCCGGCATCACCGACCGCTGGGGTGTGACATGCACAGACTTGGGTGCGTCGATAACCGCGCCCAACGGGACGCTGGTATCGGTGTTCGGAGATACCTTCTCGGGCAACAGTGTTGGCCAGGGCGACTGGCGTTCACCGGTGATCCTCATCGGCACCGGCGACGCCCACCGCCCGATCACCTATCAGCGCGCCGGTGGTGCCGATCCCGAGTACGCACACCAGCTGTGGCGCTACACCCATCGCACCGTCCCGTCCGGCAGGCCGCGCCGGGGCATCAGCACGGTGATTCCGTCCGACCTACTGCGGGTGGGTGACACGCTCTACCTGCACGCGATCGTCAACCGGGGTTTCGGCAACGTGGTTTGGACCGAGATCTGGAGCTCGGACGACAGCGGTATCTCGTGGCGGCACCTGGGTGATGACGCGAAGTTCCCGGCCGCGCTGCACAACGGGCACGCGCAGTGCTGGTCGTGGGATTACGACCCGGTCGACGGCTGGATCTACATAATTTCCACCGGCTCTCAGCGCGACAAGGGAATCATCCTGCGGCGGGTCCGTCCGGAGAACATCGGCGATCTCAGCCATTACTCCGGGTGGGGACGAGCCGCCGGCCGGTGGTCGTGGGGGAAGGAGCCGACCCCGCTGACGCCCGACGGCGAAAACTGGGCCGAGCTGTCGCTGCGGCGGTTGGCGGAAGACAAGTGGGTCCTAGGCGGATTCCTGTCCTCGAAATACGCACTGAGCTACCGGGTCATCGAATCCCCCACCGCTGTGCACGATGCGGCGTTACAGATGCCCGTCGTCGGGTGTGCATGGGACGCCGAAGATCATGCCAAAAACCGGGTCGCGCAGCTGTACGGCGGATACGTCCTTCCGGGCTCGAAGCTGGATGTCGTCGGCGGGATCGGCCTGGTGGTGTCGCAGTGGAACACCGCACACGGATGGCCTTACCGGACAATGCAATTCCGGGCGACACTACACGACACAACGACATAGCCAGTCGGTTGCCCTCGGGCTTGGGTCGCTAAACACCTTTGCTACCGCGGCGGCCGCCACATCGGCCACAGCGTCGGAGGGTCTTTGGGCAGGACGATCTCGCTGGTCACCTCGAAGCCGAACCGCTGGTAGTAAGGCACGTTCTCCGGTTTGCTGGATTCGAGATAGGCGGGGGCGTGTTCCGCATCGACGCGATCGAGGCGTGAGCGCATCAAGGCCTGTCCGTAGCCTTTGCCGCGCACGGCGGTGTCGCTGCCGAGCGTTGCAGGTTGCGGTACATCTCGACGGACGGCAGGCGAAGGGGCTCACGGGGCCGTTCGGGCACCAGCTAACGGTGTAGAAATTGCCGACGCCCAATTCGAGGCATCATCTGGCCAATCGATGCGTCCCGAGGTGGCAAGTCCCGGCACCTTGAAGATCACCCTGCGAGGGTCAGGCGGGCGGCGTCCATCCAACTTGCAGGCGTTTGATCCCGTGTACGAACGCTGATCGCAGGATGGCCGGTTCGGTGATAGCGACGATATCGGGAATCTGTCGATGGAGTTCCTCGAAGGCCAGCCGGATTTCCCGGCGGGCAAGGTTGGCGCCGAGGCAGAAATGTGCGCCACCTGCGCCGAAGCCGATATGGGGATTCGGCTGCCGCGCGACGTCGAACATCCACGGGTTGGCGAACTTTCGTTCATCACGGTTGGCCGAGGAGTACCACATGGAGACTTTGTCGCCGGCCTTCATATGGGTGCCGCTCAGTTCGGTGTCCTCGGTCAGAGTGCGACGCATGAAGATGATGGGCGACGCCCACCGCACGATTTCCTCCACCGCGGTGGGAGCGAGCCCATCGAAGTCCGCCCACCATTTCTGCCGCTCGTCGGGGTAGCGGCTCAGTGCCACCATGCCGTGGCTGATGGCGTTACGGGTCGTCTCGTTGCCGGCCGCCGTGAGCAGGATGAAGAACGAGGCGATCTCGTCGGACGTGAGACGTTCACGGTCAACTTCAGCGAGCACCAGGTTGCTCGTCAGATCGTCGCCCGGGTGTTCCCTGCGTTCCTCGGCGAGCGCAACACCGTAGGCGGCAAGCTCGAACACCATCTTCACAATCTCATCGAACTCGCCGGACACATCCGGATCGCCGACGCCGATGATCGCGGTGGTCCAGTGGAACACTTTGTCATGGTCCTTCTCGGGAATGCCCATCATGTCGCAGATGATCTGCAGCGGCAGGGGCCCGGCGAGCTCGGTGACGAAGTCGCACTGACCGTCTGGGTGATTGGCCACCATAGCGGTCACCAGGCTGCGCGCCCGATCACGCACACTCTGCTCGATCCGGGCCACCACCTTGGGCGTGAACGCCCGATTTACGATCGCTCGCAACCGCAGATGCCGCGGGTCGTCGAGCGTGATCATCGACCCGAGGAACTCGGCGATCTCGGGTGGAACCTCGTTGAGCGATGTGCTCGTGGGTCTGGAACTGAAGATCTCCGGGTGCCGGCTGGCATGGTGCACATCGTCGAAACTGGTCAGTGCCCAATGCCCCGCCCCTGCCTGAAATCCGGCGATCTCCAGAGTCGGGAAAAAGGAGATCGGCGCCTCACGCCGCAACGTGGCGAAGGCGCCGTCGCGGAGATCGTCGTCCTGGTCCCAGAACTCCAAGGTGCCGAGGTCGGCGTCCGCGAGCGGCACGTCCGGTGGCGGCATCCCATTCTTCCGCGGCGCAATCCCCGCCACGCTGTCCGTGGCCGTGTTTGCGTCCATATTGACCTCCGTGTCAACCGGAGTGTTCACCGGTCGACGCGGCAGGCCTAGAGTAGACGGCTACCCGAATACTCGCGCATGCAGTGGGCCGGCGCTGCCGCAAACCGGCAATGTACTGGGTGAAGAGCTCCGCCGACGGATGTGACGTCGTGCCCGGGCCCCGCGGCCCGGCCTCGTCGACGAGCGAGCCGCATCTCCACTAAGAGCGCTCGGCCGGAACTGGCGTAGGCCCAGGCCTGCCTCTCCGAACATCCACCACGATGTGAGACACGTTCTGTGGCCAACAGCTGAGACGCGAAGACTCGCTGAACGAATTGTGTTTAGCGCGGTTGGCGCCACATCGGCCACAGCGTCGGACCGCCATCGGGCAATACGATTTCGCCGGTCACTTCAAAGCCGAAGCGCTGGTAGTAAGGCACGTTCTCGGGCTTGCTCGACTCCAAGTAGGCAGGTGCGTGCTCGGCGTCGACGCGGTCGAGCCTCGAACGCATCAGCACCTGCCCGAAGCCTTTACCACGCACAGCGGTGTCACTTCCGATGACGGCCAGATACCAGTGCGGCTCCTCCGGGTGTTGCTGCTTCATTCGCTCGAGCAGTTCGTTGAGTTTGCGGCCGACTGTCATCCGCAATCCGAAACCGCGGATGAACGACGGCATCATCATCAGTTGTTCTCGCAGCGAGTGCTTCCACCGTCCCGGCGGATCCCACAGCGCTGCCGCGCCGATAGCCGATCCGTCGCTGGCCACTTCCACACCGCCACCGGCGAGGTGATGATGCCGGGTCACCGTCCCGAAAAATTGCCGCAGGTGCGCCGCCCGTGTTCTGTCGTCGGGCATGATCCACATCGAAACCGGGTCGTCATAGAATGCGCGGCCGAGGACGTGCGACAGCTCGCTGATGTCGGCCCTTTTTGCGGGAAGTGCGTTGATCGTCATTAGTAGCCAGATTAGTCATCCCCGTTTCGACACCGGGTGTTGGCGGTAGCGTCTGAGTGAGATCGATGCCAGGGAGATGCCAACCGTGTGGGACTTCGAAACAGAGCCCGAATACCAGGAAAAGCTGGACTGGGTCGAAGAGTTCATGGTCAACGAGCTCGAGCCGCTCGACCTGGTCGCACTCGATCCCTACGACAAGAAGAACGCAGAGACGATGGCGATCCTGCGACCCCTGCAGCAGCAGGTCAGGGAACAGGGACTCTGGGCTGCACATCTGAGACCTGAACTCGGCGGCCAAGGTTACGGCCAGGTCAAGCTGGCGCTGCTAAACGAAATACTCGGGCGGTCCCGCTGGGCCCCGTCGGTGTTCGGCTGCCAAGCACCCGACTCGGGCAACGCCGAGATCCTCGCCATGTTCGGCACCGCGGAGCAGAAAGCCCGCTACCTGCAGCCGCTGCTCGACGGTGAAATCACCTCCTGCTATTCCATGACCGAGCCGCAGGGCGGTTCGGACCCGGGTCTGTTCGTCACCCGTGCCGAGCGCGACAACGACACATGGGTCATCAACGGCGAGAAATGGTTTTCCACCAACGCCAGACACGCCACCTTTTTCATCGTCATGGCAGTCACCAACCCCGACGCCCGTACCCGGGACAAGATGTCGCTGTTCATCGTCCCCGCCGACACACCGGGCATCGAGATCATTCGCAACGTAGGGGTCGGCACCGATTCACACGCCACCCATGGTTACGTCCGCTATACCGACGTCCGGGTGCCGGCCGACCACATCCTCGGCGGCGAAGGGCAGGCATTCGCGATCGCGCAGACGCGGCTCGGCGGCGGCCGCATTCATCACGCCATGCGCACCATCGCCTTGGCCCGACGGGCCTTCGACATGATGTGTGAGCGGGCGGTGTCACGCCAAACCCGAAGCGGTCCGCTGTCGAATTTCCAGATGACCCAGGAAAAGGTCGCCGACAGCTGGATTCAGATCGAGCAGTTCCGATTGCTGGTGCTCCGTACCGCCTGGCTGATCGACAAGCATCACGACTACCAGAAGGTGCGCCGCGACATCGCGGCGGTCAAGGTGGCGATGCCGCAGGTGCTGCACGACGTCGTGCAGCGTGCCATGCACCTGCACGGGGCGCTCGGGGTCTCCAACGAGATGCCGTTCATCAAGATGATGATCGCCGCCGAGTCGCTGGGGATCGCCGACGGGGCCACCGAGCTGCACAAGATGACTGTCGCCCGCCGTACCCTGCGCGAATATGAGCCGGTGTCAACGCCTTTCCCGTCGCAGCATCTGCCCACCCGGCGCGCCGAGGCGCAGGCAAGGTTGGCCGAGCGCCTGGAGCACGCAGTCGCCGAGTTCTAGCTAACGGCGGTGACGCGGTCGATGTGGGCCAGAAAGTGGGTCAGCACGGCATCGGGTGCTTCGAGTTGCGGCCAATGCCCGATGTCGTCGGCGAGCATCACCACGTCGGGGTGGGGTATCACCTCGGCGTAGCGGCGGGCCATGTGCGCACCGGAGTTCGGGTCGACCGGGCCGTCGATCAGCCGCATCGGAACCTTAGTCTGCCGCATGGCCCGCACCCAACGATTTCGATGCGTATAGCGGTTGCCGATGAAGCGACCGACCTTGTGCAGCACCCGGCGGCCGTCGTTGTAATCGAGGATCTGGTTGAACACGTCCATCATGTGCCGTGTCGGTTTGGTGTTCGGGCCGAACATCTCGCGCAGCGTCGGCTCGAGCAGCCGACGAGCCAACGGGCTGTTCTGCATGGGACTCAAGATGTCGCCCAACGGAGTTGCCGACATCAGCTTCTGCGCCGCCCGCGGCGTGTAGGTCTCGACGAACATGCCGCCGTTGAGCCAGGTGATTGAGTCGATGCTCAACGCACCATAGGCAGGCTGACCAAACTCGTGACGGGCCAACAGTTCCTGGCCCACGGAGTCGCCGATGTCGTGGGCCAGGATGTGCGCGTTGTCGATGCCCAGGTGGGCCAGCAGCGCCTCGTGCATGTCGGCGTGGTCGTGCACCGAGTATTCGTACGCGACGGGCTTCGCGGAGAAGCCCATGCCCATCATGTCCGGCGCGATGACGGTGAACCGCTGGGTCAGTGTTGGCCAGATCGGCGCCCAGTCGAAGGAGTTGAACGGGTAACCGTGGATCAGCAGCAGCGGAGGTCCACTGCCTTCCATCTGGAAGAAGATGTCGAAGCCGAGGTAGTCGAAGTGCTTTCCGGCGGCCAGCCAGGATGCCAGTTCAGCGTCCACGGGCTGAGCCTACGAGATGTAGCGGACGATGCTTTCTGCCACGCACGCCGGCTTGGCCGACCCTTCGATCTCCACGGTGGTCGATACCGTCGCCTGCACCGCACCGTTGCCCAGGTCATCGACACCGACCAAGGAGCTCTGCGCGCGAACCTTTGACCCGACCGGCACCGGTGCGGGGAAGCGGACTTTGTTCAGGCCGTAGTTGACGGCCAGCTTGATGCCGTTGACCGTGTACATCTCGTGCTGGAGCCGAGGCAGCAGAGCCAGCGTCATGAAGCCATGGGCGATGGTCTTGCCGAACGGACCTTTCGCCGCCCGCTCCGGATCCACGTGAATCCATTGGTGATCACCGGTCGCATCGGCGAAGAGGTTGACGTCTTCCTGGGTGATGGTCACCCAGTCGCTCTGTCCGATGGCCTGCCCCTGGGCGGCGGCGAGGTCGGCAACTGACTCGAAGGTGCGCATAGTGTTCTCCTCTGCTTGAGTGGAGACGATAGTGCCGGTGTCGCGGCGGCCCCGCCGCGGGTACCGGTGAATGCCCGTCCGGCGAGAAAACCTGCTGGGGCGAAGAAGCCTGGCACTCGTCCACTTTCTCGCCCAGTAAACGGAGCTAGCGGCCATGTCTGTTGCAGGATGACCAGATGAGGCTGCTGCTACTCGCGGACACGCATATCCCGCGGCGCGCCCGCGATCTACCCGCGCAGGTGTGGGAAGAAGTGGCACAGGCCGATGTCGTCTTCCATGCCGGTGACTGGGTGACACCCGAATTGCTGGACAACGTGACGGCGAAATCCGCGCGGCTGGTGGCGTGCTGGGGAAACAACGACGGACCAGTACTGCGATCGCGGCTGCCGGAGCGCGCGGACGTGCTGCTGGAAGGGCTGCACTTCACGGTGGTGCACGAAACGGGTGGCGCGGCCGGCCGCGAGGCACGGATGTCGCGGCGCTACCCCGACAGCGATGTGCTGGTCTTCGGTCACAGTCATATCCCGTGGGACACCACGACAAGTACCGGGCTGCGGCTGCTCAATCCCGGGTCGCCGACGGATCGCCGCCGCCAACCGGTCGGCACGTACATGACCGCGAGCGTGGACGTCGGTCAGCTGACCGACGTCGTCCTGCACCGCCTCGACCGATAGCCCGCGTATGTATGCATAACCACCCCACAGCCCGCCCACATATTTAGCTCCTAAACAGAGGTATTGTTGGGTAGGTGCAGGTAAGCACCGATTTAGCAGCCGAAGTTTTCCGGATTGTCGGGAGATTTCGCCGCCAACTTCGAAGGTCCGTCGGCCGAGGTCTCGATTCCGCGCGACTCACTGAGTCGCAATCGGAGCTGCTCTGGTTGGTGGGCCGCCGGCCGGGGATATCGGTCAGCGCCGCCGCTGCCGAACTCGGATTGGTGGCCAACACCGCCTCGACGCTGGTCTCCAAGCTGGTATCCGGCGGCTTCCTCACCCGCAGCGTCGGTGCCACCGACCGCCGTGTCGGCGAGCTGACACTCGCCGAGCCCACCCAGCAGATCGTCGACGCATCCAGGGCCGCGCGTCGAGCGCTGCTGTCCGATGTACTAGCCGAACTAGACGACGACCAAATCGGATCTCTGGCAAAGGGATTGGAGGTTCTCGACACGATGACACGACTACTCCAGGAGCGCCGATCATGAGCGAATTGCTACCCTCGGCCATCGACTGCCAGCACCTGACCTATCGCTACGGCAGGTTCACCGCCGTCGACGACGTGACG
>Ga0210396_10002448_pt1 | contig 18996 bp, 10 predicted proteins | sample IncBWH17OmetaG_FD_155466 | JGI IMG/M metagenome (GOLD analysis project Ga0210396, IMG submission 155466) | Forest soil microbial communities from Barre Woods Harvard Forest LTER site, Petersham, Massachusetts, United States - Inc-BW-H-17-O ... | reverse complement strand
TGTTTCCGGGCGGCGCCGGGGCCCAGCCAACTGTCGAACTCTACAAACAGATGGCGGCACGACTCAATGACATTGCTCGAAAAGCACAACAGTCGGGCCTGCAATATGCCTACCACAACCACAACTTTGAATTTAAGGTTCTGGACGGTAAACAAATCGGCTATGACGTACTGCTCAATGAAACCGATCCTTCGCTGGTTGACTTTGAGCTCGATTGCGGCTGGATGGTCGCGGCAGGGTACAGCCCGATCCAGTATTTCCGCAAATCTCCTCGTCGATACAAAATGCTTCACATCAAGGATTTTGTCGCAGGCAGCAAAGTGAGCACATCGCTGGCCGCGGGCGAAAGACCACAGGGCACCGAACTTGGACGCGGCCATATCGACTACAAGCCGATTCTGCAGGCAGCCGCCAAAACGGGAGTCGAATATATTTACGTGGAGCAGGAGCCGCCGTTTGTGGATATGACCGCGATGGAAGCCGCAAAGGTGGACTATGACTATCTTCATCACCTTTAAAATTCCATCGAGTGGCTTATCCTTCCTGAAGGAGCGAGGTCGCCGGCAATCGCGAGGCTGTGATCCCGATCGGACGGGAGTAGTGAAGAGGGACCGGCGACAAATCTCCTCAGCGCATGGAGCTTGTTATGAATCGTCGTGAATTTAGCCAGCTTGCAGCCGGAGCGGTTCTTGCACAAACACTTACGCGTGCATCCGTTGCCCAGACAGCCTCACCTCCCAGCCCCTTCAAGTTTTCAGTCATGCTGTGGGCGCTGGAAAAGCAAGCCCCTTTTGAACGCTGTATCGAAATGGTCGCGGCCGCGGGCTATAACGGAGTGGAACTGGTCGGAGAATTTCAAAAATGGTCGGCCGATGAAACGCAACGGCTAATGGCCCGGATACACTCGCTTGGTCTGGTCGTCGATTCCATGAGTGGGGTCCGTGCAGGATTTTCCGTTCCCGCTGATTCAGATCTGTTCATGACGCAGCTTGCAGCGCAAATTGAAGCAGCGAAGCGCCTGCAATGTCGCAGATCATTCTTCTATCTGGAAAGCGAGTGGAGGGCCTGAGCCACGAAGCGCAGAAGCAGACTTCGATTGAGAATCTCAAACGGGCTGCGGAGTTAGTCGCGAAGGAAAATATTCAGATCGTGATTGAGCCGATCGATGCTTTGGAGAATCCTACAATTTATCTGACGACGGTTACAGAAGGATTCGAAATGGTCCGGCAGATCGGAAGCCATGATGTCAAAGTGCTGTACGACTTCTATCATGAGCAACGTGGCTTTGGTAATTTGATTGAAAAGATGGAAGGGAATATCGACCTGATTGGCTTGGTCCACATAGCGGATGTTCCCGGACGTCATGAGCCTGGAGCCGGGGAGATCGACTATAGAAATGTTTATCGAAAACTTGCTGAGCTCGGATATAACAAATTTATAGCCATGGAGTTCTATCCAACCGGCGATCCAGTCGACTTACTCAAAAGGGCGAGACTGGAAGCAACGCAGGCCGCGCGTGTCCAAGGATCTTAATTTAACTCGGGTAGTAAGTGCCGGAGCAGGGATCTAAAGCGCGCTCTCCGCATAGAATCGGGGGAGCTTCAACGAATCAGCCAACCATGAAGATCTTGTTTGCCCTTCTTCTAACGATCGTTGGTGTCTGCGAAGCCCCCTCTGGCTGGTCGGCGTGTGTGCCTCCAGGTTCAATTGAGGCCCAGTTAAAGACGCGGCGTGATGCGGACATTTTTGCGCAGCTCGGAACCTGGTTCGGTGATCGGCATCAATATGCCTGCGCCGCAGAGGCTTTCAGGAAAGCCGTGGCAATTGATCCTGCGTCCGCGCATTTTAACTATCTCCTGGGTCTAAGCCTGTATTCTCAGGGGCACGTGGAAGAAGCCGTCAAACCGTTGCAACAGTCTATTCAGAGTAACGCGCAATCTGTCGATGCGTATCTGACGCTCGGTGCGGTCTTCGACAGGATGGGAAAGAGAGCAAATGCCGAAGTTCAGTGGAGACAGGCCATCGCCATCGATCCGCAATCTACGCTGGCTTTTGATAACCTGAGCCGCGATTTGCTTGCTGACGCAAACTACAGCGCCGTCATCGCGTTGCTTAAGCCAATGACTGCCTCCAGTAAGCTGACGGTTCCGCTGCTGGTGAATCTTTCGGTAGCTTACAGTAAATCGGGTCTGCTGGCGGACGCTTCTGATCTATTGCACGGCGCGCTGCGCGATAACCCCACGTCTCTCCCACTCATCAAGGCGCTCGCAGGTGTACTGATCCTGCAAATGCGCGTGGAGGAAGCGACTACGCTGGTGAAAAAAGCAGCAGGTCAGTTTCCGGATGATCGCGGCATGCAGGTGTTGTATCTTCGCACTCTCGTTCTTGCCGGCGACGCCGCGAAGGCGGAAGCGCTCGGTCATACCCTTTTGACTGCTGAGCCGCGCAACTGGGAAATTTTGTACTTAACCGGCTTTCTGAAGCTGCAATCTGGTGATTACGTTGCTGCCAGAAAATATCTCGAGCAATCGGTGGCGTTGAAGCCGGACGATCCCGATTCCCGCTTCGATTTGGGAGTAGCCCTAGCCAGCACAAAGGTGGATAGTGCGGCGAAAGAACAGCTACAGAAGGCCATCGCTCTTGGCTATGGCAAGCCGGAAGTTCATTTCGAATTAGCTCGGGTGCTTCAGTCTCTAGGAGATACCGGCGACTCTCAAGAGCAGATGCGGCTTTACCAACAATCTCTAAAAGCGCAATCCAGCCAGACCCAGGCGGCTGGACAGGTGGCGTTGGCTGATCAGGCTTTGGCCGCCGGCCGTCTGGAGCAGGCCATCACCCTCTATCGCAACGCAGAGGAGATAGATCCTGACGAGCCCCTGCTCGCCTATAAGTTGGCAATGGCGCTCAATAAGAGCGGCGACCTCGCGGGAGAGCGAGCCGCATTGAAACGCGCGATTCAATTGAATCCACACTTCGCTCTGGCCCAGAATCAGCTAGGCTATCTCGATTCGCAGGACGGAGACACAGGATCGGCCGAACGACATTTCCGGCTGGCGGTCGATGGGGACCCCGGTTATGCGAATGCCTGGATGAATCTGGCAGCAACTTTGTTTCTCGAGTCGCAATGGGAACAGGCGAAGGCTGCCGTGGGCCATGTGCTGGCGCTGGATCCCGTCAATCCCCGGGCAAGAGCGTTGAGTGAACAACTCAATGCAATGACGGGAAGACATTGATCAAGAGACAATCTTCTTTGTGACTCGCCAGAGATTTGCGAAATGGTCGCGCCGCACCCTGCTGCGGAGAGGCTCCATGGCATGCGCTTTGCCGTTTCTCGATCACGCCGCGTCGGCGCTTGTCCCGCCCTCTGCCAATTCGCATCCTTTCTCCCGCTTTTGCGATATCGCACGCTCCGCCGGGCTGACGGAAACCATGTTCTATGGTGACCCCGATAAAGCCACCTACATATTTGAGGTGATGGGTGGGGGGTGTGCGTTTCTCGATTACGATAACGACGGTTGGCTCGACATTTTTGTTCTTGGCTGCAGACGGCTCGATACCATTCCCTCCGGGGCGAGCAATCGCCTCTATCGCAACAACCGTGATGGTACATTCATCGATGTCACAGCAAAAGCTGGTCTGGTCGACATAGGATGGGCAACCGGGGTCTGCGTCGGTGACTACAACAACGACGGATTTGAAGATCTCTTCGTTACTTATTACGGCCACAACCGCCTTTATCGAAATAACGGAGATGGGACTTTCACTGACGTAACCGCCAGCGCCGGCCTGACTGAGTCCATCATTCGCTTCGGCACGGGCTGCACCTTCATTGACTACAACCGCGACGGCTGGCTTGACCTTTTCGTTGCAAATTACGTCCACATTGACCCGGCCAGCATGCCGAAGCCTTCGCTATTGACACCAAACTGTAACTTCGAAGGTGTTCCCGTGAATTGCGGCCCTCAGGGGCTGCCTTTTCCCAGACACTCTCTCTACCGTAATAACCGGGACGGCACCTTCACGGATGTTTCGCAGGAATCCGGTATTGCTCGCCTCACCGGGTCATACGGGCTCACCGCGGTGACATTCGATGTGGACGAGGATGGCTGGCCGGATATCTTCATCGCGTGTGATTCCACGCCGAGTCTTCTGCTCATGAACAATCATGACGGCACCTTTCGCGAGGAGGCCCTTATCCGTGGCATTGCACTGACCGGAGAAGGCCAGGAAGTGGCTGGGATGGGCATCGGGGTTGGTGATTACAACCTGGACGGGCGTCTCGACATAGTCAGAACGCATTTCATGAACCAGGCCACAGGTCTATATCGTGGTCTCGACCACGGGGAATTTGAGGATGTCACTAGTCAGGCAGGTCTCGCCGGCGAGCGCCGGTTCATCAGTTGGGGTACGGCGATGGTGGATCTGGACAACGACGGACTTCCTGATCTTTTGTGGGTAACTGGCACGGTTTATCCGGAACTGCAAGCGGCTTTCCCGGAGAAATATCCGAGACGTGGACCACGGCTGCTCTTCCGCAATCTCGGTAGCGGACGGTTCGTGGCAGTAGGTCCCGAAGCCGGCGAAGGCATCACGGCCACTCATGTGAGCCGGGGCTGTGCATTTGGCGATTTTGATAACGATGGAGACCTTGATGTTCTGATCATGAATCAGAACGAACCCCCGTCGTTACTGCGGAACGATGCTCCGCCCTCACGCAACTGGCTGAAGGTACGTCTTGAGGGGACCCGGAGCAATCGCAGTGCCATCGGCTCCCGCGTTCTTGTTCATTACGGCGACAAGGTTCAGGCGCAAACGGTGATGAGCCAGACGAGCTATCTTTCGGCCAACGATCCCCGACTGCATTTTGGCTTGGGTACGGTGAAGTCTGCTGAGATAGAAGTGCACTGGCCGCTGGGCGGAGTTGAGATATTGAAGAACATTGTGGCCAATCAACTGGTGACTATCAGAGAAGGGTTCGGACGGGTTAAGGGGTTTCCATTTGTGCCGGTTATTTTCCCACATTCCAGATAGCGAAGGCGCAAGACGGGAGACCCGCTGCTCCAATTCACGGTCGCCAAAAACGTATTCGTCACGGGAGCGATATCAGTCCTCCCCGGAAATCTCCCAATAACACGCGATCCGACTTTCGTCTGATTACAGTGTTCGCTTCCGAAGATTAGTATGCGTGACGGAATGAAATACGCTACGCGGCAGGACAGTACTAACAGTAGACGAGGGCTCTCTCTGTAGAGGGATGCGCCCTGCCCCATGCGACAGAGTTGAGACTTTTCTTCGGTCTTCGTGCAACCGCTTTCATAGGCTAGGTTGCTGCGGCTGAAAGAGTTCTCACTTTTTATTGAGGAGACAAGAATGCGTTACCAGTTGTACAGGCGCACAGTGATCGCAGCGGTTTTGGCGGTGATTTGTTGTATCGCGCCCCGAATCTTTGCTCAGGCTGTAGGCGCGAGCCTTAATGGCCAGGTCACCGACTCTACTGGGGCCGCGATTCCCGGTGCAACCATCACTGCAAAAAACGTCGATACCGGGTTGGCCCAGACGGTCACTAGTTCCGGCCAGGGCCTATATAGAATTGCGCCTCTGCCGCTGGGCAGATATGACATCACGGTTAAGGCCACCGGTTTTCAGACCTATCTGCAGCAGGGAATCATCATCACCGTCGATACAGCTTCTACGCAGAATGTGACTCTGAATGCCGGCAGTGTGCAGCAGACAGTCACCGTCTCGTCTAACGCCGAGCTGCTGAACACCACGAATGGCTCACTCGGGCAAACCATCAATGAAACGGAGGTTTCTCAGCTTCCTCTGAATGGCCGACAGCCATCTACGCTGGTCTACCTGGCCCCTGGAATGACATCGGGTGGCAATACCTACAATCAGACCGGCTTTTCCTTCCCGGATGCGACGCCCGTTTCCGCAAATGGAGGAAACCAGGGTAGCGCCTACTTTCTGCTGGACGGAGTGCCGAATATGGACACCTACATCGGCCTTCCGGCTCCATTTCCGAATGCGGATGCTACACAGGAGTTCCGCGTCATAACCAATAACTTCAACGCGGCTTACGGCTTCGCTCCTGGTGCGGTAATCAGCATTGCAACGAAGTCTGGTTCTAACTCCGTTCATGGCGGCGTTTTCGATTTCTATCGCGATCGGATCTTCAACGCCAAGGACTACTTCAGCCACGAAGTAAATCCTCTGCACCAGAACCAGTTTGGCGCATACGCTGGCGGCCCGATATTCAAAAACAAGCTCTTCATCTTTGGAAACTACCAGGGAACCCGCAATGCCACCGCATCGACAGCGCTCAACTCCTATCTCCCCACGCCGGCCATGCTTAACGGCGACTTCAGCGCGCTGTCGACGAATGGCCAGGAGAGCATGTGCACTTCGGGATCATCGGCCATTTGCCCCTTCGGCGTGGTAAGCGGTAAGCCGAACCAGTTGCTTCCTGGATACAGCTATAACGCGACGGCAGTAACGATTGCGCAAACCGCACTGCCGACGGGGCAGCAGCCTAATGGCCTGACATATTACGTTTCTGCTCCGTACATCGCGCAGTACGACGAGGGAACCGGCAGGCTGGACTACGACATGTCACAAAGCCAGCGGCTATTTCTGCGCAGCTTTGTCAGAAACTTCATCCAGCCATCCGGCGATGTCCCCGGCAATCTTCTGGCGATGAACAATAACTACAACTACGATTTCTCCATACAAGAGCAGTACTATAACGAAACCCTGGGTTATACGTGGACAATTAGTCCCACCATGGTGAACGTCGCCTCTGTCTTCTGGTCCCAGCTGGCCGCGCACAATGGATCTCAAGCGCTCACCAACGATAACCAGCCCTTCTGCTGGTCCAAATACATCAACGTTACTGAACTCCCCAATTCATGCTACGTCGAGGGCTTCTCTGTAAGTGGTGATGGCTTCAATGTTGGCTACTATGAGCCATCGCAGGAAGAAAGGACCACATACGGACTTTATGATGATCTGACGAAGACCTTGGGAAGGCATACATTATCCTTCGGAGCTAATATCCAGCACCAGTTCGCCGAAGAGTACACTCAGTATCCCACCCAGCCGGAAATTAGCTTCAACGGCCAGTACACCGGTGTAGGATTGGCTGATTTTCTCCTCGGGGACTTGGCTTCCATGTTTCAGGGAGCGGGCGAAGTTGCCGATGTCTCTGGCTGGCAACCCGGATTTTACGGGCAGGATCAGTACCGCATACAACCGAATCTGACCATCACCGCGGGGCTCCGCTGGGACCCGAACTTTCCTCCGAAGATTGCAAACGGACGGGCCGCTGCATTTGTGGCGGGACAGCAGAGCACCGTCTATCCTAACGCTCCCGTCGGACTGGTATTTCCCGGGGATAGGGGGGTCGGTGCCGGGATTATGCATAGCACCTACGGCTATTGGGAGCCTCGCCTAGGGGTGGCGTGGCAGCCCCGTGCATTTCCCCACACGTCTATCCGCGCAGGCTTCGGCCTCTTTACTTCTCCCATGATTTACTCGCAGTACAACCATACCGCCGACAATGCTCCTTTTGCGCCGACCTTTAACCTGCAGGGAAGCAGCACAACTCCACTGAACTTTGACGATCCGTGGTCAGGCTTTGCCGGAACTGGAGGCGCAAGTCCATTCCCTCCGTTCGCATCCTCTTCTTATAGACCTCCTTCTTCCGTGACCTTCACACCTGGTCTCAGCATCCCGGCAACTTTCGATCCCGGCTTCAAGCTTGGAGTTACGCAGAGCTGGAATGTCACCGCCGAACAGCAGATCGGCCAAAATATGGTTTTCCGCCTTGCATATGTAGGCAGCCAAACCTATCACGCCCCGTTTATTCTCGACCGCAATCCTGGAATCTACTCAACGGGCGGAAGCCGCAGCATCTACACTTCTTTCGGAGAAATTCTTGACACCTTTAGCTATGGTACTGCGAGCTATCATGCATTACAGGTAAGCTTGGATAGGCGCCTCGCTCATAATCTGCAATTTCAGACAAACTTCACGTGGTCTAGGACTCTTGATCTGGCCTCGTCCGCAAACATCAGCTTTGGCACCAATCAACTCGGAGATCCCTTCAATCTCGCATGGAGCCACGGCGTTTCCAGTGAGAACGTGCCTTTGAGATGGGTCGGAAATATTATCTATACGACCCCTGCTCTCCACGGCCATAACCAGTTGATACAGCAGGTGCTGGGAGCCTGGGAAATCAGTGCCATCATTACTGCGCAATCCGGCTACCCATTTTCCGTTGCCGGTGGGTTTGGCAGCAACGAATCAGAAGCACAGCAGTATGAAGACAGGGCCGATGTCGTTGCTGGTCAATCGAGGAATGCTCGACAGGGCGGGAAATCACATTGGCTGAATAGTTATTTCAATATCAACGCTTTTATGGAGAATGCTCCGGGCACATTCGGAAATACGGGCAAGAACGTCATGCAGGCGCCGCCATTGGATTACACGGATGCCGGTATTTTCAAAAACTGGACCTTTGAACGCTATTCTCTGCAGTTTCGCTGGGAAATGTTCAATGCCTTCAACCAGCCAAGCTTCGCCGCGCCCAGTTCCACCAATCAGATCTCCAGCACCGGGGTTAACATCGGAGGTAGCGAAGGGCAAATCACTTCGACGGGGTCTGAACCGGCCCGGATCGGACAGATGGCACTTAAGTTCACATTCTGACCATGAGTGTGTTCTCAAAAGGCCCGGGTCCAGCCCCGGGCTTCCTTTTGTCCTAAACTCCGTCGAATTCACCCGACTCTTGCGATCGAACCTGGAGTCTGCGGCTCACATCTCATATTTTCATCGCGGCCTCCGTGGACACTTCTACCAAATGGAAGCGCTGGAGGCGAGCAAGGACTGTAGTTCCACTTCCTTTGGTGCTGGAAATCTCCAGCCGTCCGTGGAGGCGCGCCATGCGTTCACGCATGCCGGCGACGCCATAGTGCGGCTGGCCATCGCCGACGGGCTTTTCAAGATCAAAACCGATCCCGTTGTCTGTGATAGTGAGAAGAATTTCCGCCCGGCTGTATGAAAGCGCGATCGTGATCCGGCGAGGATGGCCATGCAGGACTGCATTGTAGACTGCCTCGCGCACAACCATCAGCAGCTCACGGGCAATTGATCCAGGCATAGGAAATGGCCGCCCTATTGTGCTGCATTCCACCTCGACACCGAATTCTTTGCGCGTGTGTTCGGCGATCACAGCCAGTGCGTTGCTCAGGTCCTGCATCGGTTCGTCCTCATGACGCAGGTTCCAGACAGCCCGACGCGCTTCATCGATAGTGGTGCGTACCTGGTTGCGCGCATAGTCGAGCAGGCCGTTTTCAAGCGAATGATTTTCGCGCTGCAGGCTCGAAACCCCTTCAAGCAAAGCGGAGATACTCGTGCAACCCTGGATAACAGTGTCGTGCATTTCGCGCGCCAGGCGGCTGCGTTCTTCGAGCACAGCCTTGAAACGCGACTGGACGATGCGTATCCGCGACCGGTGGATACCCCATGCCACGATCAATAGCATCAGCAGGCAGAGGCTGAGAAACCACCAGCTGTAATAGAAGTATTGCTGCTTGATGATCTCGAGATAGACCTCTGAAGTAAGTTCAGGATGGTTTGTCTCAAAAGCGACGATGCGGAAGATATATTTGCCTGCAGGCAGATTAGTGTAGGTGGCTTCGCGATTCACGCCTGCGTAGGTCCAGCCGGGATCGAAGTCTTCGAGACGGTAGCGGAATAGCACTCCTTCCTGCGGACGAAGCATCAGCGGCGCGAAAGCAATTTGCAGGCGTGAGGCGTCGGCGGGGAGCACTATCCGCGATCCCAGCGAAAGCTCACGGCCATCGGAGAGAGCGTTTGTAATCAGAATTGGTGGAGGGGCATGCGCCTTCGGATCTTCGGTCAAGATATGAACCGCGCCTTTATTGCTGGGAAACCAGACGCCCCCCTCGGGGCCGATACAGCCGGAAGGCTGGCGGCCGCCGTACATCTGCGCGCCATCGGCGCCGTAGGGCATCTGATAGACAGTCACATCCAAAAAAGATGTTTGCTGAGGAGATTTCAAGTTCAGTTTCGCAAGGTTAAACGAGGAGATAGTGTCCGGCCCGCTGAGCCATAGACTGTCATGTCCATCTTCGAGTATTTGATAAATGCCGTTGCTCGCCAGACCCTGCGCGGTGGTGTATTGCTTCAAATTCCCAGCGGAATAACGGAACAGGCCATGGTCTCGCGTACCGAACCAGATGTCGCCGTTGTGATCCTGCAAAATCGACCACACTTTTTCGTTGCGTAGGGCCTCGGTAGCCGCGTCATGCAGAAAGACGCCGCTGCGCCAATGGCTGAGACCATGATCTGTGCCAATCCAGATGTCATGGTTGTGATCCTCGATCAAAGCGCGTGTGCTGAAGTACGCAAGACCATCCTGAACGCGAATGTTTTGTACTCGATCTTTGCTGATTACGCTTACGCCCTCATCGGTTGCGATCCACATGCTCCCATCTTGAGTCTGTAGAAAGGCGCGAACAAAATTATTGACCAGGAGCTGTGGCGCTAAATAATGAACTGCGCCCGAAGACGTTAGATGGTATGCGCCACTGCCGTCTGTGCCGATCCAAAGAGCCGTTGAGCGGTCGCGAAAGACGTTGCGGATCGGAAGCTCCGGCATAGCAGAGAACTTCCAGGGCTTGGCGATGCCGCCGCGAATGGCGTAAACACTTGAAGCGACAGCCCAGATCGTTCCGTTTGGATCACAGGAGATGGTTTGGTAATCGGTATCTGAACCACCGGGAAGCGGGGTCACACTGACAGGTGTCTTGCTCAGGCGCACCAGACCATCCTGGGTCCCAATCCAAACCTGCCGTGTCTTGTCTTCGAAAATACTCAACACCGTTTTGCTCGGCAATAGACCATTACCGCTCAACTGCGTAAGAGAGGCGTCTTTATAAGTGAACAAGCCCTGCCCGATGGTGCCGATCCACAGGGTGCCATCCGCGGTCTGTGCAAGTGTACGCACCGTGGCGCTAACTCCAGGAAAAGGTCGGAAGCCGCCGTCGATCAGGCGATTTAAGCCTCCGACAGTACCCACCCAAACCGTTCCATCGTTCGTCTGGTAGATTGACTTGACCCTGGTCTCGCTGAAAGCTCCGGGCAGTTTATATCGTTTTATACCCCCCGGTCCGAAGACAAGCAGCTGAGAGCCGCCCGCCCATATGCGGTGTTCGCGATCTTCAAAGATCGCATGGACGGCAAGCGGGGCGTACTGCGAGGTGTCCACCGCTTCGACCTTTCCATTCACTACTCGAAACAGACCGTTATCAGTTCCAACCCAGATGCGTTTCTGGCTATCCTCGACGACACTACGCACAAAGCCGTCGGTGAGCCCATCCGCGGTTGTGTAAGTGCGGAAAATGCCGCTCTGGAAGTGAAGAAGGCCCTCTCCTTCGGTGCCAATCCATAAGCTGCCATCACTGGCAGCAAGAATGGAAAATGTGCTGTCGTCCGTCAGCGACGTGTTGTGCCATGGCTGTAGAGAACGAGTGAAGCGAAACCCGTCAAAACGTACGAGACCGCCGGCAGTGCCGATCCAAAGAAAGCCGTCGGAGCTCTGCTGTACGGCTTGCACCGGCTCCTCGGGCAGGCCGTCCTGAATGTGCCAGATACGGCGCGTGTATTGCACTTGAACCTTTGTCTGGGCGATGTCCGCGGGCGGCGCAAAAGAGAGGAGAAGGGCGATAAGGCACAACAGAAAGGTCTTGGCTCGTGGCAGACAGACACTCGCGTGACCGGCTTGTGCGGCCGCGAGAAGTGAAGGATATTTCTGCGGAAAGGAACGGGAAAAGAACATTCCGGAGACTGCTGGCCTTCAATTGTGTCAATTTTACCACCCATCCAGGGTCAGCTCCTTCCGGCATTGCTCCAAGACAAGGCGCGTATGTTGATCAACAGCCGCTCGTTCGTTTCCTCCCAATCCCCCCGTTTGCCCGGCCCAGTTCACTTGCATGTACATTTGGGCGATATTGCAAAGCGGAGATTGCGGCCAACACCGCCGCTCTTGAATCACAGGAGACGGACGCCGAGCCGTTCACCACGCGCGATACTGTAGCGGTAGAAACACCTGCTAACCTAGCGATGTCCTTAATCGTAGGAGGCGAGTGCACGCTCTGATGACCTGAAGTTGCCATCGCAAACTGGCAGGAGCCTTGGATCACACTCCGTAAAAGGCGTTACCCTGTCGCAGCGGAGCGCAGACGATGACGCCGTGATATGGATCCGACTGTATGAGAGCACAATTTATGCGCCGTTCAAATCAGACCTTAGTCTGATTTGTGAACGGATATCATGTGGCCACAGCATTGGGGAATTTTCTGCCGGTTCCGGCGAAGCAATCCTACTTTAGTCTGATTTCCGGTCGTGCCGCAGAGAATAGGATTCCAATCGCTGGAGCGCGAGAGAAATGCGTTATCGGAAGCCGGGCATATGGAATGAAGTTTCGACTACGCAGATAGAATGGGTGAAGCAGGAACTGCGAATGCTTCTACTCTCAAGCCCGACTGGTCGAGCGCGGGAATGCAGAAGAAGGTCTCTCTGGTTGGACCTTACCGGCATCTTATCTGTTGCCGTAGCCCGGACAGCCGATTCAAAACTTCGGACCTTCAATCGTGGTTGCAATGGACGCAGGCAATTCTCAAAAGCGACGCCATGTCTGCAGTTAGGGCCGTAACAAGCGAAGTATGGAAAATTCAGACAAGATCACGGTGCTGGTTGTCGATGATCATCCGCTGATGCGGGTAGGTATTGCGGCTATTATCGATGCGCGTCCTGACATGACTGCGCTCGCCCAGGCGGGGACCGGAGAAGAAGCCGTAGAGTTGTTCGAGCAGCATCATCCGGATATCACGCTTATGGATCTGCGGTTGCCCGGCATGAGCGGCGTGAAGGCGATCCAGGCGATTCGAAGCAGGCACGTACAGGCGCGTTTCGTGGTGCTTACTACTTATGAGGGTGACGAAGATATTTACCAGGCACTGGCAGCGGGGGCGCAAGGGTACATGATCAAGGGCATGCCGCATGAGGCGCTAATCGATGCGGTCCGCCGGGTCCACGCAGGCGGAAAATTTTTGCCACCGCCGGTAAAACACGCTCTTGCTTCCCGGACGCCCAACTCCGACCTGAGTTCGAGAGAGCGAGAAGTGCTGGAGCTGCTTGCAAACGGCAAGACCAATCGCGAGATTGCTTCCGAACTTGGCATCACGGAAGCCACGGTGAAATGCCATGTGAGCGTGATCCTAATGCGCCTGAATGCAAATGACCGAACACAGGCTGTAGTGGTTGCCCTGCAAAGGGGTTTGGTTCATATCTAGCTTGCGCAACGGGATAGTTGGCGATCTGACAGCGGAAGATGTCAATGCTTTCAATATGGCGTGAGCATTACGGACAGGAAACCCCACTCCGCGGCCCTGAGTGTGTGCCCGCTCCAGACATTTGTCCCTGAATGCCTGAAGCGGGTCTCCTCTGCGTACTTACCTGAACTGGAAGTATGCAACGTGATCTGAGCCGTCCGTTAGCAGCAGCGTGAACTGCTGGCAGGTGCCGGCCATTCTCCTGTCGGTATACCAGATGTAGGTGTAGGTGTGTGTTGAGGGTTCGTAGCCTAATCCGCCGATGCCGGCCAGTTCGGTCGGGACGGCAGGGCCCGTCGGTGCCTTGCTCTTGCAATCCACTGCGTTCACGGTGGGGAAACCAGGAACCAGGACATTAGGACCTTGAACGCCGTCCAGACTGAACCGGATGGGTATTACCTGGCCGGCATTCTCCGAATTCAGTGCAGGCGAATTTTCCACTGGAGACCGGAACCCATAGAACGAATAAAGTGCGCCTCCACTGATATGAACTGGAACCAGTTTCCAAAGCTGGCCCTTGCTGGCCGGAACAGTGAAATCGCCGTTGGAGGGTGTGGCTGAGGGCTCCAGCACGACGCTCGCATCGGCTGCGGCGTCGTTCGCGGTCAGCAGCATGCCCGTGGCCCTGTTAATGATCGTGTAATAGTTTCCATCCGCCGACAGTGGCGGATAGATGCACTTTGCTGGTATGTCACCGCAATTGCCTGCCGATTGGATGTCCCATTCCTGGTTCGCAGTCCCGGCAATGGCTTCGGTGCTCACACTTTGCGGGTTCTGCACGACGGCTCCGCCGGCCGTGCCATTCTGCGAATCCAGCACGTTGGGGCCGTTCGCCTGGTTCATATTGATGATCTGGAAATAACCATCCCCGCGGTGATCCATCGGAGCCGGGTAGACAGCTTCGTTCTGTTCGGCGTCGCCGTCCTGAGAGATAATCTGCCACTGCTGGTAGAGGCCGGTCACTTCCGTGTTCACGCCCGTGCTCAGCGCGGCTCCGGCTGCTGTGGACGCGTTCGCCGTCTCGAGAATGCGCCCGTTCGCCGCATTCACGAATTTGTAGGTCAGCGTGGGATCCAGCTTGCCGCCCATTGCGAGCATCACGGGCATCGTAGCGTTGTCGCGGGGATCCCCCGGCGTAGAAAGATTGTCGAACAGGTCCACGCCTCCGGTAAACCAGTAGTCGTTCAGAGGGCTAAGCGCCGCGCCTGTGACTGAGGTTGCCTCACCAGCCCACCACTCCATCCCCATGTGGAGATTATTAGGCACGTTCTTTTGTACCTTGTTCAGGTCAATCATCGCCTGACGGGCAAGCGCGGGTGAAGGTCCTGGTGGGTTAATCCCGTACCACGGATCCTGAGGGCTGGCCGTTCCATATACCGACTGCAACGCGTAGGAGACACCATCCTCTATGTTGAAGATAGGCAAGCCAAGCTCGGTGGCTTCCTTCGCGAAGTTCGGTTCTGCGATCTGCTGGCCGTTCGTGTGGAACCAGTTGTACTGAGCCTGTGTTGTGGCTCCGTGCCACCCGGGATAGTAGCTTTCGCAGACAGCGTCCAAAGGTACGCCGTTCGTCGTTGTCGTTCCAAAGTAGTAGGTGTAAAGATCACGGTCGCCGGTGATATGAATGCAGCTGATCGGCGCCGGCAGCGGCGGTCCAAGAAGGGTAGGATTAGAGGCATCGGAGGCGGCATCCAGGATGGCCTGCATGGCCGCCTTCTGGATCGCGATAAAACAGCTTCCGCCGCCGTTGTTGTTTGTGTTGCAAGCGCCGCCGCTGAGTCCCGCGCTGCCGCCGGAGTTGAACATGCCGCTGGTGACTTCATTGCCAATCGCCACCACGTCCGGCCAGCCGCCCATTGTTCGGTACAGTTCCAGTTCCTGCTTCACGTAGTTGTACATCAGGCAATTGCCGACGACGGTGCAGTTACTCGTAGACGGAACGCCCGAAAGCTGTGCCACGGTCTTACCTGCCCAGTTGCCCGGCGTGTCGGATGTATTCCAGCCGTCATAGAAGAGAGTTACATTCACCGACATACCAAGTTGCTTCGCACGTACCGCGAGGTCGACGCCCGACCAGTCCGTCTCCGCGTAATCGCCGGCGCTGCCGGAACTCCCCGCAGCTGCGGCAGGAATGATCTGTGTGGCAGGCGGGGCAGCCAGAGTGTAGTGATTGTACGGCCCTGTTGTAATTGCAAAGCTCACTCCGCGATGCGTGACCGTCGCATTGATCGACGCTGGGCGAACGCGGACCATATTCATTCCGTTGTTCTTGAATATCTGCAGAACGTCCTGACCGGGAAGATAGGCATCGTGCCACCAGGGATAAGAGGAAGCGTTGTTCACCAGGACACGGTCATACTCCGTCTTCTCTTGCAGGCTCGAATCGTTGCCTCTGAAAAACGCAGGCCGGAAGAGCCACAAGCGCGTCGCAACCTGCGAGCCCGGGGTCGGCGATTCCACCAGCTGCGTTCCCAGAGCGAGATTTGCGCTCGATGCGTTTAGGGCAAGCCGGGTGCCCACATTCGTCACAACGTTGTAGCCGTTCTTCACATAGGTAAAGAACCACTCCTGCGTCGGAACATTGATTTTGCAGGGCTTCTGCACGACGTATGTGGTTCCGCGCGAGAATGCGCTGTCCAGGCACAGGTCGCTAACCAGATTGCTGATCTTCCAGTTTCCGTCAAGAGCTCTGGTAAAAGCCCATCGCTGGCTGAGGTTTGTGAAGCTTCGCGTGTTCAGAACCATAGTCTCGCCGGCGGCCGTCGAGCCATTGTTCAGATCCACTTGCAAACCGGAGAGTTGATTGACGAGGTAATACACCTCTCCATCGATGGGTCTCGGATCCACCGGCTCCGGCGGTTGGACCACCTGGCCACGAACCAGCAGAGCGGAAAAGACACCCGTCAGGCAGATGGCAACTCGCATCCACCGTCGGGCAACTCTATAACTGCGGTGGGGGATGCGAGGGGAAACCAGGAATCCCGCTGATCTGCGGGCACCGCACATAGACGTTGGATCTTGCATCGGATCTCCTCCTGCTTCCAGCGACACTCGGCCACATCAGGCACTGCCGCGACGAAGCAAGGGAAATCTACTCTTGAGAAATTTACATCTGCATCCGACGAAAGTCGGATCAAACAGTTTTTACCAGAGTATTAACCTCGACTTGGGCGCCTGGTGTCCGTTCCACGAGACAACACAGCTCAGACCAGTTTTGACTGCCCTGAGCTTGATGTTTATCTGACTGCTGCGAGACTGTACGCGGCCTCCTCGTCGAACACCACTGGCGTAGGCGATAAGAAGGTCGTCCGTGTGCCAGCCGAGGTGTTCGGTTTGGGACTCCACACATTCAATGACAGTCAACCAAGATCGGAGGAATGCAGCCAACCAACAATTGTGCCCAACCAATAGGGCGCCCTGTTTTCCTCTCAGAAGATGTATCGACACTACCGGTCGCTTCGGGACTCGATATCCGGTTTATAGAACGGACATTTCAACTCCAAACTTCCGGGTTGCCGGTGACTCGGGATCAATCCGAGAGCTTGCTGCTGCCGGCTCTGGCAAAGCGTAGTTACCTATAACGCCGTTTTTTGAGGAACCACTCGCGAGAGCCGGGGTCTCCGGCTACGTCACCAAAACTCGCCTCTCCGTCGACCTCATCCCAGCGCTTCACGAAGTGATGTTGGGACACACGTTTATATCCGGATCGCTACCGAAGTAGGCTGGGAAACAAGTCCAAGCGGCATACCTTATTCAACTGCACGGAGGAAATCCTCGCCTAGGCTGAAAGAAACGCGAGCGTGGATCGTGGTACCGTGCTGGGGTCGCGACTCGACGGAAAATGTTCCGTTCAGCATTTTCAGTCGCTCCGCCATGCTGACGAGGCCAAGCCCCCGGCTTGTCTTTGCGGCTTCAGTATCGAAACCCAGGCCAGAATCGCTGACCGTGAGCTGAATCTCACCCGACGTTCCCCACAATCGCACCTCGAAGTGGCGAACGCCACTGTGTTTGGCGGCATTGCGGAGAGCTTCTTGCAGAACTCGGAAGAAGCAAAGAGAAATGTCCGGCGGCAAAGGGGTAGGCAGATCGTCGCTTCGGAAATTAATTTCCACTTTCTGCTGCGTTTCGAATTCCTGACAGAAGCTTTTCGTAGACACAGCAAGACCAAGAAATTGCAGTTTGGATGAATGCAACTCATGCGACAAGGCCTGGATATCGTCCGCTATCTGGGCAGTCTGCTTCTGGAGTTCGGCGATACGCCCGCGGGCTTCGAAAGGGTTTTCCTGAGTTGTTGTAACCCGCTGGACAGCATCGCGAGGCGTTGACCGATGTCGTCGTGAAGCTCTCTGCTGATCCGAATACGTTCCCGCTCCTGTGCCTCAATCAACCTGCGGCTCACGCCTGCGAGTGCCAATTCAGATAGTTTGCGGTCCGTGATGTCCTCCACAAAGGCAAAAACGAGCGGAGACTCTCCATCCCCGTCTCTCCATAGGGACACGTTCAGACGTCCCCAAAACTGAACCCCATCTTTTCTCACATAGCGCTTTTCCAGCGAGTACCGGTCGATGGCACCCGCACTAAGCTGTTGAAAGAGAGCCCAGTCGTCTTCGGAATCTTCGGGATTGGCGAAGTCGCAACAGTTCATGCCGCACAGCTCGTCCTCCCGGTATCCGAGCATGGAGCAAAGCGCTGGGTTGGCAAGCAGGAGTTTGCCTTCGAGATCTTCCACTGCGATTCCCAATGACGCTTGCGCAAACAGGTAGTGAAAAAGCTGTTTACCGGGTGCTGACAACATTTGCGAGGACATGATGATTCCAGAGCATACACGTTTATAGACGAACACCTGAGACTTTCCCGCCTCAAGAGTGGCGTGCTTTTGATGCCCGGAGAGCGAAGAGTGACCCGGAAGGCAGTCTTAGCCGCGCGCGGTGAACACACTGGTAGGGCGCCTGCAAAGTCGGGTTTTCGGTAAGTTCAATTCTCGACGACAAGAGGTCAGTGCACGCATTATCAGAGGTCGCCCTGTTTCGGAATGCGCTTTGTGGCCGGCGCAAGTTGCAGGGGCTTTGCCCCCGCACTCCCAGGATTTTGCGCTTGGTGCCTCTCCCGTCAGATAACTACGCGCTAGCTCCCGCAGCGTCCCCAGTCCGTGCTCTCCGTGGTAGACCGCGCAGCATTCCACTCCGCAACAGCTTGGCCAGCTTCCGTGCGTCCACCTTGTCGCTCTTGCTGCCTTCTTTCAGTAAGGCGTTGCGACGTGGATTGCAGACCACTAACTCCGCGACATGAGGCTTGAGCACGTCGTAGAGCCAGGCAGCCCAGGTCCCTTCTTCCACGGTCACATGCAACTCTCCTCTCAACCCTTGCAGGAAATCGAGTAAAGTGCTGGCTTTGGTTTCGACGATCGATTCCATCACCAACTTGCCGGCGCCATTTAGAACCGCGACGGCGACAGCTTCCTTGTGAACATCCAAACCGATATACTTCACATCGCTACTCAGCATGCTGAGTACCTCCTTGGGGGGAAGGTGATTCTCGCTTGCACCACTTCCCCCAAGGTTCAAGTGTCATCCCTTCA